>Ga0247823_10004674_pt1 | contig 10946 bp, 8 predicted proteins | sample 13C_PalmiticAcid_2_FD_192426 | JGI IMG/M metagenome (GOLD analysis project Ga0247823, IMG submission 192426) | Soil microbial communities from agricultural site in Penn Yan, New York, United States - 13C_PalmiticAcid_Day30 | ecosystem: Environmental > Terrestrial > Soil > Agricultural land...
GATTCAACTGCAATACCTACAGAAGCGGCTGGAGAAGATGGAAATGACACTCGATGTTTCCGACGCCGCGCTGGCGGAGTTGGCGACGGAAGGTTTCGATCCTATTTATGGGGCGAGGCCACTCAAGCGGGCGATTCAACAGGAGATAGAAAATCCGCTGGCGAGATTGATATTGGAGGGGCATTTTGCCGCGAAGGATACGATACGGGCGGATTACCGGGATGGGCGGTTTGTGTTTGAGCGCGGTTAGCGCCTCGTCCGGGGAAAGCGTAAACCTGGTAGCCAGTCAGACCGAATTATCGGGATTTATTTCCCGTTAATTCAGCTTGACTGACTACCAGGTTCAATCCACGTAATCGCCCGCCTCCGTCATGTTTGCGTAGCGCTGCTGGAATACTCCACTAGCAATCTTGCCTCTGCTCCGCCTTTCAGGAAAACACAATTATCCGGCGCGGAAGTCGGTTGGTTCATTCTCAATCGAACTTGTGTGGCGCCGGTCTTGTTAATGGCGTCGATGCCGGCTTGCGGGAAGTCCGTTGACCGCATTGTGTCCGAGGAGTCCTTGTCGATGTACGCCGCGCCCTCCGCCGTCGCAGGCGCCCCCCAATCATCCGCCTGGATTGCGTGTGAGGAACCGAAGCATCCGGTTTGTATATCGACTTCCATCGTTCGGCCATCGGCCCATGCATCCCCCTTTTCAGCATGAATTTTGACTTCGAGATGAGCGCTGATGATTTCAGCGTTGTCAGGAAGTGACGACGTATCGAAATACAATATCGCCCGATTTTCCTTGCCATCCCGGCCTGTGCCAACGGCGAGTTTGCTGAAGGACCCGACGAAGGCGCCGCTGCCGTCGGTATTTGCTTTCGTATAACCGTCCTTGCGGGCGCTGTTGTTGAATACCGCTTCCTGTAGCTGCGGGATGATTGTGAAAACTGTGGTTTTGACGGGCTCAAGATTTCCGGCGGCGTCCTTGGAGCGGAACTTCAAAGTGGTTGTCTCTCGGATCGAGACCGGACCGGTATACACATTTCCATTCGTCTCGGACGGTTCGGAGTTATCGGTTGTGAATTTTGTCCATTCGCATTTCTCCGACGTGCTTAGCGCAACATCGGCGCTTTCGACGTACAACCCGCCCATCGAAGGCGATACGCTGGTCTCGGGATATTCCTGATCGTCAATGGACCATGCAAACGCCCGCGACGTTTCCCTTCCTTCGCTATCCTTGGCGTAGCAAAAAATCGAATGAGGGCCATTACCCTCGATCGTGAATTGCTGGCTGTCTACAAAAGAATGTCTATTCGGATTGTTTTCGTCGGAGGGATCGGCGCCGTCTGTCGTGTAATAAACCGTTACGTTGTTATCGACGTCATCGGATGCGGAGATGACGACATCGAAATTTTCCGGATACTCGCCATCCGGTTTATCGGCGGTAATCTGGGGCGATACTTCGCTGACGTTCATCGTGTAGGTTTCCGTCCTGACGTCAGACCAGTTGCCGGAAGCATCCATGGCCCTGAATTTGATTGTCTTATCGCCAGGCGTATCCAGATTGATAAGGCCTGATGCAACAAAGCTGCGTGAGCTTGCGTCGGGCAGGGATCCATCCAATGTGTAATAGATTTTCGGAGCCGCATCTACGTCGTGGCGCGCTTTGAGGGCAACGGTAATCGGCTTATCGTAAATCCCCGATTGAACCGACAAGCTGACAGCGGGGGCACGCGCCGCCACTTCCTGCGTTTCGGGATTAAGCACCCATTTGTCGTTGATTAAATGAAGCGTAACGACAGCGGTAAATCCAAGCTGCGAGCCCAATTCGATGAACTGGGCAACCGTGATCCTGCGGGCGACAAAGTGCTCCGAGAGGGTCCCCGACGCACTGATAACCGCTTTCTTTTCGAACGAGCTGGAAACGATAGGAGAGGCAAGGCCATCGGGAGAAATGGCGATGAAATACGCCTTGGAAGTTTCCGTGATCGTTGGATTCGCTTCCGCATTCCAATGCTTTCCGTCCAGGCTGAAAAACGTCACGCCCTTTGTGGCGTGCGTTTTAATCTCAAGACTGCCTTGAAACGGTGTGTCGTTTCCCGTCAATATCGTCACGATAGGGATAACGGTGTTCACGCCATAAGTCTGTAGAAGGTCCTCGGTCCCATCGGCGGAAAATGTGACATCCCACGCGCCATCCGGCGAAAGCGTTAATGAGTCGCCGCTTGAAAGCGTTTTGCTCTTTGTCTCCGCAACCGCTTCCACAATAAAGCCCACCGGAATCGATTTAGTAAGACGCTTGGCTGTGTAACGAATGGACGTACCTGGGGGATCAACGGTTACGGCGATAGCTAAACCGGATCCGAAATTACCGCTGGCTTTGTCCACACTGACTTTTACCGGAGGCCGAGGCGGGCTTTGATTCAGAAAATCCTTGAAGGCGTCGAATACGGCTTGATCTTTGACTATTTTTTCATGCCCGGCGATGGAGGCGCCCAGATTAATGCGTTTATTGAGGTCGGCTCCTTCCTTACGTCCCGTATCCGGATTTTGCCCATCAATGAAGTCGTTGGCGGCGGTAAACGCCACATATTGAATTTGATCGTTGTCCAATGAAGTGACTTTTTTCCAACTGCTCACTGGCGCAATCTGATCGGCCACGTTGTCTTCACCAAAAGGCGTTTCGTCTTCAACGTTTTTAAAGACATGCGAGGTCTTTATGAATTCGCTGCCGCGTTCAAATTCATCGATGCCGCCCTTTAACGCTAATCCATGCAGCGCGCCGGCAAGGCAAACCACCGTGCTGACCGAGTCGAAGCGGCTATTCGAGTTGTTCCATCCTCCATTCGAACCCAAGCCTCTCAAATAGCCTTCCGTCATCGTACAACCCAGCGAATGGGCAATGATGTCCAGTTTCTTCACATCCAGATACGTTTTTACCTTGTCGATAAAGGTTCTGAATGCATCGATGTGGCGGCGATGCACGCCGTTATTCATATCCGGCGTCGTATTGTTTTCTCCCAGATAATCCATGGCCCAGATTTCAGAAGGCTGGTAACCAATAGCCATCAGAAATTTTTTCATCGACTGCATGCCGAATTTAGGGTCGGCGGAATTTGACGCATTCCCATGAACGAGAATGACAGGCGTTCTCTTGATGGCGGCTCTGTGCTGCGCTTGATTTTTGGAGGCGTCGCCGCCAAACCCGGTAAGGTTGCTGGAGAAATCTCTTGGAAAAATATTCATGACGTAAACCTTTCTACTACCGTGTTCTCGGTATGCGTCAACCATTAAGCGATGCCTAAGAAGCAGGCAAAAATAGCGAAGCGCCGCTGAGACGCGGTATCAATCGAATGTTGCTTCGTATAAACCCGGATGAAAAAAGCGGCGATCCCATAAGTGTCCGGGCTCGCCGCTAGCGGTCCTGACGGACGCTTACGGCGCCTGTACAAGGCCGGCGCCCACATCCTGCCCGGATAACTCCAGCCTACGCGCGTTTTGAGTCAGCAAACTCATTAACTCACGACCGCGCATGTCCGGAACTGCCTCGGCGAAAAGCGCGGCGATGCCGGCGACATGCGGCGTAGCCATGCTGGTTCCGTCGATCGTGTTGTATAGCTGAGGGCCGATCCAACTGGAATAGACATCAACGCCTGGCCCCGCAATATCGACTTGACCGCCTGGCAGAGCGCGGCCTGCATTGGAAAATGGGGCCACCTGCATCCTCTCGTCGAGGGCGCCAACCGCCATGATCGATGGACAATTGGCGGGATGATTCACGGGCAGAAGACGGCGGAGTGGCCGCCTGCTTTCATTACCTGCCGCAGCAATAATCAAGGTACCTTGCTTAAGCGCCCGTCGGGCTACTCTCTCAAAGGCTGTCGAGAAGGGGGCCATACCTACCTGCGCGCCAAGCGACATGGAGACGATTTGGCAAGCATTGGTGATTGCCCAATTGATACCGGCCAGGATTTCGCCATCGGTTCCTCTGCCTCTATCGTTCAACACTTTTCCTGCAAAGATCTCCGCTTCATACGCAATGCCGTACCGTGGCAACCGATTCGGGAGTAATGGACCGCATGCTGTGCCAATGCAATGGGTGCCGTGTCCATGGCGATCCTGGGCATCCTGCGGGTTTTGATTCGCTACGAACGACTGCGCGGTGATTTGCCGCCTCTCGAAGTCTGGATGACGCCGGTCAAACCCCGTGTCGAGAACAGCAATCCGGATGCCCTTGCCGCTAAACCGGGACACCGCCACCTTGGTCAGTTGCAGTCCCCAGGTCACCTCGGATTCATCCAGCGCCGCAACGGCGATTTCACCTTCAAGCTCGCTCGGCATCCCGGCGGACGCCATGATTTTATCCACCAGCCGATTGACGGCGTCTCGATACCCCTGAAAATATTCCAACGGCAACACTGTGTCGGAACTCAAATCGGGAGGGGAAACAGGTTCACGTAATGGCACGACAACAGGAGGTTCCACCCACTCCTGCCTTTGTCGTCTTAGTTCCTGCGTCGCGTACACCACTCTTTCTGGTTCAACCGCGACAATCGCACTCGCCGCCCCACCTGCCGCCGCTACGCCAAGCGGTTGTATCTGATCGGGCGGTGCATCTACAACGGCGATACCCAGCTTTTCAAAGACGCAAGACCTCTCGCCAGCAACTCCCTCGCCGGACATGTCGTCCGCAAAATCGGACATCCTGGGGATATCTTTTATTCCCGCGATGCTGTTTAACTCGTTGACGCCTTCCTCCAAGGCGTCATGGTCAAACAGGACCAGATATCTTCCGGTCGTTTCAGGCGGAACAATACCCATGCCTCCGCCGGATGCCATATTCGAACCGGTCGTTCCTTCAGTGCCGGAGGCAAACTTGCCTCGCTTTGAAGTTCCCATTGCACTACTCCTTCATTACCTTCATTACATTGAAAATGTTCACAATCGAAAGGGAATGCCCACCGATGGCGCACGGAATGGCTCCAGTACTGTGTGCAATTAACCAAAGGAAAAGAATGGAATCTGATCAAACAGCCCTTAGCGTTCATGAACTTGATCGCCAATAAAAAATGGCGGTCGCTAAGGCGGGGGTCGGCGTTGCTGCATTGCAAAGCGTCGGCGCTCGCACTGCCCAAATTAAGGTCACCGTTTGATGAACGGCGATGGAGATGATATGGAGATGATGTTGTTACTTATTTTAGTCTAGCGGCCCAATCGCGCATTACAAGTTAAAACTACTACTGGACATCGCTATCCGGTGGCGCAATTTGAATTTCTCGGGCCTCTTCAACATCGGCAACGCCGTTTATCCGCTTCAGCGCATCGACCTTCGCTGAGTCGATTGAGCCGGTAATTACGCCAATGGATTTCAACTGTCGGTCAACAGTCATACCGGACCTCTTAAGTTCGTCCACCACTTCGGAAAATCGATCCTTATACTGGTCGTCCACCACTACGCTTAGATTCACAGCAAGCATTTCAAAATCCTTTATCAAATGGGCAGTGAGTAACGCCGCCTGTTTCCACCCCTGCCCCAAGAGCCCGGGCAGAAATATACAATAGGCTCTAGAAAGTATCCGCATTTAGATTGAACGCACTAACCTCATGCTGAATCCACTCAGAGGCTCCTTAACCTTTTTATAGAACTTGTGACTTGCCTCGACAAGAACGCACTCAAAATAAGCAGCGTCCTTCGGCTATCGTTTGGGAATAGTAGCCGCTCCTAAAATAAAAACGTCTGCAATGGCCCGATCATCTCCCCGCATCATTAACAGAAAGAGTTTTTCCGACAGCGTCTGCGCGGACTGCATTCGGCGTGTGATAAACGGTGTAACGTGAAGATTCAATACAGCGAAATCCGCTTTCCTCGTGGGCGTCAGATTGCCGATTCAATCAGCCAGACCGAGCGCTTGCGCATTACCCAGCGTCGCCATTCTCGCCTCGGATGATGAATCGCAATTATTTCGCCCCATATGCTACGAGGCGGGATGGAAAAAGGTGAGAGCATGGGCGCAGAAAGTTTCGAAGTGTGCAGAACTGGCCTCGAAGTACAAATAAGGGGAAGATAAACTTTTTTGCGCTTCCAGAGGGCTGTTATGACCTTAACCCTTCTCCCTTCCACGCCGGAAGACATCGCGGAAGTTACAAAGCGTTGCAAGACCATGGTGACTAAACGCGCGTTGGCTTCCGCGGGCGCCAGCATTGTTCCGGTTCCCGGCCTTGATCTGGCGACTGACATCGGTCTTCTCCTGCAACTTATCCCCGACATCAATCGCGAGTTTGGCCTGACGCCGGATCAAATCGAAGCGCTGAATCCTCGGAAGAAATTAATGGTTTACAAAGCCGTCGTGGCGCTCGGCGGCGCCATGATTGGACGTGTGGTGACCAAGGAAGTCGTGGTTCATGCGCTGAAGGCGGTTGGCGTGCGGATTACCGTCAAACAAGCGTCCAAACTAGTGCCTATCGCAGGGCAGGCGGTATCCGCCGCGCTTGGCTTTGCGGCGATGCGTTATCTGGGGCTGATGCATATTGAGGACTGTGTGCGCGTTGTGGAGCAGGTTATTCGCGAGGAGAAAGCGGCGGCGAAAGAGTATCCAAAAGCCGAGCGTATTTTCGAGGGGCGATGATCGAGTCGTGTGGGCGATTCGCCCTGAGGCGCCTAACGCTTCCGTTTCTTAATCCAGTTCTTGTCGATAATCGCGGCGATGATAAGGCCGAAAGTGATGAGTCGAGCGAGGTAGAAAAGCGGCTCGTCTTCTTCGGAGAAGTGAGAAAGACCCAGCGTCACTCGATGCACGGCGTCGAGTGCGAATGCGATAGCGAACAGGAGAAAAAAACGATCCCGTGTTTGTTTCCAGAAGCGCAAGAAGAACAGCGCGGCCACCAAGGAAGCCATGGCGATCGCGCCTAGTAAGAGAGAGCCCATTTTTACTCCGTATCCCAGATGAGGCCATACAGCAACACCAGCATGGCTATCAGCGCCACGCTTGATCTAAGAATTGAAAGACTGATGTCGGCCGGCAGTAGAAGTTTATCGATCACCAATAGCAGATTGTTAAGCGCCAAGCCTACAAAACAGAGGCCGCTCCACAGAAGCAGTCGGTATCGTCCTTTGCGGTACGCCACGAGTAACAAGACAGCGCAGATTGTCGCCGTCAGCGCACACAAGGAATAGATAATGCCGGCCATGGTTAGGAGTCCTTCCGTAGATTGAATGCGTCCGCGAATTCCTGAATTCGGCGAGAGGGTTTGGAATGGATCAGATTGGTTATTGGAATGAGGTGCGTCGCGTATAACTGAGCCAATCGGTCGATCATGGCCTCGGCGTTTTCAAGGGATGGTTGATAGCGGTAAGTCTCATTGCTTTCGGCCACGAGGCCCAGGCCGTGAAGGCGCGTGAGGACGGCCCGCGCATTTTTTTCGGTGACATATAGTCTCTGAGTGATACTTCCGATGTCCCATGAGACATCGGGACTGCGCCAGAGCAATAACAGCGCCTCCATGTGAGAAATGGAGTCGATGTGTTTGAGAATGAATTCTTGAATGTCCGGTGGGATAGGGTTATCGACCATGCTGCGGAATTTCTCATGAACCGGGTTACGGTAGCAATAGGGAACGCCACCTTCAAATTTAACGTACCGTAAGCGGCCGATTGCCGTCGCCATTCCACCTCGTTTCAGAATTACATTTTCAGCGGCTTGAAATACCCCGTCAGTTCTAGATAACCACGCCCCACCGGCTTTCCATCCCGCAACGCTGTCACTGCCCCTTCCCAATAAACCGCGCCGGTGCTTGCGCGGCTATCCAACTCCTGATCGTCCATCAATGGATCGAGATCCAACATCCATTGTCCCGCTTGCACGCGCATGGCTACTGGATAGCGCGCATTGGTGCGCGAGGAAGTCCAATGACGTAGTGGTTCGAAGCGAACTGTCGATGGGTCATAACGAGTCAACTTGCCGTCACGGTCGCGGTAGGTTCCGCTTGCCCAGAGCGGGGCGCCATTCTTATCGCGGATCTGGAACGCCATGAGCGCGCCGCCGTCATCGAGATTGACGCCAGTCCAATCCCAACCCGTTGCATCTGCAGCCAGGTAGGCGGTTGACCACTCGTGATCCAGCCACGCGCCGCCTTGCACCTCTTCCTGTGTGCCGTTGCGAGTCAATGCGCCGGTGACGCGAAGCTGCGGTTCGCTGTAGTAGTAACTCGCCTGTTCGGGATGCGGTCCCTTTTTGCTGAAGCCTTGATCGCCTTGCGGCAGCAGCGGTTGCGTTGGCGTGAATGAAAGTTGAAGGCCGAACTCGCGGCTGTGAATCTGCGTGTTGTATTTTCCATCGCGGCGTAGCAGACGCCAGTCGTTGATCCACGTATCCGTATCGCCTTCCTTTGCCCCCGCCATATTGAAAGCGTTACGGGCGACGCGTTGATCGTGCAACAGCCGGCCGATTGTCGGATCGGAGATTGCGGCATGTGCGAAGATCAGTTGCTTCGGCGCGAATGCGCTTGGGTTGGCTTCGTCGATATTTATCCTCGACCGAAAGAAGGTGACCTGGAATCCGACCGATTTTCCGTCCTTCGTTTTTAGCCAGCCTGTTACATACCACCACTCTGTCCGGTAATCGGGATGAGCGCCATAGTCGCGGGGGAATTGCAGCGTGTGTTTCGGTGTGACTTTGGGGTACACAGGCGGCGCGGTATTAGCGATAAGCGTCATGATAAAAGAAAGCGTCACCGCTAAACCCCAGCGTTGCATGTAGGAGCGAGCTTGCTCGCGATTGCGTGCATGGCCCCACAAACTTTGCGTAGCCAGCGAGCGACTTCCCAAAAGCGTTATTCCACGTCTCCACAACATTTTTGTTACCAATCCTCTCTTACCGCTGTAACCGCCGCCGTGGACATGGCTCGTCTTCCGCTTGCCGCCGCTGTGGCGGCTGCCGAAACGAGTAGCGCGACGGCGATAGCGACAAGCAACATCCAAGGCGCATGCAAATCCATCGTCCACAGAAACGACTGAGGATTCACCACGTAAATCAGAATCAGGCTGATGATCCATCCCAGTCCTAAACCCACAACAACGCCGAGCAGCGCCAACAGTCCGCCTTCCATCGCAAGGACCCCCGCGACTTGCGCGCGCGTCATACCGATATGGCGCAGCACGCCGAACTCCCGGGTGCGCGCCAACGCTTGGGCGCCGAAGCTCGCCGCAACGCCAGCGAGGCCGATGACGATCGCTACTGCTTCGAGTAGATAAGTCACGGCGAAGCTGCGATCGAAGATGCGCAGGCTGATAGCGCGGATCTCCCCGGGTTCGGAGAACTCCAGCCGCTCGCCGCCCGACAATGTCGCGCGTAATGCGGCGATGACCCGATCAGTCGAAAAATTCGGCGCAAGCCACAAGGCCGCGTCGCTGACGCGTGCGTCGCCGGTGAGCTTTTGGTAATCCTCGTCCCGGATAACGATGCTCCCGTGTTGCCGCCCGTAGTCTCGCCAAACGCCGGCGACAAAGCAGGGGGCGTTCTTGCCGTCCAATGGCAATTGCATGGTTTTGCCGACATTAAAGCCATACAGATCCACCATCGCCTCGGACACCCAGATCGGGATAGCGCCGTGTTCGGGAATGGAGGCCGTTCTCCCAATCAGAGGCAGACGGGCAGTAGGATTGTTCGCATCGATGGTCCGACTTATCAGCGTGACAGGCGGACGCTTTGAATCCAGTATCAACTGGTTAGTGCGCAGAAATTCGGCGCGGATGACGCCATCGGTTGACCGAATACGATCCATGTCCCCGGACGCGAGAAAGGCCGTATCGCCGTTAGCCGCTGCGCGTACATACAAATCCGCGGGCAGCACATGGATGAGCCACTGGTCCACCGATTCGCGAAAGCTCGTCACCATGATCGCCATCGCCACCATTAAACTGAAGCTGGCGATGATGCCGGAGATCGCCAACGATGCGCGGCCGGGCGCGCCAGCCAGCGTGGCGACAGCCAGTTGGATCACGGGTTGCGACGCTGTCGGAAAACGGGAGAAAAGCGCGTTTGCGATAAATGGCGCCAGACTGACGCCGCCTATCAATAGAAGCGCAATGGCGAAATAACCGCCGAGGGGCAATCCCGCGATTGGCCTCAGCGTTGTTAGCAGCAGCCCCATGCTGATCAACGCCAGCCCTAACCAGGGAGAGCGCAATTTGGCGAGCGTTGATTCTTCATCGCCAGCTTTCAGGGCTTGTGCGGGTTTGGCGTTCGCCGCTTCCAGAGCGGGTGGCAGAGCGCCGGCTATCGTCGCGGCGACGCCAAGCATTAGAAAAACGCACGCGGATAATGCATCGAAGTGGACGTGCGGAGCCACGCCTTTGAAGTAGCCGCCCCCGAGATCGCCGCCAAAGTGTGCGAGAACAATATCCGCCGTCGCATAGCCGCCGGCGATTCCCAGGACGCTTCCAAGCGCGCCAAGAATGACGCTCTCCATTAGCAAAAGTCTGACGATTTCTCCCCGTTGCATACCGATGACTCGCAGCAGGGCAAGCTCCGCGCGGCGCCGAACGACCGATAACGTCTGGCTCGATAACACCAAAAAGCCGCCGGTAAAAAGTGCGACCAGCGCCAGCACGCTCAGGTTGATTCGATAGGCGCGAGAAAGATTCGAGACGCGTGTTTCGTTATCGTCCGGCGTGCTGGCGATCACGCCAGCCGGCAAAAGCGGCGTCAGCTTGGCGCGGAAGTCCTCGACGTTAACGCCCTGCGCAAGCTTCAGATCGATGCGTGACAGCATGCCCATACGATCAAGCCGCCATTGTGCGGCGCCGATATCCATGGCGGCGAGACGTAACCCGGCGCCGGCGTTCGGCAGCGCGCCGGCGATGCGAAGATGAATGGTTTGCAAGCCTACCTGAACGTCGATTGTTTGCCCCGCTTCTACGCCGAGCCAACTCGATGCCGCCGGCGACAGAAAAATCGCGT
>Ga0247823_10004675_pt1 | contig 10934 bp, 7 predicted proteins | sample 13C_PalmiticAcid_2_FD_192426 | JGI IMG/M metagenome (GOLD analysis project Ga0247823, IMG submission 192426) | Soil microbial communities from agricultural site in Penn Yan, New York, United States - 13C_PalmiticAcid_Day30 | ecosystem: Environmental > Terrestrial > Soil > Agricultural land...
TCGCCTCACACGCCACCCCGGTGACCCTCGAAGGCGGTGTGCTCAAGATCGCCGCGGAGTCCACCGCGTGGGCTACCCAGCTGCGCATGTTGCAGAGCCAGATCCTGGCCAAGATCAACGCCGCGGTCGGTCACGGCGTGGTCACCTCACTGCGCATCACCGGCCCCGCCGCGCCGAGCTGGCGCAAGGGCGATCGACACATCAAGGGCCGTGGCCCGCGCGATACCTACGGGTAGCCGCGCGGTGACCGGGGCGAGATCCGTTGTGCCTGCGCCGCTCTCGCGCCTCGAGTTGTGGACATGTGCACAACGCCTGTGGATAACTTTTACCCAGAGCGACATGCCGGATCTCGCACCACGCGCCCGCCGCCTCGGACGCGCCCGCCTATTCGCTCCCACGACCGTCAAAATTCCCGTAGAGGCGGAAATGTCCCGCGGTTGGGCGATTTCTTGCATTCACGGCGACGCCAGGGGTGTCGTAGGTGCACTGTAAGTTGGGCTTACCAGTAGGATGGTGACGTAACCAGCGGCGAACCTTCGGCGCGTGCTGTGCAGTCCGTGATATCTGATGGCTCTTTCCGAGCCGTGCGCGTGCTGCCCGGATCGCTGCGCCAGGGATCAGCAAGTAAGGAGAGCTACCGAGAAGTGGCTGCCAACGACTCCAACGCATCGGGCAACAATTCAGGCTACGGTGCCTCTTCCATCACGGTCCTCGAAGGCCTCGAGGCGGTGCGCAAGCGCCCTGGCATGTACATCGGGTCCACCGGTGAACGCGGTCTGCACCACCTCATCTGGGAGGTTGTGGACAACTCGGTCGATGAGGCGATGGCCGGCTACGCGAGCAAGGTCGAGGTGACCCTGCTCGCCGACGGCGGCGTCGAGGTGATCGACGACGGTCGTGGCATCCCGGTCGGGATGCACGCGCAGGGCGTGCCGACGATCGAGGTCGTCATGACCCAGCTGCACGCCGGTGGCAAGTTCGACTCCGACTCCTACGCGGTGTCGGGTGGTCTGCACGGTGTCGGTATCTCGGTGGTGAACGCGCTCTCGACCAAGGTCGAGGTCGAGATCGACGTCGACGGCTACCACTGGACCCAGACCTACAAGGACGCCAAGCCCGGCAAGCTCGCGCAGGGCGAGGCGACCAAGGCCACCGGCACCACGGTGCGGTTCTGGGCCGACCCGGACATCTTCGAGACCACCACCTACAACTTCGAGACCGTGGCGCGGCGCCTGCAGGAGATGGCCTTCCTGAACAAGGGCCTCACCATCAAGCTCACCGATGAGCGGGTCGCCGTGGGCGACGTCCTCGACGAGGTGGTCAGTGAGACCGCCGAGGCGCCCAAGGACGCCGAGGTGGTCGCCGCGGAAGCGGCCGAGCACAAGGTGAAGACCCGCACCTACCACTACCCGGGCGGCCTGGTGGACTTCGTCCGCCACATCAACCGCACCAAGTCGGCCATCCACAACTCGGTCGTCGGCTACACGGTCAAGGGCACCGGCCACGAGCTCGAGGTCGCGATGCAGTGGAACTCGGGTTACTCCGAGTCGGTCCACACCTTCGCCAACACGATCAACACCCATGAGGGCGGCACCCACGAAGAGGGCTTCCGCGCGGCGCTGACCACGGTGGTCAACAAGTACGCCAAGGAGAAGAAGCTCCTCAAGGAGAAGGACGGCAACCTCACCGGTGACGACATCCGCGAGGGCCTGGCCGCCATCGTGAGCGTCAAGGTCGGCGAGCCGCAGTTCGAGGGCCAGACCAAGACCAAGCTGGGCAACACCGAGGTGAAGTCGTTCGTGCAGCGCGCCTGCAACGAGCACCTGACGCACTGGTTCGAGGCCAACCCGGCCGACGCGAAGACCATCGTGCAGAAGGCGGTGTCCTCGGCGCAGGCCCGCGTGGCCGCGCGCAAGGCGCGTGAGCTGGTGCGCCGCAAGTCGGCCACCGACCTGGGCGGCCTGCCCGGCAAGCTGGCCGACTGCCGCTCCAAGGATCCGAGCAAGTGCGAGATCTACATCGTCGAGGGTGACTCCGCCGGCGGCTCGGCCAAGTCCGGCCGCGACTCGATGTACCAGGCGATCCTGCCGCTGCGCGGCAAGATCATCAACGTCGAGAAGGCCCGCATCGACCGCGTCCTCAAGAACAACGAGGTCCAGTCGATCATCACCGCGTTCGGCACCGGCATCCACGACGAGTTCGATATCGCGAAGCTGCGCTACAACAAGATCATCCTGATGGCCGACGCCGACGTCGACGGCCAGCACATCGCGACCCTGTTGCTCACGCTGCTGTTCCGGTTCATGCGCCCGCTGGTCGAGCACGGGCACGTGTTCCTGGCCCAGCCGCCGCTGTACAAGCTCAAGTGGATGCGCACCGACCCGGAGTTCGCCTACTCCGACCGCGAGCGCGACGCGCTGCTCGAAGCCGGTCTGGCCGCGGGCAAGAAGATCAACAAGGACGACGGCGTCCAGCGTTACAAGGGTCTGGGCGAGATGAATGCCAAGGAGCTGTGGGAAACCACCATGGATCCGTCGGTGCGGGTGCTTCGTCAGGTGACGCTCGACGACGCGGCCGCGGCCGACGAGCTGTTCTCCGTGCTCATGGGCGAAGACGTGGAGGCACGTCGCAGCTTCATCACCCGCAATGCCAAGGACGTCCGCTTCCTGGACGTGTAACCGGTGCAGCGCCGTAAGCGCGCGCCCGTGAAGCATGTCAGGCCCTCGAAGGAGATTTGATGACTGAGACCACGCTGCCGCCCTCCGGTGGTGCGGGCGACCGGATCGAACCGGTCGACATCCAGAACGAAATGCAGAGCAGCTACATCGATTACGCGATGAGCGTGATCGTGGGCCGCGCGCTGCCCGACGTGCGCGACGGCCTCAAGCCCGTGCATCGGCGCGTGCTCTACGCGATGTACGACAACGGCTACCGCCCCGACCGCGGCTATGTGAAGTCGGCCCGTCCGGTCGCCGAGACCATGGGTAACTACCACCCGCACGGCGACGCGTCGATCTACGACACCCTCGTGCGCATGGCGCAGCCCTGGTCGCTGCGCTACCCGCTGGTCGACGGCCAGGGCAACTTCGGTTCCCGCGGCAACGACGGCGCGGCCGCCATGCGTTACACCGAGTGCCGCCTGACGCCGCTCGCGATGGAGATGCTGCGCGACATCGACAGCGAGACCGTCGATTTCGTCCCCAACTACGACGGTCGCTCGCAGGAGCCGACCGTGCTGCCCGCGCGCGTGCCCGCGCTGCTGATGAACGGCAGCAACGGCATCGCGGTCGGCATGGCGACCAACATCCCGCCGCACAACCTCAACGAGCTGGCCGAGGCCATCTACTGGGCGCTGGAGAACTACGACGCCGACGAGGAGACCACCCTCGCCGCGTGCATGGAACGGGTCAAGGGCCCGGACTTCCCGACCCACGGCCTGATCGTCGGCGGCCAGGGCATCCACGACGCCTACACCACCGGCCGCGGCTCGATCCGCATGCGCGGTGTGGTGGAGATCGAGGAGGGCAGCCGCGGGCAGACCCAGATCGTCATCACCGAGCTGCCGTACCAGGTCAACACCGACAACTTCATCAACTCGATCGCCGAGCAGGTCAAGGACGGCAAGATCGCGGGTATCTCCGATATCCACGACGAGTCCTCCGACCGTGTGGGCATGCGCATCGTGGTGACGGTCAAGCGCGACGCGGTCGCCAAGGTCGTGCTGAACAACCTGTACAAGCACACCCAGCTGCAGACCAGCTTCGGCGCGAACATGCTCTCGATCGTCGACGGCGTGCCGCGCACGCTGCGCCTGGATCAGATGATCCGGTACTACGTCGACCACCAGTTGGAAGTCATCGTCCGGCGCACCCGCTACCTGCTGCGCAAGGCCGAGGAGCGGGCCCACATCCTGCGCGGCCTGGTCAAGGCGCTCGACCTGCTCGACGAGGTCATCGCGCTGATCCGCCGCTCGGCCAACACCGACACCGCGCGCACCGGCCTGATGCAGCTGCTCGAGATCGACGACATCCAGGCCACCGCGATCCTGGACATGCAGCTGCGCCGCCTGTCCGCCCTGGAGCGGCAGCGGATCGTCGACGATCTGGCCAAGATCGAGCTCGAGATCGCCGACTACAAGGACATCCTGGAGAAGCCGGAGCGCCAGCGCGCGATCGTGCGCGACGAGCTGTCGGAGATCGTCGAGAAGTACGGCGACGACCGCCGGACCAGGATCATCGCCAACGACGGTGACGTCGCCGACGAGGACCTGATCGCCCGCGAGGACGTGGTCGTCACGATCACCGAGACCGGCTACGCCAAGCGCACCAAGACCGACCTGTACCGCTCGCAGAAGCGCGGCGGCAAGGGCGTGCAGGGCGCAGGCCTCAAGCAGGACGACATCGTCAAGCACTTCTTCGTGTCGTCCACCCACGACTGGCTGCTGTTCTTCACCAACAAGGGCCGGGTCTACCGGGCCAAGGCCTACGAGCTGCCCGAGGCCAACCGGACCGCGCGTGGTCAGCACGTGGCGAACCTGCTGGCGTTCCAGCCGGACGAGAAGATCGCCCAGATCATCCAGCTCAAGACCTACGAGGACGCGCCGTACCTGGTGCTCGCCACGCGCGCCGGCCTGGTGAAGAAGTCCAAGCTCACCGACTTCGACTCCAACCGGTCCGGCGGCATCGTCGCGGTGAACCTGCGCGACGACGACGAGCTGGTCGGCGCCGTGCTGTGCTCGGCCGACGACGATCTGCTGCTGGTCTCGGCGCACGGTCAGTCGATCCGCTTCTCCGCCACCGACGAGGCGCTGCGTCCGATGGGCCGCGCCACTTCCGGTGTGCAGGGCATGCGGTTCAACGCCGACGACGAATTGCTCTCGCTCAATGTGGTCCGCGAGGACACCTACCTTTTGGTGGCCACCGCGGGTGGGTATGCCAAACGTACGGCGATCGAGGAGTACACCGCGCAGGGTCGTGGCGGAAAAGGCGTATTGACAATTCAGTACGACCCGAAACGTGGCAGCCTGGTCGGTGCGCTCATCGTCGACGACGAGGACGAGTTGTACGCGATCACTTCCAGTGGTGGCGTCATCCGCACCGCAGCCAAGCAAGTTCGGAAAGCTGGACGCCAGACCAAGGGCGTGCGATTGATGAACCTCGCGGATGGCGATACCTTGCTAGCGATCGCGCGCAACGCCGACGAGCCCGATCCCGATCAGCTCACCGGCGACGCGGCTTCGGAGCAGTAACCCAACCAGCGGCGGCAACGAACGGATCTGAGGATTCCATTGACCACACCGAATCAGTCGAACGACGATCGGAACCAGACCAACGGCGTCACCGAGCGGATTGCCTCGTCTCCGATCCAGCCGCGGCCGATCCCACGCCAGGGCGGTCCGGCCGAGGGCGCGGCAGCGCCGGAATCCGGTGCCGCCGGGGGCGAATCGTTCGACCAGTCGACCGTGCGGATGGGCAACGAACCCACCCCGCCCGCCGGCAACGGAAAGGGCAAGTCGCCCTACCAGGACGGGTGGGCGCAGCTGCCGCAGCGCGAGCCGCAGTCGAACCTGTACCGGCCCGGTGAGGCCCCGAGCCAGGGGCGTCCGTCCTCTGGCGGTGCGGGCCCCTCGTCCGGTGGGCTGAAGGGCAGCGGCGCGTCCAATGCCAGGACCACCGCCGACCTGGCGGCCAAGGCGGCCCGCAAGGAAGCGGCGATGGTGAAGTCCGTCGGTATCGACGGACCGACCCGCAGCATCGCCCGTCCCGAGCTGGTCAAGGACATGCCGGACCTGTCCGAGGTGCGGCATCCGACGCCGGACGGCCAGGCCGCGCCCGCGGCGGCGCCCGGGCTGCCGATGGCGCACATCCCGCCGCAGCCGGGGCCGAGCGCGCGGGCCGCCGCCGCGTCCGCCGGGGCGGTCTCGCCCGCCGTGCCGGTGGCCATCGCGGCCGCCGCGTCCGGTGAGCCGCTACGCGCGACGGTGCAGATCCGCCGGATCGATCCGTGGTCGACGCTCAAGATCACCCTGGTGATCAGCGTGGCGCTGTTCTTCGTGTGGATGCTGGCCGTCGGTCTGCTCTACATCGTGCTGGCCGGCATGGGCGTATGGGACAACCTGGACAACTCGCTGGGCGAGATGCTGAACCAGGAGGGCAGCTCGTCGAGCCTGATCGACGCGGGCACCGTCTTCGGCTACGCGGGCGTCATCGGTCTGATCAACGTGGTGCTGTTCACCGCGCTGGCGACAGTGGGCGTGTTCATCTACAACCAGTGCTGCGATCTGGTCGGTGGCATCCAGGTGACCCTGGCCGATCCGGACTAGGAACAGGCTCTGCCACGACGGCCGGTCAGCCCCGTAAAAAGGGGCTTGACCGGCCGTTTTGGTTATCCCCGGCCGGGTAGGGTAACCTCGTTCCTCGTTGCGGTTCACTGCTCCGGCAGGGGATCGAAAACGAGTACGGGCCTATAGCTCAGGCGGTTAGAGCGCTTCGCTGATAACGAAGAGGTCGGAGGTTCAAGTCCTCCTAGGCCCACTCCCGAACATCACAGTAGGGTGGGAATCATGAAGATTGTCCTCACGGTCGGTGTTGTGATCGCGGTTCTCATCGGTATCACCAAATTCCGCAAGCGCGATGACGCAGACCTCTGGCGCGAGGTCACCACCCGCTGATTCGGGTTGCCAACTGGTTTCATCAAGCCAGCCAGGGGCCTTAGCTCAATTGGCAGAGCACTGCCTTTGCAAGGCAGGGGTTAGGGGTTCGATTCCCCTAGGCTCCACTTCTGTGAATTCCTCGGTTTTCGATTTTCTGCTCAGTGCGGCCCCTGTCGAGTCGGGGTCGACCGATATCGCCGCGATCGCGGCACACCATCGCGCCCGGAGCGCCGCTTTCGCCAGTTCCATCGATCGCGCCGTTGTCGCCGGATTCGACAGTGCCGGAACAGGTACGGCGTTTCTCGGCGGATATCAGGAAGCGCTCGGCGCGCTGGTGCCGCTCGACGCCACCGGACTCACCTCCATGTGCGCGACCGAGGCGAACGGGGCCAAGCCGTCGCAGCTGACGACTACGGTGACCGCCGACGGCTTCGTCACCGGGACCAAGTCCTTCGCGACCCTGGGCGAGTTCGCCACCCGCTTCCTCGTGATCGCCAGGGCGGGCGAGCAGGCCGACGGCCGCGCCGCGCTGCGGGCGGTGCTGGTGCCCGCCGGTCCCGGCGTCGTGGTGACGCCGCTGCCCGCGCTGCCGTTCGCTCCGGAGATCCCGCACGCCACCGTCACTTTCGACGCCGCGCCGGGGGAACTGCTGCCCGGCGACGGCTACGCCGACTTCCTCAAGCCGTTCCGCACCGTCGAGGATCTGCATGTGGTCGCCGCTGTGCTCGGACAGCTAGTTCGGGTGGCCCGGCAAGCGGAATGGCCCGCCGAGGCCGTACAACAGCTGCTGGCCCTGTTTGCGGCCGTGCGTGGCGTGGGCACCGAGGACCCGGGTTCGACCGGCGTACACATCGCGCTGGGCGGGATCTTCGAGCGGCTGACGCGCCTGCGGGCCGAACTCGCGCCGCTGTGGGACCGGGTCGACCCGGCGGTCCGGAGCCGCTGGGAGCGTGACGAGCCGCTGCTCGGGGTGGCGGGCAAGGTCAGGGCGCTGCGGCTGGCGACGGCCTGGCGTGCGGTCGTCGAGGCGTGAGGGTCAGCGGGTGAACTTTCCGAGGCCGTTCTCGTCGTAGTAGTCGAGGGTGAGTGTCCCGTTGTCGAAGGTCGCCGACGAGACGCTGCCGGGCGGTGCGTTCTCGCCGCTCGGCTCGAAGGCGAAGGTGTCGCCGTCCCAGTGCCGCAGCGGGAATCGGCGCTGCGCCGGGCCCAGGGTGAGGACCAGGCCGCTCTCGGCCTCGGAGATCGTCGCCGGGCCCCAGTACTCGTTGGCGTAGCTGCCGACGTAGGTCGGCAGGGGCTGGGCGGGCGCGGGAGTGACGGGCGCGGACTTGCCGGACAGGTCGCCTTCCGGGTCGTTGATGGGGGCGAGCGCGGCCTGGTAGATGCCCCGCCAGTCCTCGCGGATCTCACCGAACTGGACGAGATCGCCGAACTCGGCGGTCAGCGCCTCCGGCACGCCGATCGGCGCGGCGTTGGTGAGCGCGATGATCGCGACGTCGGCCGACGGGATGGCCAGGAAGTTCGTGGCGGCGCCGAGCGCGAACGCCCCGGAGTGGCTGTAGGCGGTGCGACCCGTGGAGCTGGTCGAGGCGTTGAAGCCGTACCCGTAGAACCCGGCCCGTGATTCGGGGGAGGAGGCCGGCGAGGAGATCACCTGCGGGGTGATCGCGGGCAGCAGCGCCGCCGCGGGCGCGATGGTGGTTCCGTTCGCGGTGCCGTGGCCGAGCATCATGGCCAGCCAGCGCGCCATGTCGTTCACCGAGGAGCTGACCCCGCCGGCGGGAGACTGCGGGTCGGGATCGCGGACGAACTTCGCGACCCACTCGCCATCGACGTCGACGTGGCCGACCGCGCGATTCGGCCTGGCCTCGTAGTCGGCGAAGCGGGAACTGGTGGACGACATGCCGAGTGGGCCGTACACCGTCTCGGCGCAGAGCCGGTCCCACGGCACGCCTGCCGCGGCGGCGACCGCCTCGGCGCCCGCGGTCAGCCCGAAGTTGGTGTAGTGGTAGGTGATCCGGAACGGGTCGAGGGGCTCGAGCCGGAGCTTGTCCAGGATCGCGGCCTGGTCGTACCCGAGATCCTCGAGCCGGTCGCCCGCGTGGTCGGGCAGGCCGCTGCGATGGGCGAACAGGTCGCCGATGGTGAGCTGGGCGGTGGTGGCCGGGTCGGCCAGCGCGAACGAGGGCAGCTTCGAGACCACCGGCGTCGTCCATTCGACCGTGCCCGCGCCGACCTGGTGGGCGACCACGGAGGCCGAGACCGACTTCGACACCGAGGCCAGCTGGAAGACGGTGTCGGCGTCGACCTTGTCCTGGCCGCCCGCCTGCTTGACGCCGAAGCCCTTCGCGTAGACGGTCTTCCCGCCGTGCACGACGGCGACGGCCATGCCGGGGATGTGACTGCTGTCCATCAGCGAGGTGGCCAGCTCGTCGAGTTTCGCGACGGCGTTGTCGACCGCGTCGTCGGGCAGGGCGACCGCGGCGACCTGGTTCGGTGGGAGCTGTTCGGTGCTGGTCGCGGTGGAGCTCTCGTCGTCGGATGCATCGCTGCAACCGACCACGACAGCCATCGACACGACCAGCGCGGCGAGCGCGCCTTTGCCGGGCACCATGGGCTGACGATAGACCCGGTTGCGGGGCGATCGCGGGAACGTGGCTGGACTGTGACGGTTTCGCGGACCGGGAGTACTCACCGGTAGCCGGAACTGCACCTTGCCGGAAAATGGGGAGCGGGCCTCGGCGAAGGGGGGGAGTTAGCCGAGGCCCGCGTAGGGTCGGCCCGGGGGGGAGGGGCCGACGTGAACGATCCTACGCGATGCGAGCGGAATTCGTGTACGCGCAACGAGCCAGTTTCCGAGATTTTTCGCCGTTCTGGGCCTGGACCGTGACCGGCGGCCGGTGTAGTGAACGGCGAATCGGTCGGTCGGCCAACCGGCAGTTGTCTTACATCGGTCGGAATGTGCTGGTGCACAAGGAATTACGCGAAAAATTCGCTGAACATGTTCTTGTCGGTGCGCCATCGATGCCCCGAAGACCAGGGGCTTGCGATCCGGGGGTCCGCCGGAAAATCCGTCCGATTCGCCGCGTGTCGCCGTAAATCGGCATGTCGAACAGATCTGTACATCGGGATCGGGGGCACCCGGGAAATGGGGGTGCGACTTGTCGGTGGGTCCCGCAATACTGGGGCAACAGCGTAGAACTACGACTTCAGGAGAATCATGCCCGACGCAATCGTCGCCGAGGGTCTGGTCAAACGGTACGGGCAGCTCACCGCCCTGGACGGGCTCGACCTGTCCGTCCCCGAAGGAACCGTCACCGCACTTCTCGGCCCCAACGGCGCGGGAAAGACCACGACTGTCCGCGTTCTCACCACGTTGCTGATCCCCGACGAGGGCCGTGCCACCGTCGCCGGGATCGACGTGCTCGGCAATCCACAGGCCCTGCGTTCCCGGATCGGCACCTCCGGGCAGTACGCGGCGGTCGACGAATACCTCACCGGCTTCGAGAACCTCGAGATGGTCGGCAGGCTCTATCACCTCGGTGTGGCGCGCAGTAAGGAACGCGCGCGCGAACTGCTCGAGCGCTTCCGGCTCACCGACGCGGCGGATCGGCCGGTGAAGGGCTACTCCGGTGGTATGCGCAGGCGCCTCGACCTCGCCGGCGCTCTGGTGGCCAACCCGCCGGTGCTGTTCCTGGACGAGCCGACCACCGGCCTCGACCCCCGGGCCCGGCTCGATCTCTGGGACGTCATCGAGGAACTCGTCGCGGGCGGCACCACGCTGCTGCTCACCACCCAGTACATGGAGGAGGCCGACCGGCTGGCCGACTCGATCGCCGTCATCGACCACGGCAGGGTGATCGCGCGCGGCACCGCCGACGAACTCAAGGCCCTCGTCGGCGGCGACCGGATCGAACTCACCGTGGCCACGCCCGATCAGCTGGCGCCGGCGCAGCAGGTGCTCGCCGGGCTGGCCGACGGCGAGATCCATCTCGAACCCGGCCTGCGCCGGATCACCGTCCCGGTGGCCGACGGCTCCCAGGACCTGGTCACCGCCATCGGCAGGCTCACCGAGCACAAGGTGCAGATCAACGACGTCGCGCTGCGGCGGCCCTCGCTCGACGACGTCTTCCTCACCCTCACCGGGCACGAGGCCGAGGAACTCGTCAACAGCGATGCCGCGAAACAGGCTGTCGGCGCCGAGGAAGGACAGAACCGATGAGCACCACGCTCGACAAGGTCGACGTGCAGGGACCCACCTTCGGGGAACGGCTCGCGATAG
>Ga0247823_10004676_pt1 | contig 10934 bp, 8 predicted proteins | sample 13C_PalmiticAcid_2_FD_192426 | JGI IMG/M metagenome (GOLD analysis project Ga0247823, IMG submission 192426) | Soil microbial communities from agricultural site in Penn Yan, New York, United States - 13C_PalmiticAcid_Day30 | ecosystem: Environmental > Terrestrial > Soil > Agricultural land...
TCTAGCGGCCTTAATAGCCGTACACGCCCCCCCGGGGACCCCAGGAACTAATGTCGCCCCGACATCGACCACAACGCCCACCACATCGACCGCCGCCTTACCCCAGTTTCCCGATGCAGCATTTCCGGCAGCGCTCGCGACGCCCATGGCAACATTCGCAACATCCCAAACGGTTTCGACTGCCTCGCCGTCTGGGTCCACGTTATTAATCGGGTCTCCACCCACATAAGCATAGAGGTTGACCTGATCCTCATACCCGATGGGATCAGTCTGGAGGAACCGCCCGAGCGTCGGCGAGTAGATGCGGGCTTTGTAGTAGTACATGCCGATCTCGGGCAGCCAAGCCTGCCCGGTATACTGGAACCGCCCGAAGTTGCTCGCCTTGGGGATGCCATATTCATCGTAGCTGTTGATCGCGATGGGGGTACCATAGGGATCGGTAAGCGCGATCGTGCTCCCCTGATGATCCCGGACCAGCCGGCGGATCGTGTTCGGCCAAGCCGCTCCAAGCTCATACCAGATGACCGGATCGTCCACGGCAGCGCCATGGACATAGACGCGCAGCAGCGTTCCCGAGCCATCATATTCCCCGACGAGCTCGTCACCGTCATATACGAACCGCGTCGTGGTACTGCCGCCCACCGTTTCATAAAGGCGGCCAAGAGGATCATAGCGAAGCGTTGCGTTCTTTGCGCCGCTCGCGCTCACCAACCGGTTTTCGATGTCATAGACGAACGTCGTCGAACCATCCGACGTCAGATTGCCGTTGGCGTCATAGGTGAACGATGCAGCGCCTGCGGTTGTGTATTGATTGAGGCCGTTCGCCGCATAGGTGCGATCGACATTATAATGCTCGGTCCAGGCATAAGCGTCGTTGTCGCGGGCTTGCTGCGCCATCTGCGACGCCGGCGTGTATCCGTAGCTGAACGCAACGTCGCTGCCCGTGCCCGCCAGATCATAGGACATGGAGCCGAGGCGCCCGACAGCATCATAGCCATAAGAGGCGATGGGCGTGGTAAACAGGTTCTGGCTGCCCGGCAGGCCGCGGCTGTTGTAAACCGTCTTGTGCAGCGTCGTCGTGTCATATTCGACAAGCTCGGTTTGCCGGTCGAGCCCGTCGTAGCGCGCGTCGAACGATCCCCAGCCCGGATAGGTCACACGGGTCCGATTGCCGTTCTTGTCCCATGTATAGTTCAGGGTGCGGGTGGCCCCATCTATTGCCAGCGCGGACGAGCTCATCCGCCCGAACCCGTCATAGGTGGTCGTCAGCCCCTCACCGGAGGTGCTGTCGAACCGGGCATAGGTTTGCAGGCCGCGCAGGTCATAACCATAATAGACGTCGCGCGTGTGCGTCGATGACAGTCCCGAGCGCTCGGGCACGACCTTGACCGTGTTCCGGTTCAGCGCATCATAGCTATAGGTGATCGTCGAGCCGTCGCGCTTCCTCAGGCTCGTCCGGTTGCCATTGGCATCATAGCCATATTCTTCATAATCGGTCGTCGAGGCCACACCCGTCGTCGTCGGCGACGGGAAGTACCAGCGTGCCTGCCGGTCATGGCCGTCCCACGTCATCTCGGCGCGGTATCCCCGCGCGTCGGTCAGGCTTGTCTGCTTGCCGTTCGAGCTGAAGGTATAGGTCGCATAATCTTCCTGCAGCGCCGTCGCATAAGCCTTCTGGACCTTGGTGAGCTGACCTGCCGCGTCGTAGATATTGCGCGTGATCCGGTCGGGACCGAAGCTCCCTTCGGTTCCCAGGCTGCAGGCGCTCGACGGCAGGCTGCTATAAGCGGCCGGGTTCATACGCTGCGCCGTACACTCGAGCCGACCCGCCGCATCATAGCTATACTGGACCAGCGATACCGCGACACCGTCCGATCCCTTGGTCCGCTCGGTCAGCTTGCGATCCAGCGCATCATAGCTCGTCTCGACCGACGACAGCACGGTAAACCCGCTCCAGCTCGCCGGCGCCACCGCCTCCGACTGCCAGCTCGCAAGCTCTCCGCTCTCGACCTTGATGGGCCGGCCACCCACATCGTAGGTGGTTCGCGCCGCCGCATAGGCGAGCGGTCCCGCCCCGTCCGGGTCGGGCGCGATCGTCCCCGCTACCCGCCCGCTCGCATCATAGCGCGTCGCGCTTGTATATGCCGACGGCGAAGACTGTGCCTGCACCGGCACAGTGGCACCAAGCGCGGCCGCAACAGCGAGCAGGCGAACGCCGTGCTTCATCATCATCCCCCCGCTCACGGACAGACACTCAGATTGGCAGCGGGTTTCGTCTCGCTGATCTTCCGGCCTTCCATGTCGTAGCTGTAACAGGTCCGCAGCGTCTGTCCGTCCGCCGTCACTGCTACACCGCGCAGGAGAAGATTGTTCGGGCCAGAGTTGGGGCCATATTCATAAGCGGTGACCACCTCGTCGGTCGAGCCCGCCGCACATGCGCCGCTTACCGTCGCCGAGGTCCTGCAGGTCTTCATCGTATCCAGCATCCACACCGGGCTTGCCGCGACATAGCTGCCGGTCGAGGTCTTCACCCAGGCCGTGCGCTGTACATAGGCATAGCGCTTCACGGACCGGACTCCGCTTCCGTCAGCAGGACTTGCTTCCGTCAGCACGCCCCCATGGGTCGTGTCATAGGTATAATCATAGACATTGCCCTTCGGATCCGTCTTCGACGTGGGCTTGTTACAGGTGAAGGCGTTGCTGCACGTCGACGGATAGGACGCCGATGTCACAAGGTCGGCCAGTCCCGAACCCGTCTTCGCTTTCACCGTTTCCGATGTAATGTTGCCGCGCGCGTCGCGGACATAGACGAGCTTGTTTCCTTCCGCGAAGGTTGCCGTCTTGATCTCCCCCGGTTCGGACATGCAGCACGCATAGCTGTAGTAGGGGTCGTCATAAGTAAAGGACGTCGTCCGGCTCAGCGGATCGGTCGTGGAATATAGATGCCCGGTGGAGCCCGTATTGGCCGTCGATGTCACGACACCTCCGACGCCCGTTTCCGTCAGGGTTGACGTTATCGAGCCGAACGGGCGCAAGTCCTGCTCATTGTCAGGATAGATGTAGGGGCAAGCGTCCTCGGAGAGCGCATATCCGAAGATTTTGCCGCTCGCATCGGTCTGCGACAGAACAGGGTCGAGCAAACGCGTTCTCGGCTGCGGGCCCGAGCCATAATAACCATCTTCCTGACACGCCCCATAGCTGATCTGGATCCGGCAGACCGTCTGCCCCGGATCCTTGATACAGTTCACATGGTCGTTCGAGCCATATTGATAGGTGCGTGTGGCGCCATCGCGCGTGGCGCTCGTCAGCAAAGAGGTCGCCGACGCATAGGTGCCGGCCCCATAGGTATAGGTCACGGTCTGGGCACCCGCCGGGCAGGCCGATGTCGCCGTCACATAGGTCTGGGCGCGATTGACCGCGCAGACTTTTGTAGCGCTCTCCATGAGGATCGCCCAGCCACGACTGCTGAACACGCTTTTCAGGGTGCTACCGGAATAGGTAAAGTCGAGGCGGGTTCCATCAGCAGCGATCCAGTATTCGGCGCGCGGCACGCCGCCGATGGTAATGAACTTGATGACCGAGCCATCGGCTCCCGTGAAACGGAAATAGCCAGATCCAGCCGCTCCGACAAACTCGAGCTTGTCGCCCGACTGTTTGGCCGGGATGTAGGTTCCCGGGATATTGCCGCCGCACCCATAGGTAATGCCTCGAATGGGCACCGCAGGATCGTCCGTCGTGTTATAAAAGCCGACCGAGCCTGGTCCGCCAACGACATTATAGATGCATTGCTCGATCTTGTAGGTCACGCCGGACATCTCGTCCCAGCCCGGCCAGCGCGGCAGTGTGTTGGCGGCGATGTAGATGTTTAGAGAGCTGGTCCAACCCTGCGCCTGGAACGGGAACGAATAGCCGTCAGACGAGCTGTTGTAGCTCCGGTTAAGCGAGAGTCCGGCGGGAAGTTTGCCGCCGATCGACAAATCCTCTTCCTCGAACGAATAGGAGCCATTCTTGAAGCTCACACCCGTAGGACTGCGGGTGTCGTTGCGCGGCGGCGGCCGCATTTCCTGGGACATCGCTTGCCCGGCATACGCCAGAAAAATTATGCACACGCAAAGTAAGGCAAGAGCGTTTCGAGCACTTGCCACGTCAAAGAACTTTGATTTCAATCCCACCGTCTGCCCCCGCAATATGTCTGGAATACGCCTCGAAGCCCTGTCGTCAGGGCGGAGGCAGATTGGGCGATCCGGTGACCTTCACATTCTGCCGATTGTCGGCCTTGTCGTGAGCATACTCGGTCTTGACGCCATTGTTCACGGTGCCCGCACGCTCGACCTTCACGAGCCGACCTTTGGCGTCATAAGTGTAAGTGATGGTCTCGGTGGCGAGAGCGGGCAACGCCCCACACAGCGCCAGCCCAAGCATGGAAATGCGGATAATCTTCATCCGATGCGCTCCCCCGAATCGTGCTCAAAGCCACAATGACATCTTCAATTCATCGAAGCTATGTTCCCGATTCAATGTAGGAAAGTGATTTCTGGCGCGAGAAACCTATTTCGTCACCAGATTGAATGTACCCGCAGATTCGCTTCCCCAAAAAGAACCGCATTCAAGATGAGCGTTCAACATTCGCTCGACTTCAACGCGCGGTCGAGCATTGCTGCACGAGCCGCGACGCACTGAATCGCGGCCAGCCCCAGCCGAGTGATCGGCGGGGCTCTGGGTGGTGGGCCCGGCCTGTCGCCGGGTCTCATCAGGAGACCACCCATGACCGAGAATGCTGATACGAAGACGCTGCGCGAAGGCAGCAAGGCCGCGACCCTGCTCGAGATGCTTCAGCGCCAAGACGGCGCCACCCTCGAAGAAATGACGACACGCACCGGCTGGCAATCGCACAGCGTCCGCGCCGCAATGACGGGCCTGCGCAAAAAGGGCCATGTCATCGAGAAGCGCGCGGCCGGTAACACGACCGCCTGGTTCGTCGGAGCCGCCGCATGAGCCGCACGACCGAAGTTACGAGTGCAGTCACGACGATTGCGGGGATGCCGCTCGCCGAGCTTCGCATCGAGTGGGAGCGGCGCTACGGCGCTGCTCCCCGACACCGCAGCGCCGACTTGCTCCGCCGCGTTCTTTCATGGCGCGTGCAGGCCGATGTCTATGGCGGGCTCGACGCAACCACAAAGAAGCTGCTCGCGCGGGAAGACCTGCCGCTGCGGGTCGCGGCGCCTCCCGGCATGCGCCTCGCCCGCGAATGGGCCGGCCGCACCCATGAGGTCGTCGTGATCGAGAACGGGGTCATCTATGAGGGCAAGACCTGGAGAAGCCTCTCCGAGGTCGCCCGCCATATAACGGGTATGCGCTGGAACGGCCCGCGCTTCTTCGGCCTTCGGCAGGCGAACGTGCGATGAGCAGCCCGCCGCGGCGGCGCTGCGCGATCTATACGCGGAAATCGACCGAGGAAGGGCTCGACCAGACGTTCAACACGCTCGATGCCCAGCGCGAGGCGTGCGAGGCCTATATATTGAGCCAGGCGGGCGAAGGCTGGGAATGTCTTCCCGACCGCTATGACGATGGCGGTTGGTCGGGCGGCAATATGGATCGCCCTGCCCTCAAGGCCCTGCTCGCCGATATCGCGCGCGGACGGATCGATATCGTCGTCGTCTACAAGGTCGATCGGCTGACCCGTAGCCTCATGGACTTTGCCCGCATCGTCGAAACCTTTGACGGCAATAATACTTCCTTCGTGAGCGTGACGCAGGCGTTCAACACCACGAACAGCATGGGGCGCTTGACCCTCAATGTCCTCCTGTCGTTCGCGCAGTTCGAGCGCGAGGTCACCGGCGAGCGCATCCGCGACAAGATCGCGGCATCCCGCGCGAAGGGGATGTTCATGGGCGGCAACGTCCCGCTCGGCTATGACCTTGGCGACCGCAAGCTCGAGGTGAACGAGAGTGAGGCGGAGACGGTCCGGCACATCTTCACCCGCTACATTGAGCTGAAGTCCGTGCCCGCGCTCGCGAAGGAGCTGGCCGCAGAGGGCATCCGCTCGAAGCACTGGACCTCGCGCGCGGGCAAGACCCATGGCGGGCTGCCCTTTCATGTCGGGGCGCTCGCTCATATCCTCCGGAACAAATCCTATCGCGGCTATGCCGTCCACAAGGGCAAGGCACATGCCGGCGAGCATGATGCAATTCTGCCGGCCGAGCTGTTCAGCGCCGTGCAGGATCAGCTCGAGGCGAACCGGGTCGAGCGCAGCGCCCGCAAGACCCGCGCGGCGTCCTCGCCGCTGACCGGCAAGATCCATGACGCCGATGGCCAGCCGATGAGCGTGAGTTTCTCCTACGGACGGGGGAAGAAGATGTACCGCTATTATGTCAGCGACTGCCTTCTGCCCCGCACCGCGAACATGCCGACCAATCGCGAAGGGCAGCGGCTCTCGGCGGCGCGGGTCGAACGCGCCATCAGTCTGGGGCTTCGCGATCTGGTTGCCGATCAGCACGGCCGCGATCTATTTGCCACCCTTCAGAAGGTGACGGCGCTGGGCGACCGCCTGTTCATCGAGATAGACGTCGCTGCGATCGACGATGACAGCACACTCGGACCTATCCGAATACTCCGCCGCGCCGAACTGATCGATGCCGACGCAAAGATCGATGACGGCATACTCCACCTCTCGGTACCGCTACCACCCGATCGGCGGGGACGCACGACGCGATCTTCCGACATGGGCATGACGGGAGCCACCACAAAAGCCGATCTCGCGGCGCTTGTACGGACGGCGCATCAGCGGCTCGCAGAAATCCATGCCTCGCCAAGAGCCCCGACCGATCATAACCAAATGAAGGCCCCGGCGACCGCCTGGATCCACAAGCGGATCGGGATCGGGCTCTTGGCGCCCGATATTCAGCGCGCGCTACTGACCGGTACCGCGCCCGATCATCTCACGCCGGAATGGCTGCTATCGCACGAGTGGCCACTCGATTGGGAGGCGCAGCGCAAACTCATCGGAATGCCGGCATGATGACCGGAAAGCTGGTTATGGACTTGCCGCCGAACTTCGCGCTGTGTCCGCTCATGGACGCCGAACACCATGATCTCATCATCGCCCTCGCAACCGAGATCGGTGTCATCATGGAGGATATGAGCCCGGTCGCCTTGATGATCGGCGACGACAGCGAAGACCTGCCGGACCGACTTGAGCAGCTGCGCTCCGCCATCGACGAAATGGCTGCGCTTCTCGCTGCGGCTCGCGCCATCGCAAGCCGCAGCAATCCGGCAATTACTTCTTAGCCCGCGCCGCCGGTTTACGGCCGCGGCCTCCCTTGGTCCCGAGACCAAGCTGCTTTGCGAGCTCTTTCCGCTTCTCCGAATAGTTGGGAGCCGTCAGCGGATAGCTCGCCGGGAGGTTGTATTTTTCCCGATAGGCGGCCTCGTCGAGACCATGCGCCGTCGCGATATGGCGGCGCTGGGTCTTGCCCTTCTTGCCGCACTCAAGGCAGACAATATAGTCGGGCTTCACCGATGCGCGGATGGAAACGGCCGGAACAATTTCCGGAGCCTCCGGTTCGACAGCGCCACCAAGACCAGACAGGCTGTCATGGATTTTATTGATCAGGAGCGAGATATCGCTCACCGCCACCGAATTATTTGACACATAGGCCGCAGCAATATCCGCGGTCAGCGTCACCAAGTCTTCGTTTTCCATGATTGCCTCGCATCGCGTGAAGTATAAATCGCCCTATCGCATAGCGTGAGGGCGGTTCAACCTATCTCATCGCGGGCGCTGGTTCGGCATGCCATATTCTATTCGTGATCGTAGCGGTTGCATATGAGCACCGTGGCAGCTTTGCGCCCGATATCGGTTGTTCTGGCCTTACTCGCCCGATACCTGAAAGCGGTCGCTTGGGGGGTAAGGAAGCGAGCGTCCGCTAGCGCATCTGGCGCCCACCACGAGGGGCTGACAGTCGTCTTCGGTTGCCGCTCATCCAATGGAGAATGTGGTGCATTGCCGTATCGGCATTTTGTCGCGACCACGCTATTGTCGCGACTGCATGGACCACTTCGATCAATTTCCCAAGCGAGACGACAACCGGGGTATCGAGGAGCGCGCGGTTGCGGCGTTTAATGCGCTGCTTGCAACCAGCGAAGCGTTCGACCTCCAGGCGAGCGACCGTAGGGATTACGGCACTGACTGTCAGATGGAGGCCGTTGGTTCGGGGGCGGCGTCGAATGCGCGCGTACATGTCCAAATTAAGGGGACACAGTGTGCGCTCAATTTGGACGGCTCCGTCAGCATTCAGGTGGCGCGGACCAACCTTAACTACCTCTTGGTTCAGCCACACAGCATTTACGTCTGTCACCACGAACCGTCTCGTTCGTTGCGCGTGCGAACGGCGGAGTCCGTGCTTCGGCAATACGAGCATAGCGGGCGACAATGGAACGAGCAGGAAACGCTGACTGTAACATTTGACACGGAGATGACCGCCGAGTGGCTGCGTGCGTACTCGGCGCTCGTACATTCCAGCGCAATCGCTTCGCGCCGTCGCCGCTCGGATCAGATTGGCGCTGCGGCTTCGTCAGTGCCATCGTTGCTTCGGCGTCGTGCCTCAGACATCCACGTCTCCGCGGATCGTGGCGCTGCCGCCGAGCTCCTCAAACATCTCTACGAAGAAGGTGCCGACGATACCATCAGCTCAGCCTTCGACCAGTTTGCGGTGGTCTTGGGGCCCGGCTCGGACGCCATGGGACCGGCTTACATGGCAGAGATTAACTTCGGAATGGCTGGCCAGGAGATCAACCGTGATCGGGTCGAGGCAGCCATCAAGCATTTCAGAAACAAGCTCAAGCATGGGCGCTTCCAGCCCGCGAGCCTAAACTATACGATAGGCAACGCCTATTCTGCACTTGGCCGCGAAGTTGAAGCCCGCGCCGCTTACGAGGAGGCCCTCTCCGATCCGAAAATCTCGAGGATGGCGGACCTGGAGGCGCAGATCGAGAAGAACCTCGGGACGAGCATCGAGCGGCTGGGAGACGAAGATTCGGCGGCGTCGCACTATCGCCGCGCGTTGGAGCTGGATCCTGCCCTCCCCGAGGGCCACTACGCCTTAGGCCAATACTACATTCGCCACGGGAGGTACCAGGAGGCGCTCGACCATTTCGACCAGGTAGTCTTCGAAATGAGCCGCCCCAACGCGATGGCAGGCGTCGCCGGCTGGAGGATGAACGCACTGTTCAACCTCGGCGAGGGGCGAGCTGCTTTCCGAGAAATCAACACGATGCTCGCGCGAGGCGAGGATGAGACGTGGATTTGGCCCTGGTGTGCGAGGTTAGTGGCGCTCTTCGGGAGGACCACTGCGGATAATGCGCGACAGGCCCTACCGTTCTGGCGCCGTTACGTTGCTCGGCACCCCGACCATCCGCGCGCGAGGTGCGAGCTGCTGATGGCAACATTCTACTTGCGCGGTCAGGGTGTAGACGTTGGCAAGAGCTACAGTGAATTTCGGGAAGAGTTTGAAGGACACATTGCGAAGGCGGATGATGCAGATGCAGCTCTGCCATGGGACAGGCTGGGGCATTGGGCCCAGGAAGAAGAAAACTGGGACGAAGCGGAGCGGTGCTATCGCCGGGCGTATGACCTCGATGGAGGCGATTACGGATATTGTCTCGGCACCGCGCTGCTGTTTCTTGGTCGGTACGAGGAGAGTTTACCGTTACTTCTCGACCAGGCTGAGCGGATCCAGCCGGATGCGTTGAGCTGGGTGCAGGTCGCAAACAACTACGTTCATCTGGACCGATCTGACGAAGCGATCGCTGCATTCCGTAAGGCTATGGAGATTGATCCGACCGATGGTACCGCATTTTTCGAACTGGCTGGCGCGCTTTGGAATAGGGGTGAGCGGGATGAGGCTGTCAGCATCTGGTGGGAAGCTCTCGAAAATTTTCCGGAGCATGAGCTTCGAGCCCAAGCGCTCGATTGCATTTCGATTCACTTGGCCTGCGACGCCCTTGCTGACGAATCCCCCGCGGAACCGAATTTTACAGGACCGTGATCAGAACGAGGGGTCGGGATCTGACAATTAACGCTTGTACGTGCCCGTAATAACGAAAAGGTCATGGAAAGATTCGAACGTAGTATCGCTAAAATTTGAGATCAAAATGGATGCAATTCTCCTATGATTGTTGCTTCGTTTGACGTGCCCTACTAGCAGCGAATATGGACGATAAAGGTCTAGGATCGGGGCGATCCTAAAACAGATTGATGGGGGACATGAGGACTAGTGGCTGAGCGGCTACGCCGGCGTAAGTCGGCTTTTCTCGATAAATATCGTCTTGATGACGCCTATCTTCGTGCGCCGGACCGCGCCACGGGGCGAGTCGGTCTTACCGAGGGCGTCGGCCCTGACGGCGAGGCGGTGATCGTCAAGAAATGGCCGCGCTCGGCTCGCCAGAAAGATGCCGATCTCGAGGCGATCTGGCGTAATGAAATCCGCCAGCTCCACCGCATGGCAGGGCATCCCGTCGCGCATGATGTGATCGCGAAGCTCGTCGATGCGGGTGTCGATGCCGAGGGCTTCTATCTCGTGATCGAGCCCGGCGCGCGCCGGCCCATCGCGCCGTCGCTCGACCGACCGCGCGGCGGCGAATGGCTGACCGCCCCGCGGCAGGCCGCGAACCGCGTCCGCATCTGGCGCAACCTCCGCCGGATCGTCGTCGCGCTTGAGGCGCTTCACGGCGAGGGCATGCTGCACCGCGATCTCGATGCTTGGTCCGTGCTGAGCGCGGGCGGCGAGGAGCTCGATTTCCAGCTCACAGGGTTCGAATGGTCGATGCGGCTCGTGGCGAGCGGCAGCCAAGGCAAGGGTAGCCCCCGCAAGTCCGCGGAAGCGACGGTGTCCTTCCGCGCCGACTGGGCGGCCTTCGGCAAGCTAGCCGCGCGG
>Ga0247823_10004677_pt1 | contig 10934 bp, 7 predicted proteins | sample 13C_PalmiticAcid_2_FD_192426 | JGI IMG/M metagenome (GOLD analysis project Ga0247823, IMG submission 192426) | Soil microbial communities from agricultural site in Penn Yan, New York, United States - 13C_PalmiticAcid_Day30 | ecosystem: Environmental > Terrestrial > Soil > Agricultural land...
GCGCAGGGCGGCGGCCCGTTCGAGGTGGCACTCGACCTCGCGATCCGCCGCCGCGGCCTGAGTCTGGAAGCCCTGCAGCGGCACATGGCCCTGCGCGGCGCCGAGGTCAGCCAGGCGACGCTGAGCTACTGGCGCCACGGCCGCCGCCGACCAGAGGGCGACCGGTCGCTGCGCGCGGTGCAGGTCCTGGAGGAGTGCCTCGGCATCGACCCAGGTGGACTGTCGGCGCTGATCGGCCCCGCGCGGCCGAGGGGCCGCTGGCTCGGGCACGCGTCACTGGACCTTGCCACCGCGCTGGGGCTTGAGCCGACCGTGCTCGGATCGTGCGCGGACATCGATCCGGACGGCAACAACCGCCTGTCGGTCGCCTCGCTGCACCAACGCTCATGGATAGGCGCCGACCGCGCGGAGCTGTCCGTCCGCACCGAACTGGTCGTGGTCAGCAAGACGGACTGCGTCGACCGCTGGGTGTTCTACTTCTACCCATCGGGCCCAGGCCCCCACCATCCCACAGTGGTCCGCACCGAGAACTGCCGCACGGCCCGCGTCAGCACCGATCCCGACAGCGGGCTCCTGGTCGTCGAGCTGCGCTTCGACTACCCGCTGAGCGCGGGCCAGGCTTACGTCTTCGCCTACGAGATCGGCTACGCGGACGACCCGCCGCCGACCACGAACCTGCAGTACGGCCTGCGCGTCCCGGCCCGCCAGCTGACGCTGCAGGTCTCGTTCGACGTGGACACCATCCCAGCCCGCTGCTACCGGTACGACTACACCGATCCCGACCAGCCGCCATGCGAGTCGGACCTGCCGATCGGCCCAAGTGGAACCACCCAGCTCGCCCAGTTGAACGCCCGTCCTGGGGTGCACGGCATTCGCTGGGAATGGACCTGACCCGGTTCAAGCTGAGCGCAGACGATCCCACAGCGCCGGTGCGTCGGGCGCCAACGCCAGTCGGTTCGCGTTGGCCGGATGTGGTGTCGTCGGCACTGTGGTGAACTCGATGGCGTCCGGGGTCAGGCCGCGGAGATCGTGCGCGAGACCCGCGAGCGCGGCCATTGAGCCCAGTTCGGAGTCCGTGACGATCGACTTCGTGGCGATGTCGGCCAGCCGGTAGGCCTGCGCCGGGTCGGACAGCAGGTCCCGTGGGGCCAACCCGGCCGCCATCGCCCGCAGGAACTGGTGCTGCAGCTGGATGCGGCCGAGGTCGCCGCCGTCCCCGACGCCGTGTCTGGTCCGGACGAAGGCGAGTGCCGTGGTGCCGTCCAGGTGATGGGTGCCGGGGGTCAGGTGCAGGCCGCTGCGGTCGTCGTCGATCGCGGTGTCCGCCGTGATGTCGATGCCGCCGAGGGCGTCGACCATGGTGGCGAAGCCGGTGAAGTCGAGTTGCACGAAGTGGTCCACCCGCAAACCGGTGAGGGCTTCGACGGTCCGCACGGTGCAGACCGCGCCGCCGGTCGCGAAGGCGCTGTTGAACATCGCCTCGGCGCGGGCACCGCTCCCGCAGTCGGGGCGGGGGACCATCAGGTCGCGCGGGATGCTGACGACCGTCGCCTGCTTACGGTCGGCCGACAGGCGGACCAGCATGGTGGTGTCGGCGCGGGCGCCGCTGTCGTCCGGGCCGTAGCGGCTGTTCTCGCCCTGCCGGGTGTCCGAGCCGATCAGCAGCACGGTCAGCGGCCTGCCCTCGCCGAGTGGCGGGAGGGGCGGCGGCCGGTCGACGCCGATCGCGGCGTTGAGGTCGATCGTGGTGAGGTTGCTTTGGAGTCTGAGGTAGGTCGCGGCCGCGCCGCCGCCGACCGCGCAGACCAGGGTGGCGGTCAGCAGGAGGAGGAGTCGCTTCATGACCGCGACGGTGCCCGCGCGGTGTTGTGAAGCTGTCAGCCGAATGTGACGAACCTATGAGTGTCCTCTTTGGACCTCGATGGCGTACAGGTTGCTCACAGCGGACGAACAGGTTCATCACAACCGCCCGACAAAGTTGGGTCCGTAAGCGATCAAGAGCCGGAACCCTCCGGCCATCAGCGAATGTGAGCAACCATGAACCTCGCCCGCACACTCGGAACCGGCGTGGCGCTGGCGGCGGCGGCGCTCGTCATCGCGACGCCCATGGCGTCGGCCGACTCGCAGCCGAGCAGCACGGTCACCGTCTCGCCCGCGCCGTCCACCGTGACGTCCAAGCCCGCGCCCACCGCCCCGCCCAAGCCGCAGGTCGTCGAGCGGCCCAAGGGTGCCCCCGAAACCGGTGGCGGCCCCGCGGAGACCTCTGACCTCGCGGTTTGGGTCATCGGCGCGGCCGGTGCGGCCACGGTGGGTGCGGGCGGCCTGCTGGCGCTGCGCCGTCGTCGGGTGACGAACTGATCGTGCCGACCTTCGGCAGGCTGGGCGGTCGCCGCGTCGTGGCGGCCGCCCTGCTGGTCGCGCTGGTCGCGGGGTGTGAGGCCACGGCGAGCGTGGACCCGACCCCGCCGACGGGCACCGTGCGGACCGGCACGGGCTCGACCACAGCACCGCCCACGACGACGGGGCTGGGTCGCTCGACCCCGGCCCGGATCGAGATCCCGCGCATCGGCGCCACGTCCACACTCACGTCGCTCGGCCTCAACCAGGACCAGACCGTCGAGGTGCCGCCGATCGAGCAGCGCATGCAGGCAGGCTGGTACAGCAACGGCCCGACTCCTGGCGAGGTCGGCCCGGCGGTCGTGCTGGGGCACGTCGACGGACAGGGGAAGCCGGGCATCTTCTTCCGCCTGCGCGAACTCCGCCCCGGCGACAAGATCCTCATCACCCGCGACGACGGCCGGACCCTGACCTTCGTGGTCGAGCGGGTCCAGCAGGTGGCGAAGGCCGAGTTCCCCTCCGACGAGGTCTACGGGGACACGTCCCGGCCCGAGCTGCGGCTGATCACCTGTGGCGGTTCCTTCGACCATTCCGCGAAGAGCTACCGCGACAACACGATCATCTACGCGGTCCTGGCAGGCGAAGGTGGATCGTGATCGGTCCGCTAGTGCAGCAGTGCGTCGACGTGGATGGAGTAGTAGCCGCCCGCACCCGCGGCGTCGGACACGATCTTGATGGTGTGGTTGCCCGCGGCCAGATTCGCCTTGGTGTAGACGGTTTGCTGGAATGACTCGCTCGCCGAGTAGGTATTGACGGTGGCGTCCAGTACGCCGTCGATGTAGACCTTCGCGGTGCCCGAGTACTGGTTCCTCTTCGCGATCCAGCTCACCGAGGTTCCCGCGAACGACAGCGTCGCCGACGCTCCCGGCACGGTCGCGCTGGACCAGTGCACGGTGCTGCCCTGGTTGCCGGAGTTGGTGTCGAGCGTCCAGGTGCCCGCGTAGGTGGTCGCCGCCTGGTTGTCGTCGACGGTGGCCACCGGCGTGTGCCTGAACCCGTCGACGTGGACGGAGTAGTAGCCGCCCGTGCCCGCGCCGGACGACTCGATCTTGATCGTGTGCGCGCCCGGGGTCAGGCCGGACCTGGTGTAGACGGCCTGCTGGAACGACTCGCTCGCCGAGTAGGTGCTGACGGTGGCGTCCAGTACGCCGTCGATGTAGACCTTCGCGGTGCCGGAGTACGCGTTCTTCTTCGCCAGCCAGGTGATGGACGTCCCGGTGAAGGTGTACTGCGCGGTCGCGCCCGCGCTCGTCGCGGACGACCAGTGCACCGTCGCGTCGGAATTGCCGGACTGGCTCTGCGCGGTCCAGCCGGAGCTGTAGGTGATCGCGGCGTTGTTGTCGTCGATCACCACGGGTGCCGGTTGCGGGTGCGGCACGGCCGTCGTGCGTGGGTCCATGTCCCGGTACGTCGCTTCGACCCCGGACGCGTCGATGACCGCCTGTGCCGCCGTGGGCCAGCTGGTCAGCCCTTCCTGGTTGTCGGCGGCGAACGTGTTGCCGGACGAGACCTTCTTGTAGGTGGACGATGTCCAGTTGCCCGAGGCGGTGTTGGTGACCGCCTGGGGGCTGATGGACTGGAAGAAGATCCACCAGATGTCCGACGGAAGATCGGCCACGACGTTGTTGTTCACCGTGAAGTACCGCGTGCCCTGGTCGAAGTAGAGCGCCGCGAAATGCTTGTGCTGGTTATAGATGTAGTTGTTGCTGACGTAGGAGTTCGACTGCGCGCCGAGGGTGTAGACCGCGCCACCGTCGTTGAGCACGCGCATGATGTCGTGGATCTTGTTCTCACGCACGATGTTGTTCTTCGCCACCGTCGCTGTGGTCCAGCCGTTGGCGCCGCCCGCGTCGACTGCGCCCCAGCCCCAGCCGATCGACACGCCCGAGTAGGGCACCGCGAAGATCTCGTTGTTCTCGATCACGGATCCGTCGGTGTAGCCCGCGATGATCCCGACAGCGTCGTGGTACTCGGCTCCGACGTCGGTGATGTAGTTGTTGGCCACGGTGTTGTTCTTCACGATGGACCGGGCGTCGGCCGGGTGGCCCTGGTCGTCCATGTGGCCGATCTCGACTCCGGAACCGGAGACGTCGGTGAACACGTTCCCGACGATGTCGTTGTCCTGGCTGCCGTATTCGAGGCTGAGCGCCGCGGCGCCGAGATGGGTGAAGGTATTGCGTTCGACCGTGACGTTCTTCGTGACCGACAGGGTGACGTTGCCCGGGGTCTTGTAGAGGCTCTTCGTCTCGAACCACGAGCAGGAGTTGTCGGCGCAGGCGCCTTGCCTGTTGTCACCGAAGTAGTTGAACCCGCCCTGGAGGCTCGCGTAGCCCTCAGTGGTGTTGGGGCGAAGCCAGGTCGCGTACGAGAACGTCAGGCCTTTGAGTGTGACGTTGTGCAAGGGAGTATCGAGCGAGCCCTGCAGCTTGACGAGCGTCTCCCGGAGCGGCGCCACCACCGAGGCGCTCGTGAGGTTCTCGCCCGTGCGCGGCTTGTAGTAGAGGTAACCCGCGGCGCGATCGAGGTACCACTCGGCCGCGGTGTCGAGGAGTTCGTAGGCGTTCTCGATCCACGCGGGCGCGCCCATCGACGTGCTGTGGTGGCGTGAGTTCGACCAGCACGGCTGGTCCATGGTCACCGCGGTGCCGGTGATCGACGCGATGCCGCACCGGAACTCTTTCCAGCTGTTGCGGGCCACCACCTCGATGGCGCCGACGTTGCCGTATCCCGCGACGGTGGTGTTGGTAGTGGTGTAGCCGTTGGCCGACACCGACCAGCCGCTGACCGTCCCGGAGGCACGCGACGCGCGCACGCCGTTGATGTAGAGCTGGCGGAAGTCGAGGCTCGTGCTCACCGGAGCCCGGTAGATCGACTTGGCGCTGTCGAAGACACTCCAGCCGGTCACACTCTGGCCGCCGCTCAGCACGGGTCGCGCCCCCGCCGCGGCCTGGTAGACCACGTTGTGGCCGTTGGTGCCGGAGTCGTGGACGGTGCCGCTCTCGGTCAGCGTGAACGTCGAGGCCAGCTGGTAGGTGCCGCCCGCGAGACTGACCACGATGTCGCCGGTCATGTTGGTGTTGACCAGCCGCACCTTGTCGCGGGCGGCGGTCAGCGAACACGGCGCCGTCTGCGAACACGTCGTTCCGGAGCCGGTCGGGGACGCGTAATACGTCGCCTGGACCGCGGCGGACGCAGGGGGAACGGCCACTGCCGACAGGAAGGCGGCGCCTGCCAGTGACTTGACCATTCCGCTACGAGTACGACCGCGCATCGGGCACCTACTTCTTGATCGACTCGCTCGGTGGCAGGGGAGCGGGTCGGACCTCGACGAACCCGCGTCGCCGGGCCGGAGTTTAGAGGCTAAACAAACTGGCTGGAAAGGGCGCGATCATCTGCGCGGTCCTGAGCGGCGGAGACGGATCGTGAACGTGGTGCCCTCGCCGAGGGTGCTCGCCACGGTGACCGTGCCCTCGTGCAGTTCGACCAGGTCGCGCACCACCGCGAGGCCCAGTCCGCTGCCGCCGGTCTGCCTGCTGCGCGACTTCTCCGCCCGCCAGAACCGGTTGAACACCTGCGGCAGGTCGTCTGCCGCGATGCCCGGTCCCGTGTCGGCGACCTCGATGACCACGTGGTCGCCGCGCGGGACCGCGCGGATGGTGACCCGCCCGTCCGGTCCGCCATAGCGCACCGCGTTGCCAACGAGGTTGCCGAGCACCTGGCGCAGCCGCACTGGGTCGGCGACGGTCTCCGGGACCGACCGCACGTCGACTGTGATGTCCACATCGGACTGTGCCCGGTGCGTGGCCGCCACCTGGTCGATCAGGTCGGCCAGGTCGACCGGACGCGGGTGCAGCCGCAGCTTGCCAGCGTCGGCCAGCGCGAGGTCCTGCAGGTCGTCGATGAGCCGTTGCAGGACAACACTTTCCTCCAGCAGCGACGCGATGAAAGCCGGGTCGGTCTCCGCGACTCCGTCCTGCGCGGCCTCCAGCCACCCGCGGATGTTGCCCAGCGGCGCCCGCAGTTCGTGCGAGACGTCGCTGACCATGTCCTTGCGCTGGCGTTCCAGCGCCTCCCGGTGGGCGGACAGCTCGTTGAACACCGCGGCCAGCTGGCCGATCTCATCCTTGGACCGGACCGCCACGCGGGCGGAGCTGTCGCCGTCACGCATCCGTTGCGCCGCTTCGGTAAGCGCCCGGATCGGCCGGGTGAGCCGGGTCGCCATCAGCACGGTCACGCCGACGGCAAGCAGCAGCACCGCCGCGGCGGTGGCGGCGATCCGCAACGCGCTCGCCGTCGACAGGCCGGTCGGCGCCGCGGTGTCGCCCGCGGGGTCGGTGATGAACAGCAGGGCGGTGGGACTGGTGTACGGCTTCACCAGTTTGCGGCGGCTGCTGTCCACACAGCTCTGGATCTGCTCGGTCGGCGCGCCGGGCGAGCCGGGCGCCGCGGTCGGCATCGGGGCGGTCGTCACGGTGCTCTTGGGCGGCTGCGGTGGGGTGAGTGCCACCTGCGGTGACGCGGGTTTGCTGGTCGTGGGGACGAAGGGCGCGAGGCCGTCGGTCAGCCAGGAGATGTCGAACTTGACTATCACCTGGCCCCCGTTCGCCGCGGTGAGGCAGGCATTGACCGCGTCGGTCAGCGCGGTGAACGCGTTCTGTTCGGTGGCCGTCAGCCTGTCGAGGCTCGGCACGCCGCAGATGCGGACACCGACCAGCTCGTCCGGTGACTGCCCGCGCAGGACCGTGCGGCCGTTGGGCTGTTCGACGGGCGTGAAGACGCCGTAGTCGCGGCCGCTCAGGCACGTCGCGGCGTCCTCGGCCCGCTTGCGCACGTCCGCGCGCTCCTCCGGCGTGAGCTTGAACGGGCCGACGGCACGCGGGTCGATCTGGTTCGACGGCGCGTTGGGCACCAGCGCCGGGTCCACGGCCAGCGGGTCGACCTCGGCCGACGCGGTCTGCGGGAGGGTGGCGTTCGCGGACTGGGCGATCGGGGCGCGCGTACCCGTGGTCAGGACGATCACCCGGCCGGTCTCGCGGGCCAGTTCGCTGACCACCGGACCGACACCAGTCCAGTCGGGGTGCGTGGCCGCGTAGCCGAGCAGCTTGTCGTAGATCTTCGCGTCGGTGGCCAGCGCGGACCCCTGCTCGGCGCGGATGGCGCCGGAGGTGGAGCGGACCGCCAGCCACGCGGTCGCCGCGATCGCGCAGGCCGCGATCAGGACCGAACCCGCCAGCAGCCGCACCAGCAACCGGCGGCGGAACTCAACCCGCGCGGCCACAGAGCCGATACCCAACGCCGTAGACGGTCGTCAGATAGACGGGTTTGCGCGGATCGGGCTCGAGCTTCTTGCGCAGGTTCATCACCCGCACGTCGATCGTGCGCTCGGTGATGAACCCGTCGACCCCGTGCGCCTGTTCCAGCAGCTGCCTGCGGGTGAAGACGCGGTCGGGCTGGCCCGCCAGCACCAGCATGATCTGGAACTCCGACGGCGTGCAGTCGACCTTGCGCCCGGCGACGGTCAGCTCGTGCCGGATCGGGTCGACCACGAGGTCACCCACAACCAGGGGCCGTTCCTGCGCGGCCTCGGACCGGCCGATGCGGCGCAGCAGCGTGCGCACCCGCGCCATCAGCTCACGCGGGCTGTAGGGCTTGGTCAGGTAGTCGTCGGCGCCCAGGTCAAGGCCGAGCAGCAGGTCGTCCTCGGTGGACCGGGCGGTCAGCATCAGCACCGGCACCTGGTTGCCCTCCGCCCGCAGGACGCGGCACACGTCGAGGCCGTCGACCTTCGGCATCATCACGTCGAGCAGCAGCAGGTCGGGCCGCAGGCCGCGGGCGTCCTCCAGCGCGGCCCTGCCGTCGTGCACGACCGCGACCTGGTGCCCCTCGCGCTCCAGGTAGCGGCGGATCAGCTCGGCCTGCTTGACGTCGTCGTCGGCCACCAACACGTGCGCGCACAAACCGCGGACACCTCCCTGCAGCCGAGTATGTACAGCGGGGTCGGCCAAGGCCAGCCGGACACAGGCCGGTGACCTCAGCAGAACAGGTTCTTCACAATTGGTCGGCGGCGCGGAACGCGGCGACCGCGGTCGGGAGGGTGGCGAACACCCGGTCGTCGCCGACGCGGTCGAGGAAGCCCGCGCGTTCGAGGTCGTCGCGCAGGTCCTGTTTGACGCGGGCCATGGCGAACACGACGCCGCGGCGGTCGAGTTCGTCGCGGAGTTCCCCGAGCGCGTCGATGGCGGTCAGGTCGATCTCGACGTTGGCCTCGGCGTTGAGCAGGAACCAGCGCGGCGGGGTGGGGGCTTCCTCGACCGCGGCCAACGCGCGCTGGCGGAAATTGTCGGCGTTGGCGAAGAACAGCGGGGCGTCGTAGCGGTAGACCACCAGGCCGGGGACCTGCTTGGCGGCTTCGTAGTCGTCGATGTCGTGCATCCCGGCGACACCGGGGACGTAGCCGAGTACGCCGTCGTGCGGGCGGGCGACTCGGCGCAGCAGGTTCAGGATCGACAGCGCGATGGCGGCGAGCACGCCGTAGAGGACGCCGAGCAGCAGGACGGCGACGACGGTCGCCAGTGCGATGACCAGCTCGCTGCGCCGGAACCGGGCGATGCGGCCGAACTCGGTCAGCTCGATCAGCCGGAACGCCGCGTAGATGACCAGCGCGCCGAGCGCGGCGGTGGGGAAGTTGCCCAGCACGGACCGGCCGAACAGCAGGGCGAGCGCCACGACGGCCAGCGCGACGAGGGAGTGGGCCTGGCTGCGGCTGCGCAGCGCGTCGCCGATGGAGGTGCGGCTGGCGCTGCTGCTGACCGGGAAGCCGCGCAGCCGCAGCCAGGCCCACTCCCTCGTCGCGCCGAGGGCGAGGAGTTCGGCGTTGGCGTCGATGCGGTAGCCGTTGCGGGTGGCGAACGAGCGCGCGGTGAGCACGTTGTCGGAGTAGCCGACGACCGCGACACCGATCGCGGGCAGCAGCAGGGCGACCAGGTCGGCGCCGGACACCCCGGGCAGGCCGGGCACGCGGAACTCGGCCGGGATCTCCCCGACGACCCGGATGTCGAAGTCGCGCAGCGAGAACAGCGCGGTCGCCGCGGTCGCCAGCAGCACGCCGATCAGCGCGACCGGCAGCCGCGGCCACAGCTTCCCCGCTGTGACCAGGAACGTCAGCACCGCCGCCGCCAGCACGATCGTCGGCAGGTGTGCGTTGTGCGCCTCGCGGAGGAACGACCGCACCGCGGCCACGATCGTCTCGCCGTCGACGCTCACCTTCGCGACCTTGCCGAGCTGCCCGACGATCATGATCACCGCGATGCCCGCCATGTAGCCGACGAGCACCGGCCGCGACAGCAGGTCGGCGAGGAAGCCGAGGCGGGCCAGCCAGCCGATCACGCACACGGCGCCGACCAGCAGCGCGAGCGCCGCCGCGAGCACGGCGTAGCGGCCGGGATCACCGCCCGCCAGCGGTGCGATCGCCACCGCCGTCATCAGCGCGGTCGACGACTCCGGACCGACGGAGAGCTGCCGCGAGCTGCCGAACACCGCGTACACCAGCAGGGAGCCCATGATCGCCCACAGCCCGGCGACCGGCTCCAGGCCCGCCACCTCGGCGTAGGCCATGACTTGCGGGATCAGGTAGGCCGCGACGGTGACGCCCGCGACCACGTCGGTCCGCAGCCAGCCCCGCTCGTAGTGGCTCAGCGCGACGGCGCCGGGGAAGAACCGCGACAGCGCGGACATGCGGACCTCCCAGGCGTCGGTGGTGGCCCCAGTGTGCACACCACCACCGACGTTCGCCTGACCGGTGACCGCGCTGGGTCAGCCGGTGAGCTGGTGGTCCAGCACCGACGGCGAGAGCGCGTGCTGCACGACCATCGCCGCGGCGCCCAGCACGCCCGCGTCCATGCCCGCCTGCGACGGGACGATGTTCAGGTTCTCCGTCGCCAGGGGCAGCGAGCGGCGGTAGATCGCCTCACGCACCCCGGCCAGCAGCATCTCGCCCGCCAGGGCGATCGAGCCGCCGACGACGATCAGCGACGGGTTGAACATGCTCACGCAGGCCGCGAGGACCTCGCCGATGTCGCGCCCGGCCTGGCGGACCGCCTGGCCCGCCTCCAGGTTGCCCGAGCGCACCAGGGCCACCACGTCGGAGCTGGTGTGCGCGTCGACGCCGCGGGCGCGCAGGTTCGCCGCGATCGCCGGGCCGCTGGCGACGGCCTCCAGGCAGCCGGTGTTGCCGCAGCGGCACGGCACGTCGCCGCCGTGCGGGGCCAGGATGTGCCCGAGGTCGCCCGCCGCGCCGACCGCGCCGCGGTGCAGGCTGCCGTTGCTGATGAAGCCCGAGCCGATGCCGGTGGCGACCTTGACGACGATCATGTCCTGGGCGTCGGGGAAGCACGTGGCGTGCTCGCCGAGGGCCATCAGGTTGACCTCGTTGTCGACCAGCACCGGGACGCCGAGTTCCGCGGTGACCCGCGCGGGGACGTCGTAGCCGTCCCAGCCGGGCATGATCGGCGGGTTGGTCGGTTTGCCGGTGGAGTGCT
>Ga0247823_10004678_pt1 | contig 10933 bp, 9 predicted proteins | sample 13C_PalmiticAcid_2_FD_192426 | JGI IMG/M metagenome (GOLD analysis project Ga0247823, IMG submission 192426) | Soil microbial communities from agricultural site in Penn Yan, New York, United States - 13C_PalmiticAcid_Day30 | ecosystem: Environmental > Terrestrial > Soil > Agricultural land...
GCCTACGAGCTCAACAAGCTCTCGAAGCGCCTGCACCGCCTGGCCGGCCAGGCCATCACCGACTTCAACATGATCGAAGAGGGTGACAAGGTCATGGTGTGCATGTCCGGCGGGAAGGACAGCTACGCGATGCTCGACATCCTGCTGAACCTGCAGGCCCGCGCGCCCATCCGCTTCGAACTCGTGGCCGTGAACCTCGACCAGAAGCAGCCCGGTTTCCCCGAGCACGTGCTGCCCGAGTACCTGACCTCGCGCGGCGTGCCGTTCCACATCGAGAACCAGGACACCTACTCGATCGTCAAGCGCGTGATCCCCGAAGGCAAGACCACCTGCGGGCTGTGCTCGCGGCTGCGCCGGGGCATCCTGTACCGCGTGGCCGGTGAACTGGGCTGCACGAAGATCGCGCTGGGCCACCACCGCGACGACATCCTGCAGACGCTGTTCATGAACATGTTCTTCGGCAGCAAGCTCAAGGGCATGCCGGCCAAGCTCGTGAGCGACGACGGCCGCAACGTGGTGATCCGCCCGCTCGCCTACGTGCCCGAGGCCGACCTCGAGCGCTGGGCCGAGCACCGGCAGTTCCCGATCATCCCGTGCACGCTGTGCGGCAGCCAGGACAACCTGCAGCGCGTGCAGATCAGCCAGATGCTGCGCGACTGGGACAAGCGTTTCCCGGGCCGGGTCGACAACCTGTTCTCGGCGCTCGGCAACATCGTGCCGTCGCACCTGATGGACCGCAACCTGTTCCCGTTCGCGTCGCTGAAGGCCACCGGCGTGCCGGACCCGCAGGGCGACCGCGCCTTCGACGAGGACGACGACTGCGCGCCGCCGTCGGTCATCACCCTCCAGCGCTGACGCCGCGAAGCCACGCCATGAAGGTGCTGCGCCGACTGGGAACCCTGCTGGCCCTGGCCCTCGCGTGCGCGGGCGCCACCGCGGCCGACCGGCGCTGCCTCACCGACTGCACCCCGCGCATCGGCATCGTCTCGGCCTTCGGCGCCGAGGCCGACATCCTGCTGGCGCAGACACGCGCCAAGCGCGTCCACACGATCAGCGGCAAGACCTTCACCACCGGCGTGCTGCGCGGCAACCGGGTCGTGATCGTGCTGAGCGGCGTGAGCATGATCAACAGCACGCTCGTGACGCAGCAGATGCTCGACCACTTCCGCATCGAGCGGCTGCTGATGAGCGGCATCGCCGGTGGCGTGGACCCGGCCAACCGCGTGGGCGACGTCACCGTGCCCGACCGCTGGGCCATGCCGATGGAGGTGTTCTGGAACGGCGGCTCGGCGCTGCCGTCGCCGTGTGGCACGCCGCTCGACCTCTCCTGCCTCGGGCTCCAGCTGGCCACCGGGGCCGACGGCCAGCCGCTGCCGCCGTTCGTGCTCGAGGGCCCGTCCGGCCCCGTCGAGACGGGCCTCTACATGCGGCGCAACCACGTCGTCAACGCCACCACCGGGCCGAAGGGCGCGTGGTACTTCGACTACCCCGTCGACCCCGAGATGCTGGCCGTGGCGCGCACGCTGTCGCCGCCGCTCGAGCGCTGCGGCCCGAAGGCACGCGGTGCCGGCGGCGTCGTCGACGAGAAGCTCTGCGTGCGCGAACAGCCGCGGCTGAAGGTGGGCGGACGGGGCGTGTCGGCCACCGTGTTCCTCGCCAACGCCCAGTACCGCGAGTACCTGCACCGCGTGCTGCAGGCCCAGACCTTCGAGATGGAGACCGCCGCGCTCGCCCACGTCGCCCATGCGAACGGCGTGCCCTACCTCGCCTTCCGCTCGCTGAGCGACCTGGCCGGCGGCGAGGGTTTCGACGCCGACGTGGGCGCGCTGTTCGCGAGCGGCCTGGCCGAGGCCAACGAGGCCGCGGTGACCCTCGCCTTCCTGGAAGCCTGGCGCCAGCGCCCGGCCGGAACCTCCCGCCGCCCGGACGGGTCGAACCGCCCAGGAACCCCGCGATGATCTCCCTCAAGACCACCCTCCCCGCCCTGCTGGCCGTGGCCGCGCTCGCCGGCTGCGCCGGCCTGAACACCATCGAGAGCGACGTGTCCACGTACAGCAAGTGGCCCGTCGACCGCAAGCCGGCCACCTACACGTTCGAGCGGCTGCCGTCGCAGCAGTCCCGTGCGAAGGAACAGGACCGCCTGGAGGCGGTGGCGCGCGCCGCGGTGGAGGCCTCGGGCTTCCAGCCCGCCGCCGACCCGGCGACGGCCGACGTGACGGTGCAGCTGGGCGCCCGCGCGAGCCGCATGGACCGCTCTCCGTACGACGATCCGCTGTGGTGGCGCGGCGGGCTGTACTACTCGCGCTACGGCCGCTACCCGTACGCCGGTCCGTACTACGGCCCCTATTACGGGCCCGGCCTCGCGTACCGGTTCGACACCCCCCGCTACGACCGCGAGGTGGTGGTGCTGATCCGCGACCGGCAGTCCGGCGAACCGCTGTACGAGGCGCGCGCCGAGAACGACGGCAACACCCCCGGCAGCAAGGACCTGCTCGCCGCGATGTTCCGCGCGGCGATGATGGACTTCCCGAGCACCGGCGTGAACCCGCGCCGGGTCACGGTGCCGCTGGCGCCCTGAGGCTCAGCGCGCGCTCGACATCGCCCGGAAGTCGTCGGCCCAGCCCTTGAGGCGCTTGGCGGCCTCCTGGCGCTGTTCACGCGTCATGGCGTTGTGCACTTCGGCGCCCACCATGCAGTTGTAGGCCTTGAGCCGCTCGTCGTATTCGCGGTAGGCCTCGCGCGGCGACTGCTGCAGCCGCGCCACGAGCGTGCGCAGGCCGGCCTGCACCTGGTCGGGAGGCGCCTTCGCGGCGAGCAGCGACCGCAGCGTGGCCAGGGTGTCGCGCTGGCGCTGCTGCCGTTCGGCGAACCACACGTCGGGGTTGAACGGCGACGCGGCCACGAGCTTCGTGATGCGCTCCTTCTGTGCGGCATCGATGCGGCCGTAGAGCGACTCCGTGCGGTCGACCACCCGGTCCACCGCGGCCTCGAGCCGGTCTTCGGGGTCGGGCTGCAGGTACTCGTCCCGGAACTTCGCGTTGACCTTGTCGTACTTGCGCTGGATGTGCTTCAGGTTCTCGGGCGTGAACTGCATCACGGCGTCGGCGGCGGCCGGCAATCCGCGTTCGATCAGCGGCGCGCTGCGCGCGAAGGCGTCCTGGTACCAGCGGCACACCCCGGTTGGCGTGATCGGGTCGGTCGACAGCACCTGCGCCTGCGCGCGCACGAGCAGCTGGGCGTAGTCGGGCAGCTGGGTGGCACGGTGCCATTCGGCGTAGCGGGCCAGGTCGTCGCGCACCTTTTCGCTCTGGGCGCTGTCGAAGTCGACATAGCCATCGAGCCACCAGTACACCAGTTCGGGGGCCTGCCCATAGACCAGACGGAGTGCTCCACACCCTGAAAGCAGGGTGGTCAAAAGCAACACCACACCGATAATTGCGGACTTCAGACAAGGACGCTGCATGGCACTCGACATCGTGATCATGGCCGCGGGCAAGGGGACCCGCATGAAATCCAGCCTGCCGAAGGTGCTGCACAGGCTCGCCGGACGCAGTCTATTGCAACACGTGCTGCACACCGCCGGCACGCTGCAGGCCGACCGCATCATCACCATCACCGGCCATGGCGCCGAACAGGTGGAGGCCGCCGTGCAGGCGCCGCACCTCACCTTCGTGCGCCAGATGCCGCAGCTCGGCACCGGCCACGCCGTGCAGCAGGCCGTGCCGGCGCTGCACGACGACGGCACCACGCTGATCCTCAACGGCGACGTGCCGCTGATCCGCGCCGAGACCGCACGCGCGCTGGTCGAGGCCTGCGGCGGCCAGCGCCTCGCGCTGCTCACCATCGACCTGGCCGACGCCACCGGCTACGGCCGCATCGTGCGCGAGGGTGACGCCGTGCGCGCCATCGTCGAGCACAAGGACGCCACGCCGGCGCAGCGGGCCATCCGCGAGGTCTACACCGGCATGATGGCCGTGCCCACCGCGCTGCTCAAGCGCTGGCTGTCGCAACTGAAGAACGACAACGTCCAGGGCGAGTACTACCTGACCGACATCGTCGCGATGGCGGTCGCCGACGGCGTGCCCGTGGTGGCCGCGCAGCCGGCCGCCGAGGTCGAGGTGCTGGGGGTCAACAGCCCCGTGCAGCTCGCCGAACTCGAACGCCTGCACCAGCGCGCGCTGGCCGTGCAGTTCATGGACGCCGGCGTGCGCCTGGCCGACCCGGCGCGCTTCGACGTGCGGGGAACGCTGGCCTGCGGCAGCGACGTCGAGATCGACGTCAACTGCGTGTTCGAGGGCGACGTGTCGCTCGGCGACAACGTGCGCATCGGCGCGAACTGCGTGATCCGCAACGCCCGCATCGCGGCCGGCGCGGTGATCCATCCGTTCACCCACATCGACGGCGAGGCCCTCGGCGTGAAGGTGGGCGCGGGCTCGCTGATCGGCCCGTTCGCGCGGCTGCGCCCGGGCGCCGACCTCGGCGAGGAGGTGCACATCGGCAACTTCGTCGAGGTGAAGAATTCCACGCTCGCCAACGGCGCGAAGGCCAACCACCTCGCCTACCTGGGCGATGCCACCGTGGGCGAACGCGTGAACTACGGCGCGGGCAGCATCACCGCCAACTACGACGGCGCCAACAAGCACCGCACCGTGATCGAGGCCGACGTGCACGTGGGCAGCAACTGCGTGCTGGTGGCCCCGGTGACCCTGGGCGCCGGCGCCACCATCGGCGGCGGTTCCACCATCACGAAGGACGTGCCGGCGGGCAGCCTGTCGGTGGCGCGGGGCAAGCAGGTGTCGCTCGAGGGGTGGACGCGGCCAGTCAAGCTGAAGAAGTGAGCTGAGTGGGCCCCGGCATTCGCCGGGGTGACCGAGAGGGTTGTCACCCCGACGAAAGTCGGGGCCCACCGGTGAAAGCTGCGCGGGTGGTGCAGTGGGCCCCGGCGTTCGCCGGGGTGACGGCCTGGTTCAGGCCACCGGCACCTTCAACCCCAGCGCCCACGCCTCGAACGCCGCTTCCGTCAGCGGCGCACTGACCAGCAGCCCCTGCAGCTCGTCGCACCCCGCCTGCTGCAGGAACTCGCGCTGCGCAGCGGTCTCGACGCCCTCGGCGATCACCTTCAGCCCGAGCCCGCGCGACATCTGGATGATGGCCCGCGCGATGGCGTTCGACTCCGGGTCGCCCGGCAGGTCGTGCACGAACGAGCGGTCGATCTTCATCTTGTCGATGGGCAGCTCCTTCAGGTGCGCCAGCGACGAGTAGCCCGTGCCGAAGTCGTCCACCGCGATGCGGATGCCCAGCACCTTCAGCTCGGTGAGCTTGCGCCGCACCTCGGGCAGGTCGTCCATCAGCATGCGCTCGGTGATCTCGAGTTCGACGAGGGAACCCGGCACCCCTTCCTCGTGCAGCATCTGCTCCACGAGCGCCGTGAAGCCGCTCGTCTGGAACTGCACGCTCGACAGGTTCACGGCCACCGGCGCGTGGCGGATGCCCGCGTCGTGCCAGCGTTTCGCGCAGCGCGCGGCCTCGCGCAGCGCCCACTGGCCGAGCGGCAGCATCAGCCGCTGCTGTTCGGCCAGTTCGATGAACGCATCGGGCATCAGCAGGCCGCGCTCGGGGTGGTTCCAGCGCATCAGTGCCTCGGCCCCGATGAGGCGGCCGTCGGCCGCGCTCACCTGCGGCTGGAAGTGCAGCACGAACTCGCCGCGGGCGAGGCCCTGGGCCATCTGGCTTTCCATCACCAGCGCATCGAGCGCGGAGCGCGCCATGGCCGGCGTGAAGAACTGGTGGTTGGCGCGGCCGCGCGACTTCGCGAGGTACATCGCGGTGTCGGCGTTCTTGATGAGTGCATCGGCCGTTCCGGCGTCGTGCGGGAACATCGAGATGCCGATGGACGGCGTGACCGAGATCAGCCGGCCGTCGACGTTGACCGGCACCTCGATGGCCGCCAGCAGCTTGTTGGAGACCTCTTCCACGTCGGAGCGCTGCAGCGTGTTGGGCAGCAGCACGATGAACTCGTCACCGCCGAAGCGGGCGACGCGGTCGGTGGTGCGCAGGCAGTCGGTGATGCGCCGCGAGATGGTCTGCAGCAGCGTGTCGCCCACGAGGTGGCCGAGCGAGTCGTTGACCCGCTTGAAGTGGTCGAGGTCGATGAACAGCAGCGCGAACTGCGAGTCGGAGCGCCGCGCGGCCGCGATCTGGTGCGACAGGTCCTCCATCAGGCTCACCCGGTTGGGCAGGCCCGTGAGCGCGTCGTGGTGGGCGAGGTAGCGGATGTGCTCCTGCGCGGCGTAGCGCTCGCGGATGTCGCGCACGATGGTCATGCGCACGCGTTCGCCCTTGTGGGTCATCGAGCGGCCCATCAGCTCGACCGGCAGGCGCAAGCCGCTCTTGTGCACGAGCGCGCTCTCGTACGGCGTCTCGTTGCCGGCGCGGATCATGTCGGATACCTTCGCCCGCTGGTCGGCGGCGACGATGTCGAGTGTGCGCATGCCCACCAGTTCCTCGGGCGGGTAGCCCACGAGCTGGCTCGCCGCGGGGTTCACGTCGGTGATGACCCCGTCCTGCAGGAAGGCGATGCCCTCGGCCGAGGCCTGCAGGAACTTCGACAGGCGGTCCTGCGTTTCCTGCAGCGCCCGTTCGGCGGCGCGGTGGCGGGTGATGTCGGCGATCAGCACGAAGGCGGCGGCGGGTTCGCCGTCGGGGCCGAGGTGCGGGATCAGGTTGACCTCGAGCCACTGCGTCTGGCCGTTGCGGCCGACGAGCTCGCGCTCGTACGAGGCCGTGACCTTGTCGCGCAGCACGATGTCGACGTAGGGCTGGATCTCGCGGGTGGCGGCGTCGCCGATGATCTCGCGGAACGGGCGGCCGAGGATCGAGGCCTCGTCCCAGCCGAACGTGGCGGCGTACTGCCGGTTGGCGAAGCGGCACGCGAAGGTGCCGGCCTCGAAGTAGGCGATGAGCACCGGCACGTTGTCGGCCAGCAGCTGGAACTGGTCGGCACGGTCGCGGGCCACGCCCTCGGCGCGCACGCGGTCGGAGACGTCCTGGAAGGTGCAGAGGTACCGGGCGCCCTCGGCGTCCCACCGTGCGCGGCCGTCGAGCCAGGTGCCGGCCGGGGCCTGCGGCGTGCCCTTGAGGACCAGGGTGAGGGCGAAGTCGGCCCGGCGGGGCAGCGCGGCCTGCAGCGCGGCGAGCGAGTCGGGTGTCAGCAGCGCCGACCAGACCCAGCCCGGGTGCGTCTCGTGGGCGATGCCGAGGTGGCGCGTGAACTCGCGGTTGGCCTGCAGCACGGCGCCGTCGTCGGCGAGGCACGCCAGCAGGCAGGGCCAGGCCTCCGGTTCGGGCAGGTCACGGTCGAGCAGCGCTCGGGGCTCGTTCATCGTCTTGTTGTGGGTTGACAGCGAGGTCGGATCGGGGCTGCTCTGCCCGCCTCCTCATGATAACGACGACATTCAGCCTTCGGGGGCCAGAACCTCGCGTGCCAGGCACAGATCGTCCCAGGCCCGACCCTTGTCCTCGGGATTGCGCAGCAGGTAGGCCGGGTGGTAGGTGACGACCAGCGGCACGCCCTGGTAGCTGTGGACCCGGCCGCGCAGCCGCCCGATGGGTTCGTTGCTGCGCAGCAGGCTCTGCACGGCGAAGCGGCCCATCGCCAGGATCACGCGCGGCTGGACCAGCGCGATCTGCCGCATCAGGAACGGCTCGCACTGGGACAGCTCCTGCGGCTCCGGGTTGCGGTTGCCCGGCGGTCGGCACTTGACGGTGTTGGCGATGTAGACCTGCCGCTCGGGGCCGGCCTCGTCGCGGGTCAGGCCCAGCGCGCGCAGCATGTTGTCGAGCAGCTGCCCCGACTTGCCGACGAACGGTTCGCCCTGGCGGTCTTCCTGTTCACCCGGTGCCTCGCCGACGACCATCCAGTGGGCCCGCTCGTTGCCGACCCCGAACACCGTCTGCGTGCGGCCCTGGCACAGCCCGCAGGCCGTGCAGCCGGCGACCGCCTCGCGCAGCGTGGGCCAGTCCATCGTCTCGGTGCCGGTGGGGCGGTCGGCGCGGGCGACGACCTGGACGGCCGGCGGGCGGGCGGCGGGTGCGGCCGGCACGGCCGGGACGGCCATGGGGGCACGCGGTGCGGATGCGGGCTCCCGGTTCTGCACGGGCGCCGGCGCGGGTTCGGGCGCGGCCTCGACCTCCGCGGGTGCAGCCACCTCGGCCCGCGTCCAGACGCGGATGCCCATCTCCTCCAGCATCAAGGCCTGGCGTTCGCTGAAACCCATCACTCCCACTCCACCTTCAGGCTCATCACGGCCGCATCCTCCCGTCCCATCTGGCCCGGCGGCAGCGGGTAGTAGCCGCGGCGCATCCGGATGGGTTCGAACCCGTAACGGGCATACAGCGCCTTCGCACGTTCGTTGCTTACCCGCACCTCCAGCCACAGCATCTGCGCGTGCCGCTGGCGGCACAGGCCCACGAGGTGATCGAGCATCTCGCGGGCGTGTCCGCGGCCCTGCAGCGGCAGGGCCACGGTGAGGTTCAGCAGGTGCATCTCGTCGACCCCGTCCATGGCCACGAAGTAGCCGAGCAGGGTCTGGCGCGCATCCACCAGCAGCCAGGCGTCGTAGCCCGCCGCGATGGAGTCGATGAAGTTGCCCCGGGTCCACGGCACCGGGTAGGCCTCGTTCTCGATTGCGAGCACGGCGTCGAGGTGCAGCACCGTCATCGGCACCCATTGTCGCCGATCGTCGATCACGGCACTCACGGCGTGCTCCCCCGGGCGGCTTCGCGTTCCGCCGTGGTCTGCGCGACCTTGTCGCGCACGTACACGGGCAGCGCGAGCGCGGCGTCCACGGCGGCGCCGGCGGCCCAGCGCTGGCATGCGACCCGCAGCAGCGCCGCGGCGCGGGAACGGGCCTCGGGCACCTGCCGCGTGGCGGCGGTCAACGCGAACGCGGCCTCGAAGACCGGCAGGCCGGAACCGGCCACCACGGCCGGCGGATCGTCGCGCCAGCGGGCGGCGAGCACGGGCGGGTCGAGCAGTTCGGGGGCCGACACCACGGTCCAGCCATCGCCGGACCAGCGGTAGGTGCCGGCGTAGACCTGCGCCATGCGGGCGTCCATCGCGACGTGCACCGTGTCTCCCGCGCCGGGGCCCACCTGGCCGCGAGCATCGTCGGCGACGAGCATCAGGCTGTCGACCGGCACGACGGGCTTGCCCGCGCCAAGGGCGAGGCCCTGCGCCACCGAGCAGGCGGTGCGCAGGCCGGTGAATGCGCCGGGGCCGGCGCCGAACGCGATGGCGTCGACCTGCGCCAGGCCGATGCCGGCTTCGGCCAGCAGGGCCATGGTTTCCGGCACGAGGCGGGCCGACGCGAGCGGACCGCCGGCGGACTCGTGCACGAAGTCGCCGGACGGCGTGTGCAGGGCCAGGCTCAGCAGGTCGGTCGAGGTGTCGAAGGCCAGCAGCGTGTTCGTCGTTGTCATTCCCAAGAGTCTAGGCCATGCGATCATCGATCCATGCCCATCACGCCCCTTCTCCGGCGCACGGCGCTGTCGCTGTGCCTGCTCGCCGCCGCCCTGCCCGCCCTCGCCGGCCCCACCCCGCTGCCCCCTGAAGTCGATGCTGCCCTCGCCCGTGCGCAGGTGCCCCGCGACAGCCTCGTGGCCCTCGTCCAGGAAGTGGGGCAGCCGGCGAACCGGCTCGCGTGGCAGCCGCACCAGCCCGTGAACCCGGCCTCGCTCCAGAAGCTGCTGACCACGAGTGCCGCGCTCGACCTGCTGGGGCCCGCCTGGTCGTGGACCACCTCCGTGTGGATCCAGGGCGAGGTGACGGATGGCGTGCTGAAGGGCTCGCTCGTCATCAAGGGCAGCGGCGACCCGAAGCTGGTGGTGGAGCGGCTGTGGCTGCTGCTGCGGCGCGTCCAGCAGCTCGGCGTGCGCGACATCCAGGGCGACATCGTGCTCGACCGCTCGGCCTTCGCGGTGCCGCCCCACGACCCGGCGGCGTTCGACGGCGAACCGTACCGCCCGTCGAACGCGGGCCCCGACGCGCTGATGCTCAACTACAAGTCGGTCACCTACACGTTCACGCCGCAGCCGGCGCGCGGCGTGGCGCTGGTGACGGCCGACATGCCGCTCGCGGGGGTGCGGGTCGACACCACCGTGCCGCTGCTCAAGGGTCCCTGCGACGACTGGCGGGGCGACCTGCGGGCCGACTTCACCGACCCGGCCCGCGTGCGCTTCGCGGGCGGCTACGCCGTGAGCTGTGGCGAACGGCAGTGGCCCACGGCCTACGCCGACCCGAAGGCCTACAACGAACGGGCGCTGGCGGGCCTGTGGCGGGAGCTGGGCGGCCGCCTGTCGGGCCGCGTGCGCGACGGCGCGGCACCGCCCGTGCCGCCCACGTTCGAGGTCTCGTCGGAGCCGCTCGCCGAAACCATCCGCGACATCAACAAGTTCAGCAACAACGTGATGGCGCAGCAGCTGTTCCTCACCCTCGGCGCCACGCAGCGCGGCACCGGCTCGCCGGACCAGGCGCGCGACGTGGTGCGGCAATGGCTGGTGGACCGCTTCGGCGACAACGTGGCCGGCACGGTGGTCGAGAACGGGTCGGGCCTGTCGCGCGACTCCCGCGTCACCGCGCAGCTGCTGGCCCGCGTGCTGCAGGCCGCGTGGGCCGGCCCGGCGATGTCCGAGCTGATGAGTTCGCTGCCGGTGAGCGGCATCGACGGCACGATGCGCCGCACCCGCAACGCCAGCACCGGCCGCGCGCACCTGAAGACCGGCTCGCTGCGCGACGTGACCGGCATCGCCGGCTACGTGCTCGCGAACTCGGGCCGGCGCTACGTGGTGGTGGGGGTGATCAACCACCCCAACGCCGCGGCCGCCCGGCCTGCGCTCGAAGCGCTGGTCAAGTGGACCGCGGCCGACTGACCGC
>Ga0247823_10004680_pt1 | contig 10928 bp, 6 predicted proteins | sample 13C_PalmiticAcid_2_FD_192426 | JGI IMG/M metagenome (GOLD analysis project Ga0247823, IMG submission 192426) | Soil microbial communities from agricultural site in Penn Yan, New York, United States - 13C_PalmiticAcid_Day30 | ecosystem: Environmental > Terrestrial > Soil > Agricultural land...
CCGACCAGCTCGCGGAACACGGTGGGCGTCGCGTGGAGCACCGTGACGCGCTCGCGCGCGATCCACGCGCCGAGCTGATCGAAGCCGAGGGTGCGCAGGCTCCACGGATAGAGCGCGGCCCCCACGAAGAGCGCGCCGAAGATGTCCATCACCGCCGCGTCGAACGCGTAGGTCGGCAGCAGGGTGAGCCGATCGCCCGGACCGATGCCCAGGTTGTGCGCATAGGTCAGCGCGTGATGGAGCACGCCGCGCTGGCGCTGGATGACGCCTTTCGGCCTGCCGGTCGAGCCCGACGTGTAGAGCAGGTAGGCGACCTCGTCGGGGCTGCCGTGAACGCCGTCGAGGCGCGCGGGCTCGATCTCGTCGAGGGCGACGATCGACAGGCGCGACCCCGGGGACGACAGCGCGCGCGCGAGCTCGCGGTGCTCCGCATCGACGAGGAGCACCGTCGGACGGCTGTCGGCGAGGATCTCGCGAAGCCGCGCGGGCGGGTGTCCCGGGTCCAGGGGAACGTACGTGGCGCCGGCGCCGAGCACGCCGAGCATCGCCGCGATCATCTCGGCGCCGTGGCCGAACAGCAGCGCAACGCGAGTCGCGCCCAGCGCGCGCACGCGCACGCCGATCGCGCCGGCGCGCGCTGCGAGCTCGCGGTAGGTCCACCGCCGGTCGCGCTCGACGATCGCGTCCCGGTCCGCGTATCGCTGCGCTTGCTCGGAGAACCGCTCCCAGATCGTGCGGTCGCGTTCGACGCGGAGCGGGTGCTCCACGGCCAGGTTCCGCACACCGTCCTCCGTCGAGAGCAGCTCGTCGACGCGGAGGTCGGGGTGCTCGGCGATCTCGGAGAGCAGCGCGTGGTAGTGCGAGATCATGCGCTCGATCGTCGAGCTGTCGAACAGGTCTGCGTTGTAGAACCACGCGAACCGAAGCTCCTCTTCTGCCTCGACGCTGTACAGCGCGAGATCGAACTTGCTCGCGCCCACGTGGTCGCTCTGCGCGCGGAACGGCTCGCCGAACGCGCGCACGGAGTCCGGCACGTTCTGGTGGACGAACCAGACCTGGAACAGCGGGTTGAGATCGAGCCGCCGCTCGAGATCGAGGGCGTCGAGGATGCGTTCGATCGGTGTGTCCTGATGATCGTACGCGGCGAGCGCGTTCTGCCGCTCCTTCGCGAGCACCGTCGTGAACCGGTCGTCGGCGCGGACGTCCGAGCGCAGGGCGAGCGTGTTCACGAAGAAGCCGATCAGACCTTCCACCTCGCGCTGGCTCCGGTTCGCGACCGGCGTCCCGATCACCAGATCATGCTGGCCCGTGTACCGAGCGAGCAGGGCGCGGAAGCCCGCGAGCAAGAGGATGAACAGCGTGGCACCCTCGCGGCGGGCGAGTGCGTGCAGCTTCGTCACGAGCGCAGCGTCGAGCGCGACGCTCACGCGCTGGCTGCCTCGGATCGCCGCCGGTGGCCGCGGGCCCTTGAACGGCAGCGCGGTCTCGGAGGGCGCATCGCGCAGGCGCTCGGTCCAGTACGCCAGCTGCTCGGAGAGCACGTCGTCGGTGAGCCAGGCGCGCTGCCAGATCGCGTAGTCGGTGTACTGGATCGGCAACGGCCGCAGCTCCGCGGCACGAGCGTCGACGCGCGCGGCGTAGAGCTCGCCGAGCTCGTCCCACAGGATGCCCATCGACCAGCCGTCGGTGACGATGTGGTGCAGCGTCAGCACGCACAGGTACGCGGTCTCGCCGACGCGCAGCAGGCGAGCACGCACGAGCGGCCCGCGCGCGAGATCGAAAGGACGCGCGTGCTCCTTCGCGAGCACCTCCTCGATCCCGGCCGGCTCGACGCCGCGCAGGTCCTCGACGGGGAGCTCGCATCGCTCCGCGGGCCGTAGCTCGACGCGCGGCTCGCCATCGGTCACGGGGAAGCTCGCGCGCAATGCTTCGTGCCGATGCAAGATCCCCTCGAGCGCGTGCCGCAACGCGTCGACCTCGAGGCCGTCGTCGAAACGACGGATCGAGGTGAGGTGGTACGCCGTGCTTTCGGGCGCGAGCTGCTGGAGGAACCACAGCCGCTGCTGTGCGAACGACAGCGGCAGCGGCGTATCGCGGGGCGCGGACGCGAGCGCCGGCGCACCGGAGGGCCGGGCGGCGCGCGCGTCGGCGATCTTGGCCGCGAGCGGTGCGAGCGTCGGTGAGGCGAAGATCTCGCGGACCGGTAGCTCCGCTCCGAGCACGGAGCGCACGTGCGCGGCCATGCGGGTGGCGAGCAGTGAGTGCCCTCCGAGCGCGAAGAAGTCATCGTGAAGACCGACGCGCTCGACGCCGAGCAGCTCGCACCAGATCTGCGCGAGCGCGGCTTCGATCGGGTCGCGCGGCGCGGCGTACGCGACCATCGAGCTGCGCAGCGGCGCCGGCAGGGCCTTGCGGTCGAGCTTGCCGCTGGGCAGCAGGGGCAGCGCGTCCAGCTCGACGATCGCGCTCGGGAGCATGTAGCCGGGGAGCGCGGCGTGAAGGCGGGTGCGCAGGGCCTCCGCGTCGAGTCGACGCGCCGGGACGACGTAGGCGACGAGCTGCGGGTTACCGGGCGTGTCCTCGCGCAGCACGACCGCCGCCGCGGCGACGTCCGCGGATCCGCGTACGGCGGCCTCGATCTCGCCGAGCTCGATGCGGAACCCGCGCAGCTTCACCTGATCATCGATGCGTCCGTCGAACTCCAGCCGTCCGTCGGTGCACCACCGGACGCGGTCGCCGGTGCGATAGATGCGGCCCGCGCCGAACGGGTTGGGTCTGAAGCGATCGGCGGTGAGCCTCGGGTCCGCGAGGTAGCCACGGCCGAGCTGAGCGCCTCCGATCCACAGCTCGCCGAACACGCCGGGAGGCACCAGCGCACCGTCCGGACCGACCACGTAGGCCTGGCAGCCACGGAGCGGTCGGCCGATGGTCACCTTGTCGCGATCGCCGGAATCGACGCGCTCGGTCGTGACGTACACCGTCGTCTCCGTCGGGCCGTACGAGTTTACGAGACCGAACGACGCCCCGACGGGCGGCCCGCGACGGAGCGACGCGCCGCCCGTGGTGATGAGCCGCGGCGCGTGGCCGGGTCACGCGAGCGCGAGCGCTTCTTCCGCCATGGCCGTCGGCATGCCGGCGAGCGTGATCTTCTCCCGCGCCATCCAGGTCGCGAGCTCCGGCAGCGCGACCCGAAGATCGTCGTCGATGAGATGGAGGGACGCGCCGCGCACCAGCGTCGGCCAGATCTCGGAGATGCTGGCATCGAACGCGGGCGAGCTCATCTGCGACACGCGATCGCGTGCCGTCAGGTTCACGTTGCGTACGTGCTCCGCGACGAACGCGGCCAGCTGACCGTGCTCGATCGCGACGCCCTTGGGCACGCCGGTCGTTCCCGAGGTGAAGATCACGTACGCCAGCAGAGCCGGATCGAGCGCGGGCAGCGGCGCGCCGCCGGCCTCGCGTTCGATCTCCGCGCGGACCGCCGGATCGTCGAGGTCGACGCACGTACACGCGAGCGCCGCTCGCCGCCCCGTTCCCAGCAGCAGCGCGGGGCGTGCTTGCGCCACGACGGCGGCGACGCGTGGCGCTGGCTCCGCGGGATCGAGGGGAAGGTAGGCGCCGCCGCACTTCGCGATCGCGACGACGACGGCGATCCACTCCGCCGAGCGCTCCATCCACACGGCGACCCGGTCCTCGCGGCGTACCCCACAGCGCACGAGCCAGCTCGCGATCTGATCGCTGCGCCGATCGAGCTCGGCGTACGTGAAGCTCGTCTCGCCGTCGGTGACGGCGAGGGAAGCAGGCGCGCACCGAACCATCGCCGCGAAGCCGCGATCGACCGTCTCCGCGGCGGGCGCCTCCTCGGGCGCGCTCCATGCGCGGAGGTGGGCGCGATCGTGGTGGTCCAGAAGGTCGATCGATGCCAGCGCGCGCGAGGGCTCGAGCGAGGCCGCCGCGAGCAACCTCGAGAGCTCTCGCGCGAAGCGCTCCGCCGTCGAGGCCTCGAACAGCTCCGCGTCGTACGTGAGCACGGCATCGATCGTCCCCGCGCTGCGTGGCAAGAGGCTGAGCGACAGGTCAAACGGGGTCTCCGCGGGCGCCTCCATGATCGGCTCCACGGTCAACGCGGTCATGCGCATCGGCTCGTCACGCGGCCTGTCGTTGTACAGCGCGAACATCACGTTGAACGGAGATGTCCCGAGCGGCAACGCCGGACGGAGCGCAGCGATCACCCGATCGAACGGCACCGTCTGATCGGCGAGCCCTTCACGCGCGACGGTGCGGACGCGCCGGAGCACCTCGCGAAAGCTCGTCGCGCCGCTCAGATCGGTGCGCAGGACGATGGTGTTGACGAACAAGCCGATGAGATCGCGGACCTCGGGGTGGAACCTGTTGGCGACCGGGGTACCGACCGCGACGTCCGGCCCCGAGTAGCGGGCGAGCCATGCCTGGAATGCGGCGAGGAGGCCGACGAACAAGGTCGTCTCTTCGCCGTCGCACAGCGCTCGCACGCGGTCGGCGACCGAGGCATCGATCTCGAAGCGAACCGTGCTTGCGGAGTGGACGCGCTCACTCGGCGGCCGGTGATCGAGCGGCAGCTCGACGTTGGTCATGTCGCGAAGCCGGTGGCACCACGCCTCGGTCCTCTCCACGAGCGCCGCGGATTCGCGGTACGCGCTCTCCCAGACCGCGTAGTCACCGAACTGGATCCGTAGCGCTCGCAAGCTCGGACGACGGCCCTCGACCCGGGCCGAGTACAGCTCGCCGAGATCGCGTGCGAGGATCGCCATCGACGCTCCATCGCTGATGATGTGATGCAGGGTGATCCACAGCTCGTGGTCGCGCGCGCCGAAGCGGAGCAGCTCCACCCGCCACAGCGGACCGCGCTCGAGATCGAACGGACGCGCATGGGCGCGCAGGAGCGCTGCTCGACGATCTTCCTGATCGTCGACGGCCCTCAGATCGTGGTGCGATAGCTCGATGTCCAGCGCCCCGGGCTCCTGCACCGGTTCTTCACCGCGGATGACGAACCGCGTGCGCAGGATCTCGTGTCGCTCCTGGAGGTCGTGCAACGCGCCCTCGAGTGCGCGGGTGTCGAGCTCGCCCCGGAGGCGCAGGTGCCGGTGGACGCACCACATCGAGGATCCAACCCCGATCTCGTCGAGGAAGCGCATCCGCGCTTGCGCGGACGACAGCGGCGCCGATGCCTTGGGGCGCCGCGGGATCCGCCCCTCGTGCCCCGTTCTCGCCGCCGCGACGCGTTCGAAAATCCCACCCATTGACACCTCTGAACGTGATCCAATTACACCTGCCGACTGCGAGGATCAACGGCGCATCGCGAATGCACATTGCGCGCATCTCCGTGCACCTGCAGTGAAATCCCACCACGTACGACCTACGGTGAGGCGGCGCCACAAACATATACCGGTCGTGTGGTGGAGCTATAGTCGCGACCGCGATGCCCTACGTCGACGTGGTGACCGAGTCCGCGCAACGGCTAAAGCTGCTCGGTGATCGCGGACGCATCGTCCTGCTCGACTCGCTGACCCTGCTCGACCTCATCGCCGAGCTCGAAGACGCGACGCAGATCGAGATTCCGAACAGCGAGATTCGCGCGGACGTCTTCGAGTCCGTCGAGTCCGTGGCCGCGTTGCTCGAACGCCTGGCAGCTCGAAAATAGATACGTCAGGCGCGGAACAGCGCGAGCGCGGTCGCGAAGGGAGCCGTGCCGGCGGCGAGGACGGAGCACGTCCCGGGGCCGCTGCGGAGCACGGCATCGAGGCCGAGGATGAGATCGGCGCCGCCGACGTGGCCCGCGATGCGGCCGGTGTTCACCACCGACTTCGGGCGGGGACGGTGGAAGCGCGCGACGGTCCGCTCGACCCACGCCGGCGAGAGCTGGCTGCAGATGACGTGATCGATGGCGCTCACGCCAGTCCGCGCGCGCAGCTCCTCCCACGCGCGCTCGTAGAGCCGCGAGTGGATCCCGAACACGTCTGCCGCCGGAGTCGCGTCGAGCCGGAGCACGAGCTGCTGCTCGCCGCGCTCTGCACGCGGAGACCGCGTCCCGCCGTGCGGGGGCATCAACAAGTCGTTGTACGTGGCGTGACTCGCGAACGCGGCGCCAACGTACTCCAGGCTGGCGCCGGACCGAGACGGCTCGTCGCTCGCGATCAGGGCGGCCGCGCCGTCGCCGTGCCCCCACAAGCGCGCACTCTCCGGATCGACGCGATCGATGGCGCCGGTCGAGCGCTCGGCATCGATCACCGCGGCGTACCGGCGCCTGGGGACCTCGAGCCACCCTCGTGCGAGCTCGAGCGCGGCGGGCAGCGCCGCGCAGCCGAGCGAGAGATCGAGGCCGACGCACGACGGCGGTGCGCCGACGAGCTTCATCACCTCCGTCGCGACCGACCAGCTCGGGAGGTAGTCGCGGGCGCGTCCGGTGTACGCGACGAGCGCGAGCTCGCCGGCGTCGATGCGCGCACTCGCGAGCGCTGCTCGCAACGCGAGCGCTGACATGCTCGCCGGGTGATCCTCGGGGCCGGCCACACATCGCGTGGGCCATTCGTTATCGGGGCTGCCCGCGGCCCCGGCGTGGTCGGTGTTCGGGCGCGACGGTGGAAGGTAGGTGCCGGTCGCGACGACGAACATGTCAGGCGTCCTTCTCCAGCTCGATATGTGGTGGGCATGCGATGTCGTGCAGCGCCGCTTCACGCGCCGGCGCGGCGCCGAGGCGGCCGAAGAACGTGCGCGCGGGCTCGTTGCGCGGTCCCTCGACGATCTCCGCGACCAGCACCGGCGCGCCGCGCTGCCGGAGCGCGCCACGGGCCGCCGCGAGGATCGCATCCTCGACGCCACGGCCGAGGACGCGGCAGCTCACCAAGAACGTGTCGAGCCGCGCGGTGTCACCGCGCTGTTCCGCGATCACGACGCCGATCTGGCCATAGTCGCCGAATCTGTCGCGGGCGTCGGCCATCAGCACCAGGTGCTGATCCGAGCTGCACAGCGCGCGCAGCTCCGCCTCGCTGCGCCGGCGGCAGGTGAGGTTGAACTGGTTGGTCTTCGCGACGAGCTGCGCGAGGCGCGCGACGTGCTCCTCACGCGGCGGGTAGACCCGCACGCACAGGCCGAGATCCGCGAGGTAGTCCTCCGTCGACGCGAACCGCTCGCGCAGCTGGGTGCGCTGCCGTTCCTCGGCGTACTGCCCGGCGCGCGCCAGATCTGCGGACGTGGGCGGTGCGCGATCGAACGCGCTCGAGCGCGCGAGCGTGGTGCCCCAGTGCACGGGATCGGAGGGCATCTGGATGCAGAGCACGGCCGGGAGCTGCGCGCTGACCTCGGCGATCTCGTGCGGGTTGTCGTCGATGAACACGACCGCATCGAGGCCGAGTCCGAGCTCGTCCGCGATCGAGATGATGCTCGCGGACTTGGCCTCCCATCCGACCCGGCGGGTCGCGAAGTGGGAGAGCTCGAGGCGCATCTCGCTGCGCGTGAACACCTGCACGATGTCGTCGTCGTGGTTCTTGCTGCACAGCGCGAGCAGCCAACCCGCGCGCCGGAGGTCGAGCAGGTGAGCCTGGAACGCGCGAAACGCTTCGCCTGGCGTGTTGTCGGCGAGCTCGACGTGCTCCCACCCGACCTCGCCGATCACGCCGCCCCACAGTGTGTTGTCGCCATCGACGACGATCAGCTTGCGCGCGGAGTGATGCGCGGCGGCCACGATGCGCGCGACCTGCTCGCCGACTTCGGCGTACAGCTCCTGGGAGTACGGGATCCGTGCGAGGGTCTCGAGCCGCGCGTCGAACGCGCGCCGCGCGCCGACGGTGCGGACGGCTCGATCCGCATCGGCGAGCCACACGCCGGTGACGCCGCGCAGCCGCGCCGCGACCTGTTCGCGCGCCCGCGTGGCGGTGGCGATCACGCCGGCGGGGTTGCGCAGATCGCCGACGCCGAGCGGCAGGCGCTCCGGCACGTGAGGCAGGACGAACACCAGCGTCGCTTCCCAGCGCTGCGCCGCCTCGGCTGCGAGCGAGCCGAGCTCGCCGAGGTCGCGCGCGTAGTCGCCTTCGGTCGCGTCGAGCGGCGCCGGCGACCTGGCCCACAGATCCTCGAACCGCGGCCACACGACGAGCACGTGCGGCTGTTGACGCGCGGTCTCGCTCGCGGAGTCGAGGCACTCCTGCGCGATCCGATCGTAGGGACCGACCCACACGCTCGCGTCCGCACCTCGGTCTTCCAGCTCGGTGCCGAGATACGGGACGAGCGGATCGATCACGAACGTCGAGATCAACGCGACGCGACGGGCGCCTCGGTTCCCAGTCTCCACGAGCCGCTTCTCCCACCGCAGCCGCCGATCGAGCAGGCTCATGACGAGGGCATTATCGGGGGCTGCTCGCCGGCGAGTCAACGTGAGGTCACGTGCGTGGTAGCGTCACGCATGGTGCGATCGTACGTGGGATTCTCGACCTCGCTCCACGATCCCGCAGTCGCGATCGTCGACGGTGATGGGCAGGTGGTCTACGCGGAGGCGACCGAGCGCTACCTCCAGAATAAGCGCGGGTGGCACTCGGCGCCGGACGGGTTTCTGCGGTTGCCCGCGCTCATCCGCCGGCACTGTCCTCCGAACAGCGAGCTCGTCCTCGCGAACAACTGGTCGGAGTCGTACGCGCGAGATCGCTTCGAGCCGATCTTCCAGCGCTCGGCCAGGCTCGCGCACGCGATCCAGCAGCCCTCCTCGCGCGACCAGACGCGGTTCCCGCAGGAGCGTGACCTGCTCCTCGGCGAATACACCGTGATGTCGCGCATGACGTACCGCTTCATGCGCGACAAGGAGCTGTTCGGATCGAACCTGATGCTGCACACGCTGCCGGCGCACAAGCTCCACGGCTACACGATCGTCGGCTATCGCAGCTTCGATCATCACCTCACGCACGCCGCGATGGCCTCGTTCCTCTCTCCTTTCGCCGAGGCGGCGGTCGCGATCCTCGACGGGGTCGGCGAGGGCCGCGCGGTCATGCTCTACACGTACGCGGATGGCCGGTTGACCCCGCTACACGACGACGATGCGTCCGACCAGCTGGGTGCGTCACAAGCATCGCTCGGTGGGTTCTATAGTCAGCTGTGCGCCGCGTGCGGCTTCGACTGGCTCGGCGGTGAGGAGTGGAAGGTGATGGGGCTCGCTCCCTACGGCAAACGGAACGACGCCTGGTACGACTTGCTCCGCGGGATGTTCGAGATCGAAAAGTGTCGGCTCACGAATGGCGCGCGCCGTGGCGACGCGATCGCCGCGATGCGGGAGGCGTCGATTCGCGCCGTCGGACGCCACCCGCTCGAGAGCGCCGACCTCGCGTTCACCGGACAGCACGTCTTCGAAGAGGTCGCCGCCGCGCTCCTCTCCAACCTGGCGGAGACGACGGGGAGCAAGCACCTCGTGTTCGCTGGCGGCTGCGCGCTCAACTCCGTGTTCAACGGCAAGATCACCGAGCTGACGCCGTTCGCGCGCGCGTACGTGCCGAGCGCGCCGGGCGACGACGGGACCGCGGTCGGGGCCGCGCTGCTCGCATATTGTGAGGATACCGGCCGGCGATATCCCCACACCCAACAAGCGTTCACGACGCCCTACCTCGGCGATCGCTTGTCGGCCGAAGTCATCGAGAACCTCCAGCACCTCGGACGCAAGCAGAGCACTCTGCCGGCGGGCAAGACGGTCTCTCAGTACACCGCCGAGTGTCTCGCGGCGGGCAAGCTCGTCGGCTGGGCGCAGGGCCGCGCGGAGTTCGGACCACGCGCTCTCGGCAACCGATCGATCCTCGCCGATCCTCGCTCGCCCAGCGTGAAGGAGACGATCAACGCCCGCGTGAAGTTCCGAGAGGAGTTTCGGCCGTTCGCGCCCGCGATCCTCCACGAGCACGGCCCCGCCTACTTCGAGCACTACCAGGAGACGCCCTATATGGAGCGCGCCCTCCGGTTCAAACCGGAAGCGGCTGCGAAGGTGCCCGGCGTGGTGCACGAGGACGGGACGGGGCGGCTGCAGACCGTCAAGCGCGCGTGGAACGAGCGCTACTACGATCTCATCGAGCACTTCTACCGGATCACCGGCGTCCCGGTGATCCTCAACACCAGCTTCAACATCATGGGCAAACCGATCATCCACTCCGTCGAGGATGCGATCGCCGTGTTCTACACTACCGGGCTCGACGTCCTCGTCCTCGACGATGTCGTGCTCGAGAAATGACGCGATCCGCTCACGTCGCGACGCCGTGGTCGCGCAGCACCGCGCGCACGGCGCCGAGCGAGGTGAAGTTGCGGATCTCGGCCGTGGAGAGCTCGATGGCATGAAGCTCCTCGAGCGCGGCGACGAGGTTCATGGTCGCCATGCTGTCCCAGCCGGGGACCGTCTGCGGACTGGACGCGTCGGTGAGCGTTGCGGCCGGCACCCTCAACACCTTCGAGAACACATCTTCGAGCCTCATCGCGAACGCGTGTATCACGCACGAGCGCGGCGGACTACGATGACGAGATGAGCAGCGATCCGCGACCCGCCCGGATTTCGCGCGCCGCCGAGATCGCCGCGGCATGGGTCGGTCGGCCCGGGATGATCGGTGCGTACCTGACGGGCTCGGCCACGCGCGCGTACGCCGACGACAACTCCGATCTCGACATCGTCATCGTCGGAGAGGACGACGCCGTCGCCGCGATCCACCCGGACCGCCGCTACAAGATGGGGATCGATCGCGGCCCGCCACGGCGCAAGGCGTACGATCTCCTGGTCCTCGCCTGGACCACGCTCGCGCAGCTCCGCACGAGCGACCTCGATCATTATCGGCAACCGTTCCAGCACGTCGTCGTGCTTCACGACGCTGCCGGCCGTATCGCGGGCCTCGTGCGAGAGATCGCCGCGTTGCCGCGGGAGATCCGGGACGAGCGGA
>Ga0247823_10004681_pt1 | contig 10928 bp, 5 predicted proteins | sample 13C_PalmiticAcid_2_FD_192426 | JGI IMG/M metagenome (GOLD analysis project Ga0247823, IMG submission 192426) | Soil microbial communities from agricultural site in Penn Yan, New York, United States - 13C_PalmiticAcid_Day30 | ecosystem: Environmental > Terrestrial > Soil > Agricultural land...
TCTTCCACGTGTTCGAGCATGTCCTTCGGGATCTCGTCGTAGACCTCGAGCATGCCGGCGTTGACGATGCCCATGTCCATGCCCGCCTTGGTTGCGTGGTAGAGGAAGGCCGAGTGCATCGCCTCGCGCACCACGTTGTTGCCGCGGAAGGAGAAGGAGATGTTGGAGACGCCGCCCGAGATGCTGGCGTGGGGGAGGTTGTTTTTGATCCAGCGGGTCGCGTTGATGAAATCGAGCGCGTAATTGTTGTGCTCCTCGATGCCGGTGGCGACGGTCAGGATGTTCGGGTCGAAGATGATGTCCTCGGGCGGGAATCCGACCTTGTCCACCAGAACGCGGTAGGCTCGCTCACAGATCCGGATCTTTTCCTCATAGGTCGCTGCCTGGCCGTTTTCGTCGAAGGCCATGACCACGGTCGCCGCGCCGTAGCGGAGGATGTGCCTGGCCTGCTGGATGAATCTCTCCTCGCCTTCCTTCAGCGAGATTGAGTTCACGATGCCCTTGCCCTGGAGGTATTTCAGGCCTTCCTCGATGATCTCCCACTTCGAGGAGTCGACCATGATCGGCACCTTCGAGATCGCAGGCTCGCTCTGCACGAGTTGGAGGAAGCGAGCCATCATCGCCTTGCCGTCGATCAGGCCGTCATCGAAGCAGATGTCGATGACGTTGGCACCGCTCTCCACTTGCTGGCGTGCGATCTCAAGTGCGTCGTCAAGCTTACCTTCACGGACCAGCTTGGCAAACTTCGGCGACCCGGCGACGTTGGTACGCTCGCCGATCATGAGGAAGTTCTTATCCGGTGTGTGGTTGTACGCTTCAGAACCGGACAGGCGAAGGACGCGGGGCAGGGTGGACATGGCTGGTGGAGTTAACCGCAGAGACGCAGAGGTCGCGGAGGACCGCAGAGATTGTGCTAGTTGGGAAGGTGGTGGACCAGTCGCTTCAGGCCTTCCCGAAGCAATGGAACGTGGAAGTTGATGAGCAGGCCCAACGATTTTCCACTCATCCGGAGGTAGGTGAGCACTTGGGCGCTGTGCACCGGCTTGAGCGCTTCAACTGTCTTGATCTCCACCACGATCTTGTCGTCGACTAGGAGATCGATGCGATAGGAATCCGGAATGATCAGGCCCTTATAAGTCAGGGGCAGCAAAAGCTGGCGAACGGACGAGAGTCCCCGGAGCGAGAGTTCATGTTGCAGGGAAGCTTCATAGGAGTGCTCAAGCACCCCGGGGCCAAGTTCCCGATGTACTTCAATTGCCGCCCCAATGATCTGTTCGCTCAGCAGATTTAATTCCTCATTCATACTCTGCGTCCCTCTGTGACCTCTGCGCCTCTGCGGTTCAATCTTCGATCGCAGGCACTTCGCGCGGGGCGATGCCCTTCACGCCTTCAGCGATGGCGGCGACGTGTTCGGGGGTATTGCCGCAGCAGCCACCAGCGAGATTGAGGAGGCCGTCCAAGGCGAACTCCTTCATGAAGGCATTCATGTGCGGTGGCTCGAGGTCGAAGCCGGTCGGGGCGAGCGGGTTCGGCAAGCCCGCATTCGGATAGCAGGAAATGTGCGACGCGGAAACCTTCGCCAGCTCCTCAAGGTGCGGCTTCATCAAGTCCGGGCCCAGCGAGCAATTCAGGCCCACCGCCAGTGGATTGACGTGTGCCACGGCATTCCACATCGCCTCGACCTTCTGCGCGGAGATCATCGTCTCCCCGCCACGACCGACGGCGGCGCTCACGATGATCGGCAGCTTCAAGCCATCGGCATCGAAGACCTCCTGGATCGCCACCAGCGCGGCCTTTGCGTTCAGAGCGTCGAAGATCGTCTCCACCATCAGGATGTCGCAACCGCCTTCGATGAGGGCGCGGACCTGACGGGTGTAGTCTTCCTTCACTTGGTCGAAGGTAACGGTGCGGAAGCCCGCGTCATTCGCATCCGGCGAAGTGCTCAGTGAAACCGTGAGCGGCCCGATTGCACCCGCGACGTAGCGCTTGATGCCGGTGTCGCTGCCGACGTTGTCGGCCCACTTTCGGCACAGCAGCGAGGACTGAACGTTCAGCTCCCACGCGAGTTCGCGCAGCATCGGATCGTCCATGATCTTCTGGAAGAACTCCGGGTCCTTGATTCCGCCGTGCTCGCGCGGGTCATCGACGAAGAACTCGCTCTGGGCGATGGATGTCGCGGAGAAGGTGTTCGTTTCGCAGATGTCGGAGCCTGCCTCGTAGAATCTCTTGTGGATGTCCCCGATGACGTCCGGACGGGTGATCGAGAGGATGTCGCCGTTGTTCAGCAGGTCCTTTTTCGAGTCGGCGAAGCGGCTGCCGCGCGCGTCCTTTTCCGCCAGCCCGTAGGTGCGGATCGTCGTGCCCATCGCCCCGTCGAGGACGAGGATGCGCTGGCGAAGTGCCTTCTGAAGTTCGGCGGTCGGATCGGGGCGAGCCATGCCCCGGAGGCTAGGGCGGAGCTTGGCTTTCGCAAGAGTCAAATCGTCGTATCAGGATGCGTTGATGGATGAGTTTCTTGCAAATTGTCTAAAAAACGACACAAAAAGTCTAATTGATGGCGATTTAGTGCCGGATTTGTAATTTGTTGTTCCGATGACCTCCGGTACCTCCCACTTCGAGCGCACGCGATTGATCAGAATCGTTAGGAATTATGCGCTACTTGTCATGGCAACGGTCCAGGGCCTGTTCGGGGCCGATGTTGCCTCTGACTACGGTTCCATCACTGCGGGAGTCCAATCGCAGGCCATCACCATGCAAGGAACCACGGGAACGGTGGCGATGTTTGGCGCGGCTTCGTTTCCTGTCTTCCTCGGCACGACTGCTCCTGCGCAGGCGGCCGTGAGTGCCGGCCGCTATGGTGACAGCTACGACCCCGCCGCTGCTCGCGCGGTCGCCTTCTGTCACACCGGATTCGTCGACACGTTGGCGGGCCCACGCAGCACCCTGTTCACAAACTCGATCCTGTGGGCGAGCAAGCAGGCAGCCCCGGCGGGGACTACCGTGGCGATTGCCAATGGCGCGGTCTCCTCCTCTTTCATCTCGGGCCTCGGCTACACGGCGACTGCCGTCGGCACGAATCTGACCGCTGCCAATTTGACCGGCGTGCACGTGCTCGTTCTCAACATGCACAGCAATTTCACCGCGACGGCGGTGACCAATATCAAGAATTTCACCGCTGCGGGCGGGGGGATCGTGATGGTGGCCACGCCGTGGGCACTGGGCTCGTCCAACTACGCGAACGCCAATTCCATTCTCGATTCGTTCGGCCTCACCTACAGTCTCGACTACTCCGCCGATTCATCCTGGACCGCTCCCGCCGCGGCTTACCCGGCTATCCAATCCGCGCTTCCTGCCGTGGACGCCTTGATCGCGGACAAGGAAGGCACCTCGGTCATGACGGCCGCCGACCGCAGCATCGCGGCCAATGCAGTCTTCCAGGTCACCGATATCCGCATCGATATCCCGGCACTGGCGACCAAGCTCGCGCTGCTCAGCGACTCCGCGCACTACGGGATGATCGCTCCCACCGCTGCCGCTCCCATCAATACCACCAGCAAGCCGGTGGAAAAGATGCTCGCGAGCTACCAGTCGAAGACCTTCGACAAGCTCACCCCTGCTCAATTGTTCGTCCATCCGGCCGCTTCGGACTTCCCGGGGCTGCCAACCGCTGGCGCACCCACGGTCAGCAGGACCATGTCGATCAACGGCAACACCCCGACGGATTTCTACATGAACCACGGCGAGCGCCCCGTCCGGATCGAGACCGGCCTCTACGCGGCTCCCGGGGCGACCGTCACCATCACGATCCCGGACGACAAGAAGACCCAGGGCTTGCAGGCTCACATCTCCCCGAATGGCAGCCAGGACACGACCTTCAACATGACGAACTGGACCTTCTTCCCGAAGCTCTGGCGCCGCGTGGATCTCACCCAGCCAATCAACGAGACCGGCCACGTCCTGGGCGGTCTCATCACCCTGCTGGTCCCGCCGGGGAAATCCCTGGGCAATTTCAACGTCACCATCAGCGGTGCGATTGAGGCTCCCGCGTTCGTCCTCGGCCAGACGACCGATGCGCAGTGGAACGCCTCCATCAAGAACAACCCCGCACCCTACGGCTACATTCAGAACAGCAAGCTGACCATCTACGTGCCGAAGTCACAGCTTGCCGCGATGAACAATCCGGAAGCGGTGACCGCTTTCTGGAAGCAGGTGATGGATACCGCCGACGAGTACTATGGTTATACGAATTTCCGGAAGCGCAGCGAGGCGATCACGACTGCCCGTTACGTGTCCGCCGGGGCCGCCTACGCCAGCTACCCGATCGAAGCGGGGTGGGGGACCACCTCCGACGAGATGCTCAATGGAGCCCGCATCAACGGTCACTGGGGGAACTACCATGAGCTCGGGCACAACTATCAGGACATTTTCGACAGCGCCTTCGTCATCGCGAATCATGCGGAAGTCGATGTGAACCTCTTCCCCGGGATGATCTACACGATGATCCATGATCGCACCGCGTGGGACGGAGCGCATTCGACCTACGATGCTTCGACCCGCCTGCCGAAGCGGAATCAATTCCTCGCCCTCCCCGCCGCGGAGCAAACCTGGCAGAAGGCTCACGACCTGTCGCCGGCCGTCTACGACTTCTACTTCAATCTCTCCGAAGCCTTCGGGTGGCAGGCGTATAAGACGATGCTCACGCGCCTGATGCGCTACCTGCAGAACCCGACCAGCGCCACCGATGCAGCCCTGAGCGCCCTGAACTCCAGCGACGCGAACTTCAAGCGGAACCGCTTCTACATGCTGATGTGCGACGCCACCGGCCGCAACCTCGACACCTATTTCCAGCGCTACGGCCTTGGCAAGGTGGGGGCCGGCTATGAGATCACCCAGTCCGTGAAGGATGCCATCGCCGCAAAGGGATACCCGACGTGGACCGACAACACCCCGATCGACTCGCTATCCACGCCGTCCAACCTGCACGTCAGCGAGGACGCTTCGCCCGGCACCGAGATCTATCAATTCACCGCAACCGACGCCGAGGAACCCGGCACCATCTGGGACTACTCGATCACTGCGGGTAATACCGGCAATGCCTTCACCATCGACAAGCGCACCGGCAAGCTGCGGGTGCAGAAGACGAATGCCGAAGCCCTCGCCAGCTACAATCTGACCGTTCAGGTGCAGGATAATGGCGTGCCGCGCTTCTCCAGCACCAAGACATTCACCGTCACCGTCGACAATGTCGCCGAGGCCCCGGCCGTGGAGGGCAGGCTCTTCACCGCCTCCAGTGCGATGTCGAATGGCACCTCCCTCGGCACGCTCAGCGTGGCCATCGAGCAAGGACGCACGATCAGCAGCCTGGAGATCGTCGCTGGAAATGACGGTCACTTCTCCCTCAATCCCGTCACCCGGGCCATCACGGTTTCCAATGCGTCCACCTTGCCGAATCCCGGTGTGGTGGTGCTAACCATCCGTGCGATCGACAGTGGCGGTATGACGGGCTTTGGCACCGCGACCATCCTTTGCAATCGCTCCACCGGAGTTTTGGAAGAGCGCTGGGCCGGGACTTCGATGACCGGCAATCCCGGCACGACGAGCACGTTCAGCACCTTTGCCTCGACGCAGACCGTTGCGGACAATTACGTGCGCCGGGTGTCCGGTTGGCTGGTCCCGCCGACCAGCGGTGTCTACACCTTCTGGATCGCATCCGATGACGGCAGCACGCTGTTCCTCAGCCCGGATGAAAAGGAATCGGGCAAGCAGGCGATCGCCAGCGTTACCGGCTACACCTCATTCAAGGTGTGGAATGCGATGTCCTCGCAGATGTCCACGCCGGTGTTCCTCCAGGCGGGCCGCGCCTATTACATCGAGGCCCAGCAGCAGGAGGGGGGCGGTGGCGACCACGTCGCGGTGGCATGGCAAGGTCCAGGGATTCCTCAGGATGTCATCCCAGGCACCGCGTTGATCCCGCGAAATGCGACGAGCAATTTCCCGTCTTCGGGATCGCTTCCCGGAATCACGATCACGTCTCCCGCGGAAGGCGATTACCTCTTCGTGCCCGGCACCTTCCCGATCACCACGCAGCTTGAGGAGAACACCCTTACGATCACCAAGGTGCAGTTTTTCGATGGCGAGATCTTGATCGGTGAAGATGCCACCGCGCCCTATGGCTTCGACTGGACGAATCCGACGCCCGGTTCGCATGCCCTGCGCGCTCGCATCGCGCACACGGCGGGCACGGTCGATTCGAATGCCCGGGTCGTGAACGTGGTCGCTGCCGGGCCACCCATCATCACGCTCGAAAGCCCCACGGTAGCCGAGGTGAATATCCCCAGCGGTGTCGGTCTCGCCTTGTCCGCCATCGTGCGCGATGACACCCCGGCAAGTGTGACCAGCGGCTGGAGCAAGCTCAGTGGTCCCGGCACGGTCCAATTCGACACGACGACCTCAGCCACCACCGGCGCGACCTTCTCCGCAAGCGGCACGTACGTGCTGCGCCTGACCGCGAACGATGGCGTCAATACTTCCACCTTGGATCTCACCGCGACGGTGGGTCCGTCCGCGCCGGTGTGGAGTCCGTCCGCTGTGGCCTATGGCACCGTGACCAGTGCCGCTTCTTCCTACGACCCGGCCTCCGGAACCTATACGCTCACGGGTGCCAGTGCGGGTATCGACAGCGGCGGCACCAGCGACAACTTCCAGACGTGGGGACAGTCTTTTCCCGGGGATTTCGATATCCAATTCAATGTCAGCGGTCCGAATGTCTCCGGTACCTCCACCGAGCGCCTCGGTGCCATTGTTCGCTCCGGCAGCGCCGCCAATGGTGTGTCCGCCTTCGTTGGCTTCGACACCACTCCCACACCGTGGGCCTACTGGATCAGGCGTGCCACCACCGGCGCAACCAACGTCAGCACCACCGTCAATAGTTCGTGGACCAGCTCCACCAGTTGGGTCCGGCTCGTTCGCACCGGCACCACCGTCACCGGCTACTATGGCACCGATGGCATCGCCTGGACCCAGGCTGGCACCGTGACGCTCGCCGGGGACGTCTTCGCCGGCATGTGCTGGACCAGCGATTCCACGACCAACTCCGGCACCGCCACCTTCACGAACTTCGCGCTCAGCGGCCCGGTGGCAAACTACGGAGCCATGGTGAATGCGGGGACGGATCAGTCCGTCACCGCGCTGGCCGCCACGCTCGCCGGCAGCACCAGTGACGACAGCAAGCCGGCGATTCCCGGTGTCCTCGCCACCCGCTGGTCGAAGGTCAGCGGCCCGGGCTCGGTCTCCTTTGACAATGCGAATGCGACAGCAACCAACGCCACCTTCTCGGCTGCTGGGAATTACGTGCTGCGCCTGACCGCGGATGACGGGGAGGTGAAGACCTTCGATGATCTCGCCATCATCATGCCATCGCCATTCGAGCAATGGCAGGTCGCGAAGTTCGGTGCCTCGTCCGGCAATCCTGCGGTAGCAGGCCCGGAGTCGGATCCGAACCACAACGGTCTCGCGAACCTCGTGGAGTATGCCCTCGGCACCGATCCCCTTGCCAACAATGGCAGTGCTGCGGTGAAGGGCGCGATCACCGGCGGTCACCTCACGCTGAGCTTCACCCGCGACACCGCTGCCACCGACGTGACTCTCACGGTTCAGGCAAACGATTCGCTCGATGGTCCATGGACCGATCTCGCGCGCAGTGTTGCCGGCGCCCCCTTCACCTCGCTCGTGGCAGGAGCCACCGTGGCTGAAAGCGGAACCGGCCAGGTCCTCGATGTCGTGGTGTCAGATCCCCACTCCATCGCTGACCCGGCCGAGCCGAGACGCTTCATGCGCTTGCTGGTGACCCAGCCGTGATTCGAAGGATTACTTCGGCACCTTGTTCACCGTGTAGAACGCGAGGTTGTTCTGCAGCGGTGAACCGTCGGGGGAGTCCGCCTTCGGCATGCTGATCTTGAAGACACGGTGTTCGTCGAGGCCATCGACCTTCAGGGTCACCGACTTCGCATCGCTGGAGGCGACCTTCACCTTGTGCTCCTTCTTGTCCTCCGGATCGCTGCCGTAGGTCCACTTCGACTGGTAGGTGCAGGATGACAGCTCCCACGACTTGTCTTCCTTCAGCTTGTCCGGGATCTCCTTGGTGAAGCTCACCTTGAAGCCGTCCTTGGTGATGCTCACGCGGTCGATGTCAAATGGCACCGGGCCGAGGAAGCTGATGCGTTGCAGGCCTTCCGCCGGCGAGCCCCAGCCACGGACCGTCTGACCGATGTAGAGTTGCTTGCCATCCGCCGTGAAGCGCGCGCGGTGGTTGCCCGAGTGCAGGCCACGCCCGTCGATGAAGTGCGTGCAGGCACCTTGCCAGGTGTCGCCGACCTTCTCGACCATCACGCGGGTGATACGCTCGCCGTTGTTGTCGGGGAGCAGCATCTGGCCGGCGAAAGGAGTGCCCTTGGGGAATTCCATCGGCTCGCCCGCGGAGCGGTTCATCTCCATGTGCGGGATCTCCACGGCCGCGTAGGTGCGGTCCTTGTTGTACTCGTCGAGATGCTCGCGATAGTAGGCGAGGGGGTCCTTGCTCTTCTTGAAATTGGGATCCCACACGAGGCTGCTCGGGTGACCGTAGAAGTGACCCTTCTCGACATGATAGAGTGGGGTGGTGGCCTTCCAGTCGCCCTGGTTGTCGCCGGCCCACAGCTCGCCCTTGGCATCCTGATAGATGCCGTTGGCCATGCGGAAGCCGGAGGCCCACGGCGTGATTTTGCCCTTGGCGTCACTATGCAGGACCCATCCCTTCCACTTCACGGAGGAGTAGTTGCGTCCACGGCGTCCCGCGTCGGAGAACGTACCCAGCGTATGCTCAAAGGTCGGACCGGAGAAGGACGCGGTGCCGACGGCGATGTAATAGCCGCCCTTGCCATCGCGGCAGACCGCGTTGGTCTCATGGTAGTTGCCGCTGAGGCCCCAGCCACTCGCGAAGCGCGTGAATTTGTCCGCCGAGCCATCGCCATCGGTGTCCTCGGCCTCGGTCATCTCGGCCATCTGAGTGATGCGGATCTTGGTGGGGCTGATCACGTCGAGCCCGCAGCCATTGTCGAAGCCGGTGGCGAAAAGCTTCCAGTCGAAGGCCTTCGGATCGCTGGTCGGCGTCGCTTTCAGCACGTCACCGCGGCGCAGGACGACGAAGAGCGTCCCGTCTTCGGCAAAGTCGATCGCTCCGACTTCCGGCGGCACGCCGGAGGGCAGGTCGATGCTCTCGACCTTGTAGCAGTCGGTGAATTTCGCGGCCTGGAGAGGCTGAACCGCCAGGGCGCCAAGCACGCCAATGTTGAAGAAGATGGATTTCATGGGTCTGGGGTTCACTCGGGATTGGCCAGGGATTCGATGTAAAGGGCGAGCGACTCGTATTCGACATCAGGGATGCCAAAGGGCGGCATGTAGTTCGGCGGATACCCTTTCACGACTTTCGCATTGGGTGCCTTGATCGACTCGATGAGGTAGGCGCGGTCGGCCTTCACCGGCTTGTCGAGTCCTTCGATTTCCACATCATGGCCGAAGAGCAGGCCCACCGATGGGCCGTGGTTCTTCGAGCCGTCGGTGCTGTGGCATGCGGAGCAGCCGTACTGGAGGAAGAGCTTTTCGCCGGCCTCCGTGGTTGCCTTCGTGATCTTGTTGTCGGGCTTGTAGCCTTCGAACTTGCCGAGATCGCTGCCAGCCAGGGTGAGGGTCATTGAGCCCTTGCCAGTCGCACCATCGATGCCTTTCCAGGTGAGAGTGCCATCGCCCGGCGTAGTCACCGTCACCGTGCAGGCGAGCTGCTTGTCGGAGGGCGACACGGTCAGCGTGAAGGGCGTCTCGCCCGCCTTGAACTCATACGTCGGCACGCCCTTCACCAGCCGGTGACCGGTGTAAACGCGCGGACCGAGGTCGCTGATCGACTTGCCATTCAGCTCGATCGGATCCTTGCCGCTCGTTTTCCAAAACAGCGTGCCCACCAGCTTCGGCACGTAGCCGAAGGAAATGCGCGAGCCCTTCGACCGGTCGCCCCAGTAGGGCATCATGTCCACGAAGCCGCCCTGCCACGTGTAGAGCAGGCGGCACTCGGTGGTGTCGAAAACGTAGGACAGCGACGGCCCGAAATTCACCCCGATCCCGGCGGCGATGCCAGCCATGGGCACAACCTCGCCCTTCACGTCTCCACCGATCGTGGGATTGTACTTCGAGACCTTGCGGCCCGTGTCGTGCTGGGAAAAGACGGCATCATCGATGTCCGGGTCCGGCAGGTAGCTGCGCAGGACCAGCGGCTTCTCAGTGGTGCCCATCGGGCGATTTTCGTAAGTGATCAGTGGATCCGCGGCGTGCAAGGGCAGGCCGAGACAAAGCAGGAGCAAGGATTTCCTCATGGGTTGACCGGGAAAGGACGTGGCAGCATGCCGCAATCTGTCAGACAACACACCTACTCATTCCGGTGAGGTCAATCCCATAGGTGACGATTCTTGTCAGCCGTCGCCGCGGATCGCAGCCATTGCATTGATTTCCCCTTGGCCGGGGCCGGTTGTTGGAGAAAGTGACGGCAGATGCGCGGTCCCAGCGGGCGTTGGAAGTGGGAAGAACTGATCGACTTCGAAGTCGCCTTGGCGGCTTGGGACGGTGAATCGCGCCCCGACGACCTGCACGCGGAGGGTTCGCGCCCGGTGGTGATGAAGGCGTGGAAGGAATCCGTGGCCCCCGCCGACGTCGGTGGTTCATGGGTGAAGTCCATCGCCTGGGCAGGTGCGATTGCGAGCGGGTTCACCTTTCTCGCCGGGATCGGCGCGGCTTGGGGCTGCTACGACCGCGAGCGCGAGGGCGTGGATGTCATCGTGTTCCTCGTCTTCACCCTGCTGATCCCGTGGCTCACGCTGGTGGCGATCTCCGGCACCATTTTCGGC
>Ga0247823_10004682_pt1 | contig 10927 bp, 9 predicted proteins | sample 13C_PalmiticAcid_2_FD_192426 | JGI IMG/M metagenome (GOLD analysis project Ga0247823, IMG submission 192426) | Soil microbial communities from agricultural site in Penn Yan, New York, United States - 13C_PalmiticAcid_Day30 | ecosystem: Environmental > Terrestrial > Soil > Agricultural land...
CCGAACAATCCGGCAGCGAACAGAAACAGCAACGCGATCAACGCTATCGAAACGTATTGGATCGCATGATCGATAGCGACTGCAATGAACCGATTACCGATCGAAGCAAGGGCAAACGCGAGCGGAACACGCTCCGGCGTTTCGATTATCAGCGTCTCTTCGGTTTCGATTATCTGTGCAGCCATCCGTCTGGAACATTATGCAATGTTCCTTTGCATCTTGTCTTTTCGAAAGGTGGTTACATATACTCTAGTTTGCCCTACGGGGCCGAGGTGATAATTTGCAGGCCGAAATTCATAGAGGAAAGACGAACGCTGAAGGATTTCGATTCGCGATCGTCGCAAGCCGCTGGAACGATTTTTTGACATCCAAGCTAGTTGACGGAGCGACCGATGCACTGGCGTCAGCCGGAGCATCAGAAGGCGATGTTGAGGTATTCATGGTGCCCGGGGCATTCGAGCTTCCGCTCGCAGCCAAGAAGGCCGCCGAATCAGGTAAGTTCGATGCCGTCATCGCGATCGGCGTGGTCATCCGTGGCGAGACGCCGCATTTCGACTACGTCGCCGGCGAGGCCGCGAAGGGCATCTCGAACGTATCGCTCGAAACGGGCATTCCGGTAATGTTTGGCGTGGTCACGACCGACACGGTCGAACAGGCTATCAACCGGTCGGGTTTAAAAGCCGGCAACAAAGGGTACGAGGCCGCGATGGCCGCGGTCGAGGTCGCGAATCTCTACCGCGAAATGGCTTCGGCCGAGAACAAGGGTAAGGGCAAAGCTTTTCCGCATGTCGTTTGAAAAGGAAGAAAAGGCCTCAGGCACACGCCGAAAGGCGCGTGAGAGCGCTCTGCAGATGTTATTCGCCGCCGACGTCGATAAGGCGCAGGCGGATAACTTGACGACCGCTTACTGGGCCGAGCTCGGCGATCAGTCGTTTGACGAACGCACCCGCGAATTCGCCAGCAACCTCGTCCGCGGTGCAATGAATAATCTCGACGCCGTCGATGACCGCATCCGCTCCCGAGCCGAACACTGGCGCATCGAGCGTATGGCCATCGTCGACCGCAACATCCTCCGCCTAGCCGTCTACGAATTTCTCTACGAAGATACGCCGCGAACCGTAGTTATCAATGAAGCCCTTGAGATCGCCCGACGCTTCTCCACCTTCGAAGCGACCCAGTTCATCAACGGAATTCTGGACGCGATCAAGCTCGACTTGGAAAAATCCGGCACCGATTCCGAAGCAAAGGCTGACGGTAAGACGACATCATCGTGATCAGAACGCTCACAAAACTATTGGCTAAAGGCGGGTTGGTGCCCGCTTTTTGCATTGTGAGCCTGTTCACGATACCCGTGCTCTCGCAAAACCTACCCGACAAGATCCGCGGCTACAAGGTCTATCGAGATAAAGTTTCCGTCAATGCTCAGACCGCGACCTCCGACGCCGCTGTTCAGGTTGGAGAGCCCGAAGTAGTTGATGTTTCGCTCAGCGGGATCACGCTCGAACTTCCCGCCGAATTCACTACTTCCGCTCAGAGCGGCAAGGTCGAGATGGTTAGCTTTCATGACCTGAAAGTGAACGGGATCAAGATCGAACCAGAGGAATACACCCACAAGTTCGAGTTCCGAAAGGGTGAGAAGGCTGTAGTTCCGAAACCGATCAGACTTTTCGTTCCTGCGTCTGGCATCGTCAAAGCCGCTTGGCAGGAAATGACCGAAAAACGGACCGAATGGATAGTCACCGGCCGCGTATTCGTTTTTGGCCGCTTCCGCCGCTACGGCTTCTACCACAAACGCGTCGTCCCGATCGATCTGAACCTCACGATCAAGAATCCGCTCCACGGAAAGTAGCCGCTTATCTTTCGACTCCGAATGCTGTAAAATGGTGGATTGCACCCGATGCAGTAAACGAGGTTTTAATCACCGTGAGCGAACAATCTACGAACATTTCGGCAACAATTTCAGAAAGTTTCGGCGCAAACGCCAGCTACGTCGAAGGGCTATTGGCCCGCTATCAGGCGGATCCAAAATCGGTCGATGATTCATGGCAGGAATTCTTCGCCGGCCTTCTCAACGGCGGAACGGCCCCACAGGCGGAAACACGACCTGTAGGAAGTGTGCCTGCTAACCAACCCGCTTCTCAGCCCGACACCAAACCCGCACCGAAAGCCGATACGCCCCTAGCACCCGACACCGAAGCTAAACCGCTCATCGGCGCATCAAAGAAGATCGTCGAAAACATGGAGCAGAGCCTCACGGTTCCGACCGCGACCAGCGTGCGCTCGATGCCCGTCAAGGTTCTCGAAGAAAATCGGCGCATTATCAACGAATATCTCGCTCCGCAGGGCCGCGGAAAGGCCTCGTTCACGCACATCATCGCTTGGGCGATCGTACAGGCGGCAAAGGCTTATCCGGCGCTCAACAACGGTTATGGCGTAGTCAATGGAGCCCCGTCACGACTCGAACACGAAGGCATCAATCTCGGCATCGCGATCGATATCGAGAAGAAGGACGGATCGCGGAATCTGCTCGTCCCCAATATCAAGGGCTGCGAGAAGATGAACTTCGCCCAGTTCTTCGCCGCTTATAACGAAACGGTCAAAAAGGCTCGCGACGGCAAACTCGAGATCGCAGATTTCCAGGGTACGACGATCTCGCTCACAAATCCGGGCACGATTGGAACGGTTTCATCGAATCCGCGTTTGATGTCGGGCCAAAGCGCGATCATCGCAACCGGTGCGATCGAGTATCCCGCGGAATATCAGGCGATTACGCCTGCGGCGCTTTCGCAGATCGGAATAAGCAAGATCATCACGCTCACGAGCACGTATGATCATCGCGTCATTCAGGGAGCCGAAAGTGGGCTCTTCCTCGCGAAGATCCACGAATTCCTCGTCGGCCAGCACGGCTTCTACGACGAGATCTTCCGCGCGATCGATCTGAACTATCCACCGCTCCGATGGGCTCAGGACTACAACCCGTCGCTGCTCGGCGGCGACCGGTTTACCGAGCAAGCCGAAAAGCAGGCGAACGTCCTGCAGCTCATCAATGCGTATCGCATCCGCGGACATATGCTTGCGGATATTGATCCGCTGAACATGACGTCGCATCAGGCATCGGAGCTTGACCTCGAATCCTTCGGCCTAACGATCTGGGACCTCGACCGTGAGTTCATCACCGGCGGCTTGCACGGCGAAAAGACCGCGACGCTTCGTCGTATCCTTGAGATCCTGCGAAAGGCGTACTGCGGCAAGGTCGGTATCGAATACCGCCACATTCAGAGCAAAGAAGAGAAGGAATGGATTCGTGCCCGGATCCGCGAGAACTTTGTGGATACGCAGCCACTGCAGGCAGATCTCCGCAAGGCCCTGCTTGAAAAGCTGATCGAAGCCGAGCAGTTTGAGCAGTTCCTGCACAAGAAATATCTCGGCCAGAAGCGCTTCTCGCTCGAAGGCTGCGAAACCGTGATCCCGATGCTCAATGAGCTTGTCGAGGGAGCAGGCGATCGCGGAGTCGACGAGATCTATATGGGCATGGCCCACCGCGGCCGCCTCAACGTACTGACAAATATCGTCGGCGATGCGTCGTCGGGCGATATGGCCGAACGTATCTTTACGGTATTCGAAGGCACGTCGCACCCGTCGTTCCCAGCGGACGAAGGCGACGTGAAGTATCACCAAGGCGCGGTAGGAAACAAAACAACGAAGTCCGGCAAGGAACTTCGGATCGAACTCTCCTGCAATCCGAGCCATCTTGAGTTCGTGAACCCGGTCGTCGAGGGTATGGCTCGTGCGACTCAGGACGAACTTCGCAATGGGCAAGGAATGTCGCGTGAGGAGTCGTATGCACGCATCCTGCCGGTTCTCCTTCATGGTGACGCCGCGTTTGCCGGTCAAGGCATCGTGATGGAAACGCTACAGCTAGCGAATTTGCAGGGATATCGCACGGGCGGCACTATCCATATCGTTATCAACAACCAGATCGGATTCACGACGTCGGTCGAGAACAGCCGCAGCTCGATCTATTCGACCGACGCCGCACAGATCACGCAAACGCCGATCTTCCACGTCAATGGCGACGCTCCTGAGGCCGCCTACCGCGTCATTCAGATCGCGCTTGAATATCGCCGCGAGTTTCAAAAGGATGTCGTGATCGATCTTGTCGGCTTTCGGCGCCTCGGCCACAACGAAGGCGACGAGCCGAGCTACACACAGCCTGTAATGTACGCGCGTGTAAAGCAGCACCCGGGAACACGTCATCTGTACGCTCAGCACCTGATCCGCGAAGGCGTGATCACGGAGGACGATCTCAAGGCGATGACCGATGCTGTCGTCGCGAAATACGAAGGCATCCTCGAGCGAGCCAAGAAGATCGCGTCTGAGAAACCGGCGAAGGCTGCCCTCGCTGCACCTCCCACGGAAGACGACGGATCCGCGATCCTCGAAACCGGAGCGTCCGCAGCGATACTGAAGGACGTTTCCGACAAGATCTCGCTCGTCCCCGAGACATTCCACATCAATCCAAAGATGGTCGGCCAGCTCGATCGTCGGGCAAAGATGGGGGACGGCGAGGTGCCGATGGATTGGGGCTTTGCCGAAGCCATGGCATTCGGTTCGCTCGTGCTTGAAGGAACGCCGGTTCGCGTTAGCGGACAGGATTCCGGTCGCGGAACATTCTCGCAGCGGCACGCGTCGATGTACGACACGATCACAGGCGAACGCTGGACTCCGCTATCAGAGTTGAAGAACCCTGACGTTCCGAACGCACGCTTCTATGTCTTCGACAGCAGCCTTTCAGAATCTGGCGTTCTCGGTTTTGAATACGGTTATTCGGTAAAAGCTCCGACTGAACTCGTCGCGTGGGAAGCCCAGTTCGGCGATTTCGCGAACGGAGCTCAGGTTATCATCGACCAGTACATCGCCGCCTCGGAAGATAAGTGGAAACAGAGTTGCCGTCTGGTGATGCTGCTGCCCCACGGCTTCGAAGGCCAAGGTCCCGAGCACTCTTCGGCACGTCTCGAACGCTTCCTGCAACTCTGCGCGGAGAACAATCTGCAGGTCTGCAATCCGACAACGCCGGCACAGTATTTCCATATGCTGCGAAGGCAGGTAAAGCAGGAGATCGTCCGCCCGCTTGTCGTAATGACACCAAAGAGCCTCCTTCGTCTGCCGGCGGCGATCTCGACGATGGACGAACTGACCAGCGGCGGATTCAAGCCGGTCATTGACGATGAGGCGGTAGTTGACACTTCAAAAGTGAAGCGGATCGTCGTCTGCAGCGGCAAGGTCTATTACGATCTCGAAGCGGCACGCATCGATGCTCGCGACGAACGTGTCGCCGTGGTTCGGCTCGAACAGTTTTATCCATTCCCGAAAACGGCACTCGAAGCTATCATCGCTCGCTACCCGAACGCGACCCAACTCTTCTGGACGCAGGAAGAGCCGCAGAACATGGGTGGCTGGTTCTTTGTCGAACCTCGCCTGCGTGAGATCAAGCGTGAGGGAATGACTCTCCGATTCGTCGGCCGAGCGTCCTCTGCGTCGCCTGCGACCGGCTCATACGCGATCCACGGACTCGAACAAAAGAAGCTGGTAGACGAATCGCTCATAGCCGATTCCGACGAGATCTCCGCTGCAAGCGAACCCGAGGTCAGCGAAAAGATCGCCCCGGCAAGTGCTTAGAAATATGCAGAAGCCCGGGCGTTAGCAAGGGCCTAACGTCCAAGTTGGATGTTATGCCCATACGAACGTGCAGGCTTCCGCAAATACTCCCAGTCTGACCGTCCCATCTGCTAAGGTGACGTATGCAGATCAATAGGACATTCTTAACTGGCTTCTTATCACTGGCCTTCGTACTGATGCTGAGCTCATCGGCGGCGAATGCTCAGATGGCGGCTATCATGGCTCGCGACGAGCCTGCAGAAGGTGCAGCAGGCGGTCCAGGATCGGCCTCGGCAGCATACGGCGGCGGCGGAAAAGCAGCGACTGGGACGTCCGGCCGCTCAACTAGTAAGCCAAGATCCACAAAGACTTCTACTAAAACAACGACCGCCAAGACTACGGCTCCAGCAAAGCCGCGTCCTTGGGACGGATTCGTCGTTGGCGATAAATACACGTTCCTCAACTTCGAAGTGGTTTCCGCCGAAAAGCCCTGGTACACCCGCGAGGCGAAGGCGAACGGAGCGAAAGGACTTGTGCAGGTAGAGGTGCTGATCGACACGAACGGAAACGTCATTCAGGCGAAGGGGCGGACTGGCAATAAACTACTACATCCGGAAGCAGAGCGTGCCGCACTTGCATCGAAGTTCAATCGTCCGACCTTCGGCGGTAAACCGGCTCGGGCGATCGGCTTTCTCGTCTATCGATTTGGACCGGCAGACGACGACGATTAGCCGTTGTGGTATCCTCTTCATTCGCTAAATGAAGGAAGATATTAGGGAAACACGCCTCGAGAACGGCATCGTAGTTCTCACAGACAAGATGTCGGGCGTCCGCTCTGCGACGCTCGGCTTTTTTTATCGAGTCGGTTCGCGAAACGAGCCCGACGAGCTTAACGGCATCACCCACTTCATCGAGCACTGCGTCTTCAAGGGAACGAATAAACGTTCCGCGATGGACATCGCCGTCGAACAGGACCGTCTCGGCGGCACGCTCGATGCATTCACGACCCACGAAGAGACCGGATTTGTCATCAAGGTGATCGACGATCAGGTCAGCGCAGCGTTCGACCTGCTGTCGGATATGCTGACCGATCCGAAGTTCGACGATGCCGACTGCGTCAACGAGCAACGCGTGATAATCGAAGAAATGAAGATGAACGAAGATTCTCCCGAGGATCTTCTGAGCGACATCTTCCACCGTGAGTTTTTCCCACACCACCAACTCGGCCTGGACATCACCGGCACGCCCGAAACGGTCCGCACGTTTGATCACAGACGCACGATCGATTTCCACCGCTCCGCATTCACGCCCGAGAACCTCGTCATCGCCGCGGCCGGGAACATTGACCACGACAACTTGGTCAACAAGGTTCGGAGTTCCGACTTTAGTTGGCCCGATGTAGCCGATCGACAACGAAAGGGTGAACTCCAAGCTCCGAATATCGCTGCTCCGATCTTCGTCAAGAATCGTGAAGATCTCGAACAAGCTCACGTGATCGTCGCCACGCCGATGGTGAGTGCGTCTGACCCACGGCGATACGCAGCGGATCTGCTTTCGAACATCATCGGCGGCGGAACGTCGAGCCGCCTTTGGCAGAAGATACGCGAAGAACGTGGGCTCGCCTACAGCGTTGGAGCCTCGACCGCGATGTATAACGACACGGGATTTTTCACCGTCTCCGCGGGAACATCGCCCGATCAGGTCGAAGAGGTGCTCGACATCGTTATCGACGAGATGCGAGAGATCGTCCGCAAAGGTGTCACGCAAGCCGAACTTGATCTGATGAAGGAACAGACACGCGCAAACGTTCTGCTCGGACTCGAGGATTCGGCAAGCCGAGCGGGCTCGCTCGCTCAGTGCGAAATGGTTCATGGCCGTCAGATACCGGTTGAAGAATCGCTCGCAAATCTCGCTGCCGTCACTGTCGACGACATTCAGCAACTCGCCGCCGAATGCTTTCAAACCGACAAGATCGCGTTCGTCGCACTCGGCGATCTTGACGGCCTGACCATCACCCGCGAACGCCTCGCGATTTAGCTGTCCCCACTGACAAGGATCTGACGTATTATTAGCGGCAGGTCCATATATGACCGAAGCTATCAACTTTCGCCGCATCTTCATCATCGCTCTCATTGCGTCCGTTGCGATAAGCGCTCTGCTCGGTATTGGCGTGATCCTGCTCGGTAATTTCGGATATATCGAAATTCGAGTGCTGATGACGACGTTTACCATCACCGTGATGAGCATCTGCGGCCTTGCCTGCGGCGCGTATCTTGAAATGGAACGCGGACGCGTGCTGCCGAAGGTGGGAATAGGCTTGTCGTTGATCGCGGCATTAATGGCATTGCTCGTGATCTGGGACGTGCTCGACGACTTCGAAGAGTTCATCAAGTCTTTCGTCACGGCAACGATCCTCGCGGTCGCGTGCTCGCACCTCTCGCTTCTTTCGCTCGCTCGACTCGACCATCGCTTCGCCTGGACCCGTCTCGCCGCGTGGATCTGCATCTGGTCGCTCTCCGGCATATTGATCTTCATCATATGGGTCGAGCCTGCTGGAACCAGCGACCTCATCTACCGTATCATCGGCGTCCTCGCGATCCTCATCGCTTCTATAACCGTGATCACCCCGGTGCTTCACAAGCTGAGTTCGAATGAAACGAGTGTCGAGAAGATCGACGCGGAGATCGCAGGGTTGAAGAAACGAATCGAGCAATTAGAAGAACGGCGGGCGAATCTGGAATCTGACGTCTCATAGCTGGAAGCTGTTCTAAACTCACTCGTTTCGGATCGCGTACGGGATCGGGTCGACAATTCCTGCTTGGTCAAATCCCCTCAATCTCAACGCACACGAATCGCATGTGCCGCAAGCGAGGTCTTCCCTTCGGTAGCACGACCACGTCAGATGCAACGGAGCGTTTAGTTCAAGACCCTTCATTACGATCTCAGCCTTGGTCAGGTCGATGATCGGCGTGTGGATCTTGATGTGTGTATCGGGTTTGGTTCCAGTGTTGATCGTCTGCTGAAAGGCAGCATAAAACTCGGGCCGGCAGTCGGGATAGCCGCTCGAGTCTTCGGCGACGGCGCCGATGTAAATTCTCTTTGCCCCGATCACCTCCGCCCAGCTCGTCGCGATCGCAAGCATATTCGCATTGCGAAACGGCACATAGCTTGTTGGAATTTCCTTTGATTCCAGATCAGCTTCGGTAACGTCCATCGAAGCATCGGTCAATGACGATCCGCCGATCTTCGCCAGATACTCGATCGATACATCCAATCGATCTTTCACGCCATAGAAATCGGCAATATCGTTGAAAGCCTTTCTCTCGCGAGCCTCAGTCCGCTGGCCATAGGAGATATGGAGCAACGCGACCGACTCATTCTCTGCCGCCGCCATCGCCACCGACACGCACGAGTCCATGCCGCCCGAGACCAGCACTATCGCCTTAGACCCCATGAACATCAGCCCCCCAAATGTATTTATGCATCTGCAAATTTAGCCGAATCTTCAACCCGCTTCGGGAAACAGCTTCCGCGATCGGCCGCATGTCGATGCCATGGACAGGTGAGATCATGATCTCCTTGCAGCGATTCACGAGGTCATATTTCGCAATGATCTCCTTCGCGAACTCCCAATCCACTAGATCCGCGACGACGAATTTCACCTCGTCCATATCCGGTCGAAGGCGTTCGAAGTTCGGCCAGTGATTTCGCTCGGCCTCTCCAGACCCCGGACACTTCACGTCGAGAATGATCTTCGCCCGCGGATCGACGGCTTCTGTCGAAACATATCCGCCGGTCTCGATCAAGACTTCGTAGCCTCGATCGCAAAGGTCCGCGATGAACGGAAAGACGTTCTTCTGTGCCAGGGGCTCGCCGCCCGTGACCTCGACCAGCAGACAATCAAACTCGTCCAGCTTAGCGAAGATCTCTTCAAACGATATCCGCTCGCCGCCGGTAAACGTGTATTCGCTATCGCACCACACGCACCGCATCGGACAGCCCGTCAGCCGCACAAACGAACACGGCCGCCCCGCGTGCGACGACTCGCCTTGTATGGAGAGGAAGATTTCTGTGATGCGAAGGTCCACAACTCTAAACTGGATACAGGATTAATAGGATAAAGGCTGGAAAACCATCCTGTCTATCATGTGCATCCTGTTGAATTCCTAAACAAGTCCGAACCAGCTGAAGTAATTCGGAATCTCGCCGGCACCGAACGAGGCCGGATTCGGGATCATGATCACAAATCGATCGAACCCATAAACCGCGAAATTTGATGATCCCTGCTCCGACAACACCATTGCTCCGACGCCCCCGACACGGCTCCGAGTGGCCTCCGGCCGAAAACCCCGACACACCCGACACCGCCTGTTTTCGCATGAACTGGCGATAAAAGCGCGTCGCAGAGTGAGCAAAATGCGTTGCAGCGTTGCGCAAAAATTGCGTCGCAGGACGCGCAATTTGCGGCGGAAAGCCATCTGTGATCGGTCTCTAAGAAGGTTGTTGTTGCGACAGGCAGTGGAGCGTGCCGAGGCCCCAGACGAGGTCGAGGGCGTGGATGCCGATGACCTTTCGTTTGGGGAACAGTTCGGCTAGGATTCCGAGTGCGATCCGGTCGTTTGGGTCATTGAAGGTCGGGACGAGGACGGAAGAATTCGTTATCAGAAAGTTGGCATAGCTCGCGGGAAGCCGCTGGCCGCGATAGATCACCGATTCGGGCATAGGAAGAAATTGAACCGCGATCTTCGATCCGTTCTCAAGCCTCATTCCTTCCAGGCGTTCGCGGTTTTCTTCGAGTAGGTCGTAGTTCGCGTCGGACGAATTCTTCTCGCGACACAAGACAACAGTCTCCTTATCAACAAACCGGCAAAGGTCATCGACGTGGCCGTGCGTGTCGTCACCCGCGATCCCTTTGTTCAGCCATAGGACGTTTGTCGCCCCGAGCGTCTCGGCCAAAACCCTTTCGTACTCCGCACGCGAAACACCGGGATTTCGCACCTGAACTTTTTCATCAAGCAGGCATTCCTCCGTCGTTATCAGCGTGCCGTAGCCATTCACGTCGATCGCTCCACCTTCGAGCACAAAGTGGCGTTTGTTGTGCTCGACTTTGAAATACGGCTTCTTAAGCTTCTTGGCGAGGGCCTTCGCGATCTTGGTATCGAGTTCGTGATCGTCGTATTTCGCCCAACCGTTGAATCTGAATCCTGCGACAACACTCTGGTCGCCCTGCTTTACGAAGATCGGCCCCGTATCCCTTGTCCAGCCGCGA
>Ga0247823_10004684_pt1 | contig 10926 bp, 9 predicted proteins | sample 13C_PalmiticAcid_2_FD_192426 | JGI IMG/M metagenome (GOLD analysis project Ga0247823, IMG submission 192426) | Soil microbial communities from agricultural site in Penn Yan, New York, United States - 13C_PalmiticAcid_Day30 | ecosystem: Environmental > Terrestrial > Soil > Agricultural land...
GATCAATGGCGGCAAAAGCCGCCGCTATATCGCCTCGGCCGGTCTCGACTGGGATGATGCGAGCCTGCTGGCCTATTACCAGCGCTCGGAACTGAACCTGTTCCACAACTTCACCTATTTCATCGATCAGGTGCTGGGCGATCAGGTGGAGCAGGCGGAACGTCGCAACGCTGTCGGCGTGCGCGGAAGGGTCAAACGCGACTTCGATCTCTTCGGCGTCAAGGCCGAAGGACGTGTGGGCGCCGACTTCCACATGGACTGGCTGGATGAGTCGAGCCTTTACAAGACGACGGCCCGTGTCCGCACATCCACTATTTCAGAGAACGCAGTCGACGTCATGGAGGCGGGCGTCTGGGGCGATATCACGCTTCACTGGACCGACCGATTCCGCACCACGTTCGGCCTGCGCGCCGACTATCTCGACGGCGAGGTCGAGACACCCGTCGCCGCCAACGCTGGCAGCGACAACGGCACGCAGCTGAGCCCCAAGATCAACATCGCCTACACGATAAGCGACCAGCTTGAGGTGTATGCCGGCGCCGGCATCGGCTTCCACTCCAACAACATCATCGGCGTGGTGCAGACGGTCGATCCCGTGACCGGCGATCCGGTCGACTCGCCAAAGCCATTCTCCGAAAGCCGTGGCGGCGAAGTCGGCGTGCGGTGGGAGCCGAACCCGACCTTCAACCTCTCCGCCGCCATCTTCGCGCTCGAGTTCGATTCAGAGCTGATCTATGTCGGCGACTCTGGCATTTCCGAGCCGTCTGATCCGACGCGCCGCTATGGCTTTGAGGTCGCGGCGTTCTGGAACCCGGTTGAATGGCTCGCCTTCGACGCGTCCTACGCCTCGTCCAATTCGCGCTTCCAGGATGCGCCGTCGAACTTCGATCGCGTACCCAACACGGTTGAGGGCGTTGCTGCTGCCGGCGTCACCTGGCTGCCTGGCGATGGGTGGGAAGGCTCGCTGCGGGTCCGCTATCTCGGCCCTGCCCCACTGCTGGAGGACAACTCGGTCCGCGCGCCGTCGACCACCTTGGTCAATGCCGGAATCTCCAAGGATTTCGGCCGGTTCGAGGTGGGCTTCGAGATCCTGAACCTGCTCGACGCCAAGGACTACGACATGGTCTATTTCTACGAGAGCCAGCTGGCGAATGAGGCGGCTCCGGTGGAGGACATCCACTTCCACCCTGTCCATCCGCAGACGGCGGTGCTGACCCTGAAGGCCAAGTACTAGGACCTGTTAGGTTAAAGGCATGAAACACAGGTCCGCCGGGGTTTCGCCCAATTCCCCGGCTACCTATCTGCTGTCCGCGACTCATCCGCTCGCGGATGTTTTTCGCTTGGATTGTGGCATCGGCGTCAGCTAATCCGGTGTCGGGAACGGACAAGCTTATCAAGGCTTTCGGGTATATGCGGGCTTCCACGTCCAGATTTATCTACTGTGTCGGTCTCCTCGCGGTGACCGCTTGCGCGGTGCTGCCGGAAACCCTGTTGCCTGCGCCTATCGTGCAGCAATCGACCGCGAAGCCGGAAACTGTCGAAAAACGCCTGGCTGTAGCCATCCGCGGACGTGTCGAACTCGCAACGTCTGTGGCCCCGACTGATCCGACCCTGCAGAACGCCTTTGCTACTGAAACGGCCCTGCGCTCGATCGCCTTCTCGGACGACGCGGCCTCGGCCCGTCGCGAGCTGATCTATGCCCTGACTGACGAGCTTTCGGACGCGCTGGCGGACCGTGAGGAAGTGGCTGCGGGCCATGAAGCTTCGCACCCGGAAGTGATGAAGGCCGATGCCGTGGTGGTTGGCCTGACGGCGGCGATCAACACCGAAGTCCACCGCAACCGCGTCTAGGACGTCCCCCAAACTTGACGCGCTCGCGCCAGCGGGCTCACCTCCTCAAAACAGGACTTGGGGAGATACTCTTGAAACGCATCATCACCGCCCTGGCGGTTCTCGCTGTGAACGCTTGCGCGACGGCGAACCCGGCGCTTCCCGATCTTGCACAGACCGCCCCGCCTGTTGCCCCGCGTTTTGCAGAGGCGATTGCTGCCTTCGAGGCATCGGACAAGACAGCGATGCCGCCGAAGTGCGCGACGTTGTTCGTCGGCGCCTCGTCCATCCGCTTCTGGAAATCGCTGAAGGAAGACTTCCCCGATCGCACCGTGATCAACCGCGGCTTCGGCGGCTCGACCGTGTGGGAGGTGGATCACTATTTCGATCGCGTGGTCGCCCCCTATCACCCGAAGGAGATCGTCTTCTACGCGGGCGAGAACGACCTCTGGATCGACAAGCGGACGCCGGATGAAATCTATGCCGACTTCGTCCAGTTTATGCGACGGAAGGACAAGGCGCTGGGCACAACGCCGGTCTGGTACATCTCCGCCAAGCCCTCCAAGCAGCGCTTCGAGCAGTTCGCGACACAGGTCGACCTGAACGCGAAGGTAAAGGCGCTAGCAGACCAGCGGGACGATCTCGCCTTCATCGATATCGTGCCCGCCATGCTGAAGCCCGACGGCACGCCGAAGGACATATTCGTGGCCGACGATCTCCACATGACGCCAGACGGCTATGCCCTGTGGACGCCGATCGTGGATGCCGCGCTGGACGCCGGCCAGTCGGCCAAAGCGCCCGGTTGCCCGGCTTAACCAAACGGCTCCGGGCCGCACTTGAACCTGGCGTATTCTGATGCGATGCAGCACGGCACTTGCACGTACGGACTACGCTTAACCGGGACACGTCAATGAGCCAGAAAACGCCGCGCCAGTTCTTCAAACCGCTTGCAATCGGCGCTCCCGAGCCGTTCCGCGACCTGCCCGTCCGCCTCGAGCGCATGATCCACTTCGTGCCGCCGCACCTCGAGAAGGTCCGCGCCAAGGTTCCCGAAGTCGCCGCCAAGGTGGACGTCGTGCTTGCCAACCTTGAAGACGCCATCCCGTCGGATGCCAAGGAAGCCGCCCGCGCAGGCGCGCTCGAGATCGCCAGGACCGTGGATTTCAAATCGACCGGCACCGGTTTCTGGTCGCGTGTGAACTGCCTCAACTCGCCCTGGTTCCTCGACGATGTGACCGAACTCGTCACCAAGGCCGGCGACGTGCTCGACGTGATCATGCTGCCGAAGGTCGAAGGCCCGTGGGACATTCACTACGCTGACCAGTTCGTCGCCCAGCTTGAAGCCAAGGCCGGCATCAAGCGCCCGATCATGTTCCACGCCATTCTTGAAACCGCGCAGGGCGTCGCCCTCGTGGAAGAGATCGCGCAAGCTTCCCCGCGCATGCAGGGCATCTCGCTTGGACCGGCAGACCTTGCCGCGAACCGCGCGATGAAAACCACGCGCGTCGGCGGCGGCCATCCGATGTACCGCGTCATCGAGGACCCGGTCGAAGGTCGCGAACGTCAGGGCGCACAGCAGGACCTGTGGCACTACACCTTTGCCAAGATGGTCGATGCGTGCGTGGCCGCCGGCATCAAGCCGTTCTACGGCCCGTTCGGCGATATCTCGGATCTTGCCGCATGCGAGCAGCAGTTCCGCAACGCCTTCCTGATGGGTTGTGCGGGCGCATGGTCGCTGCACCCCAACCAGATCGACATCGCCAAGCGCGTGTTCTCGCCGGATCCGGCCGAAGTGAAATTCGCGCTGCGCATTCTCGAAGTGATGCCGGATGGTTCAGGCGTCGCCATGCTCGATGGCAAGATGCAGGATGACGCGACCTGGAAGCAGGCCAAGGTCATCGTCGACCTCGCCAAACAGGTAGCCGCCAAGGACCCGGAAATGGCGAAGGCCTACGGGCTGTAACGAATAATCCACTCTCGATATGCCCCCTGTCCCCAGCACAGCAATTGCCGTGCTGGGGACTTCAATCGATTGGGGGTTACATGAAAATCAGATCTATCGCTGCCGCCCTTCTCCTGGGCGGAGTCATTGCTGCGCCTGCTTATGCGCAGGATACGCCGGCGCCTGCTGTTGAACCCGAAAAGACGGACAATTCGGGCTTCTACGTCGGCGGAGGCATCAATCTCTATTTCCTCGATCGCGACTATGCCGGCTCGGGCATGGGCATCGTGTTCGAGGACCAACCGTCTCCCGGCGCCTTCATGGGTCGCCTCGGTTACGCCTTCAACGAGTACGTCGCTTTCGAAGTTGAAGCCGGCTTCGGCGGCGCTCGCTCCGACTTCAGCGTCAACGGGATCAACACCGATGGCGAGATCGGCATCGAGACGCCGCTGGGCGCTCATGTCGTTCTCACCGCGCCCCTCGCCGGCGGCTATGTGCTGGGCAAGGTCGGCTATGTCAGCGCCGACATCTCGCGCGAGATTGGCAGCTATACGCCTGAGGACCTGGACATCAGCGGCGTGTCCTATGGCATCGGCGGCGGCGTTCGCAACGGCCCATGGGACTACCGTATGGAATACAGCTTCCTCTCGGGTGGCGATTCCGGCGACGGCGGCGTCCTGGGTATTTTTGCTCTCCACCACTTCTAGCCAACGTAGACGCGGAGCCGCATTGTTGCGGCTCCGCTGTCCATTTCTGGAATTTTCACCTACGATTCCGGAACTGGACGGGCCCTTTTGTTCAGCGCAATGTCGACCTGAGCAACAACCCAAGGGGCGTCCCTTCTTGTCCAGATACTCGCGTCGATTTTCCTGCTTTCTGATGCCCCTCGCGCTCGCGCTGGGCGCCTGCTCCAGCGACACGCGTGAGCCGCCTGTGCTTGGCGCGCCTGAAGCCGTCGCAGTTGCGCCATCAGGGCCGCCGGTGACGATGATGCATCTGCAGGCGAAGATGCGCGATGGCGTGCGCCTCGACACGTCTGTCTGGCTGCCAGCGACGACGGGCAATTTCCCGGTCGTGCTGATCCGCACGCCTTACCGCACCGAGTTCCGCAATTTCGAGAAGCGGTTGCTGGCCGAAGGTTATGCGGTTGTCGAGCAGCACGAGCGCGGACGCTATCTCTCCGAAGGCGAGATGCGGATGCTTGGCCGCGCCGATGAAGATGGCTGGGATACGCTCGACTGGATCACGCAGCAGACCTGGTCGAACGGGAAGATTGCGACCTATGGCTGTTCGTCCTCCGCCGAGAACCAGCTGAAGCTCGCCTCGCTGAACCATCCGGCGCACAAGGCAATTGTGGTTGGGTCGTCAGGCGTCGGCATTGCCGAGGTTGGACCGCATCGTGAGCAAGGCAATTTCTGGCGCGGCGGCGCGTGGCAGATGGGTTGGGCCGATTACTTCTTCAGCGCGATGCATCTGGACTGGCCGCAGCTTGCGCCCGGCCTGAGCGACGAAGAGCGCACGCAACAGACCGCGGCCTACCAATGGCCAAAGGAAGATGGCCTGCCCGCTTCCGCCTTCGACAAGGCGCGGCTCCACCTGCCCGTCATCGACCTCGCGAAAGCCGTTGGCGCGCGCGATACCGAGATCGAGGAATATCTCGCGCGTGGTCCGTCAGGCTCTGAATGGGCTGAGGACCGGGTGACCGACAAGGATCACATCAAGGTGCCGGGCCTCTGGGCTGAGGCTGCCTATGACATTTCCGCGCCAGCGGGCGCCGCCTTCTTCGAGAAGACGCGCAAGGAGAACCCGGCCGGCACGCAGGCGATCGTCATCACCAATGGACAGCACTGTTCCTTCTCGCGCCCGCGTACGCAGATCGGCGACCGGCCGCTGGGCAATGCGACTCAGGATTTTGAATCGCTCGCCCTCGCCTGGCTCAATCGCTGGCTGAAGGAAGACAAGACAGCCGCTCTTCCGAAAGCGGCGGTCACCACCTATCTCGCCGGCGCCAATCGCTGGGCCGAGCTGCCAAGCGTGCCGACCGCGGGCGAAGGCGCGGCCAAGACCTTCTACCTTGCGAGCAATGGCGCGGCGAACACGGCTGCGGGCAATGGCTCGCTGTCTGACAAGGCCTCGACCAAGACCGGCTCGGATAGCTTCGCTTACGATCCGAAGGACCCGGTGATCAGCCGTGGCGGACAGATTTCCGGCGTCGGCTCGGACCAGGATGATGGGTCGTTCGATCAGCGACAGATCGAGGCGCGCAAGGACGTGCTCGTCTATACGTCTGCCCCGCTGACCGAAGACCTGCCGGTGTTCGGCTTCGTCACCACGAACCTGTTCGTGTCGTCAGACGCACCGGATACCGACTTCACCCTGAAGCTGGTCGATGTCGCGCCGGACGGCACGGCGTGGAACATCGCCGACACCATCCTGCGCATGCGCTATCGCGAGGGCGAAGCGAAGCCGAAGTTCATGAAGGCGGGCGAGATCTATTCGATCGCGCCGCCGCCCATGCTGGCCTCGAACGTGTTCCTGAAGGGTCATTCGGTGCGAATCGAGATCTCATCCAGCAACTTCCCGACCTATGCCCGCAATCTCAACACGGCCGCCGATCCCTACACGACGACCGAGACACGCGTGGCCAACAACAAGGTGCTGCACGGGTCTGGCTCGCTGTCGAAGATCGTGCTGCCGATTGCGAAAATTCCGGGCTGACGTCCGGAATTTCAGCTTCGCGTAATCCTGCTGTCATCTGGGGCGCGTCCAGATCTGTCATCAGACTGGGAGCGGACTCATGCAACGCACCGCCATGCTTGCCGTATTTATCGCGCTTGCGGCCTGCGCGCCGAAAGCCGAGACGCCCAAGTCGGAAGCGGCCGCTGCGACTGCGGGTATCGCACCAGATGTGGCTGCGGCGCAGGCTGCGGGAACGGGCGATCCGCGTGTGCCGACCGTTGACCCCGCCTCGATCACCGACGCCTCGCCCGTTGGCGACGTGATGCATGCTTATGTCATTCCGGGTTCGGAAACGCTGTTCGCCGCCGAGACCGAGGGCGCGCCTTCGGATGCAACTGGTTGGGCGAAGCTGCGCACGGCGGCGCAGGATGTGATCACGGGTGCGCAACTGCTGAAAGCGTCGTCACGTTCAAAGGGGCCGGAATGGGATGCGGACGTCGACACTGTGATCAAGGCCACGAAGGTGACAGCAGGGGCGCTGGCAAAGAACAATGCCGACGACCTCGTCTTCAGCGACGGCGACATGATGGCCGGCTGCACGGCCTGCCATCAGAAGTTCCGCGACCAGCAACCGCCTGAAGGCCATCTGGTCGAGCAGAAGAACTAGCCCCAGCTCTCGAAGCGAAACCAGCCTGACATCGGCCACTCGAACAGGCAGGGCTCCTCACGCGTGCCTGCGCCGATATTGTGCGCAATCAGCGGCTGGCCGTTCTGCGTCTTGCGCGTGACGACGCCGATGTGGGGCAGACCTCCGCCTGTGAGACGCCAGCTGACGATGTCGCCTGCGCGGTAGTCGGCGGCGATCGTGCTTAGCGCGCGCGCCCCGCCCTTGCGTTTGAAGCAGGTCTCGAGGTTCGGCACGCGGCGGTGGTCGATGTTGCGGTCGGGTTTTGTGAGCCCCCACATCTTCGGATAGGCGCCGAAATTGGCGGCCATGTCTTCGTGGACCTTCACCTGCAGGTCGACGCCGGCGTGGCGGAACGCGCGGATGACGGTGTCGGTGCAGACACCGCGATCGTCGGGCACGTCGCCCATCGGATAGGCGAGTTTCACATAGGCCGGATCATAGACCTCAGCCTTCTTCGCCCGGGCTTCGGCGCCTGCGGCGACTTTCAGCGGGAATGACTCAAGCGTTTCCGCGAAGACTTCCGGCGCGATGCAGATAGCGCCCAGGCCCAGCATGAAGGTGCGGCGGTCGCTGATGACTGAGACGAGGCCGGACATGAATACCCCCTGATATCGCGCGATATCAGGGGGCATCAGGATTGCGGCGGCGGCGCGACCGAAAACCGGCGCGCGGCTGGCGTTGGCAGTTAGCCGAGCTTCTTGATGTAGCCGAGATGAGTGAGCAGCAGCAGCACGCCGCCGCCGACCACGAAGATCAGGCCCGGCGTGATGGCGAAGCCGAAGAAGCCATTGCCCGCGCCCATGTTGATCGCCATGCCGAACATGCTCGGCAGCGTCATGCCGACAATGATCGGGATCACGATCGGGCCGGCAATGGCGGCGACCGCCGTGGCGAAACGCAACTGCGCCGTCATGGCGTTGTTGGTCAGCTCGAAATAGATCAGCACGCCCGCAGCGATCGGGATGAGGATCAGTAGGTAGAGCAGATAGACGCCGCCGCCGAGCAGCTCGGCCGCGCCGCCAAATCCGTTGAGGATGTTGAGATAGCCGCCGATCAGCGCGCCGAGGATGATGACGCCCGCCCAGATGATCGAAGGCTTGGCGAGGATGCCCGCAACCGTCGGGTTCGCAGACAAGGCCGCGAGATCGACGTTCGGGATCGCAGCTGCCGTGACGTAGATGTTCTTCGCGGCGCCGGCATCGACTTCGAAGTCGACATTGTCGCCGGCTTTGGCTGGAGCTGTCCCTTTGAATTCCGATGCAACAAAGCTGTAGCGCTGGTTGTCATCGCCGCTGATCGCGCCTGTGCCGGCGGCGGCGTCGAAGCCGAGAACCTTGCCCTTCATCGTGATTATCCCCTGCTGTCCCAAAGCTTGGAAAATAATAGCAAAAATGGGCCGTTCAGGCAAACAACCTTGCTTTCGACGATTGACCTAGCGGCTCAAAGGCTCGCTGAGCGCGCAGCTGCGCCTTCGCGGCGTTAACGCGATGGAAACCGAATTTCGTTTGGGCGCGACACGGCTGGTTAAGCTTGATGGTGCATAAACGGCGCAACGCAAAATGCGCCGGACGTCAGGGTCGAACTATGTTTCAGATCATCGGGATCGTGGTCGTCTTCGCGATGGTCTTCGGTGGCTTCATGCTCGCCGGTGGCCACTTCGACGTCATCATCAAGGCCGCGCCGTTCGAGATGATGATGATCGGCGGCGCTGCAATCGGCGCGTTCCTGATCGGCAACTCGTTCAAGACCGTGATGGCTGCGGCCGGCGGCTTCGGCAAGATCATGGGCGGCGCGAAGTGGAAGCCCAAGGACTACACCGACCTGTTGTCATTGTTATTCATACTAACGAAGACAATGAAGACAAAGGTCGTGGTAGCGATCGAAGCGCATATCGAGAACCCGAAAGATTCCACGATCTTCCAGAACTATCCGAAAATCCTGAAGGACCACTTCGCTACCGACCTTATCTGCGACACGCTTCGCATGATGACGATGAACCTCGAAGACCCGCACCAAGTCGAGGAAGTTATCGACAAGCAGATCGAGAAGCATCACCACGAGGCGCATAGGCCTGCGCATGCGTTGCAGGGCATGGCGGACGCCCTGCCGGCGCTGGGCATTGTCGCGGCCGTGCTGGGCATCATCAAGACCATGGGCGCGATTTCGCAGCCCCCGGAATATCTCGGCAAGCTGATCGGCTCGGCGCTGGTCGGCACCTTCCTCGGCGTGTTCCTCGCCTACGGCTTCGTCGGGCCGTTCGCCGCGCGGCTTGGCCAGGTGATCGATGAAGAGGGCCAGTTCTACAAGATCATCAAGGACGTGCTGGTGGCGCATCTGCATGGCAATGCGGCGCAGGTTTCGGTGGAGATCGGCCGCGGCCAGATCCCGAGCGAAGCGCAACCCTCGTTCGCCCAGCTCGAAGAAGCGCTCAACCTCGTTACGGTTTAAGTTTACTCCCCGACGAACGACCATGGACGGCCCGGCCCCTCAAGGCCGGGCCTTTTTTTCATGGCGCGACGGCGGGGATGACCCGGGCCTCCTGCCGGGCGCCGGGGGTGAGGTAGCGCTGAGCCGCTGCCGTCACATCCGCCTTTGTCACGGCGCGGAGGGAGGCCTCCACGGCGGGGAGCTTGGAGCGCTCCATCAGATCGGGCCGGGTCTGCGCCTGCGCGATCAGGCCGAGCCAGTAACTGTTCGAGGTGGCGTTCTGCGGCAGGACTTCAAGGGCCGGGGTGAGGGCGCGGCTGAACTCGTCATCGCTGATCTCGCCTGCCCGCAACTCTGCGGCGATCTTCTCCAGCGCGGCGATGACGCGATCGACATCCTCCGGCTTCACCTCCGCGCCGGCATTCACATAGCCGAAGCCGGGATAGAGCGAGGACAGCGAGGCGTTGGCCGAGGGTGAGTAGGTAGCCCCGAGGGACTCGCGGATTTCTTCCACCACCTTAAGTCGCATCACGGCGGCCAGCACGGCGAGCACCCTCGCCTCCTGCGGCTGGGCGTCGGGATCGACATCGGTGACGGGCCAGTAGACTTGCGCGAGCGCCTGGTTGGCCTCGCCTGCATGGGTGAAGACGAGCGGCGTCTTGTCTTGCCGGAAGATCACCGGCTTGTCAGATTTGTACTTCGTGGGCGCGGGATCGCGCTTGGGCAGCGCGCCAAAGGTCTTCGCGACCAGCGCAATCACCTGACCCTCGTCGATGTCGCCGACCACGGCGATCTCGATCGCGCCCGACTTCAGGGCGGGCGTCAGGTAGTGGCGGAGTTCGACAAAGGAGCGCCACGCGTCGCCATCGTCGGGGTCCATGCCATAGCGCCTGTCGCCCGAGGCCAGCGCCCGCATGCCCTTGATCGACCAGACCGTCTGCGCGTTCTGGTCGAGCCGGGGCCAGCTGAGGACCTGGTTCTCTCGCCAGCGGCGTTCGGCTTCGGGGCGATAGCCGGGGTGGGTGAGGTAGGCGGCTGCCACCTGTAGCTGAAGTTCCAGATCCTGCGGCACGGTCTGGTAGGCGCCGCCGAAGGATGTGCCGGTGGAGGTGAACCGCGTCGAGACCTGACGGCCCTGCAGCATGGCGCGCATGTCGTCGATCGAATGCTTCTCCAGCCCGCCATTGCTGAACGCGCTCATGAGCGAGGACAGGCCGAAGGGCGTTTCGGGGAAATCGAGATTGCCCTCGCCCACCCGCACCGAGACCTGCACCGTATTGCGGGCGAAGGTGGTCTTCTTGATGTTGAGGCGGACATTGTTGGCGAACTGAACGAGCCGCGTGTCGATATCGGCGAGGCG
>Ga0247823_10004685_pt1 | contig 10925 bp, 7 predicted proteins | sample 13C_PalmiticAcid_2_FD_192426 | JGI IMG/M metagenome (GOLD analysis project Ga0247823, IMG submission 192426) | Soil microbial communities from agricultural site in Penn Yan, New York, United States - 13C_PalmiticAcid_Day30 | ecosystem: Environmental > Terrestrial > Soil > Agricultural land...
GGCGAGAGGGTGGGTGGACGTCGACCATGATTAGTAATTAAGGTTACGCGAACGGATCGTTCATTTATCGTTATTCTGGCTGGAGACCACTGCAATGTCCCGCTGCCGATGAATACATCCCCGCAGACATCCCTGCCCCAGGCCGTGACCCAGCTGCTGGACCAGGGTACGCAGTGGGTCCAGCAAGGCCAGCAGGACCGGGCCGCCGACTGCTGGCGCCGGGCCATCGAGATCGCCCCCGACTGCGCACCCGCGCTCAACAGCCTGGGCGCATACAGCCTGGCTCGCGGCAGGATAGACGAGGCGCAGGGGTTGCTGGAACGGGCGATCCTCCACGCGCCCGGGATGGCGATCGCCCATGCGAACCTCTCACGCATCCACTCTCAGCGGGGCGACACCCCGGCGGCGCTGGCAGCCATCGATCTGGCGATCCGCGCGGAGCCGACGTCATGGGGCCCTCATATGGAGCGGGCCCGGCTGCTGGAGTCCGTCGGCCGACAGCGCGAGGCATCGAAAGCCTGGGGCAGCGCGTTGGCCTACATGCCGGAGGCCGCCCGCCAGTCGCCGCACCTGCAGGCGCTCATCCAGCAGGCCAGCACCTCCGTCCAGGACAATCAGGCGCAAATGCGCGCGTTCCTGCAGGATCGCCTGAACGGCCTGACCGAGCGACGGGGTCATCGCGAACTGGAGCGGTTCAACCACTGCCTCGACATCGTCACCGGTCGACGCAGCTTCGTCACCGCCCGCCCGTTGATGCTGCCGTTCCCCCGCTTGCCCGCCATTCCTTTCTTCCACCCCGAAGACTACGACTGGGTGCCGAAGGTGGAAGCCGCCTTCCCCGACGTGCTGCGGGAACTGCAGGCCCTGCTGGAACAGCAGCGCGACTTCGTGCCCTACGTGCAAACCGAGGAAGGCCAGCCGAAGGGGCAGTTCGCCGCCCTGGACCGCACGCTCGACTGGGGCGCCTATTTCCTCTGGAAGAACGGCCAACGCATCGACGCGCAAGCGGATCTGTGCCCGCGTACGGAAGCCGCCCTGCTGGAGCATGCGCCGCTCAACACGATTTCCGGGCGCGCGCCCGTCGCCTTCTTCTCGGCGCTCAAACCGGGCACCCATATACCGCCCCATAACGGCGCGACGAATACGCGCCTGACCGTGCATCTTCCGCTGATCATCCCCCGCGACTGCGCCCTGCGGGTCGGCGAGGAAACCCACGTCTGGAAGCCCGGCAAGCTGGTGATGTTCGACGACACGATCGAGCACGAAGCCTGGAACTTCAGCGACCAGCTGCGCGTGGTCCTGATCTTCGACGTCTGGCACCCCATGCTCACCGACTTGGAAAGACGGCTGGTCGCCCATACCGTGGAAGGCATCATGGCCTACTACGGCGAAGGCGCCGACCTCGGAGAACTGTGAGCACCGACCTCGACACCCTGACCCGCTTCCTCCTACCCGGCGCCGGCGTCCGCGGCGTGGCGGTCCGCCTGGACGAGACCTGGCAGACCGTCGCCGGCCGCACCCATTACCCTGCCGCCGCGCGCGAACTGCTCGGTGAGGCCGTGGCCGCCGCTGCGTTGTTCACCGGGCATACCAAGGTGGACGGCCGCCTGTCGATCCAGCTCCGTAGCCAGGGCGCTCTGCGCACGCTCTTCGCCGAATGCACGGCGGCAGGGACGGTGCGCGGCATCGTCCAGGTGCAGGATGGCCAGGACGCACCTCGCGACCTGCAGGACCTCGGCGAGGACGCCCTGCTGGCCATCACCATCGAGAATCCCGGCCTGGACCCCCGTGAGCCCCAGCGCTACCAGAGTCTGGTCGGCCTGCAGGCCAGCCGCCTGGCCGAGGCGTTCGAGGACTACTTCCGCCAATCCGAGCAGTTGCCGACCCGGCTGCTGCTGGCCGTCGACGAAGGCCGTGCCAGCGGCCTGATGCTGCAGAAACTGCCGGGGGACGAGGGCGATGCCGACGGCTGGACCCGGGCCGGTGCTCTGTTCGACACCCTGCGCGAGCCCGAACTGCTGGCCGTCCCCACCCGGGAGCTGCTGCACCGGCTGTTCCACGAGGAAGCCCCGCAAATCCTGACCGAGCGCCCAGTTCGCTTCGGTTGCTCTTGTTCCCGCGAGCGGGTTGCGAGCATGCTGCAGTCGTTGGGGGAAGAAGAGGCAACGGCCGCATTGGCCGATGGCGTGGCCGAAGTCCGTTGCGAGTTCTGTGGGCAGGAGTACCGGTTTACCCCCTCACAGATCGCGGAACTTTTCAGCCTGCCGCCGGTCGATATGGAAGCACCGGGTCGGTTGCAGTGACCCGGCTGTCGGGCAGCCGCCCCCGGGGACTTGTTAAAGAAACATAAACGGCATAGCATCAGTTCCCCTTCGGGAGGGGAACTCCAGGTCGTCCTAGGAGTCTGAAGCGAGCCATGAACCTGCGTAGCCTGACACTGTCGCTAGCCCTGCTGCTCGCCTCCGGCGTGGTAGTGGATGCGCATGCGCAGAAGGCGCCACGCAAGCCCATCGCGGAGCCCCAGGCCACCGCCCTGCCCATCTGGAACAACGACGGCAAGGTCGAAGCGGTCCTGCTGCTGGAGCCTACGGGCGAGGCCGAGGCCGGCGCCCGCTGGCGCCTGGGCCGCAACACGCTGACCACCGCCTTCGGCCTGGATAGCGGTGACGCACTTGGCTTGGTCTGCAACCGCAAAGCCGGCGTGGTCGGCAACATCGGCAACCTCGCCAGCCACTGCATGCTCGCCACGTTGGGCGACGACGACGACGACACGGATAGCCAGCGGATAAGCGCCTCGGCGGTACTGAGCCGCCCCGGCGGCAAGCTGGGCCTGTCGGCCGGCACTGGTCGCGACACGTTGCCGGCTTGGCTGTCGTCTGGCCGTGCGACGGGCCGCATCGAACAGAACGACCTGGCCGTGTTCGGCCAGAAGAACATCGGCCGCGAAGGCTTCGTGTCGATCGGCGGCGCCGTGGCCAAGGCCACGCTCGTACCCGCCTCTGATCTGCCCGCCTTCGCCGACCGCTGGAACACCCGCAGCCTCACCGTGGGCGGCGGCTACGGCCCCTTCAGCGCCAACATCATCGGCCGCGTCGTCGACGTCCCCGGCCAACCCGGCAAGTGGGAAGGCCTGGGCCTGGGCCTGACTTGGCGCACGCCGTGGAGCGGCCAGCTGACCGTGGGTGCGGAGAACGTCATCACCCGTGGCAAGAATCCCTTCTCGCAGACCAACGAGAACGCCGACGAAGGCACCGTGCCCTACGTGCGGTACGAACAGGATCTCTGAGTCACCCCTCGCTCCCGGCGGTCATGACCCGTCGTCGAGGTCTTTGCGCAGCGCCCTAACTTCGCCGTGTGCTGCCCGTGCTCCCCTGAGGACGGTGCGGCCTCTACACTAGCGCCCCTGACGAACGACAGACGCCTTGCAGATGAAAGTTGCGGACCGGCTGAATGCGGCCAAGAAACAGATCGAATCCGGCAATCTCGCGGAAGCCCGCAAGATCAACGCCTCGATCCTCGCCGCCCGACCGCAGAACACCGCCGCCTTGCTGCAGGCCTCGCGCCTTGAGGGCTTGAGTGGTCGTTATCGGCTCGCGCGCGAGTATGCGTTGAAAGCCCTCGCAAGCCGTACGGGCGACGAGGCCGGCGGCGCGGCCTTCCTCCTGCGGCGCCTGCAGGCGTTCAATCTCGGCGGGGAAGCCATCGCATTGATCGATGCGCTCGAGGCCACGCCCGGCATCGCGCCCCCGCTTTACGATGCCATCGGTACGGTGCTGAATCAGTTGAACCAGCCCGAGCGCGCGTTGAACGCCATCGACAAGGGGTTGGCGCTGGCGCCGGACGCCATCGAGCTCAAACTCACGCGCGCACACACGCTGGTGTTCCTCGGCCGCTTCGACGAAGCCGAACGCGAGATGGACGCCTGCATGCAGCGCGTGCCCGAAATCGGCTTCGGCTGGTGGACGCTGTCGCGGTTGCGCAAACAGCGGCCGGACGCCAACCATGTCGATGCCTTGCGCGCCCAGATTTCCCAATCCGGCCACAACCCTGCGAACCTCGCGTTCCTGGCGTATGCGCTACACAAAGAACTGGACGATCTGGGCGATTACGACGGCGCGACGAAAGCCCTGGACATGGCTTGCCGCGCGAAACGCAGCCAATTGAACTACTCGGACGCTGAAACCGAACAGCTGTTCGCCAAACTGCGGACGATGCCCGTCAGAGCGCCTGTGCAGAGCGAAGCAGGCGCGCGCGCGCCCATCTTCATCGTCGGCATGCATCGTTCGGGAACCACGCTGCTGGAACAGTTTTTGGACGGCCATTCCGACGTCCGCGGCCTGGGCGAACTCTACGAGTTCACCGCGCAGATGCGCCTGGCGACGGATCACTGGTGCAAGGGCGTAGTCGATGCCACGGTCGTCGAGCGCGCACCGTCCATCGACTATGCCGCGGTCGGCAAGGGCTACCTGGCCTCGGTCGCGTGGCGCTGCGGCGAGGAACCGTACTTCGTCGACAAGCTGCCTTCGAACTTCCTCAACATCGGTTTCATTTGCCAAGCGCTGCCGCAGGCGAAGATCCTGCACATGGTCCGCGACCCCATGGAGAGCTGCTTCTCCAACCTGCGCGAACTGTTTTCGGACAACACCAACCAGTATTCCTACAGCCAGGGCGAACTGGCGAACTTCTTCGCCGCGTACGAAGGCCTGATGGCGCACTGGCACAAGGCCTTCCCGGGCCGCATCCACGATGTGTCGTATTCCGCGCTTACGCGCGACCCGGAAACCACGCTGCGCGCCGCGTCCGCGTTCTGCGGGCTGGATTTCGAGCCCAGCATGTTGGCGCTGGAAGCCAGCAACCGCGGCGTCACCACCGCCAGCGCTGTGCAAGTCCGCCAGGGCGTCGTCGCATTGGACAAGCCGCGCTGGGCCCCCTATGCCACCTACCTCGCCCCTCTGGGTGACGCGCTGCGGCACGCCCGTCGGCAGACGTGGAGCGGCCAGCCGCCCTCGGCCTGACGCTGCGGCGTCATCCCGCTTGCAGGCCCAGCCCCTGGATCAACGGTTTCAGGTACTCGCGGTACGGGTCCCACTTCGGCACATCGCGCACGATCACCGGACTGCGGACCTGCACGGCACTGGCCGTGGCCACGCTCTGTACGCGAGACCTCGGATCCACCATCGTCGGCAGGAACTCCAAGCCGCAATGCGCTGCGACGCGCCGCATGACGCCTTCCGTATCGCGCGTCAGATCGGCGTAGTGGATGTCGAGGACCCGGCCGGGGAACATCGTGCGCCAGTGCGCCATGAGGTCCTGGTACATCAGGTAGAACTCGGCCAGTTCCGTCTGATCGTACGAGTAGGGGCTCGCGCCTGAGAACAACTCGCGCAGATTGGAGAAACAGGTTTCGACCGGGTCGCGCACCATGTGCAGGATGCGCGCATCCGGCAGCGCCCGCAGGACGTAACCCACGTTGAAGAAGTTCGCCGGCAGCTTGTCGGTCAGATGTGTCTGGCCGGGCTCGAGCCGCCATTCGACACCGCGGACATAGTGCTCGGCGACCGCGTTGAAATCGATGGTGTCCGCGCGCCGCACCATCTCTTCATCGAGGAATCCGGTGCTCTGATAGTCCGCCACGTAACGCATGCTGGTGACGAAGTCGTGCAGCTCGCCCGCGTTGAGCATGGCCGGATTGCCGCCCAGCAGCTGCTCGAGCAGCGTGGTGCCGGAGCGGAACATGCCCACGATGAACACCGGCGTGAAGCCGCGGCCGCTCGCCTCGGCCGCCACTTCAGGCATTGGCGCGGCTTTCAAACGGGCCATCAGGGCCCGGCTCTGCGCAGTGCTGTACTTGAGTTCGGCGCGTTTCAACTTGCAGCCCAAGGTCAGCGCCTCGCTGGCCCCGGCGATATCGCCGAGGTCGTCCAACTCCTTGTGCAGTGCGAACGCAAGGAAAGCTCGCTCTCCCGGTGGACGGGGAGCCTTCAACTCGCGGCGCAGCTCATCGACATGATTGGATTCCGGCGTCTGCTTGCGTAGGCGCGCCAACGTCCACCAGATCGCCGCCATACCCTTGTTGTACATCATGCAGTCGCGCAGGTCGTGCTCGGCCTCGTCGAAGCGCCCAAGGAACGTATTGATTTGGGCCCTGGCCAACAAGACGGGCGCATTGGCGGGTTGCCGGCTCAGCGCCAGGTCGAGCAAGTCCAAGGCACGCTGCTGGTCGCCGAGGTAGCTCGCCTGTGCGGCGACCGCATGCAACTGGCGTGGGTCCAACCTCTGCGGTTCGAAGCGCGGGATCAGCTCATGCAGCGCCCACGTCTGGTTGAAATTGCGCAGCCGGTTCAGCACCTTCACCATCAGAGCGGGCGAAAGCTCGGGCAGCGCATATGCCCTCAACGCGTAATCACATGCGGCCCTGTAACTGCCGATCTTCGATTCGATGTAAGACAGGTGCACCAGGGCTTCCGCATGCTCGCCCCGGTCCAGGATACGCAGGAAGCCTTTCTTCGCCTCGTTGAAGTTCCCAGCCGCAGCCGCGCGCTCCGCCGCCTGCATCAACCTCACCACATCATTCATCGATCCGATCCCGGGTTTCCGCACGCACGCCTGTGACGCGGTCAATCTAGTGCCCATCACGCAAAAAACAAAGGGGCCGAAGCCCCTTTGTCTTTGACGCTGCAGCAGTGTTCCGATGGATCAGAACGTCTGCGTGTAGCGCAGGTACACCTGACGGCCGTACGCGTTGAACAGCAGGCTGTTGTAGCCCTGCGTGAAGGCCTGGTCCAGACGCGGCTTCTTGTTCGTCACGTTGATGGCGCCCAGCGTGAACTTGCCGTTCCACGGCGTCTTGTAGCTCGCCTGGAGGTCGTGGGTCACGTAGATGCCGCTGCACTTGTACGCATAGCCAGCATCCACCGTGTCCTGGCAGCTGTAGCCATAGTTCGTCTCGAACAGGTCGACGTAGTACTCCGGGGTGTAGTCGATCGCATTGACCGTCCACGACACCGAGAAGTCACCCTTGCTCCAGGTGTTCAACAGGCTGGCGCGCCACTCGGGGTAATCCGAGAGGTTGACGTACTCGGTCGAACCGGAGATCGGCGACGAGATCTCGTAGCTGTTGACGTAGCTGACCTGCAGGATGCTCTTCAGCTCGCCCCATGCACCGAAGTCAAAGTTGGTGCCGGCACGGAAATCCAGACCATCCGTGTTGACCAGACCTTCGTTACCCCAACCAGCGCGGACCTGGATGATCGCCTGGGTGGCCGGATCGCGGGTCACGTACAGGTGCGACGGCAGGAACTGGCCCTGACGCTGACGGTTGATGACCGTCTGCGCGGAGTAGAAGCGCTGCTGGTTCTCGATCTCGATGTTGTAGTAGTCGAGGCTCAGGTTCAGCCAGTCGGTGGGATCCCACACGACGCCGGCGCTCCACTGGCTGGACTCTTCCGGTTCCAGTTCCGGCGTAGCGACACGCAGGCCGTTGATCTGGATCGACGCAGTCGGGGCGACGCCCAGCTGGATCGCGGTCGGGGCGTCCACCACCGTGTCAGCCGAGAACGAATCCAGCTGGTTGATGATGTTCAGCGGCGGGGCGCGGAAGCCTTCGCCGTACGACGCGCGCAGGGTCAGGTTGTCCAGCGGCTGGTAGCGGAACGAGATCTTGGGCGAGGTGCTGTCGCCGAAGTCCGAGTAGTCGTCGTAACGGGCCGCCAGATCGATCTCGAAGTTGCTCAGGATCGGGAAGATCCATTCGCCGTAGAACGAGGTCAGGGTGCGGTTGCCGAAGGACGAGTTGCCCGACGAGCCACCGACGTTGCCGGCAGCGGACTGGGCGTCGTAGATGTCGGCGTAGTCGTCTTCACGGTACTCGGCACCCAGGGCCAGCACGGAGGTGCCGCCGCCCATCTCGAACAGGTCGAACGTGGCCTGCGCGTACAGCTCGTCCTGCTTGTAGAAGCCGTTGCGCGAGGTCGTGGTGCGGATCTCGTTCAGGACGGCTTCGGAGTTGCCGGCCGGATTGAAGATGTTGTACGCACCCGATTCGAACAGCAGCGTGGCAACCGGGATGTTCACATAGTTGGTGCCGAACGACTTGAAGCTCGATTCATTGCGACGCAGACCGAAGTCCAGGGCGATCTTGTCCGTGGCCTGCCAGTTGAAGCCCAGGTTGAAATCGTAGACGTTGGTGTCGTCGTAGTTGTCACGCGGGCCGAGCGCAGCGAAGCGGTGCTTGACCAGAGTGTCCACGCCACGGGTGTTGTTCGGGCTGGCGGCGGTGATGAAGATGTATTCCGGCGTCGGCGCGAAACGGCCGAAGCTCTCCACGCGGGTCACGCTGCTGGAGAAGTAGACATTCCAGTCGTCGTTGATCTGGTAGTCACCACGCGCGAACGCACCCTTCTGGTCGATCGACGCGGTGTCGGCGGCAACCAGGTTGAAGTCGTACAAGCAGGTGGTACCGGACATGTAGAAGCCGGTGTTGGTGCAGCCACCGGGCACGGCGCCGCGGTTGGCGGTCGGGGCACGGTTGCCGTTCGCGTCCAGCGCGAAGTTGTAGTAGTTGTTCGAGTACGACGACGCACCACGGCCCACCCACTCCAGATCGGAGATGTAGTTGATGCCACGGCTGTTGTACGACACGCCGGCCAGCAGGCGGCCACGGTCGCCGGACACGCCGAACATGGCCGAAGCCTCTTCGGTGTCGCCGCCACGGTAGCTGTCGCCCTTGCCGAAGGTGATCTCGGCGCCGTTGAAGTCCTTGCGCGTGATGATGTTGACCACGCCGCCCAGGGCGTCGGCACCGTAGATGGCCGAGGCGCCGTCGGTCAGGATTTCCACGCGCTCAACAGCGGCGAGCGGGATCGAGTTCAGGTCCTGGCCGATGCCGCTCTGCGGCGAGGTCGGCGCGCGACGGCCGTCGATCAGGATCAGCGTACGACCGCCACCCAGACCACGCAGGCTGAGTTCGGAGAACGACTGGGCCGAGCTGCCGGAAGCCGGCGTGAACGAACCGAACGAGTTGAACGTGGAGTTCTGCAGCAGTTCGGCAACGGAAACCTTACCGCTGACTTCGATGTCCTGGCGGCTGATCACGGTGACCGGCAGCGCGCCTTCGATGTCTGCGCGCTTGATGCGCGAACCCGTCACCTCGATGCGATCAAGGGTCTTGGTGTCCGAGGTGGACTCGGCTTCCTGTGCGAACGCGTTGCCGGTAGCCAGCGATGCCGCGCTGACAAACAACGCAAACTTGATTGCGCTGGGCAGCTTCTTGAGGTTGGTCATTTAGAGGCTCTCTCTCCAAAGTTCAATTAAACGACTGAGATCTCGCGATCCCGGCCAATGGTTCAGACGCCAACGGCTGCGACTGGTGTCCGAAGGATAACGTAAATTTTACGGCGATGAAAAGAACCCGCTGATTTTCTGAGAAAAAAGCGTTTTTTCCTGCCGGATCAGTTACTTGGGAAACAGTTTCTGATGAAACGAAACTATCGCAACGATGCCGCACGTCGGTCGGCCCGGGCAGTGGAATGGGTAGTGCCTATTCAGAAATGGAAACGGGACCGCGATGTGGCATCGCGGTCCCGCGGGTGTCTTCTCGAGTGTTTCAGTTACTCGACTCTCACTTCCGCGCTACCAGAGAAGGTCTCCACGCTCACGCGTGCACTGCCATCGCCGTAGCGCGTCGAGAAGCTCGAGCCGGGGCCGCGACGCTTCTCGATGGTCACGCCAGTGGCCTTGAGCGAGCCGCTGAAGCTCTCGCCGCTCACCTGTGCCGACACGTTCTTCGGCAGACGCAGGATCAGGTCACCGCTGACGGACTCCATGCTGATCTCGCCTGCCGGCGCCACGCCGGTGCTGACATCCACGCGGCCACTGACCGTGCTCGCGCTCAGGTCGCGAACCTGCTCGCCGTTGACGATCACTTCGATGCGCCCGGATACCGTTTCCGCATCGATTTCGCCCGCCATTCGCCCGCGCAACAGGATGGACCCACTGACGGTAGCCACGCCGACATCATCGCTGTTGAGGGTCAGGGTGGCGTTTCCACTCACGGTCTCGACATCGGCCTTGCGCGGGGCGGCTGCGGCGACGACGTTGCCGCTCACGGTGCTGATGGACATCTCGCTGGAGGCCAGGCCCGTCACGTGCACGTCGGCGGCGACCGATTCGACATCCAGGTCCGCGCGCAACGGCACCATCACCACCAGGTCGGTCGGTCCGCTCTTCTCGCCGCCCCAACCGTTGTTCCGCGGATAACGCACTTCGATGCTGACCTGCGGGCCCGAACCGTCGATGTCGAGCTTTTCAACGCCCTTGCCGAGCGTGCCGGTGACTTGCACCTCGTTGCGCTCCCAACCGCGCACCTCGATGCGGCCCTTGAGGTTGCTGATGTCCACGCGTCCGCGGGCATCCAGCGGGCGCGTCTCGTTGATCGCGGTCTGAGCCAGCGCGGTGGGTGCCAGCAGCGCCGCGGCCAGGAACAGGGAGAAAGAAAGTGTCGTACGCATGGGGAACTCCTCAGGTCATGACCGCGCGCTGGGTCAGCGCGAGGCGGCGGGCGTAGGTACGGCGCAGCTGATCCAGCAGGAAGCGCGCGTTGGGGTCGGTAGCGATGGCGTGGCGGATCTCGGCGGCGCTCTCGTCCAGCGCGTGCAACGCAGGGCCGTACTCGGGCGAGCCCTTCGCCTGCACGTCCAGTTGCGCCAGGGCACCGGTGTAATCGCGCGTCAGGGCGGCGGCCTCGCGCTGGATCACGGCGTCACCGGTAGGCGCGCGCTGGAGCTGCCAGGTCACGGTGACGGCCAGCAACAACGAGGCGGCTAGTGCGAACGGCGCCAGGGGTCGACGCTTCGGTGCGGGCGCCTGCTGGGGCGTGGACGCCAGGCGCGCGGCGATGTCGGGCCACAGGTCGCGCGCCTGGCGTC
>Ga0247823_10004687_pt1 | contig 10921 bp, 10 predicted proteins | sample 13C_PalmiticAcid_2_FD_192426 | JGI IMG/M metagenome (GOLD analysis project Ga0247823, IMG submission 192426) | Soil microbial communities from agricultural site in Penn Yan, New York, United States - 13C_PalmiticAcid_Day30 | ecosystem: Environmental > Terrestrial > Soil > Agricultural land...
GTCCGGGCGGCGCTCGCCGAGCTGCGCGAGCGCCGCCCGGACCGCGCGATCGAGACCAACGTCGAGTTCTGGGCCGCGGTGATCCTCGACTTCGCCGAGGTCCCGCCGCACATGATGCCCGCGATGTTCACCTGCGCCAGGACCGCGGGCTGGTGCGCGCACATCATGGAGCAGAAGCGCACCGGCAGGCTGGTCCGCCCGGCCGCGAAGTACATCGGCCCCGCCCCGCGCAAGCCGGAAGAGGTCGAGGGCTGGGACGAGATCGCCCACCTCTGATTCAGCCATAGCTCAGTCAGACACACGAAGCGCCCGACCAGTTTTGACCGGTCGGGCGCTTCGGCGTTTCGGTCAGGCCGGTGCCGGGGCGAACCGGCGCAGCGAGACCGCGTCGTGGGCCGAGAACACCTTCACCTCGGCGCCGTGGTCGCGGACCAGTTCGCGCAGCCGGACCTGGTTGGCCAGCCGTGACTTCTTGTCCGCCTGCATGATCGACTCGAAGGTCGCCAGCAGCGGCGGCATCGGCTTCTCGGCCGGGTCGACCTCGCTGCGGTGGAAGAACGCGTCACCGGCGTGCAGCAGCCAGCCGCCGGGGGCGTTGACCGCGATGCCGACGTGTCCGTGGGTGTGGCCCACCAGCGGCACCAGCAGGAAGTCGTCCGACAGCCCGGTCAGCTCGCGCACGGACTCGAAGCCGAACCACGCCTCGCCGTCGGCGTCGGGGTAGATCTCCCACTTCGGCTCGTGCGCCCACTGCGCCGCGCGGAAGCGCTGGCGGTCGCGGAAGGTGGCCTGTGCGGTCGCGACCTGGTGCTCCGGGCCGTAGACGTGCACCTTGGCGTGCGGGAAGTCGCGCAGCCCGCCCGCGTGGTCGAGGTCCATGTGCGTCAGCAGGATGTGCTGGACGTCGGAGGGCTTGTACCCCAACGACTCCACCTGGCGGATCGCCGACATCGACGGGTCGGCCACCGGGCGGACCAGGCTGACGAACTCGCGCGGCAGGGTGCCGGGCAGCTTGGCCAGGTCGGCCTCGCCGAAGCCGGTGTCGACCAGGACGAGTCCCTGCTCGGTCTCCACCAGCAGCACATGGCAGACCATGTTGGCGAAGCGGAAGTACCCCGGCTCGCCGTCGAGCAGCTTGGCCCCCATCGGGCGCATCGAGCCGCAATTGAGATGGTGCACGCGCACGATCAGTTTCCTCTCACCAGTGTTCGCAGAGTCGCGCCGACGGCGTACAGCGGCGCGGTGTCGTGGGTGGTCCTGGCCAGTAGCTGAGCGCCCTCAAGCGCGGCCAGCACCGTTGTCGCCAGCGTGTCGGCGTTCGGAACGCCGTGCAGGGCAAGGAAATCGCGGGTCACCGAGTGCCAGGTCGCGAAGGCCGTCACGCACGCGGCGCGCACGACCTCGCCGCCGTCCGGCGCGACTGTCCCAATTGGACAACCACGCTGGAAGTCCGACTCGGCGAGGTGTTCGGCCAGTCCGCCGACCACCGCGTCGAGCCCGGCGGCCGGGTCGGGGGCGGCCGCGAGGGTGGCGCGCACCCACTCGCACAGTTCGCCCGCGGCCATCGTGACGGCCTCGGCGGCGAGCTGTTCCTTGCCGCCGGGGAAGTGGAAGTACAGCGACCCCTTGGGAAGTCCGCCCTCGGCGAGGACCTGGTTGAGGCCCGTGCCGTGGTAGCCCTGGGTGCGGAACAGGTTCGCCGCGGTGCGCAGCGTCCGTTCCCGTGTGTCTGATCGACGTCCCATGGGTCGAACTATACAGACCGGTCTATTTCTGTCCAGTCGGTGCTCCAGGGCTACTAGGTTTGTGCGCATGGACTACGAGATCCACCTCGGCCCGGCGCGGGCGGCTGTCTCCGCGACCGGCGCGACGCTGCGCGCGTACACCGTCGACGGCGTGCCATTCGTGGAGACCTTCCCCGCGGGCGAGCCCGCCCCGATGTCGTCGGGCGCGGTGCTGCTGCCCTGGCCGAACCGGACCGCGGACGCGGCCTGGCCCTACCGGGGCGAGTCCCAGCACCTGACGGTGTCCGAGCCCGCCCGCGACAACGCCATCCACGGCCTGGTCCGCGACCGGATCTGGGCACTCAACGAGCGATCCGAGTCGGCGGTGACGCTGTCCGTCGAGATCGCCGACGAGCCGGGCTGGCCGTTCCGGTTCCGCACCGCGGTCACCTACGCACTCGAAGAGCGCGGCCTCGTCGTCACCCACACCATCGACAACCTGAGTGACCGGCCTATGCCATTCGGGCTCGGCGCGCACCCGTACGTGCGGGCGGGCGCGACGGACGTGGACGACTGCGAGGTCACCCTGGCCGCGACGACCCGACTGCCGCTCGACCCGGTCCGCCTGCTCCCGGCCCGCGCGCAGGAGCCTGCAAGGATCCACCGCCGCCCGATGCGCGGCCTGACGCTCGACGGCGCGTTCGGCGGTTGTGTCCCAAGCGAGGACGGGCTGGTCCGGCACACGCTGATGGGGCCGGACGGCGGGGTGGAGGTCTGGGCGGACCCGGTGTTCGGCTGGACGCAGGTCTACACGCCCGCCGAGTTCCCCGGCAGGCCCGGCCGTGCCATCGCGATCGAGCCGATGACCTGCCCGCCGGACGCGCTCAACTCCGGCGTCGACCTGCTGGAGGTCGCCCCCGGTGGATCATGGTCGGCCGCGTGGGGCATCACGCCAGTAGGGTTGGTCTCGTGACTGTGAACACTTCCCCCGCCCGCCCGCCGATCGCGGTGACTGGTGGATACGTGGTGCCGATCGTGGGCGCGCCCATCGACGGCGGGACGGTGCTGATCGCCGACGGCAAGATCGTCGCCGTCGGCGCGGCGGCGGACGTAGAGGTGCCCGACGACGCCGAGATCGTCGACGCGTCCGGGTCGTGGGTGCTGCCCGGGTTCGTCGAGGCGCACGCGCACGTCGGCGTCAACGAGGAGGGCGAGGGCTGGGCCGGGCAGGACACCAACGAGATGACCGACCCGGTCACCGCGAAGGTGCGCGCCATCGACGGCATCAACCCCGACGACGAGGGCTTCCGGGACGCGCTCTCGGGCGGGGTCACCACGCTGGTGGTGAAACCCGGCTCTGGCAACGTCATCGGCGGGCACACCGTCGCGGTGAAGGCGTGGGGCCGCACCGTCGACGAGATGGTGCTGCGCGACCCGGCCAGCATGAAGAGCGCCCTCGGCGAGAACCCCAAACGCGTCTACGGCGAGCGCAAGACCATGCCGTCGACCCGCCTTGGCGTCGCCGCGGTGATCCGCGAGGCGCTGACCAAGGCCCAGGATTACAAGGCGCGCAAGGAGAACGCGGCCGAGGAGGGCAAGCCGTTCGACCGCGACCTGACCAACGAGGCGTTGGTCCAGGTGCTCGACGGCGAGCTGCCGTGGTGCCAGCACTCACATCGCGCCGACGACATCGCGACCGCGATCCGGCTGGCCGACGAGTTCGGCTACCGACTGGTGATCAACCACGGGACCGAGGCGCACCTGTTGGCGGATCTGATCGCCGAGCGCGACATTCCGGTGGTCGTCGGTCCGCTGATCGTGGGGCGGTCCAAGGTGGAGGTCCGGCGCCGCGACTTCCGCAACCCGGGCATCCTGGCCCGCGCGGGGGTGCGGATCGCGATCACCACCGACGCGCCGGTCGTGCCGATCAACTTCCTGGTGCACCAGGCGACCTTCGCGGTGAAGGAAGGGCTGGACGCGGAGACGGCGCTGCGGTCGATCACGGTGAATCCGGCGGAGATGCTTGATCTGGACGACCGGGTCGGCGCGCTCAAGCCGGGACTCGACGCCGATGTCGTCATCTGGTCCGGTGATCCGCTCGACGTGATGAGCCGCGCGATGCGGGTATTCATCGAAGGCCGTGAGGTCTATCGCTTCGATGAGGCGACTGGGGCGGGCGTCACAGAGAACCCGTTCTACCGTGAGGCTTCCCGCTAGTGCTGTGTCCCACGACGTCGGCCGACGCCTCGGCCGACGTCGTGGGGCAACCGCTATGAGCTGAGTACGTCGTTGACCGTGCGTTCCGGGTTCTGGCCGCAGCCGTAGAGGACCTTGGCCACCACGTACGGGTCCTGTTCGTTCTGCGGCTCGTTGCGTGCGCGATAAACCCGGTCTATCAGCGAGCGCTGGTCGACCGTGGGCATCGCGAAGAACGTGCGACAGCTCGTCGTGCCGTCGGGCAGCGGCTTGTCGGTCAGGTTGAGGTAGACGGCGCGGGCGCCGACCGCCACGCCGACAGCCACCAGGGTGCCGACGGCGATGACGGCGATCCGGCGTGCGGGGAACCTGGGCGGTTGGACCGGTTCCTCGTCCGCCGGGGTGGTGATGTCGGTCGCACGCACCATGCCCGCGATCAGGTCGCGGAACGCCGGGTCGTCCTTGAACTGTCGGTTGAGGACGTCGACCAGCGGCCTGCGCCTGGCGGGCGCGGCCGGGTCGGCGGCGAACAGGTCGAACGTGCCCGCGGTGCCGGTGCGCCGCAGGCGGCCCATCACCGCGTCGTACAGCGTGTCCGCGGCGCGCTGCCGGGGGCCCGCGATCGTCCTCGCCACCAATTGGGCGAGGACTTCGACCACGTGCTCGGCGAGCGTCGGAAAGCTCATAGAGACTCCACAGTCCTCGGGACAGACTTCCGTGTACCGGGTTGATCGTCGTAAGACCCGACAACGTAAGTCGTATGCCGCGGCAATTTTCCGCTCATCACCCGTTGCGGAGCTGACGCGCGATGACCATACGCTGGATCTGGTTCGTACCCTCAAATATCTGAGGGACCTTCGCTTCTCGCATGTACCGCTCGACCGGGAAATCGCGGGTGTATCCGGCTCCGCCGAGCACCTGCACGGCGTCGGTCGTGACCTTCATCGCCGCGTCCGTGGCGACCAGTTTCGCGATGGACGCCTGGCGGACGAACGGCAGGCCGCGGTCGCGCCTGCGGGCGGCCTCCAGGTACATCGCGCGGGCCGACTCGACGGCGGCGGCCATGTCGGCGAGCAGGAACTCGATGCCCTGGAACTCGATGATCGCCGAACCGAACTGGGTGCGCTGCTTGGCGTAGGCGACCGCCTCGTCGAGCGCGGCCTGGGCAAGGCCGACGGCACACGCGGCGATGCCGAGCCTGCCGGAATTCAGGGCCACCAGCGCGATCTTGAGCCCTTGGCCTTCGTCGCCGATGAGCCGGTCCGCGTCGACGCGGGCGTTGTCGAAGATCATCTGGGCGGTGGTGGACCCGGTGAGGCCCATCTTGCGTTCGGGCGCCGCGGCCGACATGCCTGCGGTTTCCCCGTCGATGAGCAGGCAGCTGATGCCCTTGCCGCCGTTGTCGGAGGTTCGGACCATGGTCGTGTAGAAGTCGGCGTGCCCGGCGTGGGTGATCCACGCCTTGGTGCCGTTCACCACGTACTGGTCGCCGTCGCGGGTCGCCTTGGTCGACAGGGCCGCCGCGTCCGAGCCCGCGTGGGTCTCCGACAGCGCGTACGCGCCGAGCAGGTCGCCGCCGAGCATGGCGGGCAGGAAGCGGTCGCGCTGCTCGTCGGTGCCGTGCTCGGACAGGGCGAAGCAGGACATCGTGTGCACCGACAGGCCGACGCCGACGGACATCCACGCCGCCGCGATCTCCTCAAGTACCTGGAGGTAGACCTCGTACGACAGGGCCGCGCCGCCCCACTTCTCCGCGTAGGGCAGCCCGAGCAGGCCGCTGCGGCCGAGCAGCTTGAACTGCTCCCGGGGGAAGCGCTCCTGCTCCTCGTACTCGGCGGCCAGCGGCGCGAGCTCGTCGCGCGCGATCTCGCGGGTGAGCTTGAGCAGGTCCTCCGCCTCGGTGGTCGGCAGCAGGCGCTCGGCGGGCATCGTTGACCTCCGGGAATACAGGGAGCAGTACTGGCAAGTGTACGAGAAACAGTACTGAGGGACGCCTCAGAGTACTGTTTCGCGAATGGCGCTGTCGATACGCTGCATGTCATGACAACCGCCCGCCGCGCGCCGACGGCCCGCCAGGCGGCCCTGCTGGAGGAGCTGCTCGCGCTGTTCCTGCGCGACGGGTTCGCCGAGTCGACCCTGGACGACTTCGCCGCGCGCCTGCACTGCTCCAAGTCGACGCTCTACGCGCTCGCGCCGAGCAAGGAGCAGTTGGCCCGCAAGGTCGTCGGCCACTTCTTCCGCGGCGCGACCGAGCGGATCGAGAAGGACGTCGCCGCCGCCCGCGACGCCAGGGACCGGATCGTGCGCTACCTGGCGGGCGCGGGTGCGGAGATGAGCCGGGCCACCGCCACCTTCGTCGCCGACGTCGCCGCGTTCCCGTCGACCCGCCGGGTCTACGAGCGAAACGCCCTCGCCGCGGCCGCCCGCATTCGCGCCTTCATCCAGGAAGGCGTCGCCGACGGACTGTTCCGGGACGTGCACGCTCGGCTGGTCGGCGAGATGGTCGGATGGATCATCGAAGGCATCCAGACCGGGGTGCTGGGGGCGAGAGCCGACGTATCGGACGCGGAGGCGTTCGCGGGCCTGGCGGATCTGCTGCTGCGTGGTCTGGACCCAGGACGATCGGGTGTGTGATACGTGTCCCAACGCAAGCTGTCCGTGCGGCCCACGGCTGTCCGATATGCGCGCGGACCACTAGCGTAGGGGGCTCAGGACCCCAACGGGGCGGTGCTGTGCCGCGGCGGTAACCCGCCCGCGCCTCGCACCCGAACACCGGCCATCTCGGCTCGGCTCGGACCGCCGCCTCGCGACCGAGTGTGAGAGGTAAGTCCATGCCCGACGGGACCGTAGCGCCCACCGGCACCGAGCAGCAGTCCGCCACCATCGCCTACCCGGGTGGCGAGCATGAGATGGCGATCGTCCCCGCCACCGAGGGCACCTCGGGGGTCGACCTTGGCAAGTTGCTCGGCAAGACCGGACTGGTCACCCTTGACCCCGGTTTCGTCAACACCGCGGCGTGCTCGTCGGCGATCACCTATATCGATGGCGACGCGGGGATCCTGCGCTACCGCGGGTATCCGATCGAGCAGCTGGCCGAGAAGTCCAGCTTCCTGGAGGTCAGCTACCTGCTGATCTTCGGCGAGCTGCCCACGGCAGCCGAACTCGAGGACTTCACCCACAAGATCAGCAGGCACACGCTGCTGCACGAGGACCTCAAGCGCTTCTTCGACGGCTTCCCGCGTGACGCGCACCCGATGCCGGTGCTGTCCTCCGCGGTGTCGGCGCTGTCGACCTTCTACCAGGACAGCCTGAATCCCTTCGACGCCAAGCACGTCGAGATCTCCACCATCCGGCTGCTGGCCAAGCTGCCGACGATCGCGGCCTACGCGTACAAGAAGTCCGTCGGCCAGCCGTTCCTGTACCCGGACAACTCGCTGGGCCTGGTGCAGAACTTCCTGCGCATGACCTTCGGCCTGCCCGCGGAGAACTACGAGGTCGACCCGGACCTGGTCCGCGCGCTCGACCTGCTGTTCATCCTGCACGCCGACCACGAGCAGAACTGCTCGACCTCGACGGTGCGCCTGGTCGGCTCGTCGGAGGCCAACCTCTTCGCCAGCGTGTCCGCGGGCATCAACGCCCTGTTCGGCCCGCTGCACGGCGGCGCGAACAGCGCGGTGCTGGAGATGCTGGAAGGCATCCGCGACGGTGGCGACAGCGTCGAGACCTTCATCAACAAGGTGAAGAACAAAGAAGACGGCGTCAAGCTGATGGGCTTCGGCCACCGGGTCTACAAGAACTACGACCCGCGCGCCGCGATCATCAAGAAGACCGCCGACGAGATCCTGGGCAAGCTCGGCGGCGACGACTCGCTGCTCGACATCGCCAAGCAGCTCGAGGAGCACGCGCTCAACGACGACTACTTCGTCTCGCGCAAGCTCTACCCGAACGTGGACTTCTACACCGGCCTGATCTACCGGGCCATGGGCTTCCCGACGAAGTTCTTCACCGTGCTGTTCGCCCTGGGCCGCCTCCCCGGCTGGATCGCCCACTGGCGCGAGATGATGAACGACCCGGCCACCAAGATCGGCCGCCCGCGTCAGGTCTACATCGGACCGACCGAGCGCGACTACAAGGCCGTAAGCGAGCGCTGAGCCAGTCGACGGGGCCGTCCCAGGGTTGGGGCGGCCCCGTTGTGCTGTCCGGGGTAGGTTCGGTGGATGTCTCGCCCGGTGATCGTCTGGTTCCGTCGCGACCTGCGCACCCGTGACCATCCCGCGCTGCTTGAGGCCGCCGCCCGGTCGTCGCGCGCGGTGGGGCTGTTCGTGCTGGACCCGGTGCTGCTCAAGCCTTCGGGTGATCCGCGGGTTGCTTTCCTCTACCGCTGCCTGCGCGACCTCGACGCCGCGCTGGGTGGGCGGTTGGTGGTGATGTCTGGTCGCCCAAGTGAAGTTGTGCCGCGGTTGGCCGCGGACCTTCAAGCACCTTCGGTGCACATCTCGGCCGACGCCGGACCCTATGGCAGGCGGCGCGACGCCGCTGTCGGGCACGCACTGTCCGAAATGGACGTAGAGCTGGTGGCGAGCGGGTCGCCGTACGCGGTGACGCCTGGCCGGATTGTCAAGGCCGACGGCGAGCCGTTCAAGGTCTTCACGCCGTTCTCCCGTGCCTGGGTTCGACACGGATGGCGCGCTCCCGCCGACACCTCGGCATCCATAGTGGACTGGATGTCCGTTGGCGGGGAAGGGATCCCGGTCGATCCCGAGGTCGCCGCCGAGCTGCCGGATCCCGGGGAGGCAGCGGCGCTGCGTGCGTGGCGGCACTTTTTGGCGGACGCCGACTACGCGGCCCGACGTGATCGTCCCGATCTGCCTGGCACGAGTCGGATGTCGCCGTACCTTCGGTGGGGCTGCGTGCACCCGCGCACTCTGCTGGCGGAGTGCCCCGATGACACCTACCGCACGGAGTTGGCGTGGCGGGACTTCTACGCCGACGTCCTGTGGCACCGCCCCGAGACGGCGCGGGAGAACTACGATCGCAAGTTCGACCGGATGACCCACGACGACGACGCGACGCTGTTCGACGCGTGGTGTCAGGGCCGCACCGGGTATCCGATCGTGGACGCAGGGATGCGGCAGCTGCTGGCCGAAGGGTGGATGCACAACCGGGTGCGGATGATCGTGGCCAGCTTCCTGGTCAAGGACCTGCACCTGCCATGGTGGTGGGGCGCGCGGCATTTCATGCGCACACTCGTCGACGGCGACCTCGCGTCGAATCAGCACGGCTGGCAGTGGACCGCGGGGTCCGGAACCGACGCCGCGCCGTACTTCCGGGTGTTCAACCCGACGACGCAGGGCGAGAAGTTCGATCCGAACGGCGATTACGTGCGCCGATATGTACCGGAACTTCGTGGTATTGCTGGGAAAGCGGTGCACAAGGCGTCCGTCGACGGATACCCGGTGCCGATCGTCGACCACGCGCAAGAGCGGCTGGTCGCCTTGGACCGCTACGCCGCTATCAAGTCCTAGTCGCGCAACGCTTCGCGCACCTTGAGACGCCCGCCGGTGCGCAGCGCGGCGCCCGCGTAGATCCGGCCGCCCACCCACGCCAGCGCGGCCACCGACAGCAGGCTGAGCGCGGCGGCCACCGCGATCTCCCAGCCTTGGATCGTGCCGAGGGCGATCCGGCCGGGCACCAGGATCGGCGAGAACGGTGGCAGCAGCGAGAGCAAGGTCGTCGCGGTGCCGGACGGGGCCCTGGAGAGCAGGCCGAACCCGAGGACGAACGCCAGGACCAGCACCATCGTGATCGGCAGCAGGACCGACTGGGTCTCCTCCTGGCGCGAGACCAGTGAGCCCGCCGAGGCGAAGACCGTGGCGTAGAACAGGTAACCGAGCAGGTACCAGACGACGCCCCAGACCAGCGTGCCCGTCGCCGGTCCGGTGATGGTGAGCACGTCCGTGGCGGTCGCCATGATCAGGCCGACGACGCCGATCAGCGTGAACTGGGCCAACCCGACCAGGCCGAGGCCGACGACCTTGCCCAGCAGCAGCTGCCACGGCCGGACCGTGGCCAGCAGAACCTCCACGACCCGGCTGGACTTCTCCTCCACGACACCGTGGGCGACCATGGTCCCGTAGAGCAGCAACGCCATGTAGAGCATCGCGACGATCACCAGCGCCACCGCGAGCCGCTGGTCGTGGCTGGGGTCGGGCGGGCCGAGCGCGTGCACGTCGGCCGTCGCGTCGGCGACGGTGTCGAGGACCTGGTCGGGGTCGAGGACCTCGACCGCGGCGAGCTGCGCGCGCAGCACCTGTTCCTGGACGATGGCGTTGAGCGCCTTGCGGAGATCCTCGTCGAGCGTCTCGCGCACCAGCACCCGCAGCGCGGCGGGAGCGCCGCTGACCAGCACGTCGAGTTCGCCGTCGGCCACCATCGCCTCGCCTGCGGCCAGGTCGTCCAGGGAAGTCGTGAGCACCGCGACGCCACGAGCGCCTGCCTGCTCCTGCAGCTGTCCTGCGATGGCCGTCGCCTGGCCGGACAACCCGATCTTGCTGGTCGCCTCGCCTGCGAACAGCGTGCTCTGCATGAGGACGAACGCGGTGAGGATCGCCAGGGACACCGCCGTGCCGATGAGGAACGACTTGGTGCGCAGCCGCGCGTTGAGCTCGCGGCGGGCGATGAGCCACACCGTGCGGCCCGCGCTCACCGGTCGGCGGCCCTGGGCGGTCATCGGACGGTCCCGACGACGTCGCGGAACAACTCCGTGAGCGATGGCCGGTGCCTGGTGAACTCGTGCACCGGGCCGGTGGCCAGCGCGGCCTTGAGCACCGGCTGGTCGTCGGCGCCCTCGGCCAGCCGCAGCCAGGTGCGGCCCTCGCGGCGGTCGAGCACCGTGACCCCCGGCACGCCGTCGGTCCAGCCGTCGCCCGCCGCGGGGGCGTGCACGATCAGCGTCGTGCCGCTGCCCTCCCGCAGCTCGTCGACCGTGCCGCAGGCCACCA
>Ga0247823_10004688_pt1 | contig 10921 bp, 8 predicted proteins | sample 13C_PalmiticAcid_2_FD_192426 | JGI IMG/M metagenome (GOLD analysis project Ga0247823, IMG submission 192426) | Soil microbial communities from agricultural site in Penn Yan, New York, United States - 13C_PalmiticAcid_Day30 | ecosystem: Environmental > Terrestrial > Soil > Agricultural land...
GCGCACGTCGATTGCGTGGAGCTCGATTTTCGTGGGGCCATGCATGTGAGGACAGCGAAAATCGAGCCCGAACGCCAGGTCGGACGTGCGCTCGTTCGTTTTCTCAATCCGCGAGAGCGGCGTTGCGCTGTAGCCGTGCGCGCTTCAGTGTAGCTCGGCGGGTTCGAAGACCTGCCAAAAGGCATCCGCCCACTTGCCTGCGCCGCGATCGTTCGGGTGAATGCCATCGCTGGCGCGTTCGAGCTCGAGGCCACTCGAGTCGAAGAATCGGCAATTTCCAGCATGCTCTCGCAGAACAGCCTCCAGCGTGGAGGCAGAGCCAGCATTTGCCCTCGACGGCGGGCCGATCCACCAGCATTCGCGATCTGCCACGCGCTTGACGATGTTCTCGATGCTGTGCGCGTAGGCTTCCGGATGGGGTACGGTCGCGTCGTTCGCCCCGAGCGTGATGACGACGATGTCGGGATCGTGGGCACGCAACAGATCCCTGAGCGTCGGCGCCTTGTCGAACGAACTTATCGTTTCGCTCACTTTGGTGAACCGAACGATCTTCGCGCCCGCTCCTTCGAGCTTGGCTTCGAGGGCACGCGTCAATCCGAAGCGGCCGCCCACCATCGAGTCGCCGACGTGCAGGACCTTCTTGCCCGCGAGCGATCTCGGACGGTTCGGCTCCGCGGGCGTGTCCACCTCGGTCGTCCCCACCGTGGGAAGTTCGATCGATGCGGCACGCGTGGTCGCCGACGTGGACTCCTTGGGGACCGGAGGAGCAGATTCGGCCGGATCGCGTCGCGAGCACCCCCCGAGAAACGAGGTGCAGGCGGTCGCGATCGCTACGGCGAGAACCGGTCGAAGCATCGCGCGGGTTATGGCAGAGCAGCCAGCCTCGGTCGAGCCTCAACGGCGCTCGCTGTCCGCGAGTCCGGCGTGTGATGGGAGCTACAGCGCAACGCCGCTCTCGCAGATTGAGAAAAAGAAGGAGCGCACGTCCGACCAGTGCGTTCTGGGGCTCGACGCAATCGATGCGCGCTCTAGAGCACCGTCGAGCTATCCGACAGGGAAGTGCCGATTACTGCTCGACGTCCGCGCAGCACCGAAAGCCCGTCGAATAGTCGTGGTACCAGGTCTCGTGCGCGTCGGTCCGGTAGCCGCAACCGTCGCCATTCTTCTCGACATCGAGGTAGTAGCCGCCCTGGAACGTACCGGCCGGATCGTCGACCCACTCGTGGATGTTGCCGACCATGTCGTAGACGCCGTATCCGTTGGTGCACCCTTCGTGCGAACCGGTCTCCGCCAGGGTGCCCGGCAGCTGATTGAGCTGCGGGTCGTTCATGATCTTGGGCGACGAGAACGCTGTGCCGTTCTGTACGTTCGCCATGAAATAGTAGCCAATCGGGCTGCGGCCCTTGTCGTTGCACGTTCCGGGCTGCCGCTTGTTGTCGTAGCCGTATTGGAGCTTGTCAGGGCCCTTGCATGCGGTCTTCCACTCCTGTGGCTTGCAGAGTCGCTTGCCGGAAGCCTTGCACGCCTTCGCCGCCTCCCGGCCGCTGATGTACCCCTGGGGATACACGCCCTTTTCGCTTACGGCGCGCACGTTGTGGCCGTCGACGGGCATGTAAAACGGATACGGGCGCTCTTCTCCATCCGGGAGAATTTCGACGAGCGACGCTTCGTACTTGTCGACACAGAAGCGGTCCTCGACGCTCACCATTTCGGGAGGGCAGAGCGTCTGTGGCGGAGCGGCAACGTCGGTGTCGTCGAGCTCATCGACAGCGGTGTCGACGGAGGCCAACGCGACGCTCGGAAACGCAACGGAAGTGAGCTGGACCGAATCGCTCGAAATGGCCGAATGATGATAAGCCGTGCTATTGCCAAGAACGCGACCGGTAAGCAGCTTGCTTTGCATCAGCTCTGAGCCGATCGCTCCGACGTGCATACCGCCGGCCACGGCGACGAACGCCGTCATTCCTGCTCCAATCACTGCCATAAGCCAAGCCGGGCGGTATTCCTGAGTCACTTCTCACCTCCGGCAGTGTCCCCAGGGGGATGCTCCCTCCTGATGGCCGCGTACTGAGCTACGCGTGAACCAGGGAATACGTGCACCACCGGGGCCAGTCGACCTCTATTCGAGCTGAGACGTAAAAAATGTGAGATGGCGTCACCCGTTATCCACAGGGACGACTCGCTCTCTACAGTAGAGACATCAAAGATTTCCATATTCTTCATGTTCGGACCTCATGTGGAATCTCGGCGCTTGACGGCGACGATGTGGGTAAAAGTAGTCCGAACAAGAGATGGTGCAAGGCCGTGTTTTTCCGTCCCGAGTGCGCGGGGAACTGCCATCGACCGAGCGATGACGTGTGAATGTCGGCGCCCGCGAGCGCGACGAACGCGCGTGGCTCAGGCGAGCGCGCGACGGCAGCCCAGGCGAGTGGGAATCACGGACGGAGGCGTGCGTAGACGGCTTCGTATCCGCGGCGCATCGAGATGACGGAGAAGTGGTCTTCGACACGCGCTCGCGCTGCCGCTCCGCGCCGTCGGAGCTCGTCCGGGGCGTCGATTGAAGCCTGCATCGCGCGCGCGAGCGCTCGAGCGGAACCATTCGACGCGAGCCATCCCGTCTCGCCGTCGCGCACGACCTCGGGCACGCCTCCGGTGGGGAGCGCCACGACCGGACGTTCCATCGCCATCGCCTCGAGCAGGGCGACCCCGAGTCCCTCCTGACGTGCGCTCGAGAGCGCTACATCACTTTCGGCGATGGCACTGCGCACATCCTCTGCGTAGCCCACGAAGCGGACGCGCTCGCTGACGCCGAGTTGCGAGGCCAGTGCCTCGAGCGCAGCGCGTTCCTCGCCGTCGCCGACGATCGCGAGGTCTGCTTCCGGTACCTCGGCCAACGCCTCGAGCGCGATATCGAGGCCCTTGCGTCGGTCGAGCCGACCGAGCGCGATGAAGCGCACGCGCCCGCCGTGTGGGCGGGGGCGCGGTGAAGATGACGGCATGAAATGCGTCGTGTCTACGCCGTTGTGGACGACGTAGAGCTGCGGATGGGTGCTGTCCCGGAGCTTCGGTTCACGTGCGAGGCCGACCGACCGGACGTGCTCACTGATGAACACGACGGCGTCGGCTCGACGGAGGGACCAGCGTGAGAACGGCCAGCAGGTCGGGTCGTCGTAGACGCGGGTCGAGTGCTCGGTGCGTACCACCCGAGCTCCGACCCAACGCGCCGCGCGCGTGCCGAGGACCTGTGAAGCGAACGTGTGGAGATGCACGATGCGCGCTCGCTGGCGTTCGAGGACCGCTGCGAGCCATCGGACGTCGCCCGTGCCAAAGGTGCTCGCCAAATAGGGCACGGGACCCTCGCGAACGGACCCGCGATCTTCGATCTCGAGCCCGGAATCGCGAAACAATCGGCGAAGCGCCTCGTTCGGCGTAAACAGCGCAATGACGTGGCGTCGGCCTAGAGCACCAATCCGTTTGCTCCCTTCGTCTTTCCGCCGATTTCCGTCGCATCGCTTCGTCACTCCTCCTCCAGACACGCCTGTATCTGTCGTCGTCGCTCCTCGCGCTGCTCGGAACTCGCCGACAAGACTCGGTCCGCAAACGGATCGGTGCTCTAGCTCTTGGGTCGGGGCGGTCGGTCGCGCGAGATCGAGCAACATCCGCTCTGCCCCGCCGATCTCGCCGGCAGCCACGACGTGGACGACGGTCACGCAGCCTCCTCGCATCGCTCGGTTGCCGCCGTGGTCGCTGCACGGAGGTCCGTGAGCCGCGCTTCGAAGCGAAACCAGAAGATGACCGCGACCACGAGCTGGACGAGCGACGTCGCCAGCGCGATGCCCTCGATGCCGAGGATCCGGAAGAGAAGGATGTTGCCGATGGCGTTCGTCGTCGCGTTGACGATGCCCATCGAGATCATGATTCGGCCGTTTTTCGTCGCGACATGAGCGCGCGCCAGGACGAGGAGGGCGCCGAAGGGCGCGAGTCCCACGAGGTGGTAGGGGAGGATGTCTGCCATGCGGCGGACGCCGGCTTCATCCATTTGTCCGTGCAAGAACACGAGCCGGAGGAGCGGCGTCCGTACCAGGTAAAGGAGGAGCGAGGCACACGCCAGGATCCCGCAGACGCTGATGAGGGCGCGTACGACGGTACGTCGAATGGCAACGAGGTCGCCCCGACTGAAATCGTCCGCGAGGTGACTCAACAGAACGGGGAGGAGCGCCGCCTGGAGAAGCGAGGTGGGAAGCGTGGAGACGTCACCGGAGTAGCGGAGCATCGTAACCCCGCCGGCCACACCCGTGAGGCCAGCCATGAACTGGTCGACGACGGGGTTCACCCGAGTGACCGCGCCGCCTCCCACCTCGGAAGACGCAAGGCGTGCGAACGCGAGGAGCGCCGGCGGGCGATCGAAGCACAGGTGGATGCGTAACCCGAGCGCGCGCACCGCGAAGAGCGCGAGTACGGATGCGGCGATGATCTCCGAAACGAGCGAGGCGACCGGTACGAAGGCGATCCCGATCGTCGCGTGCGTCGTGGCGAGGAGGCCGACGTTCGCGAGCATGCCGAGGAAGCTCGCGATCGGTTGGATGAAGAACTGCCGCTCGACGACGGCGAGCGTGCTGAAGAACGTCCGCGTGCTCATCGCCACGAGGTAGGCGCAAAACGGCGGCACCATCCGTGCGGCGAGGCCGAACGACGCGTCGTCGTAGCGAATGCGGAACCAGCCAAGCGCGAGGGCGCCGACGAGCAGGGCGATGAGTCCGCCGATCACCCACGTGTGCGCGAGGAGCGAACCGCGGAGGCGCGGCAGCCCTTCCGGTCGTGCGAGGCGCTCCTCGGCGAGGATCGGCACGAGCGAGGAGTCCTGGTGCATCGAGAACACGAGCGAGCCGGCGAACGCGAAGACCGACCACGCAAAGACGTACACGTCGGTGGCGTCGCTCCGTCCGAACCAGTACGCGTAAAGGAGGGGGAGCGCCGCCTCGAGTGCGCGGAAGCCGATCTGTGCGGGGAGGACGAGCAGCGTCGTTCGCGCGATCGATCGCTTCTTGGGCTGGGCGGTGCCTCCGTTTGGTCTTGCTCGGGGATCCTGCGCGCTCACGTGTCCAGGACTCCGGCCCGGCTCATCGAAGCTCCTTAGCACGGTAGAAGCGGGACGGTGCCCACTTGCGTGGGCGGACGAAACAGCCACGTGTTCTGTCGCTCGTCGTTTGCCGGGTGACCGGGGCTGGTGTAACGGGACTCCGATGTCGGTTACGGCTCGGCGCGAATCCATCCAAGAGGCGCCCGCGTTCCAAGCTCATGCGAACGAGGGCGAGATCCCGCTCCTCGCGGCCCGCCGCAAGGTCCGTGTTCTTTTCATCAACGACACGGCGCGCAACGGCGGTCCCGGGCGGAGCCTCTTTTACATCCTCCGCTTCCTCGATCCGGCGGTCATCCATCGCGCGGTCGTGCTTCCGCGGCCAGGCGTCATCAGCGAGCTCTACACGAGCCGCGGCGTCACCGAAGACCTGCTCTTCGAGCCCGATCTCGTCGAAAACCCCATCGAGCCGCACCGTCGCTCGATGGCTCGTGAGGATTTCGAAGCTCCCATCGCGGTGCGCGGCGCGCGCGCGGCGTTCAATGTCTTCCGGGCCGGACGCGCCATGGCGCGCCTCACGATGCTCCTCCGTCGGGGGGCGTTCGACCTTGTCTATTGTAACGGAACGAATGCCGATTTCGCCGGTGGCCTACTCGCGCGGACGAGCGACGTGCCGGCGCTTTGGCACGTCCGCTACACGTCGCTGCCGAAGGCTGTACGCGGCGTGCACGATCGCCTCGCCGCGAGCGAGGGGGTAAAGCGCATCGTCTGCGTGTCGAACGCCTCGGCGGGTCTGTTCCCACATTGTCCCGAGAAGGTGCGCGTCATTCACAACGCGCTCGACACCGAGGAGTTCAACGCGACGGGCATCGAGCCTTGCCTCAAGAAGGAGCTCGGCCTGCCTCAGGATGCCGTGGTGTTCGGCAGCCAAGGGCGCATCCTTCCTCGCAAGGGATACGTCGAGATGATCCACGCTGCGCGCGGAGCTCTCGCGGCCATGACCGACGACGAGCGCCGCCGTGCGTTCTTTGCGGTCCTCGGCGACACGCCGGAGGACATCCGGCCCGATCACCTCGCGGAGTGCCGCGCGCTCGTTTCGTCGCTCGGTATGGAGGAAAAATTCCGTTTCCTCGGCTTCCGGGCGGACATCAAGCCGTACGCGGCGGATTTCGATGTCGCGGTCGTTCCGAGCATTTACGCCGACCCGCTGCCAAGGGCCGTCATCGAAGCGATGGCGCTGGGTAAGCCGGTGATCGCGTTCGACGTGGGCGGGGTCTCGGAGATGCTCGAGAGCGGGAAAACGGGCACCCTCGTTCGTGGCGGCGATAGCGACGCTCTTGCGCGTGAAATGCTCCGCTACTTCCGCGATCCGGCGCTTCGCGCGGCCCATGGTCGGGCGGGACGTCTCCGGGTCGAGCAGAATTTCGACGGAGCGCGGCAGGCTCGCCGAATCCAAAACGAGATCCTGCAGGCGTCCGGGCTCGCCGTCTCGTCGCCACCCGCTCGGTCGGCGTAGATCTAGATTCGAGCGCGCTGGGTCGGGAAAATGCGAGCGACGGAGCGGTGCGTTGCACGGCTCCGTCGCGAGGGGATCGGCCTTCGCCGCGTTCCCGGGCAGGCATCGCCGGCAGCGTCGAGCGTGCCGGCGATGTCCTTGCGCGAGGGGGCGATCAGTCGCTGAGGGCGGCGGGGGCGTTCGAGATCGTGCGCGAGCCGGCCTCCTCGATGGCCTCGGAGCGGCGGGGGCGCTTGTTGCACTGGAGGATCTGCTTGCGGACGCGAACGGCTTCCGGTGTGACTTCGACGAGCTCGTCGGCGTCGATCCACTCCATCGCTGTCTCGATCGTGAGCGTGCGCGGCACCGCGAGCATGACGTTTTCGTCCTTGCCGTGGTTGCGCACGTTGGTCTGCTTCTTCTCTTTGATGAGGTTGCAGTCGGCGTCGCTCGGCCGGTTGTGCTCGCCGACGATCATGCCTTCGTACACGTCTACGCCAGGCGAGATGAAGAACTCACCGCGCGGCTGGAGGTGGTGCATCGCGTACGGGGTCGCGACGCCGGCGCGGTCGGCGACGATGGCGCCGAGCTGGCGCTTCGCCATCGCTCCGCCCCACGGCTCCCACCCGTCGAACATCGTCGTGAGGAGGCCGGTTCCACGGGTCGACGTGAGAAACTCGCCGCGGAAGCCGATGAGCGCGCGGCTCGGCACGCGGAACTCGAGGCGCGCGCGGCCGTGGCCGTGGTTCGTCATTTTCGTCATGCGGCCGCGGCGCTGGCCGAGGCGCTCGGTCACGACGCCGATGTACTGGTCGGGGACGTCGATGACGCAAAGCTCGTACGGCTCGTGCGGCGTGCCGTCGATGTCTTTCGTGATGACCTCGGGGTTACCGAGCTGCATCTCGTAGCCTTCGCGGCGCATCGTTTCGACGAGGATGCCGAGCTGGAGTTCGCCGCGACCGAGCACCGTGAACGTATCCGGAGAGTCGGTGTCCTCGAACTTCAGCGCCAGGTTCTTGCGCGTCTCGCGGACGAGGCGCTCGCGGAGCTGACGGCTCGTCAGGTACTTCGATTGCTTGCACTTTCCGGCGAGCGGCGACGTATTCACGCCGATGCGCATCTTGATCGTCGGCTGCTCGACGACGATGCGGGGCAGTGCGCGGTTCTCCCAGCCATCGGACAGGTCGGTGAGCGTGTCGCCGACGTCGATGTCCTCGATGCCAGCGATCGCAATGATTTCGCCGGCTTGCGCTTCCTGGGTGACCGTGCGCTTCAGACCCTCGTAGGTCGAGAGGACCTTAATCGCCGCCTTTGCCTTGCTGCCATCCTTGAGGACGGCGACCTGCTGGTTGGCTCGGATCGTGCCGGCGGCGATGCGGCCGATGGCGAGACGGCCGGTGTAGTCGTCGTGGTCGATGTTGTTGACGACGATCTGCAAAGGCGCGTTCGGATCGCCCTTCGGCGGCGGCACCTTTGCGAGGATCATGTCGAAGAGCGGCTGGAGGTTCGTCGAGGTATCGTCGAGCGACGTCTTCGCGATGCCGTCCCGGCCAATGGCGTAGAGGACCGGGAAGTCCGTCTGGGCCTCCGAAGCCTCGAGGTCAATGAAGAGGTCGAAGATTTCGTTCAAGACCTCGTTGGGGCGGGCGTCCTGGCGGTCGATCTTGTTGATGACCACGATGACCGGGAAGCCGAGCTCCAAGCACTTCGTGAGGACGAAGCGCGTCTGCGGCAGAGGCCCTTCGGCCGCATCGACGAGGAGAATCGCTCCGTCGGCCATCATCAGCGTACGCTCGACCTCCCCGCCGAAGTCGGAGTGACCTGGGGTGTCGACGACGTTGATCTTGATGACCTCGCCGGCCTTCGTTTTCCAACGAACGCTCGTGTTCTTCGCGAGGATCGTAATTCCGCGTTCACGCTCGAGATCATTCGAGTCCATGACGCGTTCGGCGACGGCTTCGTTCTCGCGGAACGTACCGGCCTGTTTGAGCATGTGGTCGACGAGCGTTGTCTTGCCGTGGTCGACGTGAGCGACGATCGCCACGTTTCTTAGCTGCATGGGGGCGCGTCTAACTAGTCCCTGAGTGAGGAGGAGGCAAGCGCCTCACCCCCTTTTTGCAGAGATTTGGCTGAGCCTGCTCCCAAAGGAGCGAAACCCCTCCGCTTGCGACGGAGCCATGCGAACGGAACCAATCCCGAGGGCTTGTCGCGCTTGGGGACGGAGCGGCACGGAGGTTGCGTCTGGAGCGACCGTCGCGCGCGGCGAGGTCGCCGGAAGGAGGAAGCCGTGAAGTCGTTGGCGTTGATGGTGGCGTTCGCGATCGCCGTAGTCGGCGCGCTTGGAGTCCTGGTTCCGAGCTCGCTCCTTTCCATCGCACGAAGCTTCGCTACGCCCGTCGGCCTCTACGTAGTCGCGGCCATTCGCGTTGCGGTCGGGCTCCTGTTCGTGTCCGTCGCTCCACGTGCGTCGCGACCGAACGTACTTCGCGCGCTCGGCGCGTTCATTCTCCTCTCTGGCGTCGTCACACCGTTCGTTGGCGTCGAGCGGGCGCGCGAGTACATCGACGCGTGGTCGTCACGCGGAACGGGCGTGCTCCGGCTCTGGGGTGTTCTCGGCGCCTTGCTTGGCGGCGTCCTCGCCCACGCCCTGAGCGCGGGTCCGCGACATCGCTACCGCCCCGCGCGGTCAGCGGCGTGATCGCGCGTCCTCGCCCCTGCGTCGTCGTCCATGGACGAGCCCTGCGAGGACGGCGGTGACGAGCGCGGCGGTTTCGCCGTCCGGGCGAGGAGTCGGGCTCGCGTTGCAGCCCGATCCCGCGCCCGGATTGCTCGCGCTGTTATGGGTTACGCCACCCCCATCGTTGCTCGTGCCCGGCGTGCATCTTGTGTTCGCCGTGACGGAACACGTGGTGCTCACCTGGGTGCCGGTGGGGCACTCGTCGCATGCGTGGCACACGCCTTGGTCCAAGTAAAATCCCGTTTGACAGCTGCCGCAATCCGACAGCTTCGGACCCGCGCACGCAGCGCAGTTCGCGCACGGAGCGCAGACGGTGTCGGCGGTCGGGCTACACGCCGAGGAGACGTAAGAGCCCGCGCCGCAGGTGCTGCATGTCGAGCACGAGTTGCCTGCGAGGTACTTGCCGTCGTCGCAGCTCGTGCATTCACTTGCGCTGGGACCCGAGCACGTGGCGCAGGTGGCATGGCACGACGGTAAAACCGCCTTGATCTCGGGATCCTCGTCGAGCGATTTGAACGTGAAGCCCTCGCCCTCGAGGATGGGGACGATGTACTTCACCATGTCGACGGTGTTGCCCGTGCCGCTCTTCAGATTGTGGTTGTTCGTGTTGCCGTGCGGATCGTGCAAAAGCACGATCCCCTTGCCGACACTTCGAAGCTCGTTGAGATAGCGATTGCCGCACTGCTCGCTCGTGTAACCGAGATTCCAGCATTCCCAGTCGGCGGCCTGCGTCGCGGCCGGGGTCTGGTCGGTCGGGCCACCGCCCGCCATCCAGTAGATCGGCCCGATGTACTTTTTCATCGCGGACGCGGATATCGTCGCGTGCACGTCGGAGTTCCACGATCCGAGCGGCGCCCGGAAGAAAAAGCGGCCATAGGAGACATGGGGCGCGATGAGCGTGTCCGTCTCGGAGAGCTCTGGGACGCGCTGACCGTCCGGGATGCTCGCGAGATCGCGGTGCGTCGTTGCGTGGTTTGCGACGAGGTGCCCATCGCTCACGAGTTTGGCGAGAATGCTGGTGGCGTCGGCTACGGGCGTACACTCGGGATTCGGCAGGGCGGTCGCCGCGATGCACGCCCCGTTGACGAAGAACGTCGCGTGGATGGGGGTGGGACGATTCTTTAGCCACGTCGACAGCTCGCCGGTGACGTCCATCGGGCCCGGGCCGTCGTCGAACGTGAGGATGAGCTCTTTGTCGCCGAGCATCGCGCCCTGATAGTTTTCGGGCGCAGCGATGAGGGCGTGCGCGCGTGTTCCGATGATCTCGCTGGAGTTTGTCCAATCGCGTGCGAGGTCGCGACCGCACCCTGCCAGCACGACGCACACGAGCGTCATCGACGCGCCCAGGCGTAGGCGGCGCGCCTTCGAGGAATTGGAGCCGGATGCCGACATGACCTTACAGGATAGCGCGGACGCTTCGTCGGGCCAGCGGCATCGCGCCCGCAGCGCGAATAGAACAATATTCTAGAACATTGTTGTTGCCGGCGGTACGCTGAGGCAATGATGAAGTCGGTCGTGGTGACGGGCGCCAACCGTGGGATCGGGTTGGCTGTATCGCGTGAGTTGGCGAGGCGCGGGTGCCGAGTGTTCGTCGTGGCGCGTGATGCCGAGG
>Ga0247823_10004691_pt1 | contig 10915 bp, 6 predicted proteins | sample 13C_PalmiticAcid_2_FD_192426 | JGI IMG/M metagenome (GOLD analysis project Ga0247823, IMG submission 192426) | Soil microbial communities from agricultural site in Penn Yan, New York, United States - 13C_PalmiticAcid_Day30 | ecosystem: Environmental > Terrestrial > Soil > Agricultural land...
GAAATCGAGCTATGAACTCATCGCGTCGGCTACGGGAACGTTGCAAATCTTGATCGCGGCCGAGGCCCCGGTGCGTGCGGGGGCGGTGGCGGCGCGGATCGTCTGAATGATCATGCCATCGACGATCGTGTCGCGCTTGGCGATGGCGATAGCAGATGATGTTCCGGTCGAGTGCGGCGACGGACGGACAGCGATCGACGCGGATGCCGCGCGCCTCGACGCCCTGCTCGGGGGCGACGCTAGCGCGGGCGGGTGGCGGCTATGGACAAACCGCCCTTGTCTCGTCACGACGCGGCGTTTTGCGGCTATGCCCCGCTTCGCCGATGCGGCGCTGGAGAGCGCATGCCGAGGGTGGCCGGTGTTTATGCGGCCGAGCGGGGGAACGACGGTGGCGCACCGGCCCGGCACACTGAACGCCAGCCATTTTCAATCGTGGCGCGGGGACGGCGACGACGCAATCCAGAGGTTCCGGATATTCTGCGAGCATCTCGCAGCGTCAATATGTTCCGTAGGCGTCCGGGCATGCTTGGGCCGTGTACATCGCAGCCACTGCGACGGCCGCTTTAATCTGGTATCGGCGGGGCGGAAATTGGCTGGTACTGCGTCGCTTGTACGACGCAAAGGCGACTATGTTGGTTTGCTATGCCATGCGTCAATTTGGGCGGAAGGCGACGTCGCGGCGGATGTGAGGGCCATTGAACGTTTCGAGGCAGCTTTGGAACTTGATACTTCATACTCCGAGAATGTGCATGCAACGTTGGAACAGCATTTTATGTCGGCTTTCGCAGACGCAGGCACTTAAGCAGACCGTCGACTACCGGTCGTTTGCTGCCAACCTCGCCCCACCGGTCTCGAACGTCCGCTTCTCCAGGCGCGTCGCCTGAAAGCTGGCGGTCCGCAACCGGCCAGTTGAGCACGCGGCTACAAGTCCTGCACGTGGAAACGCGTTAAATTGCTCAGGCTTCGTATTCATCTTGAGCGAGTTCGGCCTGTAGTCCTATCCTTCGGACATCCGCAGTGGCGATTCCGGACAGGGGCCGCCGGCCTTTGGTGAGAGGAGGCTCGATGATTCGTCCCTTGATCGCGATGTCGATGACCTCGCTATTGATTTGGGCGACGCCAGCGTTGGGCCGGGCGCCGGCGCTTTTTGTTGATAGCCGAAGCACGACCGCGAACGCCGCCGAGAGACTGGAAAAACAGGACCGCGAGGTTGCTTTGCGGCTCTCGAAAATCCCGTCCGCCTCATGGCTCGCATACGGCTCGCCGGAGGTCGTGGAAGAAAAGGCTCGTGACATTGTCGGCCGCGCCTCCGTCCAAGGGCATATCCCTGTTCTGGCGATCTACAATATTCCGTACCGCGACTGCGCTCTCTATTCAGCGGGCGGTGCCGCCGACAGCAGGGCCTACCGCGAATGGATCCTCGGCGTCGCACGCGGGATCGGTGATCGCGCCGCTATCGTCATTCTCGAGCCGGACGGACTCGGAGTCATTCCATGGCATCGCACCCTCGCGGGTGATATCGAGGGCTGCCGGCCTGAGGGGAAAAACGATGGCGCCGCAGCGCGGCGATATGAGGAACTGCGCAGCGCCGTCGCGATTCTCTCTGAGCGACCCGGGGTCAGCATCTATCTCGATGGAACCGGCAGCAGCTGGCTGGCGCCCGGCGAGATCGCCAGCCGGCTGATCAAGGCGGATGTCGCCAAAGTGTCGGGTTTCTTCCTCAACGTTTCCAATTTCGAGAGCGATGACCGGGTCATTCCCTATGCCCGCTGGGTCAGCGACTGTATCGCCCTCATCACGCGAGGCGGGCTCGATCCGCGCGAGTGTCCGAGCCAATATAGCCCCGCAGCTTTCGACGACGAGAAGAGCTGGGCGGCGACCGACAAGGCTTATGATCGCCTGTTCGTGCGAACGGGGCTGACACGCGATCCCTCGCGTCAGAAACATGCCGTGATCGATACGAGCCGTAACGGTCGGGGATCGTGGAAACCGCCTGCTGGCGCATATCGCGACGCGGAAGTCTGGTGCAATCCTCCCGGCCGAGGACTAGGCAGGCGACCTTCGCTCCAAACCGGAAACCCCTATGTCGATGCCTTCCTCTGGATCAAGGTGCCTGGAGAATCCGATGGGGAATGTCTGCGCGGAACGGCGGGACCGGCGGATCCCGAGCGCGGCGTCACGGCCCCGCCTGCCGGGCAATGGTTCGCCGCGCAGGCGCGCGAACTGATCGAGCTGGCGGAGCCGCCGCTACCAGCCGAATGACAGCGGCGCCTATTCGGCAGGCGGTGCGGTCGAGGCGCGGACGAGCAATTCATGGGCATGGTCGCGCCGCCGCGATCCGGAGAAATCACTCTTGCCGTCGAGCGCTGCAATCAGACGATCGGCGGCGTCCCACGCCATTTGTCGAACGGGCTGATTGACGGTCGTGAGCTGCGGCCATGCGGTCCGCGAAACCTCGGAATTATCGAAGCCTGCCACCGAAAGGTCGCCTGGCACGGCAAGGCCGAGATCGCGCGCCGCCGCGATGGCGGCTGCCGCCATATCGTCATTCTGCGCGAGAATGGCGGTCGGACGAGGGGATTGCGCGAGAAGCTCGCGCGCAGCGCGGTAGCCGATGTCATAGGTGAAGTCGCCTGTGACGACTAGCCGCTCGTCGATGGCCGCGCCGGCGTCGCCGAACGCGCGCCGATAGCCCTCCATCCGGCCGAGGCTGGCTGCGTGGGACGGATCGCCGAGGATGATACCGAGACGTCGATGGCCGAGTGACAGGAGGTGCGCCGCGACCGCATGGCCTGCAGCCGCTTCGTCCATCGTGACAACGATACCGCGGTCTAGCTCACTGTGGGGGGTAATTCGGCCATAGGGCAGTTTGTGCCGTTCGAGCATGTCGAGCAGCACCGGCTGGTCACAAGCCGGGGGCGCCAGGAGAATGCCGTCGAGACCGGCGCGGAGCAGGAGTCTCCCCAGCTCCTCGGGCCGGCTCGCGACATGATTGAAGGGCAGGACCACAAGACGGTAGCGTCCGTGCTCCAGACGTCCCAGCGCCCCATTTTGCAAATCGACGACATAGCTGGGACTCGGGCGCTCATAAGTGAGGCCGATAAGATAGGAGCGCCGCGCGATCAGGCTCTGAGCGGCGAGATTGGGATGATAGTCGAGCTCGGCCGCGGCTTCCTTGACCTTCTGGCGCACCGCCTTGCTGACATGCGGGGCGTCGTTGAGAGCGCGGGAGACGGTCTTGGGCGTGACGCCGGCCACGCGCGCGATGTCGACGATCGTGGTTCGCTTGGAAATCTGCCCCTCCGTCCTCGCGCAGGCCGCGCGATATCGCCCGATAGCGCGCAATTACAAGCCTCATAGCGCCTCGCTTGACTTCTGTCGATGCACGACGGTAAACGTTGACCGAGAATCGGTAAACGTTGACATAAAATAGGGGAGAGGGAATGAATTTGCCGCGCGGGGCTGCCATGGCGCTCGGAGTCACGTCGCTCGCGACGTTGGCGTCGGTGTCCCTGATCACGATCGCTGCTGCCCAGGCACCAATCGCTGGCCCTTCGGCGAGTGCCGAGGCGAATCCAGACAACTGGCCCTCGCGCGCCGCGACGCTCGCGCCCGATCCCGCGATCGAACGGCGCATAGACGATCTGATCGCGGCGATGTCGCTCGAACAGAAGGTCGGCCAGATCATCCAGGCCGATATCGGCAGCGTCACCCCCAACGACGTCTATCGCTATCATTTGGGCTCGGTGCTCAACGGTGGCAATTCCGATCCGGGCGGGCGCTACAATGCACCGGCAAAGGATTGGCTTGCCGCCGCCGACGCCTTTTATGCCGCCTCGATGAAGCCGAACGGCAAGCTTCCGCGCATTCCGGTGATCTGGGGCAGCGACGCCGTCCATGGGCACAACAATGTCGTCGGCGCAACGCTCTTTCCGCACAATATCGGCCTCGGTGCGGCCCGCAATCCCGATCTTATCCGCCGTATCGGCGAGGCCACCGCCATCGAGATGCGTATCACGGGGCTCGACTGGACCTTCGCGCCGACGCTCGCGGTCGTGCGTGATGACCGCTGGGGCCGCACTTATGAGGGCTTCGGCGAAACACCCGAAATCGCGACAAGCTATGCCGCACCGCTGATCGAGGGGCTGCAGGGTAAGATCGGCGACAAGGACTGGCTGCGTGGCCCGCACATCATCGCCACTGCCAAGCATTTTCTGGGTGACGGCGGCACGCACGGCGGCAAGGACCAGGGCGATGCGCAAATGCCTGAGGCGCAGCTGCGCGATCTCTTCAGTCCGCCCTATCTTCCAGCCCTCGACGCCGGCGTACAGTCGGTGATGGTGAGCTTTTCAAGCTGGAACGGCGTCAAGATGCACGGCAACCGTTCGTTGCTGACAGGGGTCATGAAGGACCGCTGGAATTTCGACGGGTTTCTGGTCGGCGACTGGAACGGTCACGGTCAGGTGGCGGGCTGCAGCGCCACCGACTGCGCGGGGTCCGCGATTGCCGGGCTCGACATGTATATGGCTCCCGACAGCTGGAAGGAACTCTATCGCACCACGCTAGCGCATGCGCGGAGTGGAAGCCTGCCGGTCGCGCGGCTCGACGATGCGGTGCGCCGGATCCTGCGCGTCAAGCTGCGGGCCGGACTCTTCGAGGCCGGCAAGCCTTCGTCGCGACCCTTTGGCGGGCGCTTCGAACTGCTCGGCGGCCCGGACCATCGCGCGCTGGCGCGCGAGGCAGTCCGAGAATCTCTTGTACTCCTGAAGAATGCGGGGAGCCTGCTGCCGCTGAAACCGGGCGCCAACATTCTCGTCGCAGGCGATGGCGCGGACAATCTCACCAAGCAGACGGGAGGCTGGACGCTCAGCTGGCAGGGGACCGGAACCAACCGCAGTGACTTTCCCAATGCGCAATCGATCTGGGAAGGTATCGACGCCGAGGTGACGGCCGCGGGCGGATCGGCCACCCTGTCGGCCGAAGGCCGCTATAGCCACAAGCCCGACGTCGCGATCGTCATATTTGGCGAGGATCCTTACGCTGAATTCCAAGGTGACCGACCTGACGTCGGTTACGACGATGCGAAAAATCTGGCTCTGCTGCGCTCGCTCAAAGCGGCGGGGATTCCCACGGTCTCGGTGTTTCTTTCGGGACGCGCCATGTGGGTCAACCCGTTCCTCAACGCCTCGGATGCCTTCGTCGCGGCGTGGCTTCCGGGCTCCGAAGGCGGCGGCGTGGCCGACATGCTATTCGGCAAGGCCGATTTTCGCGGCAAGCTGCCCTATAGCTGGCCGAAGGCGAGCGACCAGACCGCGGTCAATGTGGGCGACGCGGATTATGATCCGCTTTTCGCCTACGGCTTCGGATTGACGTTTGCGGACAAGGGGGATCTCGCCCTTCTTCCTGAAGCTCGCTCGGGTGCCGCCGCAGCCGACCCCGGCCTGCTGTTCGGCGCCGGAAAGCCCGGCAGCGGACGCCGGCTGATGCTCGGAGCACCCGGTGCGCTTTCCACCAATCCCGGGCCCGAGCTCATCGAGGCGCGCGGCGCTGATCGCGCCGCGCAAGAGGATTCGGTGCGCTTGCGCTGGACCGGCGCTGGTCCAGCCGTCGCTGCGATCGTCGAAGACGCGCCCGCCGACCTGTCGCGCCAGTCGAACGGTGATCTCGCGCTCGAGCTCGAGTTGAAAGTGGATAAGGCTCCGTCGGCGGACGTAAGCCTGATCATGGGATGCGGTTCGCAGTGCGCGGGAGGATTCCCCTTGCGGGCGATGCTTTCCGAGGCGGCGAAGACCGCGAAATGGACGCGGATCGCGATTCCGCTGCGCTGCTTCGAGAAGGCTGGCGTCGATATGACGCGCGTCGAGACGCCGTTCAGCATCGCTACGTCGGGCGCTCTCGATCTTGTCCTGTCCTCGGCGCGGATCGTCTCGCCGTCGGGGCCGACAATGCAATGCAAATAAGACTTACGTAAGGGAGGATGACATGAACAGGGGTAAAGTGATGCGCGCCGCGCTGGTGGTGCTGCTTTCGACAACCGCGGCACTGCCTGCCCACGCGCAGGTGGCCGGGGAAGCAGATGGCGCGAGCGAAGACCGTGACGAGATCATCGTCACCGCGAACCGCCGCGCGGAAAATTCGCAAGACGTGTCAGGCGTCGTTCAGGCGCTAGGCGCCGATCAGTTGCGCCAGGACGGCATATCCGAACTGCGCCAGCTCCAGGTCGCAGTGCCGGGTCTCAGCATTGCGAACCAGGAAGGCAATGTCGAAATCTTCATTCGCGGCGTCGGCTCGGCGAACAACACCGAGCTAGGTGATCCAGGCGCCGCGCCGCACCTCAACGGAACCTATATCCCGCGCCCGCGGGGGCTTGGACTGATGTTCTATGACCTCGACCGCGTCGAGGTGAACAAGGGGCCGCAAGGCACGCTCTACGGCCGCAACGCGCTCGCCGGCACGCTAAATATCATCACCGCCAAGCCGCGCCTCGGTGAGTTCAGCGGCTATGCGCAGGCCGAAATCGCCAATCGCTCGTCTTATGGCGCCGAGGGCGCGATCAATATTCCTTTGGGCGACACCTTCGCGCTCCGCGCGGCGGGCTATTATATCAACCGAGACTATGGCTTCAAAAATGTCTCGACCGGCGCGCCGGCGAGCAGCCTCAAACCAGCAGGTCTCGAGGAAAATTACGCCGGACGCCTGTCGCTGCTCTGGGAACCGGACGACCGGCTCAGCATCTCGATCGTCGGTGACTATGGCAAGGAGACGGGCACCGGCTATCCGGGCGCCAACATCTTCAGCGCTGTCGTCGGAAGCGGACTGCGTCCCGACAAGCTCAATCTCAAGCATGTCGTCTACCGCGGTCTGCAGGGCGACATGGAAAATGAGCTCTGGGGTATCCAGGGCAAGATCAACTATGATTTCGGGAGCTTCGGGGCCGAACTGACCGGCAGCTATCGTTCGGTCGATTTCTATCAGGTCAACGCTTCGAGCGACGGTATCGACTATCCCGGCCGCGACCTCTCGGCGGTCCAGTATGACAATTATTCGGGCAATTTCTGGCAGACCAAATCGAAGAGCCAGGTCTATGAGGCGCGGCTGTTCGCGAACGACGACCAAGCCCTGCGCTGGAACCTCGGTGCCTTCTATTTCAAGGAAGACCAGGCGGTCGGCTATCTCGCGCTCGCCGACCGAGGTTATTGCTGCTACTCGGCGACCGAGTTCACCATGCCCGACGTGAACGGCGAGAGCTATGCCTTCTACGCCGACGGCACCTATGATGTGGCCGATCGTCTGCGCTTCCTGGCCGGTATCCGCTACACCGAGGAAAAGAAGTCGCGCTACGGGATTGGCGGCAATTGGGCGCTCACGCTCGGCGGCGAAGATTTCGCCTGCTGCTTTGCAACCCGCGTCGGAACCGAAGGCTTTCGACCCGCATTGCTCGATCGTCCCAATTTCGACGTCAGTAACATTACCACGCCGCAGGGCATGGCGCAGTTCCTGATCGAGGGGGTGAAGACGCCGGGCCTTCGCGACACGCTGATCGCGCAGATCGGCGCGATCGCGAACGGCACCAATCCGAACGGCACCTGCATAGACCGGCCCGATATCGACAATGGCTTCGTCAACTGCCCGGCGCTCAATCCGTCAAATACCAACGGCGGCTTCAGCTACGCCAATCTGACCATTCCCGGCCAGCAGAGCGGCAGTTCGAAGTTCGACTTCATCGACTGGCGTCTTGGAATCGAATATGATCTCAGCGACGACAATATGCTCTACGCCAAGGTCTCGACCGGCCACAAATCCGGCGGGTTCAACGACAGCTTCAACGCATCTCCGATCCCCGAGACCTTCAGTCCCGAGAAGCTGCTTGTCTATGAAATCGGCACGCGTAACAGCTTCGATTTCTTCGGACGCCGCGCCGTCTTCAACCTCACCGGCTTCTATTACGACTATTCGAACCAGGTTTTCCAGGACCTCACCTGCATCAATCTCGACAGCACCCAGACGCCGCCGGTGTGCAACGGCTATTCGCTGGTCAACCGCAACATCGGCGCCTCGCGGATCTATGGCGCCGAGGCCGAAATGCGGTTCAAGCTGCCGGGAAATTTCGGACTGGATATCAACGCCGCCTATCTCGACACCAAGGTCACCCGCGGCACTGTCGCCGACGCGCGCGCGCAGGACTTTGGAGCGGGCGGCAATTCGCCGCTGATCAGCCTTGTCGGAAATCGCCTGCCGCTCGCGTCCAAAATGAATATCAGCGCGCGGCTTTCGCAATGGTTCGACGCCGGTCCTGGCCGCCTCGACTGGCAGGCGCTGCTTAACTACCGCTCATCCTACTTTCTCAGCCAGTTCAACGAAGATGATATCGTCTTCCTCGACGGGACGCGGCAGAATGCGTTCTCTGCGGGTTTCCCGGACCGGCAGAAGGGCTATGCGACGCTCAACCTCGGTATCGGCTATACGATCGACAATTTCCGTCTCGAGGCTTGGGCGAGCAATTTCCTCAACGAGGAGGTGTCGCAAAAGGCGCTCGTCGGATCGTCGCTCAACATCCGCTTCCTCAATGACGCGCGCAGCTATGGTCTTCGCGTTCGTGTGAACTTCTAGCATAAGGGGGCAGCCGTCCGGGCCGCGTGGCAGCGCGGACGGCTGTGATCATGGCATCGATCGCTTTCGTTCCGGGTCGGGCAATGAGGTGCGTTGAGGATAACGGGCGGGTGACAACGTTGCGAACGATGCAGGCACCCGGATTTATGTTCCTCTATGCGTTTGCCTACGCCGGCGGGGTCGTTGCTTACACCCCCTTTCTGATGCTCGTGCTGCCGGCGCGCGTCTCGGAGCTGGCGGGCCCGGAGAATATTCGCTGGCTTGGCTATATCGTCTTCGCAGGAGCAGCCGCGGCGAGCCTCTCGGGAATATTCTCGGGATGGCTGAGTGACAGGTTGCGCAGCCGCAGGGGATGTGTCGCGGCAGGACTGGCATCGACCATCATCCTTCAACTCGCGATGGTGCGATGCGAAACGATCTTCGCGCTGCTTTGGGTGGTCGTCGCATGGCAGATCGCGCTCAATCTGATGCTGGTACCGCTGATCGCTTGGGCGGGCGATCGCGTGCCCGACGAGCAGAAGGGCTTGCTTGGCGGTCTGCTGGCGATCGCACCGCCCCTCGGCGCGCTGTCCGGAATGGCACTCCCCCCGGACGAAGCGGGCGGACTCGCAGACAAGCTCATTATGATCGCAGTGATGACTGCGGCGCTGGTGATGCCGCTGCTGGTGTTCGGCGGCCGCGGTGCCGCATTGTCCTTCCCGGACACCGCCGAGAGCAGAAGGGGCGTTCATATGCGGCTCGCATCCGGCAGGCTGCGCATGTGGCTGGCACGGCTGTTGATGCAGTTGTCCGGAGCTGCGCTTGCCGCATATCTCTACTTCTGGCTTCGAGAGGTCGATCCGCATCTCGGAGATGGTGGAAAGTCGATTCTCTTCGCTGCGGGGTTGGCGATCTCGGTAGTCGCGGCACTCGGCCTCGGCCGCCGGATCGACTGCGTTGGCCAGGGCTTTCGCGTCCTCGCCATTCTCGCATTGATCGCAAGCGCAGCTCTCGTGGCCATGGCCTTGTCAGCTGCCGCGGGAAGCGCGAAGCTTGCCTACGTCCTGTTTGCCGCCGCCAACGCGACTTTCCTGGCGCTCCACGCGGGGCAAACGCTTCGCGTTCTGCCCGATGCAGCCAGGCGCGGGCGGGGGATCGGCATCTTCAATCTGACAAATACCGCGCCGTCACTCATTATGCCGTGGATCGCGATCTCCGTCGTGCCCGCATCAGGCTTTGCCGGTCTGTTCCTGATTTTTTCGGCGCTCGCTCTGTGCGCGGCTTTGCTTCTCGCTGCCATGCCACCCTTCGAATAATCCGCGTCTCGCACATCGGTCCGCCCAGAGCGTCTCGCGGCGCCGCTCCACTTTATATCCGATCCGCTTCGTTGCTTCCGGCACTTTAGCCGAAAAATATTGGAGGAGAATGTCATGGCAATTGCGCCACAGAAACTTGCATCGGCATCGGAAGAAAAGGACGGTGGAGCTGTGCATGTCGATGCGCCCGAACTGCGCCTGTTCGTCATGGGGCTGTTCTTCATCTTTGGCGGCATCACCTCGCTCAACGATGTGATCATCCCGAAGTTGAAGGAGCTGTTCACGCTTAACTACACGCAGGCGATGCTGGTGCAGTTCTGCTTCTTCACCGCTTATCTGGTGATCGGCATCCCGGGCGCAAAGCTGGTGAAGAAGATCGGCTATATGCGCGGCGCGGTGGCGGGGCTGCTGACCATGATGGTCGGCTGCCTACTGTTCATTCCGGCATCGCAGAACGCGGTCTACGAACTGTTCCTGTTCGCGCTGTTCGTGCTGGCGAGCGGGGTGGTGATCGTCCAGGTCGTCGCGAATCCGCTCATTTCGCTGCTCGGCAAGCCCGAGACCGCGCACAGCCGCCTGACTTTTGCGCAGGCGTTCAATTCGCTGGGCACGGCGATCTTTCCGATCGTCGGGTCGGCGCTGATCCTCGGCAGCCTTGCGACGGTCACCGCCGACCAGCTTTCGGGCGCCGAACTCGACGCGTATCGCACCGCCGAGAGCCAGGCGATCGTCCATGGCTACCTCGGCATCGCGGCCGCGCTGGCCGTCGTCGCGGCGGCGGTGTGGATGTTCCGCAACCGCCTGAAAGGCGAACGGCACGAGGCGAGCGCCGGGCTGGCAGGCTTCGACCTGCTGAAGCGCCCGCGCTTCGGCTTCGGCGCGCTGTGTATCTTTCTCTATGTCGGCGCCGAAGTGTCGATCGGGTCGCTGATCGTCAGCTATCTGATGCAGGGGCATGTCATGGCGCTGCCCGAACAGGCGGCGGGCAAGCTGATCGGGCTGTACTGGGG
>Ga0247823_10004692_pt1 | contig 10915 bp, 15 predicted proteins | sample 13C_PalmiticAcid_2_FD_192426 | JGI IMG/M metagenome (GOLD analysis project Ga0247823, IMG submission 192426) | Soil microbial communities from agricultural site in Penn Yan, New York, United States - 13C_PalmiticAcid_Day30 | ecosystem: Environmental > Terrestrial > Soil > Agricultural land...
GTTGCAGCCTTGCCCGGAGGGCGAGAGGACTCCGCACTCCGGGCAAGGCTGCAACTCGGGATAGTCGGCGCGGCCGTCGGCGAGCGCGCGAACGAGGCCACCGGCCTCGGTCAGGATGAGCTGGAGCAGCGCCCAGCGCTCTGCTGGTGGCGTGTCCTGGGCGGTGGTCTTCGTCGCCGCGGCGAACGAGGCCCAGGCGTCGCCGAGAAGGTCACCGACGTGGTCAGTGACAGTCGGGTCTGTCATCGCGGGGTCCACTCTGGCCAGTAGCGCGCGAGCACCGCGCGGCCGTTGTCGGTCAGGTCTGCCTTGACCGACTCGTATGGATCGGCCGGAACGTAGGAAACGGTGATCCATCCATCCCGTCGAGCGTCCCGGAGCGCATTGCTTGCCGCGCCCGCGGGCTGGGCGCTGATTTCCCAGCCGGTGCCGGACATCCGGACGCGGCCGTCACCGACGGCGGAGAGTGTCCGAAGTCGGCTTTCGGATGGCTTGGGCATCGATCGGGCTCCTTCCTGCGTGAGAACCCCAGACTACACGAACTTACTAAGTTCGGAAGTTCTTAATTTTAGATCTTTCGCTTTCGGGTGTGCTTCCTGATCTCGCCGTCGGGCGTCAGGATCGAGTCCCGAAGTTCGTCTTCGGTGTTGCCCTTCAGGTATTCCTGATGTGCGAACAGCAGGTCGAGCGCGATGCGCAGCAGGGTGTTGTCCGTGATGCGTTCGGTTTTCACGGTGCGGTTCTTCGCAACCTCCTTGCGGAGCGCGACCAGGTCAACCACTTGGTCAGGCCGAAGCTTCGCGTTGAAAGGCTCCATCGTCTGCCACCGTGGGAGGTCGTCGCCGCTGGGGTTCGCGTTTGCCGCTGCACTCATGGTCACTCCTTGGAGGGTGAAGGGCCCCCAACCGAAGCCGGGGGCCCGATCGATCAATCTGCGGTGGTCAAGTCCCGGACGAGGTCGGTGATCTCCTCCGGGGATAGGTGTGCACGTAGAGCCGCGGCGACATCGCCGGGCTCTCGACTGGAAACCCGGATGACGAGAGCGGGCTTCACGCGCGCTGGGGGCGAACTGGACTTCGGCTTCTCACTATCGGCCGATGTGCCGGGCGGGCTGTCATGTGCCGTGTCGTCCTGGTCGGTCTTCAACGGGACTGTGCCGGGTTTGCCCTCGGATGCCGAAGCGGCACTGCCGTACCCGTTCCAGCGCGCGAGCTGGTCCTCCGGTTTGATCCGTTCGCGAATCAACCAGGCCGCGGCGACGTCTTCGGGAAGCTCTCCGTTGGCCAGGCGTCCTTGCAGCTCGGGATGCAGTCGGGGGCATTCGCGCGCCACGGTGAACGAGATCCGGCCGGCGGCGATCGCGTCTTGCAGCTCGGGACGTAGCTCGGTGAGCTTGATTCGGTGATTGACCCAGGCGGGCTGCCGATTCAGTGCCTTCGCGAGCGCTCGCTCGGATCCGTATCGGGGCACCATCTGCTTGAGGTACCGACCGAGTCGCAGCGCGTTGAGCGGCGTCCGGTCCTCGTTTTCGAGAATGACCGCTTCGTCGATCTGGTTCGCGGTCCACTCGTCGTGGATCTCGTATCGCAGACCAGACAGGCCCGCTTTGCGCGCGGCGGCGAGCCGCTCGTTCCCGTTGACCACCACAAACGGTTCGTCGGTGAGATCTTTGACCAGGTGCGGCTTCTGCGCAGCGAACGCGCTCCGCGACATGATGTTGATGTTGTGGAGCTGCCCGTGTTCGGCCAGGCTCGCGACCTTGGCATCGACTTCTGCATCGGTTGGCCGCGGGTTCTCCGGGTTCGGTTGCAGGTCGCTCAGAGACTTGGTCCGGTCGTCGACGATGACTGTGGTCAGTTCGTCGTCATCGTCGGTGAGGTTGACGCGCGCCATCACTTGCCTCCGTGAATGGCGATCTCCACCGCGAGCTGAAGGAAGTCCGAGCGGGCTTCGCGGGCCACTCGATTGCTCGGGTAGGTGGTGCACAGTCGTCCAGCGGCCGACGCGGACGTGTGGATCTTGTAGCGCCTGATGACGCTGTTGGCGAGGTTCAGGCCGGCCTTTTTGACTCGCGTCCGGGTGTCTTCGAGATCCCCGGATCCGTCGCGCGGATCCCAGTTGTTGATCACGACCAGGTACGGGATTCCAGCGGGTTTGATGACCTCTTCGACAGTCCGCTTCATCGGAAGGAACGCCAGATCCTCGGGTTGCAGCGGCAGAATCACGAAGTCCGCGGATTCGAGCGTCGCCGTGAGGATGTCGCGCCCGGTCGGCTTGTCGGCCGAGGCCTTTTCCTCTTCTTCGGGCAGCCAACCAGGCGAATCCACGAAGATCCGGTCGTACTGCTTTGCCGTCTTCAGTTTGGCCAGGACGCGCGGGTTGCTGTGCTCCTGGGCGTAGTCGATCGGCAAAGGGCGCTTTTCCTTGGCCAAGGTCCGCTCGACTTTGGTCAGCCAGGTCAGGAGGCTTTGTTGCGGGTCGGTGGACACTGCAAGGACTCGCGCGTGGTACTGGCTCAGCAGGTACTTGAGCCGGTCGGCCGCACCGGGCGTGTCCAGCCGAAGAGCCTTGAGTTCCGCTTCGACGTCCGGTTCGACGTGCGGCGGCAGGCTCTCCGCCGTGGTGGCGGCGAGCTGAACGGTGGTGGTCGTTTTTCCGACCCCACCTTTCTGGTTGGCGACGACGATCACTTGGGCCATGACTTCTCCGTGTGCTTTCCCATGCGGTACTTCGGAGAGGGTGAATACGGCGTATTCACCCTGGGGCAATGCGGATACCGAAGTTAATAACTTCGGCACTTGTTGATCCTGCCATGACATGGCGCGATCGCCAACGGCGACAGGCCGAAGTGAATACGGCGTATTCACTTCGGCCTGTCGCCGATTCGATCTAGTTATGAGGTTCTACCTGGGGAATGTCACGTCCCCTTCGCTCTTCGCGCCGGGCGAGCGTCACCAGGAAGGCCGGCCCCGAGCTCGGTCATCACCGACGCCATCGTGACTTCGAGGTCTTCAAGAGCAGCCTTCGCTGCCAGGCGCCGCGCCTTGAGCTGATCTTCGGTGCGGCTGTCCTCGTCCAGCGCGGTATCCATCGCGTACACGGCGCGCACGGCCAGGTCGACTCCCGGACGTATTCGAGGCGCCAGGACGACCAGTTGCACACGCGGGCGGGTGATGGCGTCGCGCGTGGTCAGCGACGCGGCGAGCGCTGCGGCGATCTCGTCCCGGTCGCCCCGGATCCGGGCGGATTCCAAATCCCACATGGACACGTAGTGGCTGGACAAGGCGGCGACCAGATCGCCGAAGAACCCGATCACCGAGACCTGCCACTCGTGAACCCGAGCCGCCCGGTCCGCCCTGCTCTTGAGCACACTTCCCAGCAGCGTTCCGCTGATGGTGCCCATCAACGTCGCCGCAACAGTCATCGCGGTCTGCCAGACCGACATCACTTGCCCTCCACTGTGCGCTTGAGCTTGCGGGCGGGTTCCAAAAGCGGTTCAACGGCATCGCTGGCGCGGATCAGCATCCGACTGATGTCCCGAAGACTGTCGCGTCCGCCGTCGAAGGCCTTGCCGATCGGGACGGTGCCGTCGCTGGTCACCATCTGGTCGCTCGCGTTGCCGAGCATCCGCGTGATATCGGCGAGCTGCATGATCGCCAGATGCAAGTGACCCAGCTCATCGGGAAGGGTTTTCGGGGTGACCGCACGCGGCATGATCCCGATGGTGTGCCGGGCCAGGTCGGTGATGTCTTCGATTCGGCGGGTGAAGTTGCTCATCGAGGGGCCTCCGTGGGGCAGTGGCTGAGCATGGCGTTCAGGGCGGCGACTTCGGGTGAGGTGACCGTGAGCAGGTAGTGGTGCTTGACGGTGATCCAGGCGTTGGCGTAGTCGCACCAGGCGGAGACCGCCGGCGGTTTCCAGGCGTCGGGGGCCTTGTCGCCCTTTTGCTGGTTGAGGTTGTCGGTGACGGCGATCAGCTCGGGGCGGGTGAGGTCGTTGGCGAAGGCCTCGCGCTGGTCTTGGGTCCAGGCCGCGGCGCCGGTGGTCCAGGCGTGCACGCGGGGCACGACGTGGTCGATGTCGACGTCGGCCGGGCTGGTCCAGGTTTCGCTGTCGTACGACGAGGTCCAGGTGCCGGTTACCGGTCTGCACTGCTTGTCGGTGGCTACGTTCCTGCCGTCCCGTCGAAGCACGGCTTCGCGGGTGTCGCAACCAGGACCGACGGCGGGCTGTCTGGACCAGTGGGGGAAGGCCTTGTCCGTGTATCCGGCTTTCGATCCGCGCGGGGCGATGGTGAGGTTGGTCAGCATTCGGTGCGGATCCGTCGTGCGCGCGGTGGCGGATGTGTGGACGCTGGTGGCAGGGGTGAATACGGCGTATTCACCCCCGGCGGCCGGGGCGCTACAGGCGGGCGTCCCGACGATGGCCGCGGCCAGGACAGCGAGGGCGCGGCGGCTCACTGGTCACCGCCCTTGCGGAGCAGGTCCGCGGCTTCGGTGAGCGCATCTTCGGCCCGAACGATCGGAAGGTAGGCGGAGCCGTAGAAGACGTCTTCGGCGAGCTGGGAGAAATCCGCGGTCACGCGGGGATCGGCGAACTTGAGGATGTCGGCGAGCAGGCCGCGGGTCTTGTTGAGCTGGTCGAGTATGTCGGCCATACCGTCGTTGTCGAGTGCGGCGAGGTCGGCTTCCAGCTCCAGTTGGTCGGCTAGGTCCGCGGCGTTGAGCAGCTCGCCCAGCGCGTGGGTGAGCATCTGGAGCGGGGTGGTCGGGGCGGTCGGCCAGGACGCGAGCACGTCTTCAGGACGCACTCCGGCGGCGAGCTTCTTGTGCGCCGATCCGGCCAGGGTCGCGGCGGCGGTGCGTGCGGCCGGGATGGACCCGCTCATCACGCCTTTGATCAGGTTGTTGATTTCGTGAGCCTCGGTGACGGTGGTGACTGCCATCGTTCGTTCCCTCCATCGATGCAAATCCCGGTTCCGCCGGGCCGGTCGAACGGGGTGAATACGGCGTATTCACCCCTGGGTGTCTCAGCGGGTGCCGGTGGCGAGCACGACGGCGACGGCGACGCCGAAGACGCCGATCAGGACCAGCAGGACGGCGGTGCGGATGGCGCGGTACTTGCGGACCACGGCACGGGCGTGGGCCTGGAGCTGGTCCGCGCGGTAGTAGGTGCCGCTCTCGTACTCGGTTTCGAAGGTGCGGAGGACGTCGGCCGGCGGGCAACTCGCGAAGTGGGCGAGCGGGTGGCCTTCGATTTGGGGGCGGATCGCGAGAAGCAGACGGATGAATGCGGTGGCAATCGGCGCGGCGGAGACCCACAGGACGACGGTGGAGCCGAGTGGCAGTCCGCCGCGGCTCGCGACGGCGGCGACGGCGGCGACCAGGACGCCGAAGACGGTCAGCAGATGTCCGGCCTTGGTATCGGCGCGGCGCCCCTCTTCGAGGGCGTCGGCGTACCCGAGGTTCAGCAGCTCGCCGACTTCGGCATCAGTGAGCCGGGGACGACGTGCAGGGTTTCGGTGCCGGGGTTCGGTGGGGTTCACCAGCGCGGCCTCCGACTCATGCGGTGACCGTGGGCGAGGTTCTGACGGTTCCACAGGTGCAACGAGGCCGCGGCCCACACCAGGGAGCCCAACGCGATCAGTAGGAACGGGAGAGAGCCGGTTCCGAAGATCCACGCGGCCAGGGCGGCGACCCCGGCGGGGATCCCGAGCAACACGATCAGGACTCCGAGGACTCGGAACGGAAACAACAGCAGTTTCATCGGTGAGTTCCCTCATTTCAGGAGATGGCGTTGACGGGCAGGGAGCCGCGGCGCGCGAGCTTGGGCGCCCAGCGGCAGATCAGGGCCCAGTGGGCGGCGACGACACGGCGGGCGTCGGATTGGTGGGTGCTTTGCCAGTGCGGTGTGCCGAGTTCGCGGCGGTGTTTGCGGAAGCCGTTCCAGTCGTCCGCGCACGTTCGTTCCGGGAGTGGCTTCATCCCGACTTCATCGCACCATCGCAAATCGGCGGCGCGGCCGGCGAGGTTGGCAGACAGGTACAGCCGGACGGACTTGTCGGGGAGCGGCTGGGCGGGCACCCAAACGTGGCCGCTGACCCGCTCGCCGTGTCCACGGACCACGATCTCGGTCACCTGGATGTTGGCGGCGCGGAAGCACACGAGATGTCCCAGTTCGTGCGCGGCCGCGGCCAGGCGCCATGGGTCAAGGTTCTCGAGACCTGGTTCCACGATGATGCTTCCTTTCGCGACGAGATGGGAGTTCCGGCGGTGGCGGCCTGGCGGCGATGCACCACCGCCGGAACAGCTCAGGGGATGGGGACCGAGCCGCACTTGGCGAGCCGAGGAACGAGCCGCAAGATCTGTCGCCAGTACCTGGTGACCTCACGTGCGGCTTCGTCCTTGAGCGTCGATTCGAAGACCCAGGCGCCCATCTGTCGACGGGCGTTCTTGGCGTCTCGCATGTCGGTCTGGCAGGTGCTCTCGTGGCCAGGTTTGACGTCGAAGGTCGCGGCCCATTTGAGTTCGGCGGCCCGTCCGGCGAGGGTGCCGACGGCGTAGTTGCGGCGTTCCTGGTCGGTGGCGAACGACGCTTTGTCGGGGATTTCCAGGACCACGTGACCACTGACGCGGTCACCTTTTCCGCTGACGTGGATCCCGCTCACGACGAACCCGCGGGCGCGGAAGGCGAACAGGTGTCCCAGTTCATGTGCGGCCGTCAGAATGCGGTCCGGATCGAGCCCTTCGAGCTCTTCGGGGGTCATGATCACCGCTCCTTTTTGATCACTGTGAGTGACTGTCAGTGGGTGTAGATCTGTCCTGTCAGGTGGGGCGTCAGCGGGGGGTGTCAGCGGGTGTCAGACGGGGGTGTCAGAGGTGCCTCTCGCGCGCGCGCGTTGGGGGCGGTTTTGAGGGGTCCTGACACCTGCGGTGGTGTCAGGGGTCAGGACCCCTGCGGAGCGACTCTTCGGCCGGTTACGCACGGTGTGCGATCAGGCGGCGTTGTCGAGCGCCGGCGGGTAGGCGTAGCGGCCGGCGGTCCCGGTCTCTCGGAGCTCGCCGAGATCGGCCAGGCGACCGAGGGCGGCTGACACCCAGGGGCGGCTGCGGACGTGAGTGGTGAAGCCATCGGGCATGTCCCGCGGCCCGATGGTCTCGTTGCCCGCGGCGTGGTGGTTGGCGACGGCGCGGCGGAGCAACTGCATCGCTTCGTCGGTGCTGATCTCGGGGCGCGGGAGGTCCTGCGGCTCCGTCACGGGGTCGAGTTCCGTATCGGCGTCGACCTCGTCCAGTTCGGGCTCATGGTTTACGGGCACCTGATAGCCGTCCTGGTGGATGAATTCAAGGTCTCCGGTGTACCGACCTTCTGAAGGCTCCTCGTCGTCTCCTGGGGCACCTGAGGGCGTTTCCCGGGAGGTCGTCGAAGTGGCAGCGGGTTGGGGTCGGTGAGCGGGGAAGGCGGATCCGGCGGCCGCGGCGGTGATCTCGCAGGTCGGTGCAGGACCGCCGGCGGTGTCGATGGCGGTGATCATGTCGACTTCCTTGGTGGCGTAGGTACGCCCAGGCGTCGGGTAGCGATCCTCGTCGACGTCGGGCGCTTCGAGGTAGTTGCATCCCGGTCGCTTGTTCTTCCACAGACCGGGATTGGCGCCCGCGTCGATGGTCTCTTCGCTGAGGCAAAACTCGGCTTCGCGCTGCTTGTCGACGCCGAAGCACCAGCGGATAGACAGCTGTGCGCGGACACTGGTGGGCATCTGGTCAAAGCTCGCGCGCTGCAAGCTGAGGACGATCGTGACCCCGGCGGACCGGGCGGTCTGGACCAGGTCAACCAGGTCGTCGGAGTCGCGCAGCAATCGTGCGGCCTCTTCGATCCAGACGGTGAGATACGGCAGGCCGCACCCCGGAACCCACTGATCCAAACCCTTCTCGGCAAGGAAGTTCGTGCGCGCCGTGATCACCTTGGGCAAGCAGGCGACCATTGCTTCGCTTTCTTCCTGGGTGACGGCGCCCCAATGCACTTTGTCCAGGAACATCCCCAAGGTCTGCTTGCCCTTGACCGGGTCTGCCACCCACAAATTGCTGTCGTGGCGGGTCAGAATCTCGGTCCAGACGATCTTGGCGCCGTGCGATTTGCCGGATCCGTTCTGGCCCATGGTCATGACGTGCGAAGCGTTGCGGGGATTGCCGTTTTCGCGGACGACGTTGCCGTTCTCGTCCTCGGGCTTCTCGCCGGGCAGCCAGAAGACCATCGGCTCGCCGTCTTCGTAGATGCCCACGTGAAGGGGGTCCATCATCGAGCCGCCGGGCGCGGACGGGCCAGGCCACGGAGCCGTTTCCTTGAGCATGTTGTGCGGGACCACCACGAGTTCGGCGCGATCGTGGTGCTCGGGGTCCGGGATGACGCGCACGGAGCTCTTCGACACGGACAGGGCCGACGCGATGCGACCCTTGGCCGCGGCGACGTCGTCGGCGGTCATCTCGCCGGCGGGAAGCTGGAGCGGGGCGGTCACCTTGTTGGGCGCCACGGTCAGCTCACCGCGGATGGTGGTTCCGGCGAGCTTGACGGCCTTGAACAGCTGGTTTTCGCTCTTGCCGCCGTCGCCGTCCTTGCCTCCGGCGATTTTGAGAACGCGCCGGACGTTCCAGCTCACGGCGAGCGCGGGGGCACCCATGAGCCACATGTCGAGCAGTGGGTGTGTACCGGGGCCGACGATGGTGGCCGCGGTGAGCCATGCGGACGATCCGGCGACCGAGACGACGGAGTGGGTGCGGTAGCCGTTGCCGCCCTTGGCAACTTTCGCGGTCAGGGCGGTCATGCCCGCGGTGATCAGGGTGAGGCCGGCCGTCGCCCAGGGCAGGGCGGCCGGGTCGGTGCCCCACATCGCGTGAGTCAGGGCACCGGCCGGCCACAGGGCACCTGCGGCGGCCCAGGCGGGCAGGAACGGGATGACACGTTCGACCAGGCCGCGGCTGTCGTGTTGCGCCATGGACTGTCCGATCACGGCCGACCCGCCTCGATTGCCGAACATCTCTTCTCCTCTCCTGGGTTCGCGGGTCGACCGCGCCCCGGTACGTCTGTGCTGGTGGGGTGGGGTTTCGGTGGGATCAGCCGTCGAGGTCGAAGGCGCGCTTCGACCGCTCCGGGGTCACGTTCACGTAGTTGCGCTGGAAGCTCAGGTACGTCCTGACCAGGCCCGAGCAGGCCATCTCGACGCCTTCGGCGGCGACGACCAGGTGCTTGGAGGTCTGGCGTGCGAGGCGGCGGCGCTCGATCGGGGCCAGGAGGACACCGCCGCGGACGGCCGGAACCTCACGAAGAGCGGCCTGAAGCTCTTCGGCGGCGATGCGCAGTTCGTTCGCGAGCGGGCGGATGAGGTTCCGGCCGTTGTTGCAGTACTGCTGAAGCTGACTGGTGGCGTAGAACTCGGGACTACCGAGACTGAAAGGGCTGGACATGCTCACTACCTCCGGGTTTCCGAACCTTCCTAGGAAGGTTCTGTCTGGCCAGAATGCCCGATGATCTCCCCAAACGCAAGACCTTCCTAGGAAGGTTTTGCCAAATATCCTAGGAAGGTCTTTTCGGCTCAGCGAAAGTGGCGCTTCGCGCGGCCCCTCTCCCGCATGAGCTGGATGCACTCGCGCCCCACCCGCCAGAGCGAGCTGGCGACCACCCCGATGCCGATCAGCGCCCATGACGGCGGTGTCGGAGCCACCGCGGTCATGAGCACGAGGGCGATCAGCAGGGAGCCCAGCAGGTAGCCGGATCGGAACTGGCGGCGCAGGGCGGTGTTGAAGTGCTCCACGACCATCTGGCGTCGCATGGTCTGCTCGTGACGGGCGTAGAGGGTCTGGTCGACCACGTTCATGCCGAAGCCGGGCGCGCGTCGGATGTCGATCAGCGTCTGATCGCTGATCGGCAGTCGCGCGATGGCATCCGCGCTGTTCACCGGGGTTTCCGTACGGTTCGGTACCACTGTGGAGCGGCCTTCGTGCTTGGGGTAGTTCACCTTCGTCCCTTTCGACGGCGGAAGTTGAGTTGATCGCTAGTTACTAACTTTTGAACTTCTGATCTTGGAGGGTTCGGAACTGTGGAATTCAGGGTTCCGGGGTTCTTGTCAGGACGCGGCTTGTTCGTGCTCCGGGGACGGCACCGCGTGGATTCCGCTCAGGGCGTTGCGCAGTTCCTGGGCGGTCGGCACTCCGATGGAAGGGTGACCAAGGTCGTCCTTCACGAAGGCCTGGATCCGCTTTACGCCGGGCGTCGGGGGAAGGTCCCCATTCCGGATGGCGTCCTGCAATGCGGGCAGTAGTTCCGCCGCTCGCCCGCCCAGGGTGTTTTCGGTGAGGGTGTCCGGACCGAAGAGCAGTCCGGCGGCGATCAGGGCGTCCTGGGCGCTGTCGATGACGGCTTCGGCTTCGGCGCGGGCAGCGGCGCGTTCGGCATCGATGTACTCGCGGATGTCGGCGGATACATCGCGCTGAACGTGTCCGCCGATGATCGTCAGTTCGCCGGTCTTGGCGGCCTTGCGATCCTCTTTCAGCTCGCGGTCGGTGATGAGGGCGCCGAGGACACGGTCCCGGCGAGAGGCGTCTGGACCGACCCCGAATCGGTCGATCCAGGCGAGCTGCCAAGCGGCGTCTTGGTCCAGTTCGCGAGCGGCGCGGATGCTGGCGGCCGCGAGGGACAGGCGCGGGTACCGGATGCGGCGCCAGATTTCGAGTCCGCGGTTTCGGCCGACGGCTTTGGCGGTGTCGAGACCTTGACGAATCGAGTGGAGCAGGACGCCCAGGAGGGACAGCGCGCCGAGGGCGAGGCCGGCGGCGGCGCCGTCCTTCTCGATCCCGTGCGCGGCGTTGATCGCGGCGGCGATTCCGGCCAGGACCCACATCCAGCGGCGGAGACTGCCGACGGG
>Ga0247823_10004693_pt1 | contig 10915 bp, 8 predicted proteins | sample 13C_PalmiticAcid_2_FD_192426 | JGI IMG/M metagenome (GOLD analysis project Ga0247823, IMG submission 192426) | Soil microbial communities from agricultural site in Penn Yan, New York, United States - 13C_PalmiticAcid_Day30 | ecosystem: Environmental > Terrestrial > Soil > Agricultural land...
TAAAAGAAAAGGTATCGCTTGGGATGTGAGTAGCCGCGGAACCGGCGTCACGTGCCTCTCGCCAGGTGCCGTTCAAGCAGCGAAGCCTTTGAAAACCGGAGCCGCTGAATTCGGCTATGGCTGCGGACTTGCCGACCTCACTGAGCTAATTGGCTCAGCGCTGATGTCTGAGATTTTTCATCTCAATGACGTCAACACTGAGCGAGTTCTTTTAGTGATCGATCTCGGAAAAGGCTGTGGAATCGGTGTCCGCGCTGGCCGCAACTTGATTCGACCTGCGCATATCTTCTTGTACTTGAAACAAGGCCGTCTCGATTCGCTCAAAAAAGCGACGGACTATTTGATTCAACGCCAGGTCGAAAACGGCGCATGGAATTTCTCTCCACGCAGTGCCGATCGGTATCGCAAGATGTTGAACTCGATCGCAACGAGTTTCGCGAAATTCGCTGCCCGTCTCGAGAGAAACTACATCTTCGCTTGGATGGACTGGGACGGTGACAACATTCTCGCCGACGCCGGTATCATCGATTACGGAAGCATTCGTCAGTTTGGTCTCCGTCACGATCAGTACCGCTATGATGACGTCGAAAGATTTTCGACAAATCTCAATGAGCAGCGCGGAAAAGCGCGACTCATGGTGCAAGTGTTCGCTCAAGGCGTCGATTTCTTGGAAACGGGCTCGCGCAAGGCCGTCGAAGAATTCGCTCAATGTCAGGCCGTTCGCGATTTCGACCGTGAATTTGATCAAGAAGTTCGCCGTATTTTCTTGCGCCAACTGGGCTTAAGTGAAGAACAAGCGACTGAGTTCTTCGCGAAACGGTCTGCCGATGTCGATCGTCTCTATTCCGCTTTCATCGTTCTCGAAAAAACCAAGACCAAAGCCGGTACAAAGAAGGTTCCGGATGGCTTGAATCGCGCAGCAATCTTCAACATGAGAGCGCTTCTCCGCGAACTGCCGCAGCGCTATTCGGATCTGATGCGAAAGAACAAAGATGTTCCAACTCTTCCGGCGGCAGATCTTTTGAAAATCATGGCAACGAACAATGCCAAGCGCACCGATCTGCGTTTGGCTGGTTCATTGCGCTCAAAGATCGATCTTTTCCAAAAGACGTATCAACAGCTCTTAAAACCAGTGCTCATTGAGGCCGGTACGCTGAAAAGCTTCTGTGACCGCGCTTTTGACCAAAACCGACCTCATCGCATCACCGGAAACGGCGCGGAATTCGTGGTCGACGCCATTGTAAAAGCGAAGCGTCGCGGTCTTGAGCAAAGCGACGTTCAGGCAGCCATTGAGCTCTACATTGCCAGCCAAGCTCCGGCAGGATCGAGAGCGGCGCGCAAAGCACGCGCCACCAGCTTAAGCTCTCCCGCTGGCGTTCTCTTGCAGGAATTCCTCAAGATCTCCGAGGACTTCGAAGAAGATCTATAACGTTTGTAACGCCCCTGGCGTTACGTGAAAGCCCTTCGGTTGCTTTCACACCTTCTGCGCGCTAAAAACAACCGATGATCATCGTTACAGGTGCGAACGGATTTATTGGCAGTGCGCTGGTTTGGGAACTCAACAAAGCTGGGCGCCGAGATATCGTTTGCGTCGATACAATCGGTCTCGAAGAACGACCTCAGATTCTCAAGAGTCTTCACTATCAAACATTTCTGAAAAAAGATGAGATCTGGGCCTATCTCGAACGCCCTGAATCGATCGCGAGTGTTGACGCCATCATTCACATGGGTGCGTGCTCATCGACGACTGAGCTCAATGTCGAATTCTTGAACGAGAACAACGTCGAATACACGCGTCGCTTGTGGCAATGGTGCACGCGCCACAAAAAGAATTACATCTACGCAAGCTCTGCTGCCGTCTATGGCGATGGCGCAAACGGATTCGACGATGCGACTCCGCCAAAGGTTTTCAAACCGTTGAATCCGTATGGCGAATCGAAAGCGGCTTTTGATCGCTGGGCTGTTGAGCAAAAAGAAACTCCGCCTCTTTGGGTAGGCCTTCGTTTCTTCAACGTCTACGGACCCAATGAATATCACAAAGACTTCATGGCGAGCGTCGTCTTCAAAGCTTTCAACGAAATTCGTGCAACGGGCGAACTGAAGCTCTTTAAATCTCACAAAGCTGAGTACGAAGACGGAAAACAGCTTCGCGATTTTGTTTACGTCAAAGACATCACTCGTTGGACTCTCGAACTTTTGACGAAGCCAGGGATCCGATCGGGAATTTACAATATGGGTTTCGGCGACGCCCGCACTTGGCTTGACCTCGCGCAAGCGACATTCACAAGTCTCGAACGCGAGATGAAAATCCGCTGGATTGAGATTCCAGAAGTCTTGCGTGGGCGATATCAGTACTTCACTGAAGCGAAAATGGATCGTTTGTTGGCGCTCGGGCTTTCGAAGCCACAATGGCCACTCGAGCGCGGCGTTGAAGACTACGTGAAAAACTATCTTCTCAAAGGTGCCGAGGGCGGAAATCCGCAACTCGTTTCCTAAAAGTTTTCTGGGGATAAAATGTTACCCGCGCATCTCCGCAAATATGTCGTCGAACAAGATTACTCACGGTACACACCCGTGGATCAGGCGGTTTGGCGCTACATCATGCGCCAACTCACCGACTACCTCTCGGAACACGCGCATCCATGTTACATCGAAGGCTTGAAAAGAACTGGAATCGACGTTGATCGCATTCCGGAAATTTCGCGAATGAGCGAGAAACTCGAAAAGTATGGTTGGAAAGCGGTCCCCGTGAGTGGGTTCATTCCGCCGGCGGCTTTCATGGAGCTTCAAGCTTATGGCTATCTGCCGATTGCTTCAGACCTTCGCACAATCGATCACATCATGTACACGCCGGCGCCTGATATTGTTCATGAGGCTGCTGGGCATGCGCCAATTCTTATCGAGCCAGAGTTTGCGGCCTATTTAAAGTCATATGCACAGGTCGCGCGCAAAGCGATCATCAGCCGCGAAGACATGGAACAGTATGAAGCTATTCGCGTGCTTTCAGATCTCAAAGAAGATCCGAGTTCAACACCAGAGCAAATAGAGGCAGCGAATAGAAAACTCGCCGACATCACTGCAGCGATGAGCGATATTTCTGAGGCAGCCCTTCTTGGTCGTATGAACTGGTGGACCGCTGAATATGGATTGATTGGCTCTCTTGAAGATCCACACATTTTTGGTGCAGGGCTCTTGTCTTCAGTGGGCGAATCAAAGGCCTGCCTCGATTCCAAAGTAAAGAAGCTTCCACTGACGATCGAGTGCATCGATTATTCTTACGATATTACCGAACAGCAGCCGCAACTCTTTGTGACTCCGAGCTTTGCTCACTTGCAAGTCGTTCTCGAACAATTTGCGGAACGGATGTCGTTCCGACGCGGCGGACGCTACGGCCTCGAACGCGCTCAACGGGCAGCAACCGTCAACACAGTTCAACTTGATTCAGGTTTGCAAGTTTCTGGTAAGCTAAAGAGCTTCTCCGCTGCAGGCGAACGCATTGATTACATTCAATTCGATGGACCCTGCCAACTCTCATACGGCGACAAAGAACTCGAAGGACACGGGCGTACTTATCATGCGCAAGGATTCGGATCGCCACTCGGTCTGCTCGAGGGAGACGTCGATCTCGAGAGCCTTGACCTTCGCATCGGAGCGGATTCAGAGTTGCGCTTCCGTTCCGGCGTCGTTGTCCGCGGCAAGCTAAAATCATTGCTTAGAACTCCGAATCAAAAGAAGCTGCTCGTCGTCGCCTTCGATGCTTGCACAGTGACACACGGCACTTCCGTTTTGTTCCAGCCGGAGTGGGGCGTTTTCGATATGGCCGTTGGGCATCGCGTGAGCTCTGTTTTTGGCGGCCCCGCTGATCGTATGACTTTTGGTGAGACTGAAGACTTCGTCGCAAAGACGATTCCGCGTAAGTCTTGGGACGCGATCACGAAGTACAAACATTCTTTGTATGCAGAAGTACGCAGCATCAGAGAAGATCTCGAAAATGGCTCGCTGAAAGCGGACGAAGCTGCGTCTGATCGTCTAGAGAAAGTCTACTCTAAGGTTGAAGCCGATTTGCCTCATGATTGGCTCTTGCGTCTTGAGATTCTAGAGCTCAGCCATCGCCTTCCAAGTGATTCTTGGCGTCAGCGTCTGCAGCTTGAATTGAAAAATCTGAGTAGCGATTCGACTGCGAAAAAATTCATTGAAGATGGCATTCGAGTTTTCAGGTGAGTTCACTCGAGTCGCGCATTGCCATCGTCCTTCATCGTTCTATTTATCCGCGTAACGTCGGCATGTGTGCGCGCGCGATGGCCAACATGGGCTTGTCACACCTGATTCTTGTGGAAGGTGTTGAACTGAATGATGAAGCCAAGCAGGGCGCCGCTCATGCTCAAGATATTCTTCGCAATTCAAAGTCGTATAAGACGATCGATGATTTCTTTGCGGCCGAAGGCGAAGGTGTTCGGATCGCATTGAGCGGAAAAGACGCACGCATCAAGGTTCCAGAAGATTTGAGTGCGACACTTCAGAAAGCGCTTGGCGATTCAGAACATCGCCTGCGCAGCAAAGAATCGATCTATTTGTTCTTTGGCGCCGAAGACGACGGGCTTACACCCGAAGTGATGGAGCGCTGTCATTACGTTTGTCGCCTACCGACTTATAGCGAGGTGAGCAGCCTCAACCTTTCGCACGCGGTATTGCTGACCTCATATATCGTTCGACAAGAACTCGAACGCCATGGCGTCTCAGCTGAACGTACGGTCGGAAGTTCTACGAACGAGCCCCTGGATTATCCTCATGACGTCATTCATCGTTGGCTCGACGCTCTTGGACTCGATCTCTCGTCGCCACGGATCAACATCGAGAAGACACTCAATCGGATTCTTCTTTCTCGCTGCCCGACTCCAGAAGAACTGCGCATTGTCGAAAAGGTATTGCATCAGACGGTTCGTATGTTGAAAGACAAGAAATCGGCCCCTCGCGAATAGGAACTACCATGCTTCGCTCAGTGATTTTCACATGTGCATTGATGTTCAGCTTAAGCGCTAAATCGGCTCCAGCAAAAAAAGAGGCGCCGCTCTTCACCGCAAAGCTGACTTCTCGCTTGATCGGCATCGTCGAAGTGCCGACGATTTTTGGCGAAGAGAAGGAAGGCGCAAAACCTTTCAACCTCTACGTCGATCCTGGAGCCGACGGCGGCGGAAAGCCGCCCCTGATCACTGCAGCAAAGCCAGAAGACTTCATTAGCGTCGCACACGATGAAGAAAGACGTGCCGTCGTCGTCTATGAAGTTCGCAATGGATGGTATCGCATCGGCACCGTTCGCGGAGACGCATGGCTTTCGCCGAAACAGGCGGGTTCGTACCATTCGTATGAAAGCTTGGTCAAAAAAGACGGCCCCCATCTCACGCGCGAGTGGGATAAAAAGCTTTACTCCGGCGTCATGGGTACGATGCGAGATGCGAAAACTCCGAAGGGAAAATCAACCTTCGGCGTGAAGATTCTCGAAACGAAAATCTCATCAGGCATTCCTTGGTTCAGGGTCCAATTGATCACTGACGCTTGCGAGCCCGAAGAAGTCGACGATCCAGATGCACCACCGCCTGTTGATAAGGGCTGGGTTCCGGGAATTTCTGTCGATCATCGAGTTCAGATTTGGTTTTTGGCGGAAGGCTGTTAACGAAGTCTCGCTGTCCAATACTCGTCAGGCGAAAACCGCTCACGCTGAATCGTTTGGTTATCAACCTTCTTCATGAGGTCGGCTTCATCAAAGTTTCCCGACCATGAAAGGCCGGCATCAGGGCCGATCGTCATCGGTGCTTTATAGACATGAAGACGATGGACCACACCTGCTCGAACAAAAGTTCCGTAAGTTCGAGCGCCACCTTCGACCATGATTGAACGGATACCAGCTTTATAAAGAGCGCCAAGCATCTGTTTCATCGCGAATTCGCCGCTTGAATCCAGCGGGAGCTTAATGATCTGGACGCCAAGAAGATCGAGCGCACCAATAGCCTCAGCTTCTTTTGCAAAGTGACTTTGCATTTCGGCGCTGTCACCGACGACAACCAAAATGTTTTCAGCCTCATGCGACTGCAAGAGATTCGATGAAAGCAGAGACGAAAACGATCGACCTGATGGATCAACAACGATGGCGTGATTCTCATAGTTCGGAAAAGCAGGATGTCTAATGTTCAAAGCCGGATCATCAGTTTCGAACGTTCCACGACCGACCAGAACAGCATCGTATCCTGCGCGTAGCCAATGAACATGTTCGCGTGATTTCTCGCCCGTCAACCAACGTGGCTCACCGGTCTTCGATGCGATCATCCCGTCGCTCGACATCGCGACCTTCAAGCCGATGAACGGCTCGTTGAAACGCTGATTGTGAAGAAATACTTCCGCAAGTTCTTCGGCCGCGGCTTCGAGCGAAGCTCGTTCTATCGTCGAAATATCTGAACGATCCCGCAAATGATCGCAACGAACACCGACTTCACGAAGAAGGCTTGCGCCTTTTCCAGCCACAAGAGGATTTGGATCTTCAACGGCATAAGTCACAGACGCCGGTTTCAAGGGAGCCAATGCCTTTGCGCATGAGCCTGTTCTTCCTTGATGCGCACAGGGTTCGAGCGTTACGTAAACGTGAGCGCCTTCAACTTTCGAGGTATCGCCTAATTTCTTGAGAGCAGAAATCTCGGCGTGATCACCGCCAACAAACGCATGGTAACCAACGCTGAGAAGACGGTGGTCTCGGTCAACGATGGTACAACCAACGAGCGGATTTGGTGCAACAAAGCCCCAGCCCCGCTTTCCTTCTTCGAGCGCAAGCTTCATCGCTTGCACTGGAGAAACGATGGCACCGACCAAGGATTCCCAACTCACTTTTTCATCCAAGATTTCCAGTAGTCGCCGAGCTCGAGTCGATCAACGAATGGGTCTCGCTTCAAAGGCCATCGTGTATCAACCATCACCGCATACTCATCAGTATGTGTTTTGGTTTTTACTTTGTCCTTCGCCTTCGGATGCGGCCCATGTGGGAAACCCGCTGGGTGGAAGCTCATCATTCCCGCATGAAGATTGTCGCGCGAGAAGAAATCGCCAGCGTGATAGAAGAGCACTTCATCATAGTCGATGTTCTGATGATAGAACGGAACACGAAGTGCATCGGCGTCTTCTTCAAGCGGTCGCGGCAAGAACGAACAAACGACAAACCCACGTGCAACGAATGTCGAGTGAACACTCGGAGGCAAGTGAACGCGATGACTCATGATCGGCATGATGTGATCCATGTGCAGGGTGAATGGAAACAGATCACCCTTCCATCCGACGACGTCGAAAATATTTCCGTCGTAGGTGATTTTCGTCATTTCATCGGCGTGCTTGATGTTGATGTCACGAATATCGAGATGCTTTTCGCGAATCACTGCATGAAGTCGGTCGAGGTCCGGTTTCCCGAGCGCGTTCATGTCCCATGGAGCATGACGACCAACAATCCCACGGTCAGGTTCAATGAAATGACTCGTGCGATTTTCGATGACGAAAAATTGTGAAACTTCTTTCAACAGAAAAGAGTGCGTAATGCATTTCTGAACATTGATGTAAGTGCCTGGAATGAAATCAAGAATGCCGTACTCAGTAAGAAGCTGACCACCACCCTTGTGACAGAAGTAAAGCCAATCACCATCGGCATTTCTGCGCGCGGTCATCTTGTCGAGTGGTTCTGGATGCAACCAGAGCGAAGAAATCGTGATGTCGTTGTTGTACAGAAGCCGTTGCATGCCGGAGTTCTGTTCGAGTTTCACAAGATCGAACATGCGCGGCTTCAAAGGCCCGTCGATATTTACCCAGCGCGTACTCGGATTTTCTTTGATGAGATGTGAGACAGGTCCATAAAAACCGTCGAGTCCCTGCTCTTCTTCGAACATTCCCTCAGGAATACCCTTATGACCCTGACGTGTCGGTTTCCCCTGCGTGTAGTGATGCATGCTAGACCTCCGTGTACGCTAATGATCCGCTCGAGATAAACTGAACTCTATAACCCAATCCCAGTGCCTCAATCCGGTCAGCCTATTGATTTGTATACGATTTTTCGTAATTTAACATTACTTTAAGAGGATACATGCAGGGTCGCCACATGAAGGATGGAATGAAAACCTCAAAGCAATCGCTTATTCCTAAGCGGCTGGATTCAAAGGGATTCTCTCTTCTTGAAGCCGTTTTCGCCGCGGGTCTGCTGGCTATGTTTTGTTATGCCTTCATGAACATGTCGGCGTTCTCTTCCAAGATTTCCTCGAAATCCAGCAAAGACACGACGGCAGCATCCCTCGTTCAAACAATCACCGAACAACTCATGTATACGTCGGGCGCTGACGGCTCGCTGGTACTGGGTGAACACGCTCAGAATTACGATCGAGATGGAGCGAAAGACAATGACGGGCCCATTCAACTCAAGTGGAACGTAAGCTTAGCGCCGAACACGATAAATATTTATCAAGTTGATGTACGGGCATCTTGGCAAAACTCTGAATACGATAAGCAGACGCATAGACTGTCATTCATGCGATTCATTACGTCGAATTCAGCATTGACGGCTTCGACGACGCCATACGTCCCTTTTGCTCCGGAACCAACACCGACGCCAACTCCGTCGCCGACGGCGACTCCATCGCCAACCCCAACTCCATCACCTACCCCGACCCCGACGCCAAATGCGGGTGGTAAATGATTTTGAACAATCATCGCGGCTTTACCCTTGTCGAAATCATCATCGCATCTGCGATTGCCTCGCTTCTCTTGCTGGGAGCGATTCAGATGATGTCATTGCAAACATCGATGCAAATAAAGTCGACTGCGAAGATGGGTCTCGAAGGCGATTTTTTGTTGCTGGAAGATTTCTTCGTTCGTCAGATCGCAGCGGGTGGAGGAAACGCACTGTCGCCTTTGAACTCGTACTGGGTTGAAGACAATTGCGCATCCCGTTCACCTTTTCCAGCGTGTGATGGATCAGATCGTCTTACGATTCTCACTTCACGCGATCGAGCGAGCTGTACTGTCACGGCATCAACGGCTGCTGGTCTCGGTTGGGATCTGACGATCAACTCTTCGGGCGGCTGCTGTCTTCAAAATCTCGACCTCTCTGAGAATCAAGGCATCGTGATCAAGTCATCAATGTATGCACAAGTGGCTTTGAGCAGCATCGACGAAGCCGCGTGCACTTTGCGTGCATCGCCGGGCCCAGCAAGTGGAAATGATTCTTTCATCAATGTTCCACCGATCAACTGGGCCGGAGCTGTTCTCTCAGCAGTCTCGGTACGGACCTTCTATCGAAAACCTAGCACCAACGAACTTCATTCATTCGTCTATACAGACGCGAATTCCGGCGAAGATCGAATTCTCGCTGATCAAATTTATGATTTTCAGGCCGCTCTTGGATACGATTTCAATCCGACGGATGGACTATGCACAGAAACCGAAGACGGTAGTGGCGACGAATGGCTTGGCAATCGAGCTGGAACAGATGAAGAAATTGGAAGCGACGACTTCTTGAATGCCAGTCTCGCAGATCTAAAAATGCTCAGTGTGGGTATTATCTCGGGTTACAGAGACCAAGGTTACTCTGGAGGCTCACTGAGCATTCTCAATGGTCCGGCACGAGATATCGATGGTTGGAAGCTGTCTGCACTGAAAATCAAAACTGTCGTTCGAAGCCAAGGAGTATTTGAGTGAACAGCGCACTCCGCTTTCTACGCAACCAAAGCGGCAATGCCATGCTCATCATGATGATGATGCTCTCTGCCGGAGCGGTTTCACTCGTTGCGCTGACGACGCTGAGCGATTCCGCCTTGAATGTTTCTCAAGCTCATTTAAATCGACAAAAATCTTTGCGAGCAACCGAGAGCGCACGAACTGTCATCATTCAAGCCATTCAAGAGTATTTGACGACACATTCAACACCGGTAAAAGAAGAAGTCGAAGCCATCATCAAAACTCAACTAGAGTTTTTCGATTCGTGGGGGTTCGAGGCCGACAAGATCAATGTCAATTTCATTACGAATCCGACACCAGCTGCGATCCCCAACGGCACATTCGTAGGAATGATCGCCCCGCAAACAACCGTTTCATTCTCTTTCGATATCAAATCGAAAAAAACCGGAGAGAACTTCACGCTGACTCACCTCGAAACGACGAGCGTCGTTTCGCAGATCAGTATGTTTCAATTCATGTATTTCATGGATTTGAGTTTCGCTGATTGGAACCCGGGACGGCCAATGACTGTCACTGGTCGCGTCCACGTCAACGGCGACTTCTGCGCAGCCGCTGCCGACAACATTCAATTTGAAAATGTCACCGCCTCCGGTCGCGTGATGAATGGCTGGGATCCTCGGTGCTTCGCACGATCACTCGGTGAGAATGTTTTTATTCTCGACAGCGCAGGAGTTCCACGACAACTAAGGGCAAATTACAGTCACGGTTGTACAAACTGTAATTCCACGGGAACAGCTTGGCCAACGTTTTCACTGAATCGCTGGGGCGGAAACGTGAAAGACTCTGCGACCGGAGTAAAAAAACTCAGCTTACCACTGCCAGGTGGCGCGCAAGCTCAGATCGGCGCAGACGGAAATACAATTTGGCAAGGCCGCTCGAACACTCAAACATCGAGATTCATCGTCGATCCAGTTCGCGATGCCGACTCACCGGAAATCAAAAAGCTCAAGTTCGCTTCCAAAGCACAACTCAGAATTATTTCTGGAGTTTGGTACATCAAGGATCCAGCAAATCCTGATGCATGGCCGGGTCTACCGATTTGGTCCGATCACCCAGGAAAGTACAGCACTACTGACTTCGGCGGAATAGATGTCGGACAAGCTCAGATCCGCGCATTGTGGGCCGCAAAAGGGCGCGCATGGCCAGCAGGCGATATTCC
>Ga0247823_10004696_pt1 | contig 10913 bp, 5 predicted proteins | sample 13C_PalmiticAcid_2_FD_192426 | JGI IMG/M metagenome (GOLD analysis project Ga0247823, IMG submission 192426) | Soil microbial communities from agricultural site in Penn Yan, New York, United States - 13C_PalmiticAcid_Day30 | ecosystem: Environmental > Terrestrial > Soil > Agricultural land...
GCGGCGGGCGGGTGCGCGTCGAACCGCCCGACGACCTCGCCGCCCCCGAACCCCGCGCGGACGACCTGGTCGCGCTGGACGACGCACTGACCGCCCTGGGCCGCCACGACCCCGACGCCGCCCGGCTCGTGACCCTGCGGTACTTCGCCGGCCTGTCACACCAGGACGCGGCCGCGGCCATGGGTCTCAGCCGCGGGGCCGCCGACCGTCTCTGGGCGCTGGGCCGGGCCTGGCTCTATCGCCGGCTGACGGAATAGAGGTTCGGTCGGTCGACCCCGCGACGCCTTGGCGTCGGCTCGAGATCACCCACTTCCTTTTTTTCGCGCGCAGGCGGCCCCACTTTCTCGCACTGAGAGGTGAGGGCGGCCGCGACCGGGCAGGACTTCCACCGTGACGACCTGGAACCCACGAGCGAACGAGCTGTTTCTGGCCGCCCGGGAGCTAGCCTCGCCGGAGGCGCGGGGCGAATTCCTGGACCGGGAGTGCGCGGGGGACGCGACCCTGCGGGCGGACGTCGACGCCCTCCTCGGGGCCGACGACCGGGCCGGCAGTTTCCTGGCGTCCCCGGTCCCCGCCCCGGACCCGGCGCGCCCAACCGATCAGCCGACATCCACCGAGCGCCCCGGCACCGTCATTGGCCCGTACAAGTTGTTGGAGCAGATCGGCGAAGGGGGCTTCGGGGTAGTGTTCCTGGCCGATCAGGCCGAGCCGGTCCGCCGGAAGGTGGCCGTCAAGGTACTCAAGCCGGGGATGGACACCCGGCAGGTTGTGGCCCGGTTCGAGGCCGAGCGGCAGGCGCTCGCCCTCATGGACCACCCGAACATCGCCAAGGTCCACGACGCCGGCACGACGCGGGAGGGCCGGCCGTACTTCGTCATGGAGCTGGTCACGGGAACGCCCATCACCCGGTACTGCGACGAGTACCGGCTGCTGCCCCGGGACCGGCTCGGGCTGTTCGTCCAGGTGTGTCAGGCGGTCCAGCACGCCCACCAGAAGGGGGTCATCCACCGGGACCTGAAGCCGTCGAACGTGTTGGTCGCCTCCTGCGACGGCCGGCCGGTGGTCAAGGTGATCGACTTCGGGGTGGCCAAGGCGGCCGGGCAGCTGCTCACCGAGAAGACGCTGCACACCGGGCTCGGGGCGGTAGTCGGGACGCCCGAGTACATGAGCCCGGAGCAAGCCACCCTGGACAACCTGGACGTGGACACCCGGAGCGACGTGTACTCCCTGGGCGTCCTCCTGTACGAACTGCTGACCGGAACCACCCCGCTTACACACCAGCGAGTGAAGGAGGCGGCGTTCCTGGAGGTCCTGCGGGTGATCCGGGAAGAGGACCCACCGCGGCCGAGCACCCGGCTGAGCGAATCGAAGGACGCTCTTCCGTCGGTCTCGGCCCAGCGGCACATGGAACCGGCCCGCCTGACGAAACTGGTCCGTGGCGAATTGGACTGGATCGTAATGACGGCCCTGGAGAAGGACCGGTCGCGCCGGTACGAATCGGCCAACGCCTTCGCGGCCGACGTCCATCGGTACCTGGCCGGGGAGGCCGTGCTGGCGGTGCCGCCGGCGGCCGGGTACCGGCTGCGGAAATTCGTCCGGCGCAACAAGACCGTCCTGGCCGCGGCCGCGGCCGGTGCCCTGATGGTCCTGCTGGGGATGGCCGGGCTGATCGCCAACAACCGGCTGGTCAACCGCGAGAAGGAGAAGGCCGTCCGTGAGAAAGAGCGGGCCGACCGGAACCTGGCCCGGGCACTCCACGTGGTGAATGACTACTTCGGGATCATGTCGCAGGACCGCCGGCTGGCGGCCGCCGGCCTGCACGACCTGAGGCGGGCCCTGTTGATGTCGATGGCGTCGTTCCTGAGTGAACTCGCCGGCCAGGAGGGGGACGGCCCGGCCGTCCGCTTCGATCGGGCCTGGGCCCTGACCATGCGGGCGAAGATCCGGGCCGAGGTCGGCGACCTCAATCTGGCGCTGGCCGATTTCGAAGCGGCGCGGGACGCCTGGGTGGCCGTGCTTGCGGACGACCCGCACTCGACCGACGTCCGCTCGGCCCTGGCCGAATGCGACAACGACCGCGGCGTCCGGTTCACGGAGGCGAACCGGCTGGACGAGGCGGAGGCCGCGCTCCGCCAATCCCTGGCCGGCCATGAGCGGCTGGCCGCCGAGTTCCCGGCGGAGGTGTCGCACCGAACCGGAATCGGCGGCGCCCTGCACGGGCTCAGCCGGGTGGCCCGTGAGCGGAAGGACCCGGCGGCCGAGCGTCGGCTGCTGGACGAGGCCCGCACCCACCAGCAAGCCGCCGTCGGGCTGGCCCCGCGCGACCGAATGGCCCGGGCTTCTCTCGGAGGGCACCACAATAACCTGGGGGTAGCCCTGAAGGACGCCGGCGAAACGGCCGCGGCGGAGGCCGCCCACCGGGAGGCGCGGACCGTCTTCGAGCAACTCCTGATCGACTTCCCGAACGACCCGGAACTCCGCCAGTCGGTGGCGAATTGCCACCTGAACCTCGGCGCCCTGTATGACCCGAACCGCCCGGCCGACGCCATCGAGGCCACCGGACAGGCGATCGTCGTCCTGGACGGGCTGGTAATCGAGTTCCCCGGCGTCCCCGATTACCGGCAGAGCCTGGCCAAAGCCTACCACAACCTGGGCCAGCACCTGATCCGGGCCGGTCGGCCGGTCGAGGCCGACGACGCGTTCGACAAGGGACTGGCTCTGGACGTGCAACTGGCCAAGGAACGGCCGGCCCACCTGGACTTCGTCGTGGAGTCGGCGCACATTCAGATGCTGCGCGCTCTCCAGTATGCCGACGCCGGCCGGTTCGCCGACGCCGTGGGCCCACTCACCCGGCTGCTGACCACACTGGAACCCATGGCCGGCGCGGCCCGGCGAGGGGAGAAAGTCCGGGCGCTCCTCCGCAATGCCTCCGGGGCCCGGGCCGACGTCCTCCTCCGCCTGGGCCGGTACGCCGACGCCCTGGTCGAGTACGACCGGGCCCTCCGGCTGGGTAACGGGGAGAACCGGAACTACCAGCGGGTACAACGGGCCCTCGCCCTGGCGTACCCGAACGACCACCGGCGGGCCACGGCCGAAGCCGAGGCCGCCGTCGCCGACCCCGCGACCGAGGCCTTCCTGGTCCAGGACGCGGCCGCCGTCCATGCCGTGGCCTCGACGGCAGTGCCAAACGACGCCAGGTTGGCCGAGCGATACGCGGCGCGGGCCGTGACCCTACTCCGCCGGGCGTTCGAGAAGAACTATCGCGCCATCGCGGCGGATGTCCGGGAGAACAAGCACCTGGCCGCCATCCGGGACCGCGAGGACTTCCGCAACCTGGTCCGTGAGTGGGAGGCCAAGGACAAGAAGTAACGACCGGCTGACGACTCAGCCACACAGAAAGCGGCCGGTGGGGACCTTACCGCCAAGCGAGCCCCCCGCCGGCCCGGCACCGCCCCGGCGCCCGGTCTGCGCGCCGAGAGGGCCGTCATCATTCCAGTCGCAGACCGCATCCGCGGAGGAACCGACCATGGCCAAGCGCACGCGCCTGAGCCCCGAACCGCTCGAAAGCCGACTCGTGCCGGCCGGCCAGCCGAACATCGTGTTCATCATGACCGACGACCAGGACGTCGGGACGCTGCAGTACATGCCCCGCCTTCAGGAATTGCTCGCCGGGCAGGGCACGACCTTCGAGAACTTCTTCGTCTCGCAGTCCCTGTGCGGCCCGTCCCAGGTCACCTCGCTGACCGGGCAGTACGCCTTCAACCACGGGGTGTTCAACAACCTGTACCCGTCCGGCGGGTTCCAGAAGTTCCTGGACATGGGCGCCGACGGCGACCCGGCCACGCAAGGCGAGGAGTCTACCCTCGCCACCTGGCTGGACGACGCGGGGTACAACACCGCCCGTATCGGCAAGTACGTGGTCTCGTACCCGACCGACTCCACCTACATCCCGCCCGGGTGGGACGAATGGTTCCACACGGGGAGCTTCGGCGGGGCCCGGTACTTCGACTACACGGTCAACGACAACGGCCAACTCGTCCAGTACGGCACCGCCCCCGAGGACTACGTGACCGACGTGCTGACCGCGGAGGCCGTGGACTTCATCAATCGCGCGGAGGCCGACGACGCGCAGCCGTTCTTCCTGACCTTCACCCCGGGCGCACCTCACGGGGCCAACGCCCGGAACGGCCCTCCCGTCCCCGCCCCGCGGCACCTCGGCATGTTCGCCGGCGCGCAGGCCCCGCGGACGCCGTCGTTCAACGAGGCCGACATCAGCGACAAGCCGCCGCCGATCGCGAACCAGCCGCTACTAACCGCCGCCCAGATCGCCGCCATCGACAGCGAATACCAGGCCCGACTGGAGGCCCTGCAGGCCGTGGACGAGGGGATCGCGCGGATCGTCGAGACGCTGGCGGCCCGGGGCGAACTGGACAACACCTACATCGTGTACACGTCCGACAACGGCTACCACCTCGGCCAGCACCGGTTCATTGGCTCGAAGTTCCAGGTGTACGAGGAGGACATCCGGGTGCCGCTCCTCATCCGCGGCCCTGGGGTGGAGGCCGGGGTCACCCGGGACCAGCTCGCGGTCAACATCGACCTGGCCCCGACCATGGCCCGGTGGGGCGGGGCGGCGCCGGACCGGGTGATGGACGGGCAGTCGCTGACGCCGCTGCTGGGCGAGGGCGGCGAGACCCGGGCCTGGCGGAAGGACTTCCTGATCGAGAAGTACAACCACCTGCCGCCGGAGCAGAACGGCGACGTGATCAAGGCCCTGCGGACCGAGCACGAGGTGTACGTCGAGTACCGGTCCGGCCCGCGCGAGCTGTACGACCTCCGCACCGACCCGTATCAGCTCGATAACATCTACGCGACCACCGACCCGGGCCACATCGCGGACCTGTCGGCGCGGCTCGCGGAACTGGCCGTCTCGACCGGGAACCCGGTGAAGGTTGAGAGCGTCGTCGTCAACGACGGCTCCGACCAGCGGTCGATGGTCACCAGCATTTCCGTCACGTTCGACCGCGTCGTCAGCTTCGACCCCGGGGCGTTCGCCCTGGGCCGCGCCGGCCGGGGCGGCGCGGTCGGCCTGGACGTCGTGACCTCCGTCGTCGGCGGCCGCACCGTCGCCGTCCTGACGTTCGCGGGGGCCGACATCATCGGCGGCTCGCTGGCGGACGGGAGTTACACGTTGACCGTCCGCGGTGACCGCGTCCGCGATGAGGTGGGCCGGGAACTCGACGGGGACGGGGACGGCAACGGCGGCGGGGACCGGGCGGACGGGGTCTCCCGGTTGTTCGGCGACTCGGACGGGGACGGCGACGTGGACCGGCAGGACCGCGACCGCTTCCGCGCAGCCCTTGGGACGACCGCGGGCGAGCCCGGCTACCTGTGGTACTTCGACTTCGACCGGGACGGCGACGTGGACGGCCTGGACAACGGCCAGTTCGACCGCCGGTTCGGCCGCACCTGATTACGGGCGATCGCGCAACCACGAAAGAGGGGTGTCGGCTCTGGTCGCCGTTGGCGGAACGCGCGCCGGTCCGTGCCGGGCACCGGCCCGACCCCAGATCGACCGGGCGCGAGGAGGCGTACTCCGCCGCCCTGGATTACTCGCGGGGACGTCCCGTTCCCGCCAACTTGAGGAGCGGTCCAATGACGAGCCCATTCTGGCGACGCTGGCTGCGGACGGACTTCGGACCGGGGCCGGCACGCCGGGCCGCGGGCCGCGGCCCACGGCGGCGAGTCCTCTCCCTGCAAACGATGGAAGGCCGGGCCCTGCCGTCCGGGTCCATGCTCGCGGACATCAACCCGGGGACCGCATCCGCCAACCCGTCGGCGGTGGTGACGATCGGCTCGACGAGCTACTTCGTCGCGGACGACGGGATGCACGGGGCGGAACTGTGGAAGACCGACGGCACCACGGCCGGCACGGCCCTGGTCGCCGACATCAACCCCGGCTCCGGCGCGTCGAACCCGGACGGCCGCCTCCGGGCCTGGGGCGGTCCGGTGCTCTTCGCGGCCAACGACGGGGTGCACGGGTATGAGTTGTGGAAGTCCGATGGCACCACCGCGGGGACCGCCCTCGTCAAGGACATCCAACCCGGCCCCGAAAGTTCCTTCAACCGGTTTGGCAACGACTTCGCGGACCTGGGCGGGGCGGTGGTCTTCGCGGCCAGCGACGAGACGTACGGGTGGGAACTGTGGAAGACCGACGGCACCACGGCCGGCACGGCCCTGGTCAAGGACATTAACCCGGGGGGGACGAGCATCAACAGCTCCCAGCCCCGCGGCTTCACGCTCTTTAATGGAGCCCTGTATTTCTCGGCGTACACCGCGGACCACGGGGATGAACTCTGGAAGACGGACGGCACGCCGGCGGGCACCGCCCTCGTCGCGGACGTCGAACCCGGGTGGGTCGGCAACCCCTTTAACACCTGGCCGGTCGACTCAAGTCCCGCCGACCTGACCGTCCTGGGCGAGACCCTTTTCTTCTCCGCCGGTTCCCCGTACGGGTACGGACGGGAGTTGTGGCGGAGTGACGGGACCACGGCCGGCACGGCCCTGGTCGCCGACATCAACCCCCAAGTCTACTACCTGGGTTACGGCTCGGACCCGGGTGACCTCACGGCGGTCAACGGGATTCTCTACTTCTCCGCCGAGGACGGCGGCGACGCGGGGCGGGAGTTGTGGCGGAGCGACGGCAGCGCCGCGGGCACCGCCCTGGTCAAGGACGTCTACCCGGGATCGGGGGTCGACCCGAACACCGGATTCGTCGTCCCCAACGCGTCGAACCCGGGCGGCCTCACCGCCGTCAACGGCCTGCTGTTCTTCTCCGCCGGGGCCGACAGCGGTACGGAGCTGTGGCAGAGTGATGGGACCGCGGCCGGCACCGTGCTCGTCGCCGACATCAACCCCGGCAGTGCGTCCTCCGCCCCGGGCGGCCTCACGGCCGTCAACGGGACGCTGTACTTCTCGGCCGACGACGGGTCCCACGGCACGGAGGTGTGGACCCTCGCGGCCGGCCCCGCCCCGCCGCCCGGGGTCTCGATTGACGATGTGACGCTGCCGGAAGGCAACGTCGGCAACACGTCCGCCTCGTTCACCGTGCGGCTTTCCGCGGCGGGCACCGAACCCGTTACGGTCCACTACTCGACCGCCGACGGCACCGCCACCGGCGGCAGCGACTACCAGGCGACGTCCGGCACGCTGACCTTCGCCCCGGGCGAGACCACGAAGACGATTCCGGTACCGGTCCTCGGGGACCGGTCGGTCGAGGCGAACGAATGGTTCGAAGTCAGACTCGACCAGGCAACGAACGGGACCATTTTCGACGGCCGGGCGAACGGCACCATTTTCGACGACGAGCCGCGGATCACGATCGACGACGTGAGCCGCGGCGAGGGCAACACCGGCCAATCGGCGCTCGCCTTCACCGTCCGCCTGTCGAACCTTTACGACGTCCCCGTCACGGTCGACTTTGCCACCGCCAACGCGTCGGCCCAAGCCGGCACCGATTATGCGGCCGCCGCGGGAACGATCACCTTCGCCCCGGGTGAGACGGAGCGGACGGTCCCCGTCCTGGTCATCGGCGACCGCCTCGTCGAGCCGACCGAAACCTTTGCCGTCTACCTCAGCGGCGCGACCAGCGCGCTCGTCGCCGACGGTCACGGCATCGGCGCGATCCTGGACGACGAGCCGCGGGTCAGCGTCAACGACGTGACGAAGACCGAGGGCCGGAGGAACAAGACGACCCTGTTCACCTTCACCGTCACGCTCTCGGCCCCCTACGACCAGCCGGTGACCCTGTCGTTCCGGACGGCGAACGGCACGGCGACGACCGCCGACACCGACTACGTGGCCAGATCCGGGACGCTGACGTTCGCCCCCGGCGAGACGACGAAGACCGTCACCATCGATGTCAAGGGAGACAACAAATGGGAGGCTGATGAGACCTTCTACCTGGACCTGTTCGGGCTCAGCGGCAACGCGCTGTTCACCAGGGACCGCGGCATCGGGACGATCCTGAACGACGACTGATCGCGCCGTCGAGGAGAATGTCGCGGTCGGTCATCCGGCGGCGGTTTCCCGGGAGGAAAGGAGCGGTGACGGGTCGGCCGTGGCGGGGCCCGACCGGGTCGTCCTTCAGCGGCCGCCGGAACCCCACTCACGTCTCGGCCATTGCTCGCTAAAGGACAGAGGACGGTCGCTACTCATCCGTAGACGCAAAAGGGCCGGGCGGATCACCGCCCGGCCCCGGTACTGTCGTTCCACGACGGGTTACTCCTTCGCCCCCGCGTGCCGGTCCCAGGCCCAGGGCGGCGGAACTTCGGTGGTCTCCGCACCGGGGCGGCCGCGGAGGAACTTGACCCACACGGCGAGCCGGTGCAGTTCGTCCGTTTCCAGGTCGACCGGGACGACAACGACCTTCAAGTCTTCGGGCCGTTCGAGCCGGCCGGCGACCAACGCCTCGAACTTCTTCCGACCGTGCAGGACGATCGCGTCCGTCGGGGCCTCGTTCGGCGTCCCGCCGGGCCGGTCCCGGTCCCAGGTCTGGGCGGTCGCGACGACCACGTCGGCGGTCGAGAAGAAATACCCCGGCGGCGGGAGGCGGTCGTTCTCGAACGGGTTCAGGGCCTGCCACTGGTCCCGGCCGCCCTCGCGGTCGTACCAGCACAGGACGTCGTATGGGGTGACCAAACCGGAAACGTTGTGTTTCGCGCTCGCCGTATGGAGGGCCATCAGCGGCCACTCCCAGTCGAGGTTCGGGTTCTGCTTGCTCATTGGAGTCTTCTCGGCGGCAGGGCTGGGCTAATAGATGAGAGGGCCGTCGAGCGACGGGGATTCGCCATCGCGACCGTCCGCCGAAGGCGGCTCCAGGTCCGCCTCCCCGAATCCCGACGAACTGTCGACCGGCTCGAACGGGACGCCCGGTCTCGGTCGGCCGAGTCCGAGATCGTTCAAATCGCCCCCAGCGGTGGCAACTCAAACGGCCTCGAAAACGGGGCCTTCTTCGGCCACGGGGCGTCCGGGTCGTACCAGTACCACTCGCTCCGATTCGCCTTCACGTCGTAGGCCCGGTGCGACTTCACCGGGATCTCCTTCTTCGCCCGCCAGAGCGTCCGCTCCGGGATGCCGGCGGCCGCCGCGGCCGCGTAGATCGCCCCGGCCGGCCGCGGGCCCTCCGCCAGCTCCCGCTTCAGCCAGTCCGCCACCCGCTCCCGGGCCCCGAGTTCGACCGACCGCTTCCGCTTCTCGCACAGGCCGTCGGCCGTCAGGCCCACCGGTCCCGTCCATTCGATGACCGGCCGGCCGGCCGCCTCGCCGACCCGGTAGCCGAGGGCCGGCGGCCGGGCCCCGACGTTACTCTTCGCCACCGACAGGACCCGCAGGCCCGCGTCGTCCGGGTGCGGGGCCGTGAACAGGGCCGTCCGGGCCGCCGCCACGATCCCCATACTCCCCTGCCCGCGGAGGATCGCCCGGTCGGCCGGCTTCTTCGTCAGGTGCCGGACCGCCAGGACCGCACACCGGGTCCGGCCCGCCAGCTCGGCCAACGGGGTCAACGCCTGCCGGACGCACTGGTCGATCCCCGACGCCACCTTCGGCGGCAGGAACGCCATGAGCGGGTCGATCACCAGCAGTTCCGCCCCGCTGTCCCGGACCATGTCCTCCAGCGCCGGTAAGTCGTCCGGGAACCGCGGTACGCGACCGGCGAACCTCGGCAGCATAAGTCGAAGGAGGTCGGCCCCGGCCGCCTCGGCCCGGGGCAGGACCGTGTCCCCCAGGTCGTCCTCGGCGGACAACAGGACGCTGACACCTGGTCGCGGGAGGGCCTTCCCGTCCGCCAGCGGGCCGCCGCGGCTGAGCCGGGCCATCAGGTCGATCGACAGGAGGGACTTCCCCATCTCGGGGTCGCCCTCCAACAGAGCGAGCTTCCCGCGGGCCAGGTAGCCCGGCCACAGCCAGTCAAGCGGAACGGGGCGGACGTCGCACCCGAATTCGACGGTCCAGGGAACCATGACCCGCCCTCCGAATGCCCGGGGCCACCTGCGACGGTCGCCCCGTGCATCTCAGTAATCAGAAGGCGGTCGTTTGTAAACTGCCGCGGGGGGGTATGGGGAAAAATGTGGCAGTCTTGGCAGTCTTGGCAGTCTTGGCCACGGGGCCCGAGTCAGCGGGCCGCGGTCTCGCTTCCCCGTCAGGAGCCCGCCCCCCGATCTCGTGAAATCCGTTTGCCGGGACCGCGCCGCCCGGATACTTGATTCCCAACCGGCCGTGATCGCACGGATCTTTCCGCTCCCATCCTTCCCCTACCCGCGACCCGGTAACGAGTTGCTGGCGGGTCTGAGCCCTTCCGGTGACCGACCCCAGTCCGAGGGACTCGACGTCCACCCCGGAGCCCGCCGACCTCGCCCGGGCCGTGCGCCGGAAACTCGCGATCCGTCTGCTACCGCTGATCTTCGTCCTGTACGTCGTGGCCTACCTGGACCGGGCGAACGTCGGGTTCGCCAAGCTCGCGATGAAGCAGGATCTGCAGTTCTCGGAGGCCGCGTTCGGCTGGGGGTTCGGGCTGTTCTTCGTCGGCTACCTGTTCCTCGAGATCCCCGGGGCCCTGATCGTCGAACGGCGGAGCGCCCGGAAGTGGTTCGCGCGCATCCTGGTGACCTGGGGGGCGTGTTCGATGGCCACCGCCCTGGTCCGGACCGAGTGGCAGTTCTACCTGGCCCGGTTCCTGCTCGGGCTGGCCGAGGCGGGCTTCTTCCCGGGCGTGATCGTTTACTTCACCCACTGGTTCCCGCGCCGCGACCGGGCCCGGGCGCTGGCCGGGCTGGCCCTGGGCGTGCCGTTCAGTCTCGCGCTCGGGGCCCGGGTCTCCGGCTGGCTTCTGGAGCAATCGTGGCTTGACCTGGCTG
>Ga0247823_10004697_pt1 | contig 10912 bp, 10 predicted proteins | sample 13C_PalmiticAcid_2_FD_192426 | JGI IMG/M metagenome (GOLD analysis project Ga0247823, IMG submission 192426) | Soil microbial communities from agricultural site in Penn Yan, New York, United States - 13C_PalmiticAcid_Day30 | ecosystem: Environmental > Terrestrial > Soil > Agricultural land...
CACCCAGGCAATCACGAAGACAAAGTGTGTGTGCGCCATCGAACTACTTCCGTCGTCGAAGCGGGGGATCTCTTCCTGATATCGCCTGGCGAGCGGAGACCATTAATCGACTGACCGATCGCGAGCCTGCGGCGCTTCGATCCGAACGCCGGTGAGCTGCGAGGGTTCCGGCCGTTCGCACCGCTACGGTGTTCGGCATGAGCGACGCGATGGTGCGCGACCGCGACGGAAGGCCGTTCCTGTTGCTGGCGACACGCGCCGAGAACGAGGCCGCCGACCAGGAATACGAGGCTTTCCTGCGCTGCGGCGGGCTCGTACCGCGCCGACTGCACCGGCGCCGTCTGGAACGCGATCCGCTCGGAGAGATCGACCTCGACCGCTACGCGGGCATCATGCTGGGCGGGAGCCCGTTCACCGTCTCCGACCCGCCCGACACGAAATCGCCGGTGCAGCGGCGAGTGGAAGCTGAGTTGCGCGAGCTCGTGGCGGCCGTGGTCCGTCAGGATTTCCCGTTCCTCGGCGCCTGTTACGGCATCGGCGTGATCGGCTCGGTGATCGGCGCTGTCATCGACCGAACCCATCCCGAACCGGTCGGCCCCACCACCATCACTCTGACCGATGCCGGGCGGGTCGACCCGCTGCTGTGCGTGCTCCCGCGCGAGTTCGACGCGTTCGTCGGTCACAAGGAGGCCGCCACCGAGCTCCCGGCGGGGATCGAACGGCTCGCCACCTCGACCGGCTGCCCGATACAGGCATTCCGGGTGGGCGCCAACGTGTACGCCACGCAGTTCCATCCGGAGTTGGACGCGCAGGGCATGAGCATCCGTATCGACGCCTATAAGCACCACGGCTACTTCGACCCCGTCGAGGCCGAAGCACTCAAGGAAGTAGCCCGCTCGGGCAACGTCGTGCACCCCGGCGCGCTGGTGCGTCGGTTCGTCCAGCTGTACGAGGATTGACGTTCGGCTGGACTGTCACCGTCGGGTCGAGTTCCGGCGAACGCCGGCACTCGCGCTCTCGTCCGGTTCGGCGCACCGACGACTATCGGTGCGCCGAACCGGACGCGTTGTCGGTGGTCGGCGCTACACCGTCGCGGGGGCTGCGGCGACGTCCACATCGCAGGACACCTGGTGCCACACCGCGAGCTCATCGCGTCGCCGCCGCAGCGCGGCGTCGATCTCGGTGACGGCGAAGCCTCCGGTGACCAGGCGCACCGGGGGAGTGTCGCTGTCGACCGCAGTAAGGATGGCGGCCGCGACCCGATTCGGATCGTTGAACGCCGTCGGCGGCAGCTCGCCGATCTGTCGCTGTACTTCGCGCACGGTTCGGTCGTAATCGTCGATCGGCCGGGCGTGATGGAGGTTGGCCAGGAACGGGGTTGCGGTCGGGCCGGGCTCGACGAGTGTGACGTCGATACCCAGGGGAGCGACTTCGTCCAGCAGCGCGTCCGTGAGTCCTTCGATGGCGCACTTGGTCGCCGCGAGAAGGCCTACGCCGGCGTGGGCGGTCTGTCCGTAGTAGGAGGAACCCTGCAGGATGTGACCGGCGCGCTGTCGGCGCAGGATCGGCAGGGTAGCGCGAAGCACGGTGAGCACTCCGAAGAAGTTGGTGTCGAAGATCTCGCGGGCCTGCTCGTCGTCGACTTCTTCGACTGCTCCGAAGAGCCCGTAGCCGGCGTTGTTCGCAACCACGTCGATGCGCCCATACGTGTGCAGCGCGAGCGCGACGGCGTCATCGATCGACGATTGCCTGCGCACGTCGGCGGCAACGGGAGTGATCCGGCCGCCATGAGCCGCGGCCAGGGGCGACAGCGCATCGATGTGCCGCGCCAAGGCCACGACATTGTCGCCGCGTGCGGCGGCCGCCTCGGTCAATGCCAGGCCGATGCCGGATGAGGCGCCGGTGATGAACCATGTGATGGGAACTTTCGACGTGTTGATCATGTTGCGAGCGTAAGTTGTTTGCTAGCAACAAGTCAACGCTTGATGTGGAAGTTGTTCCCATCGAAATTGGCTAGCCGACAACTCCCGAGGTAAATTCGCGGTATGGGCGATGGGTCGGAAGCAGCGCTGGCGGTGATCGCGTTCGCGAATACGCACGCCGATGGTGGTGGGGGTGTCGAGCAGTTCGCCGACGCCGACGGACTGCGCACGTGGTTGCGGGGTACCGGGCGACAGGTCACCGGTGCGGTCACCGACGCGGATGCGGCCGAGGCGCGGCAGTTGCGCGATGCCGTCGTGACCATCCTGCTCACCCACTCCGCGGACCCGAACGTCTCCGCCGTCGCGATCGAGGAGAGCGAGGCGTTGCTACGGCGGGCGGCCGACAGGTATCCACTCCGCGCGACGATCGACCGAGACGGAGTGGAACTGCGACCGATCGCCGACGGCGTGTCCGCGGTGCTGGCGGCGATCCTCGCCGCGGTGACCGAACTCGCCTACACCGGTTCCTGGTCGCGGCTCAAGGCATGTCGAAATCCGCCCTGCCACTTCGCTTTCTACGACCGCACCCGCAATACCTCGGCCGCGTACTGCAGCAACGCCTGCAGCAGTCAGGTCTCGATGCGCGCCATCAGAGCACGACGCCGAGCGCAGGCGACGGACGCCGACGCGGATACCCAGTCCTGATGCGGGGCTCCGCCGGGATCACTTCGACAGTCGACGGTGCCACCCGGATTCTCCTACCTGTGCCGGAGCACGGCGTCGCCGAATCTGTTACATGTCACAATATTTGCGGGGACTGCGCCCTCGACCGGCCCGGTGATGGCTAGCGTCGGACAATGTCGAGAGGGTGGCGTCCGCGCAGACGCGACGTGTTGGCGTTGGGAACCGCGATGGCGGGTGAGCTGATCCTGGGAACCACCGCACCGGCACAGGCGTCGCCGGTTGTCCGCTATCCGGGGTATTCCGCACAGGATTGGGCCCAACCCTACGCGCGGTTCATGGCCCACCGCACCGTCGCCCCTCCCGCCGCGGTCGCTGCGGCATTCCACGGGCCGGCGACTCCGGGCGGCATGATTCCTGCGTTCTCCGCGGTGACGTCGGACCTGTCGATCTCGGGCTATTCGCCGGTCGAAACCGGGTACGGCCGCAGCGACGAAGGTCTGGTGTGGACCGCGGTGCGCACCGAGATGCCGGGTGTGACCGCGGCGATGTGGGATTGGTGGTTCGGCTGGCACTCGGCGGAGTCCGCCCGGTACAAGCTCTGGCATCCTGACGCGCACCTGTACGCCGACATCAGTTCGGATCGCAGTGCCGAGGCGATGCCCGACCGGGCGAAATACGTCGGCACCATCTCCTACGTCGACGAGTATGTCGGGGCGAAATTGCAGCAGCTCGCGATCTCGTTCGTCGACCCGGTGGCGCACGGCTTCGAAGTCCCGGCCGGGCATACGGTGATCCTGGGACGGGTCGGGAGCAGCATCGCGCCGGTGGAGCTCGGCTGGCTTGCCCATCAAGTGCGCCCGATCCCCGGCGGCAGCGAGATGCGTAGCCGCTTCTACCTCAACCGCTACGGCCTGCGCCTGCCCGACCCTCGCCAGGCCGCCCAAGCGTTGGGGCGTGGCGCCGCGCTCGATCCCGCGGATCTGGTGCTCGGTCTGGGGCTGGCACGTGATCTCCTGTTGCACTGCGGTCAGGAAATGGCGCACCTGGCGGGATTCCTACCCGAGCTGTACAGCGCGTTCGCGGGCGGAGCAGACTCCGCGAGCTCGGAGTAGCCGCGTTGCCGATCTCGAATGCGTTCGAGGGCGAGCGAAAGGCGCGACTCCGGATCAACTGTCCGCGGGACGGTCGGCGCGATGGTGGAAAGCCGCTACCGCGGCCTCGACGGTGGGATAGAAGTGCGTTCTGTCGAACCGGTCACCGACGCCGAAGCGGATCAGCTTGTCCTTGATCGGTCCTTTCATCTCGGCGAACTTCAATTGGATCTCTTTGCCTTCGAGGTAATTGTCGAGGTCGACGAGTTCGTCCACGGCGGTGGTGTCGAGATCGGTGATCGGTTCGGCGGCGATGATGACCCACTCGATCGGGGACGGGGCGTCGGCGACGACCGAGCGGACATAGTCGTCGAATATCTGTCCGTTGGCGAAGAACAGTGGTGCGTCGAACCTGACCAGCACCAAGCCGGGAATGCGCAGGCCGTCGGGGTGACGTTCGATGTCGTGGTAGCCGGGGCGGTCCGGTGTCCGGACGAGTTCGGTGCGGTAGGGCTGCCAGGCTCGTGCGACCACCGCGACGAAGGAGAGTCCGATCGCGACGAGGATGCCCTGCAGCACGCCGACCAACGCGACCCCGACGAACGCGGCTGCCGCCAGGGCGAATTCGACCGAGCTCATCCGCCACATCCGGACCATGCCGCGGATGTCGATCAACGCGGTGGCGGCGACGATCACGACGGCCGCGAGCGCGGCGTCGGGCAGGTACGCGGTGAGACCCGGAGCGAGCAGCACGAAGAGCAGGACGGCGATCGCGCCGACGACGCCGGCCAATTGTGTCCGGGCGCCGCTCTGTTCGGCGACCGGGGTTCGTGACCCGCTCGCGGAGACGGGAAATCCGCCGAACAGCCCACCCGCCACATTGGCGACTCCGATCGCCTTCATCTCGGTGCTGCCGTCGACGTCTTCTCCGTGTCGGGCGGCGAAGGTCCGCGACAGGACGCCGCTGTCGGCGAACGCGATCAGCGCGATGCCCGCCGCGGGTCCGATCAGGTGCCCGATGTCGTCCCAGCCGATGCCGTCGATGGAAGGCAGCGGCAGGCCTTCGGGCAGGGCGCCGACCATGCCGATGTCGTCGGTGAGTCCGGCGGCGGCCGAGATCGCGATGGCCACCGCGACCGCGACCAGCACTCCCGGCACCGCGGGTAGCCACCAGCGAAAGGCCACGATGACGGCGAGGGTGCCGAGGCCGAGAGCGGCCGCGATGGGATCGATCTCGCTGTCGACGACGGCCTTCCCGATCTCGGCGATCTCGGCGAGAACGCCGGTGGCGTCGACGGAGAACCCGAGCAGTTTGGGAAGTTGTCCGACGACGACGATGAGCGCGATGGCGTTCAGGTAGCCGAGTCGGATGGGCTTGGACAGCAGTTCGGTGACGAACCCGAGCCGAAGGAACCCCCCGACGAGCAGGATGAGCCCGACGAGGACCGCGAGGACTCCCGCGAGAGCCAGCGCACGGTCGGGGTCGTCGACGGCGGCCAGCGGCAGCACCGCGGCCGCGATCAGCGGAGCGAGCGAGGAATCCGGGCCGAGCACAAGGATCCTGGACGGCCCGACCACCGCGTAGGCCAGCAGCGGCACGATGGTGGCGTAGAGCCCGGCATACGCGGGAAGCCCCGCCGCCTCGGCGTAGCCCATGCCGGCGGGGATCAATAACGCGGTCAAGACGAGGCCCGCGGTGACATCGGCTCGCAGCCACGCCCGACGATAGCCGCGGGCCGTCGCGATCCCGGGTAAGGCGCTCACTCGCTGCTTCCACGACATGGTCGGGGGCCTCAGCGTGCTCGGGCACGAGCGGAGGCGGTCGTCACCGGGACGGCGTGCGCCGTGGGGGAATCCACTACTGGATCGTAGCCATGGTCGGAGTGCTGCGAGGGATCTCGACCTGGACGCGGCCGACAGCTTGCCGAGCGGCCTTTTCGACGAGCAGCGGAACGAAATCTCGGATACGGGCCTCGGCGAACCGCGCATGAATACGGCGAACCAGAAGCTCGATCTCCGCCGGTGATTCCGCGGGGAAACGGGTGATCAGGCGTTCGATCACCTGATCGATCTGTACGAATTCAAGGTCGTCGCGCATTGTCTATCGACCATTCGGCATCAGGCAATTCGGCGGTGAATGGATGCGGGTCCTGTCGAGAAATTCTCCCCGTTCCGATCCGGGTGTCGATGGCCACCAAGCGGTGGTGGTAGTCAGGATGGGGAGATGCTCTTCATTTCCGTGCGCGACTGCTCGCTCGGTGTCGTGGTGCATCATCGGAAAACTATCCGTCCAGCGAAAATCGCTGTGCGGGCGCAGAATCCACAGTGGTGTGGTTGCTCACATTTTACCGGGGTGGTTTCCTTTTTACAAGACGCGGTGTCCGCCGCGGGGTTGTGGGCCCGAATGGCGGCGACGAGGACTTCCCGGTGGACGGGACTGTGCCGGTCGATTGTCCAATTTGCTGGGTACGGGGGCCGCTCGGCAACTACGGTGCCGCCCATGTCTCGCACTCACCGCATACTCGCGGCCGCCGCACTGGCCGCTGTCCCACTCGCCGCAGCCGCGCCGGCCCCGGCGGCTCCGATCGTGAACAAGGTCGTGGTCATCGGTATCGACGGCACCCTGTGGAGTGAGGTGTCGGCGGCCGAGGCGCCGAACCTCGACCGCCTGGCCGCGCAGGGCACGCTGGCACGGACCTCCATCGCCCCGCACACCACCATGTCGTGCGTCTCGTGGGCGACGGCGCTGACCGGCGTATGGGACAGCAAGCACGGGATCCGGGACAACGGAGCCACCTGCAACGCGGAGGCTTTCGCGCCGTATCCGACGGTGTTCACGCAGGTGGAGCGGGAGCGTCCGTCGTTGTCGACGGCTTCCATCGGGACCTGGGACACGATCGGCATGATCGCGCGGACCGGTAGCCCGCAAGCCGACCGGGTGGCGGTCACCCAGATCGATCCCACCGGCGCGGGCGTCTGCGAGACCACCGCGGACTCCAACGCCGCCGCGGCGGTTGTCTCGGCCATCACCGAGGACGGGACCGATCTGCTGTTCACGCACCTCGATCAGGTGGACATCGTCGGGCACACGCTGCGCGGAGTCTGGCCGCAGGCGTATCGCGATGCCATCGGGCGGGTGGACGGCCTGGTCGGGAAGATCACCGCCGCGGTCGACGCGCGGGCGGCCGCGCACGCGAACGAGCGATGGACGATTCTGGTCACCACCGACCACGGACACAAGCCCGACGGTGGACACGGTGGGCAGAGTGCCTACGAGACAGCCAGTTTCGTGATCGCCCGCGGACCGGGGTTCGCCGCGGGCGCGCAGCACAACGGATACACCCTCGCCGACATCACCCCGACCGTGCTGGACCTGCTCGAGGTCTCGGCGCCGGCGAATCTCGACGGCGAGTCGATGCTGAACGGTGGCTCGGGCGACCCTGCGGCACCCGTGCCGAATACGCCGCCGGTGGACGCCGGGATCACCGGTTCGTCGTCGGGTTCGGCGCAGTCGGCGATGGTCGCGAATCCGTTGTGTCTGCTGGGAAGTGGATCGGCGAGCGGTTCCTCCGAGCGATGACGCGGTGACGCCGTCCGGAGATCGGCGTGGCCGAACCGGCTCGCCGACACGGTCACTTCGTTCGCTCAGGGGACCAAACCGCACCCGGTAGCGCCGCGAACCTCCTGTCGTGCCGTCAGATCGTCGGCACGTGGGCCAGTCAGGTTCTGACGCGAGCACTAGGGATGACCTCACATGAGAACACCGCGACCGATACGCAGGTCTGCCCGGTTCCGATGGAGCGCGCTGATGGTCGCGGTGGCGGCCGCCGCCGGTCCGGCGACCCTCGCCGGGCCCGCGGTCGGCGAACCATCGGCAGGCGTGGTCACCGTGCAGGACCTGGGCGACCGTCGACAGGTCGTCTCGGTGTACTCCGCGGCGATGGAGCGGTCCGTCCCGGTCCAGGTCCTCCGGGCGGCGGACCAGGCTCGGCCACGGCCGACGCTGTACCTCCTCAACGGTTCGCAGGGCGGTCCGAACGGAAGCGGCTGGGACGCGCAGACCGAGGTGATCGACTTTCTGCGCACCGAGGACGTCAACGTGGTGACACCGGTCGGCGGGAGCAGTTCGTATTACACCGACTGGATCGCCGACGACCCCGTTCTCGGCCGGAACAAGTGGCAGACCTTCCTCAACGAGGAACTGCCGCCGGTGATCGAGAACTTCTTGGGCGCCGATGACGAGCGAGCGCTCGCCGGGGTGTCCATGAGCGGCACGTCGGTGCTGAATCTCGCCATCGCCAAGCCGGGCTTCTGGCGCAGCGTGGCCTCCTACAGTGGCTGTGCGCAGACGTCGGATCCGGTCGGGCAGGAGTTCGTCCGCGTCACCGTCGAGAACTGGGGCGGCGGACGCAGCGTGGAGAACATGTGGGGTCCGCGCAATGGGCCGTTGTGGCGGGCCAACGATCCCCTGGTCAATGCCGAACGGCTGCGCGGGACCGCCATCTATCTGAGTACCGGTAGCGGTGTGCCCGCCGCGCCGCACGACACTCCCGCCGATCCCCGAGTCCAGGACGGTCGCATTCCGCTGGCGGCGCAGGTGCTTCTCGGTGGCCCGATCGAAGCCGCGGTTCGCTTCTGCACGATCAATCTGGCGAATCGGCTGGGCGAGTTGAATATTCCGGTCACGCTGGACGAGCGCCCGGTCGGCACGCACTCGTGGGGGTACTGGGAAGACGATCTTCGTCGGTCCTGGCCGTTCCTCGCCGCGACGATCGGGCTTGCCCGCTGAGCCGGGAGGTGGAGTTCACCCGCAGCGGATGAGTCGCCTGGGGTCCGCTGTCGCTAACGTCGGCGACAGCCTCGCCGAAAGGACCGCCATGCTGGGATATCTCGTGCCCGTGGACCAGCGGCGATCGCTCGCCGAGCTCACCGATCGGCTGGATCTGTCGGTCGGTGAGGTCGGCGCGAAGCGTTCCGCGTTCTGGATCATGCTGGTGCTCTCGGCGGTGATCGCGATCTCCGGCGTCATCGGGGATTCCACCGCCACGGTGATCGGCGCGATGATCGTCGCGCCGTTGTCGTTGCCGATTCTCGGGGTGGCGCTGGGCGTGGTGACCGGCCGTTCGGCCTTGATCGGGCGCAGCGTGGTGCTGGTGGGCGCCGGCGTCGTCGTTGTCGTCGTCTTGGGTTTTCTCTTCGCCCAGTTGCTGCCGAATCCGGTGCACGTCCTGTCGAACGCTCAGGTCGTCGGACGAACATCGCCGAAACTGGTGGACCTGACCGCGGCGATAGCCACCGGGTTGGTGGCCGCTGTCGCGATCGCCCGGCGCGACGTCGGCGATGTGCTGCCCGGCGTCGCGATCGCGATCTCGCTGGTGCCGCCACTGGGCGTGGTCGGAGTTTGCCTCGGCTCGCACGCACCCGCCCTGGCCCTGGGCGCGTTCGTGTTGTTCGCGTCCAATGTCGTGGCGATGATCATCACCGCGACGATCGTGTTGCTCGGTGCCGGCTACGCGGCCGACGCGCAGGCCGCCGCGGCGCGACGCGGACGCAGCTTCGCGATACTCGGCGCAGCCCTGGTGCTGGTCGCGATCCCGATGGTGATCAACTCGTTGTCGACATTGTGGGCCGGCCAGATCGCCGAGGCCACCGGCGACTGGCTGCGCGACGAGCCGGGCGCACAGGTGACCGACGTGACGCTGCAGAGCGATACCGCGACGATCTCGGTGCTCGGGCCCGAACAACTGCCACCGGTCGAGGAACTGCAACGCCGCGTCGACGACCTCGTGCCGTGGAATCCGACTGTGGTCATCGTGCACAACGTCGGCGCCAGGGTGCAGCCGAACCGATGACCAGGCCGACAGTCCGTTGCTGTGCTGCGCGAGGAAGCGGCGTTGAGCGCCGGTCGGGGGCGGAGAAAGTGTCCCATTCACCGCTCCTCTCGGCTTTCCCGGCAGTCGGGGTCTGTGCGAGCATTCGGCCATGGCTGGTGGAACCGATAATTGGCCGGTCGTCGACCTGGCCGACCTCCTCGACGTGCTCGATCTCGCCGAGACGGCGCCCGGACGATTCCGGGCCAGGAACGTGACATCGACGCTGCCGACGACGTTGGGCAGTCAGACGTTGGCGCAGGCGGTGGTCGCGGCCGAGCGCACCGTGCCGCAGATGGCGGTGCAGTCGCTGCACGGAGTGTTCCCGCGCGGTGGGTTCGCCGATCGGGAGGTCGACGTGGATGTCGAGGTCATCCAGTCGGGCCGGGCACTGGCCACCGTGCAGGTCGCGTTCCGGCAGGATGGGCGCGAGCACGCCCGGGTACTGGCCATGCTCAGCGTCGACGAGCCCGACTTCCTCGCACACCACGCCGCACTGCCGCCGGAGGTGCCGGGTCCGGACGAGTGCGCCGACCTGCCGTGCGCCCTGCTGCCCTGGGAGGTGCGGACGCCCGGCGGGGCGGACGCGCTGGCGCTCGACCTCGCGGGTCCACCGTCGCTGGATGTGTGGATGCGCTGCGACAAGGCGCCCGACCTGCCCGTGTTCTCCCGGGCGCTATTGGCCCATGGCAGTGAGGGTTTCCTGGGACCGGTCAGCATGCGTCCGTATCCGCAGGCCGAGATCACGCGGCGCGGTGGCCGGGGGACCTCGGCCATGCTCACGCAGACCGTCACCTTCCATCGGCCGTTCACCGTGCACGACTGGTTGCTGTTGCGCTGTGAGAGTCCGTTCGCGGGCGCGGGACGGATGTTCGAGCGGATCCAGATCTTCACGCGCGCAGGAGAATTGGTCGCTTCGGTGGACGCGCAGGGCCTGATGCGCGCACACACGCCCGGCTGAGCGGAGGCGGCGGACGAGCCACGGCGCTGGGCGAACGGCCCGCCCGGGGCTCACCGTCCGGTCGACGGGGCTCGAGCCCTGCGGCCGCACGCACTCCGGAGGAGCGGGTGCGGCAGCGCGTTCGGCAACCTCGCACCCGCCCTGGAGCCGTCCGGTTCCGCTAGCTGGTGGGCGGTGTCAGGACACCATCGATCAGGTAGACGGTCGCGTTCGCCGTTCGGACACCACCGCAGACCACTGTTGCCTCGTTGACGCGAAGCTGATCGCCCGAGCCCGTCACCGTGACCTCGGATCCCTCGACGGTCGCGTGTGTGCCGACGACGGCTTCGGGCGCCAACCGTCCCGGTACGACGTGGTAGGTGAGAATGCTGGTCAGCATCGCCG
>Ga0247823_10004698_pt1 | contig 10911 bp, 7 predicted proteins | sample 13C_PalmiticAcid_2_FD_192426 | JGI IMG/M metagenome (GOLD analysis project Ga0247823, IMG submission 192426) | Soil microbial communities from agricultural site in Penn Yan, New York, United States - 13C_PalmiticAcid_Day30 | ecosystem: Environmental > Terrestrial > Soil > Agricultural land...
GGCCAGACCGGCGGCCAAGGCCGCGGGCTATGTGTCGCCGGTGCGGGCACTGCCGGTGACCGCGATGGCGAGCGGTGGTGGCGACGACTGGGCTTCGTTCTAACGCCTCAACCGGTAAGAGAAAGGGCGCCGCGACACATCGTCGCGGCGCCCTTTCCTTTCCAAGATCCTCCCCCCGCTGCGCGAGGGAGGATTGGTCATTTCATCTTGATCAACTCGATCACGCCATCTTCGCGATACTGGATCGGCTGGATCGCGACGCGACGATCGCCATTATAGGGGCCATCGCCCACCTGCCCTTCCCAGCGGTGATAGGCGATGTACCAGTTGCCGTCTTTCGGATCCTCGAAGAAACTGTGGTGACCGGGGCCGCGATACCGCTTGTCCCCGACGAGCAGCGGGCCGCCATAGCGCCACGGGCCGGTCGGCGAGAGCGCCACCGCATAATGGACCTGATAGCTCGCATCGTTCCACTTCCCCGCCGACCAGGACAGATAATAGATGCCCTTGCGGAAGTGCATGAACGCGCCTTCGGTGAAATTGGGTGGGGTATCGACCTTCACTTCGTGATCGATGCTGACCATGTCGGGCTTGAGCACCCAGACCCGCAGAGTCGCACCGGCACTGCCCCCGGCATAGAGATACGGCGTCTTGCTCCTGGGATCGACGAACACCGCGGGATCGATCGCCTCGAACCCCTTGCCGCCGGTGACCAGCGGCTTGCCGCTGTCGGTGCAGGGGCCCGCAGGCCCCTTGCAGGTGGCGACGCCGATGCGGCTGGGGGTCGGGTTCTGGGGCCCGACCGAATAATAGAAATACCAGCCGCCATTGGTCTGGACCATGTCGGGTGCCCACAGGAAATGGACCGGGGCGCGGTCGTCGTCGGCCCAGGCGATGTTCTTGAGGCGGATCAGCGGCTCGCTCTTCGTCCATTTGGCCTTGTCGGGCGAGGACCAGGCCGAGAGGCCGTCGCCGCCGGTCGGGTAGATCCAATATTGGCCCCCGGCCAATTCGATGTCCGGATCGGCGCCGGCGAAGACCGACTTCACTTCCTGCGCGGACGCTGCCGGCGGGAACCCCGCCAGCAGTGCCGCGAACGGCAGGAACGCGCGCATCACTTGGCCGAAGCGGGTACCACGCCCTTCGGCGCCGCTGTCAGGCGCTTGATCAGATCGACTTCGGCCTGGCGATAGGGCTTGCCGTCGGCGCGGAACACCTCGTGGAACCAGATCGTCGGCTCGTCATAGGTGTAGGGCTTCTTCCAGCTGTCCCAAGGCAGCCGGGTCTGCGACTTGCCGTCGACGAAGCCCCAGTTGATCATCGCGATATTGTATTTCTTGCCGAGCGGCAGCGAGCCGTCAAAGGTCGAGCCGTTGCCGCGCGCCATGTACTCGGTGCACAGAACCGGCCGGCCGAAGCTCAGCATCTGCTTCGCGCGGCGCTCCCATTGCTCGGGCCAGTTATAGTCGTGGAAGCTCATCACTTCCGAGCGATCGAGCTGGATCTTCTCGACCGCGTCGAGCGTGTCGCGCTTGTCCCAATTCTCGCCGATCCACACGCCGCTGGTGAGCGGCTGGACAGGATTGACCGCATAAGCGGTGTCGAAGACCTGGCCGAGCAAGCCGGCGACGAGTTCCTTCTTCTTCGGGGTCGGCTTGTAGTTGCCGCCGCCGCCGTTGTTGGGCTCATTCCACACGTCCCATGCGACGATGCGACGGTCGTTCCTGAAGTGGCCGACTACGTCCTTCACATAGTTGAGCAGCTTGGGATATTGGCTGCGATCGGCGAGCCGCGCGGCACCGGGGGCCTGGAACCAGCCCGAATTATGGACGCCGGGGATCGGCGGGCGTTGGCGGCCCGAAACCGGATCCGGATCCCAGCAGCTGTCGAACAGCACGAACATGATGCGGACCTTGTGCTTGTCCGCGATCGCCAGGAACTGGTCCATGCGGCGCTTGAGGCCTTCAGGGTCCTCCTCCCACAACACATTGTGGAGATAGACCCGCATGACGTTCATGCCGATCGAATTGGCCCAGCCCAGTTCCTGGTCGATCGTCTCCGGATCGAAGGTTTCGGCTTGCCACATCTCGAACTGATTGATCGCGGTGCGCGGATTATAGTTCGCGCCCACCATCCAGGGCTGCTTGTCGTACCAGGCATTGGCCTGCGCCTTGGTCCAGGCATCGCGCGCCTGGGCGGGGGCGATGCCCGTGGCGAGGGCGAGCGTAGTGGCTGCGAGAAGGAAGCTGCGACGGATCATATATTCTCTCCCGGGATCAGCGGCGAGCCGCGGTCGCGCCGCTGCTCAATTTGTAGGTCATGATGTTGCGATAGGTCTGGCCCGGCTCGAGCCGCGCCTCGGGGAAACCCTTCTGGTTGACCGCGTCGGGGAAGATCTGCGGTTCCATCACGATCGCGTCGCCGCCGCGATAGATCTTCTTCGCCTTGCCCGAGAAGGTGCCGTTGAGGAAATTGCCCGAATAGAATTGCAGCCCCGGCTGGTTCGACCAGAGTTCGAAGCTGCGACCGGAGACCGGATCGGAGACGCGCGACATCAGATGCTGGGTATTGGTGACCTTGCGGCCGACCACCCAATTATGATCATAGCCGCGGCCATAGACCATCTGCTTGTCGCTCGCATCGCGGACGCGATCGCCGATCGCGCGCGGCTTGCGGAAATCGAACACAGTGCCGACGACCGGGCGGAACACGCCGCTCGGGATCAACGTCTCGTTGACCGGGGTGATCGAATCCGCCGGGATGGTGACGATGTGGCCCATCGCGCCATTCGAGGAACCTTCGCCCGAGAGGTTCCAATAGGCGTGGTTCGAGATGTTGACGATCGTCGTCTTGTCGGTGGTCGCGGTATATTCGATCGTGAGGTTGTTCGCCTCGTCGAGCGCATAGGTCGCGTCGACGGTGAGGGTGCCGGGATAGCCCTGATCGCCGTCGGGGCTGACATAGCGGAGCGTCACCGAAGCGGCCGGGCCGTTCTTCACCGACACGACTTCCCACAGCACTTTGTCGAAGCCCATCGAGCCGCCATGCAGCGCATTGGTGCCGTCGTTGAGCGGGGTCTGATAGTCGCGGCCATCGAGCTTGAAGCGGCCGCCGTTGATGCGGTTGGCGAAGCGGCCGACCGTGGCGCCGATGAAATTGGGGTATTTCAGATAGTCGCCGATATTGTCGTGGCCGAGCGCGATATCGGCTTTCTTGCCGGCACGATCGGGCATGACCAGCGACTGGATCGACGCGCCGTAAGCGATGATGTTCGCCGAGACGCCGCGGGCGTTGGTGAGCAGCACCGAATCGACGGTGCGGCCATCGGGCAGCTTGCCGAAGGTCCCGCGCTTCGCAGTGGCGGCATCGGCGGCGGGGGCGGCAATCGCCATGGCGGCCAATACTCCCAGGGCTGTCATCGTCTTCATTGTCTCTCTCCTCCCAAGCTTGTTCTGATCAATGCCAGATTAGTGACTGTCGCGCGGAATGCCCCGCGTCTGGGCGATGCGCTGATATTTGACGGCGCTCTCGAGGACCGCGCCGGTATCGAACTGGCCGACGAGATTGCGATGGATCTCCTGCCACGGCGTCTGCGCCTCGGGCACGTAATCGATCGTCAGCGCTTCGCGGCGACGCGCGATCTCGGCCGGATCGACCAGCATGTCGGCGGTGCGATTCTTGAGATCGATGCGGATGCGATCGCCGGTCTTGACGAGCGCGAGTCCGCCGCCGACCGCGGCTTCGGGCGCCGCGTTGAGGATCGAGGGCGACCCGCTGGTGCCCGACTGGCGACCGTCGCCGAGGCAGGGCAATGCGTGGACGCCCGCCTGGATCAGCGCCGTCGGCGGACGCATGTTCACGACCTCGGCCCCGCCCGGATAGCCGACCGGACCGGCGCCGCGCATGATCAGGATCGAATTGGTGTCGATGCCGACCGAGGGATCGTCGATACGGTGGTGATAGTCCTCGGGACCGTCGAACACGACCGCGACCCCTTCGAAAGCTTCGGGATCGTCCGGGTTGCTGAGATAGCGGCTGCGGAACGCGTCCGAGATCACGCTCAGCTTCATCACCGCATTGTCGAACAGATTGCCCGACAGCACGGTGAGCCCCGCGGCGGGCTTCATCGGCGCGTCGAGCGGAAAAATCACGTCCGTGTCCTCGCTCTCGGCGGTCGTGACATTGTCGCTCACGGTCTTGCCGTTGACGGTCAGCGCGCTGCCGTCGATCAGCCCGGCGCGGAGCAACTGCCCCATCACCGCCGGCACGCCGCCGGCGCGATAGAAATCCTCCCCGAGATATTTGCCCGCAGGCTGGAGATTGACCACCAGCGGGATGTCCGAGCCGTGTTCCTCCCAATCGGACAGGCTCAATTCGACCCCGATATGCCGCGCGATCGCATTGAGATGGATCGGCGCGTTGGTCGAGCCGCCGATCGCCGAATTGACCCGGATCGCGTTCATGAAGGCGGTGCGGGTGAGCACGTCCGATGGCTTGCGATCGGCATGCACCATCTCGACGATCTGCAAGCCGGTGCGATACGCATTTTCCTGCCGATCACGATACGGCGCGGGGATCGCGGCCGAGCCCGGAAGCGACATGCCGAGAGCCTCGCACAGCGAGTTCATCGTCGTCGCGGTGCCCATCGTGTTGCACCAGCCGGTCGACGGCGCCGACGAGGCGACGAGCTTGATGAAGCCCTGATAGTCGATCTCGCCCGCGGCGAGCATCTCGCGCGCCTTCCACACGATCGTGCCCGATCCGGTGCGCTCGCCCTTGAACCAGCCGTTGAGCATCGGGCCGACCGACAGCGCGATCGACGGGATGTTCACCGTGGCGGCGGCCATCAGGCAGGCCGGCGTGGTCTTGTCGCAACCGATGGTGAAGACGACGCCGTCCATCGGATAGCCGTAGACCGCTTCGACGAGGCTCAGATATTGCAGGTTGCGATCGAGCCCCGCGGTCGGGCGCTTGCCGGTCTCCTGGATCGGATGCGTCCCGAATTCGAGCGCGATGCCGCCGGCCTCGCGAATGCCTTCCTTGACCCGCTTGGCGAGCTCGAGATGGTGGCGGTTGCACGGCGCGAGATCGCTGCCGGTCTGGGCGATCCCGATGATCGGCTTGCCCGACTGGATCTCTTCGAGGCTGATACCGAAATTGAGATAGCGCTCGACATAGAGCGCAGTCATGTCGGGATTGGCGGGATTGTCGAACCAGGCGCGCGACCTCAGGGGCGGGCGTCCGCCGTTCGAACCATTTTCCGCGTCGCTCATTCACCTCTCCGGTGGGGTAATTGCCTTGTCCGCCGACGCCGTTTTTGTTCGCGCCGGCAGTGCCGTGCGGGCTTGATACCGGCAGTGCGTGGCAATAGGAAGAGCATATATATCTTATAAAAGGAAGTTGTGAGGATGACGGAAAGCGGGACGCGGCCAATTCGGCTGGGGCTGGTGGGAATCGGCAAGATCGCACGGGACCAGCACCTCCCTGCCCTCGCCGCCGATGGCCGGTTCGCACTGACTGCGACCGCCAGCCGCCACGCGACCCTGGACGGCGTTCCCGGCTATCACGACATCGGCACGATGATCGCGGGCGGGCATGCTCTCGACGCGGTCTCTTTGTGCACGCCGCCCGACGGGCGCTACGAGCAGGCAGTGACTGCGATCGACGCGGGGCTGCACGTGATGCTCGAAAAGCCGCCGGCGACGACGCTGACCGAGATCGCCGCACTCGCCGAACGCGCGAAGGCCAAGGGCGTCGTGCTCTACACCACATGGCATTCGCGCGAGGCCGCCGGAGTCGAGCCCGCCAAGGCGTGGCTGCAGGGCAAGCGGATCGACGCGGTGCGGATCACGTGGCGCGAAGACATCCGCCGCTGGCATCCGGGACAGGAATGGATCCTCGCGGCGGGCGGCTTCGGCGTGTTCGATCCGGGCATCAACGCATTGTCGATCGCGACCAAGATCCTGCCTGAGCCGATGCTCCTCAAATCGGCGTGGATGGAAGTCCCCGAGGGCCGGGCCTCGCCGCTCGCCGCCGAGCTCGAGATGCGCAGCGGCAACGCCCGCGTCGACGTGGTGTTCGACTTTCTCCAGACCGGCCCGCAGACCTGGGACATCGAAATCGACACCGATGCCGGCACGCTGCGGCTGGGCATGGGCGGCAGCATCCTCCAGCTCCCCGGCGAGGACGAACAAAAGGCGCCCGACCGCGAATATCCGCGGCTCTATGCGCGCTTTGCCGAACTGGTGGCCGCGGGCGAGAGCGATGTCGACGTGCGGCCGCTGCAGATCGTCGCCGACGCCTTCATGATGGCCGAACGGCGCGTGACGGCACCGTTCGCGTTCTGAAGTGAGAGGCGGACGGTCTCACAAAAGGGGACCGCCCGCACCGGCGCATCACCATGCAGGATGCCCGCGCCGAAGCTCCCATAGTGTGTCCGCACTGTGTCCTTCACGCCACGCTCCGCCGCTATTTGCACCTGCCGTCTTATTGATATGATTAATCACTTGGCAGCCGTTGGTAGCAGCGGCATAGCCACGAGATGAACTGAGAGGCTCGCCAAGAGTCCTCGAAAATTCGCCAAGGGGAGGTTCGCGATGCGCCTGAAATCCGTGATTCTAGCTTCGACTTCATTACTCATTCTCGCGGGAGCTGCTCCCGCCTTTGCCCAGGCCGACGACACGCCCGCCGCGCAGGACGCAGCCGCTGTCGCGGCGGATGCGGCGACCCAGGAAGAGGACGCGATCGTCGTCACCGGTCTGCGCCGCAGCCTCGAGACCTCGCAGCGGATCAAGCGCGAGTCCGACGGGATCGTCGACGCGATCGTCGCCGAGGATATCGGCAAGCTGCCCGACACCTTCGCCTCCTCCGCGCTGCAGCGCGTTGCCGGCGTGGCGGTCACCCGCGGCGGCGGCGAATCGGCGGGCGTCACCGTCCGCGGCCTGCCCAATCTGACCACTACCTATAACGGCCGCGAGATTTTCACTGCCGAGGGCCGCTACGTCCAGATCCAGGACTTCCCCGCCGGCACCGTCGCCGCGCTCGAAGTGTACAAATCGGGTCTCGCGCCCCAGATCGAGGGCGGCATCGCCGGCGCAGTCAACGTGCGCGGCCGCAAGCCGTTCGACTTTGACGGCTTCGAGCTGTCGGGCTCGCTCAATTACGTGCATTCGGAGCAGGCCCAGCGCGAGGCGCCGAACGGCAATCTCCTGATCAGCAACCGCTGGGACACCGGCATCGGCGAGATGGGGCTTTTGGTGAACGTCTCGTATGTCGGCATCCAGTTCCTCGATTCGACGCGTGAGCAGTCGCTGGTGATCGGCACCACCAACGTGGCCAACGCGGACGGTTCGATCTCCAATTATGCGCCGGGCGCCGCGGCCGGACTGCGCTTCCCCGACGCGCAGGGCAATTTCCTCGGCTATGGCAATCGCTGGCGTCCCTCGGCGAACGCCGCTTTCCAGTGGAAGCCCACTCCCGAGCTCGAAATCTATGCCGACGGCTTGTTCCAGGGCTTCCGCTCCAAAGACTACAACCGCTGGATGTTCATCCCGATCTTCGGCGGCGCCACGACCCCGGGTGTTTCGTCCGGCCTCACGCTGACGAACGTCTCGACGATCCCCGGCACCAACCAGATTTCGAGCATGACGGTTTCGGGCGCGGTGCGGCCCGACGGCTATACCGGCTCGTTCAACGGCAAGACCGACACCTATCAGGGTGGCGGCGGCGTGATCTGGACGCGTGATCGGCTGCGGATCTCGGCCGACATTGCCTATACCGACAGCCAGTACACCGCAGACCTCGTCAACATTGACTATGCCATGGCGAGCTCGCCGGTGCGCAACGTCCAGTTCGATGCCGCGCATGACGGCGGGCCGACCCAGACCTTCCTCAACTTCAACATCGGCGATCCCGCCAACTATATCAGCCGCGGTCTCTATCAGGAAAAACTGGTGGTGAACGGCAAGGACTGGCAGGCCCGCACCGACCTTTCCTACGATCTCGACATGGGTTTCCTGAAGCGTCTCGAAGTTGGCTTGCGCTACGCCAATCGCAAGGCCGGCCGCGATTTCGGCAATCTCTACATCAACAACGAAGGCGCAGGCATTCCGATGACGGCGCTTCCGGGCGCGGTCGTCGAGACCAGCTTGCCCGGCTTCCAGTACAACACCGTGCAGCCCAACGTCTTCTACGCCGCGATCACCCGCGACAGCATTCGCGACAATCTTCCTGCTTTGCGCAGCTTCTACGGTGTGCCCGCAGGCATTCCGCCGTTCAATCCGTCGGAGAATTTCCGCGCCAACGAAAAATCCTATGCCGGCTATGCGCAGCTGAAATACGGCTTCGATCTGGGCGGCACCGTGGTGGACGGCGTCATCGGACTGCGCGCCGTCAAGACCAAGTTGAAGATCGACGGCTTCTCGCGCGTCGAGGCTCCGGGCGTCCCGGTCACCAACCCGGCGGTTTCCGCCGAGAGCGAATATACCGACTATCTGCCCAATGTGAGCACGCGCATCGGCCTCACCGACCAATTGCAGCTGCGCCTCGCTTTCACTCAGACGCGCACTCGGCCGAACTTCTTCGATCTTCGCCCCAACACGACGCTGTTCCAGCCGCCGATCCTCGCACCGGGCGATCCTTGCCTTCTCACCCCGACGACCCCGGACTGCGTCGAGCGCCTGCGCCGCGGCGGTTCGGCCGGCAATCCCAATCTGAAACCGCTCACTTCCGACAATTACGACGCGAGCCTCGAATATTATTTCTCGCGCACGGGCTCGCTCACCGCAGCGATCTTCCGGCACGATGCCGAGGGCTTTCTGGCAACAGTGGCGGATCGCTCCGCTCCCGGTCTGCGCATCGATCGGCCGGTGAATCTGGGCCAGACCCGGCTCCAGGGCGCGGAAGTCACGTTCACCACCTTCCTGGACATCGAGGGCCTGCCCGAGTGGATGAAGGGCTTCGGCCTCCAGGCCAACGGCACTTATATCGACGCGAAGGGCGACCTTCAGCCGAACTTCGCGGCGACGCTCAACAACGAGCAGCAGGAGTTCCCCGGCGTCTCCAAATGGACGTACAATCTCGTCGCATTGTACGAGAAGCCGCAATTCTCGGCACGCCTCGCCTATAACTACCGGTCGAAGTTCGTGACCGGTTACACCCTCGAGGCGTTCGATCCGATCGCGCACGCGATCAAGGAAAAGGGCCGCGGCCAGCTCGATTTCTCGACCTCGATCACGCCGGTGCCGAACATCACCATCGCATTCGACATCGTGAACATGCTCGGCAATCCGCTGCAGCGCGAGCGCGCTTACAACACCGGCGACATCTACGCCCGCCAGATCATCTATCTCGAGCGCAGCTACTCGCTCGGCGTGCGCTTCCGCTTCTGACCGGAACGTTACGGACAAAAGCAAGGCCGGGGGACGCGAGTCCTCCGGCCTTCTTCTTTTCCGATGCGGCTTTGCTATGACCTCCAGATAATGGAGAGGGGACCCGCATGTCGCTACGCACCGCTTTGCTCCTGCTGGCCGCGACCGGCGCGGCACCGGGCACGGCACTCGCCCAGACCCGGGCCGAAGCCAGCCCGCGCGCGGCGATAGACACGGCGACCAAGCTCGCGCGCTGGCAACTCCAGCGGATGACCGACACCAGCCACATCTCCCGCGCCGGCGGCGAAACCGGCAATCCGCGGGCGTGGGAGCAGGCCGCATTCTGGGTCGGCATGACCGCGCTCGCCGATCACGGTGCACCGGCGGACATCTCCAAAGCGATCCTCGACATGGGCCGCGCCAATCAGTGGCAGCCGGGCCGCCTGCCCTTTTTTGCCGACGATCACGCGATCACCCAGAGCTATCTCTGGGCCGCGAAGCACGGCGCCGGCGCCGCCCCGGTGCAATCGGTGCGCCGCGTGTTCGACAACGTCGTGAACAACGCCCCGCGCGTGACGCTCGCCTTCGTCGTGCCCGAGAAAGGCGGCTATGGCGCGACCGAATGTCTCGCCCGCTGGTGCTGGTGCGATGCGCTGTTCATGGCGCCGCCGGCGATGCTCGAGCTTTCGAGGCAGACCGGCGATCGCCGTTACAGGGACTATGCGCTCCGCGAGGTCTGGGCGACCACCAATTTCCTCTACGATCCGGCCGAGCGGCTTTTCTACCGCGACAGCCGCTTCTTCGATCGCCGCGATGCCAAAGGGCGGAAGATGTTCTGGAGCCGCGGCAATGGCTGGGTGGTCGCCGGGCTGGCGCTGATGATCCCGACCCTGCCGAAAAGCGATCCCGAGCGGAGGAAGCTCGAGACGCTGTTCGTCGAGATGGCCGGCAAGGTGAAGGCGGTGCAGAAGCCCGACGGTTATTGGGCGCCCTCGCTTCTCGCGCCAGAGAACTCGCCGCCCGAATCGAGCGGCACCGGGTTCTTCACCTATGGTCTGGCCTGGGGAATCAAAGCCGGACTGCTGCCGCGCGCCGAATATGCGCCCGTGGTGCGCAAGGGCTGGTCGGCGCTCAATCGCGCGATCCAGCCCGATGGACGGCTCGGCTATGTCCAGCAGGTCAGCGACCGGCCCGAGCAGGTGCTGGCGACCGACACGCAATATTATGGCGTCGGCGCTTTCCTCCTCGCGGCGAGCGCGGTCGCGGACCTCGAGCTCGATTGATGCTGCGGCTGCTGGTCCCCCTCGCTCTGGTTTGCGCGGCCCCCGCGTACGCACAGAAGCTCGAGGCAGTCGACCGCATCTGGACGGGGCATCAGGTGCCTTTCGCGCTCGTGGTGACCGAGGAGCGCATCTATGTCGGTTATTACGACGCCGCGCGCCAGCTGAGCATTGCCAGCCGGCCGCGCAACGCTTCGGGATGGAGCTATGCGAAGCTGCCGAGCTGGGTCGGCTGGGACAGCCATAACGCCATCGCGATATTT
>Ga0247823_10004699_pt1 | contig 10910 bp, 8 predicted proteins | sample 13C_PalmiticAcid_2_FD_192426 | JGI IMG/M metagenome (GOLD analysis project Ga0247823, IMG submission 192426) | Soil microbial communities from agricultural site in Penn Yan, New York, United States - 13C_PalmiticAcid_Day30 | ecosystem: Environmental > Terrestrial > Soil > Agricultural land...
CTGGTCGGCTGGAACGCCCCCCTCGCCCGCGCGTTGCGGGGCGCGGCTGTCGGCGATCTGCGCCGCGTGATGCTGCCCGCCGGTGAAAAGGAATATGAGGTGATGGAGATCAGCTACCCCGTCTGAGGCATCCCTCGCCCTAATTAATATTGACTCGCAATAGCGACCATGCTGAGGGCACGCGCGCAGTGTCCGGCCGTGGCCGTCAATCCCTGACGGAAACCCTTGCGCTGCCGTGAAGCAGGGGATTTCCATGAGGACGACGTATCGCTTTCTGACCACCGCGGCTTTGGTACTGACCGTTCCCACGGGCGCATTCGCCGCGCAGGAGGAAGCACCGGCGGACGAAAAGCAGAAGTCCGAGGAAATCGTCGTCTATGGCCGTGGCGAGCAGAAGAACACGCTCGCGACCGGCCTCGACCTCTCTCCGCGCCAGACGCCGCAGTCGATCAGCGTCATCACGCGCGAACAGCTCGAGGATCAGGCGGCCGCCAATATCGGCGAGGCGCTCGCCTACACCACCGGCATCTCGGTCAAGGCGGTCGATCGCGGCCGCAACACCCTCGCCGCGCGCGGCTTCGACATCACCAATTTCCAGATCGACGGCGCTCCCTTCACCACCGGCAATATCGGGCTGGAAGAGAATAGCAGCGCGATCTTCGAGCGGGTCGAGGTCATTCGCGGCTCCAACGGCCTGCTGCAAGGCGCCGGCGAGCCTTCCGCGACGATCAATCTGGTGCGCAAGCACGCCGAAGCCCGCGAACTGACCGGCACGATCGACCTTGAGGGCGGTTCGTGGAACCGCTTCGCGGTGACCGGCGACGTCACCGTGCCGATCACCGCCGACGGTGCGGTGCGCGGGCGGCTGGTCGCGCAATATGCCACGCAGGATTCGTTCGTCGATCTCGAGAAGTCGAAAACCTGGCTCGTCTATGCCGTGATCGACGCCGATCTTGGCGCCAACACCCGGCTCAGCATCGGCGCGAGCTGGCAGCGCGACGAACGCGACGGCACGCTGTGGGGTCAGCTTCCCTATTGGTACAGCGACGGCACGCGCACCGACTGGCCGCGCTCCAAGACCACCGGTGCGGGCTGGAACCTTTGGGACACGGTCGAGAAGACGGCGTTCGTCACCCTCGAGCATCGCCTGGGCGGCAGTTGGTCGCTGCGTGCCGATGTCAGCTATCAGGAGCAGTTCGAGGAATCGAAGCTGCTCTGGACCGGGGGCCTGCCTGATCGCACTACCGGCCTTGGCATGAGTGCTGAAGGCTATTGGTACGAGGCGCATCCGAAACAATGGAATGCCGGCGTTTCGGCGCGCGGCAATTTCAACCTCTTCGGGCGTGAGCACGAGTTGATCGTTGGCGGAAACTATCGCCACTACACCAGCGGCTGGACCAATCGCGATCCCGTGGCGGTGGCCCCGATCGGCGATTTCAACGTCTGGGATGGCAGCAAGCACCCCGAACCGGTCTGGGGCGACCGCTACCGGATGAGCGGGTTCGGCACGACCGAACAATATGCCGTATATGGCGCGACCCGGCTTCAGCTACTCGACCGGCTCAAGCTGATCGGCGGCGCGCGGGTCAGCTGGTGGCAACGCGACGAGGAAGTGGCACTCTACACCCCCACCGCCTTCACCATCCGCCACAGCGGCCGCGTCACGCCCTATGCCGGGCTTGTGTTCGACGTGACGGGCAATCTCTCCGCCTATGCGAGCTATACCAGCATCTTCAATCCGCAGGACGCCAGGGACCGCAACGGCGCCTACCTTCCCCCGGTCGTCGGCAATAATTACGAGGCCGGCCTCAAGGGCGAATGGATGAACGGCCGCCTCCGCGCGTCCGCCGCGATCTTCCGCATCGAGCAGGATAATTTCGCGGTGGTCGATGACGGCTTCTTCGTGCCCGGCACCACCAATCCGGCGATGCGCCCCGCGCGGGGTACGGTTTCCGAAGGCTATGAAGCCGAAATCGCGGGCGAGATCCTCGCCGGCTGGGACCTGAGCCTCGGCTGGAGCGATTTCTCCGCAAAGGATGCCGGCGGCGCGCCGGTACAGGCGCACCATCCGCGTCGCGTGCTGCGCATGGCCACGCGCTACGACTTCAGCGGCATGCTCGACGGGCTCAGCGTCGGTGGTTCGGCACGCTGGGAGAGCGAACCGCCCAAGACCGCGGTCAACCCGGCGACCAACGCGCGCGAGAATGTCGGTCAGCCCGCCTATCTGCTGGTCAACGCCATGGCGCGCTACAAGCTGACCGAGAATGTCTCGCTTCAGCTCAACGTCAACAATCTCTTCGACAAGCGCTACTTCAACAACAACCTCTGGTTCGCCGGCTATGTCTATGGCGAACCGCGAAATGTCCGCGCGACGCTGCGTTTCGGCTTCTGAACGATGGCGGGGCGCCGCTGCGGCGCTCCGCCTATTCGGATCGCGCGATTTTCTTCCCGGCGGCCTTCCATCGGTCGCTGCTGGTCAGTGCCGAGGCCTCGATCTTAATCTTCGAACACCCCGGCAGCCCGCGGATGATCGCGCGCAGATTGTCCGCCAGCGCGGGCGGAAGCCACGGATTGAGCACCAGCCGCGTGATCGAGCCAAGGTCGATGCCGACCGGCAGCGTCAGTTTCGGCTCATCCATGCAGGTCGCGACGATCCGCCATTCGCGCTCGTCGCTATAGCCCTCGCGCTTGACGAACGGCAGCCGGTGCGCGTCATCGGGGGTCAGCGCTTCCAGATCGCGGACCCGCAGATACTCGACCGGGCCGGTGACGATGCCCGCATGCCCGCTTACCGCCGCTTCGAGCGCGGCCTTCTCGAACTCTATGCACACGCCTTCCATCCCCTGCGTGAACACCCGCCAGTGGTGATAGGTCTCGCTGGCCATCGCGCAGCACAAGGCCAGCACCGACTGCGCCCCGGCATGAGCGCGGTACAGCTCCATGAATTCGACATCGTTGGTGTCGTCCCATTTGGACGGGCTGAGCAGCACCAGCCGTTGATGCACCAGCGTATCGAGCGCGCTCGACAGCGTGGTGTAGCGCCGTACGAACTTGTCGAGCGTTCGCGTCGCCATCAGCCCGCCACCCGCTCCGTCCCGACACGGTTGGCCAGCGGCCGTCCGGCTTCGGCGTCGGACACGCTCGCCAGGGTGGTCTCCGCGATCGAGGTCAGGGCCTCCTCGGTCAGGAACGCCTGATGCCCGGTGACCAGCACGTTGGGGAAGGTCAGCAGCCGCTGGAACACATCGTCGCTGACGATCTCGGCCGACAAATCCTCGAAGAACAGGTCGGCTTCCTGCTCATAGACGTCGAGCGCCACCCCGCCGATCTTGCGCGACTTGAGGCCGTCGATCAGCGCCGCGGTGTCGATCAGCGCGCCGCGGCTGGTGTTGACGATCAGCAGCCCCTCGCGCGCCCGCGCGATCGCGGCCGCATCGATCAGATGCCGCGTCTCGGGCGTCAGCGGACAATGCAGCGTGACGATCTCGGCCTGCTCCAGCAACAGGTCGCGCGGCACATAGCGCACGCCGATCGCCTCCAGCTCCGGGTCGGTCGCCACATCGCTCGCCAGCACCTCGCATCCGAACCCGGCCTTCAGGCTTCGCGCCACCAGCGCGCCGATCTTGCCCGTGCCGATGACACCCACCGTGCGGCCATGCAGATTGCGCCCGATCAGGCCATCCAAAGCGAAGTTGTTGTCGCGCACCCGTGCCCATGCGCGCGGGATATGCCGGTCGACCGCCAGCATCAGGCCGATGGTGAACTCCGCCACCGCGTGCGGCGAGTAAGCGGGCACGCGCACCACATCGATCCCCAGCCGCTCCGCCGCCGCCAGATCGACATTGTTGAACCCGGCGCAGCGCAGCGCCACCAGCCGCACGCCGAGCGATGCCAGCGCGCCCAGCACCCCGGCATCGACCCGGTCGTTGACGAACACGCACACCGCCCGGCACCCCGCGGCGAGTGAAACGGTCATGGCGTCCAGCCGCGGCTCCAGGAACACCAGCTCATGTCCGTGGCCAGAATTCGCTTCGCTCAGGAAACGCCGGTCATACCCCTTGGTCCCGAACACCGCGATCCGCATAGCCGCTCCCTTGCCGTTGGCCGAAGCCTAAATCAGCACGCGACGACGTTGACCGCCAGCCCGCCCTGCGCGGTTTCCTTGTATTTCGACCGCATATCCTCGCCGGTCTGGCGCATCGTCTCGATTACCGCGTCGAGGCTCACGACATGGCTGCCGTCGCCGTGCATCGCGAGATAGGCGGCGTTGATCGCCTTGATCGCGCCCATCGTGTTGCGCTCGATGCACGGGATCTGGACGAGCCCGCCGATCGGATCACAGGTGAGGCCCAGATTATGCTCCATGCCGATCTCGGCGGCGTTCTCGATCTGCGCGTTGGTCGCGCCCAGCGCCGCGGCGAGCCCCGCCGCCGCCATCGAACAGGCGACCCCGACCTCGCCCTGACAGCCCATCTCGGCGGCCGAGATCGACGCGCGCTTCTTGTAGAGGAAGCCGATCGCTGCGGTGGTCAGCAGGAAGGTGCGCGCGCCCGCGGGCGTGGGCGAGGCGCAGAAGGTCTCGTAATAGCGCAGCACGGCGGGGATCACGCCCGCGGCGCCATTGGTCGGCGCGGTGACGACGCGGCCGCCCGCGGCGTTCTCCTCGTTCACCGCCAGCGCCCACAGGCTCACCCAGTCGAACACCAGGGACGGATCGGAGCGCGGCCCGCGCGCGAGCAGCTTGTTGTGCAGGTCGCGTGCGCGGCGCTTGACCTTGAGCCCGCCGGGCAGCTCACCCTCTCCGCGCATCCCGCGCTCGATGCACGCCGACATCGCCGCGCGCAGCGAATCGAGAAAGGCGTCGGTCTCGGTATCATCGCGCCATGCCGCCTCGTTGGCGCGGACGATATCGGCGATCGACACGCCCTTTTCCTCCGCCACCGCGAGCAGTTCCGCGCCCGACGAGAAATTCATCGGCAGCGTCACGTTCGAACGCGGCGCCTCGCACCCGCCCTCAACCACCGCGCCGCCGCCGATCGAGTACCAGAAGGTCTCGTACGGCTCGCCATCCGGGTAATGCGCGACGAAGCGCATGCCGTTGGGATGCGCGGGCAGGAAGCGGTCCGACCGGAAGATCAGGTGCCTGCCCTCGACGAACGGCACCGGCACCTGCCCGCCCAGCGACAGCTTCTGCTCGGACTGGATCGTCGCGACGATGCTCGCCACCGCGTCGGGATCGACGCTCTCGGGCTGATGCCCGGCCAGGCCCAGGATCACCGCGGTATCGGTGGCGTGGCCCTTGCCGGTCAGCGCCAGCGATCCGAACAGCTCGCATGAAACCGAAACCGGGATGCCGCGATCCAGCGCCGCCTCGGCAAAGGCGTGCCCAGCGCGCATCGGCCCCACGGTGTGCGAGCTCGACGGCCCGATACCGATGGTGAACAGATCGGCGAGACCGATCGTCGCTTCCACGCGCTGCCGCGCCGCCATTCCCGAACCGTCGAGCATCAATCCCTCCAACGGGCGGCGGGTTTATCCCGCCTGCCCTTGTCGAGGGCCTTATTCGGTCGGCGCGACGCCCGGCGCAAGCCGGATGTGCAGTTCCTTGAGCTGCTTGTCGCTGACGAAGGACGGCGCCTGCATCATCAGGTCCTCGGCCTTCTGGTTCATCGGGAAGACGATGACTTCGCGGATGTTGGGCTGATCGGCCAGCAGCATGACGATGCGGTCGACGCCCGGCGCCGAACCGCCGTGCGGCGGCGCGCCGAACTTGAACGCGTTGATCATGCCGGCGAAGTTGGCGTCCACGTCCTCACGGCTGTACCCGGCGATTTCGAACGCCTTGTACATGATCTCCGGACGATGGTTCCGGATCGCCCCCGACGACAGCTCGATGCCGTTGCAGACGATGTCATATTGCCAGGCAAGGATGTCGAGCGGGTCCTTGGTCTCCAGTGCCTCCAGCTCGCCCTGCGGCATCGAGAACGGGTTGTGGCTGAAATCGACCTTCTTCGCGTCCTCGTCATACTCGAACATCGGGAAGTCGACGATCCAGCAGAATTCGAAGCGGCTCTTGTCGATCAGCCCCAGCTGCTCGCCGACGCGGGTGCGGGCGAGACCGGCGAGCTTCGCCGCCTGTGCTTCCTTGCCCGCGGCGAAGAACACGCCATCGTCCGGCCCAAGCCCCAGCGCCTCGGCCAGCTCGCGCATGCCGACCTCGCCATGGTTCTTGGCGATCGGGCCGCCGAACTCGCCGCCCTTGCGCGTCGCATAGCCGAGACCCGCAAAGCCCTCGCTCTGCGCCCAGGCATTCATGTCGTCGAAGAACTTGCGGCTCTGGCCCGCGGTGTTCGGTGCCGGGATCGCGCGCACCACGTCCCCCGCCTCGACGATCGAGGCGAAGCGGCCGAAGCCCGAGCCGGAAAAGTAGCCGGAGACGTCCGAAATCTCGATCGGGTTGCGCAGGTCGGGCTTGTCGTTGCCGTATTTGAGCATCGATTCACGGTAGGGGATGCGCTTGAACGGCAGCGGGCTGACGGTGCGGCCCTTGCCCTGCCAGTTGGCGAACTCCTCGAACACGCCGTGCAGCACCGGTTCGATCGCCGCGAACACGTCGTCCTGCGTGACGTAGCTCATCTCGAAATCGAGCTGGTAGAACTCGCCCGGCGAGCGGTCGGCGCGCGCGTCCTCGTCGCGGAAGCAGGGCGCGATCTGGAAATAGCGGTCGAAGCCCGCGACCATCAGCAGCTGCTTGAACATCTGCGGCGCCTGCGGGAGCGCATAGAACTTGCCGGGATGCACGCGGCTGGCGACCAGATAGTCGCGCGCGCCTTCGGGCGACGACGCGGTAAGGATCGGCGTCTGGAACTCGGTGAAGCCCTGATCGATCATCCGCTTGCGCAGCGACGCGATGACATGGCTGCGCAGCATGATGTTGGCGTGCAGCTGGTCGCGGCGCAGGTCGAGGAAGCGGTTCCGCAGGCGGATTTCCTCAGGGTATTCGCTGTCGCCGAACACCGGCATCGGCAGTTCCTGAGCAGCCGACTGCACCGTCACGCCCTTGGCGAACACCTCGATCTCGCCGGTCGCGAGGTTGGGGTTCACGGTCCCCTCGCCGCGCGCCTTCACCACGCCGTCAATCGTCACGACCGATTCGACGCGCAGCGCTTCCAGCACCGGAAGCGCGGGCGAATCGCTGTCGGCGACGATCTGAGTCACGCCGTAGTGGTCGCGCAGGTCGACGAAGAGCACGCCGCCATGATCGCGCTTGCGGTGGATCCAGCCCGAAAGGCGGACGGTCTCACCGACCTGAGCGGCATTAAGCTGGCCGCAATTGTGCGAACGATAGGCGTGCATGGCAACTTTCAACATCTTTGTGAAAGTGGGGCGCTTCATGCCCACGCGCCCCTTTGTCAACCCGCTCGCGCGCGTCTATGGGCCTGCGATGCACATTCACGGCCTGATCGAAGACTCGGCAAGTCTCGCCAATCTCTGCACCCGCCTCGCGCAGCAACCGTTCATTACGGTCGATACCGAGTTCATGCGGGAAAACACCTTCTGGCCTGAGCTTTGCCTCATCCAGATCGCGGACACCAACGAGGCGGCGGCGATCGACCCGATGGCGCCGGGCATCGACCTCACCCCCCTGCTCGACCTGCTGGTCAATAATGAGGACGTTCTGAAGGTCTTCCACGCCGGCGGGCAAGATCTCGAGATCGTCTACAACCTCACCGGCAAGACGCCGCACCCGCTGTTCGACACCCAGATCGCGGCGATGGCGCTCGGCCAGGGCGAGCAGATCGGCTATTCGAACCTCGTCGAAACCTATCTCGGCATCACCGTCGACAAGGGCGCGCGCTTCACCGACTGGTCGCGCCGTCCGCTCGACAAGCGCCAGATCGACTATGCGATCGCGGACGTCACCCACCTTTCCGAGATTTTCCCCAAGATGCTGGAAAAGCTGCGCAAGACCGGCCGCGGCGGATGGCTGGACGAAGAGATGGAGCGGATCGCGGACCCCGAGAATTATCGCAACGACCCCGATCAGGCATGGCAGCGCATCCGCATCTCCAGCCGCAAGGCCGAGGTGCTCGGGCGTCTCAAGGCACTGGCCGCGTGGCGCGAGAAGGAAGCGCAGGGCAAGAACCTGCCCCGCGGCCGCATCGTCAAGGACGAGACGATCGCCGATCTCGCCGCCAATCCGCCGCGCAAGCAAGCCGATCTCACCCGCGTGCGCGGTCTGTCGGCGTCATGGGGCGGCAATGATATCGGAGGGCGGCTGATGGCGGCGATCGAGAACGCGACCGCGATGCCCGCGTCGGAAATGCCCGCGCGCGATGACCGCAAGCTGCCGCTCGGCAAGGAGGGCGCGCTGGTCGCCGACCTGCTCAAGCTTCTCCTCAAGATCCGAGCCCGCGACATCAATGTCGCCGCGCGCCTGCTCGCCCGCTCGGACGATCTCGAGGCGCTCGCCGCGGGACAGCGCGAGGGTCTCTCCATCCTCGACGGCTGGCGGTTCGAGCAGTTCGGGCGCGACGCGCTCGCGCTGGTCGAGGGGCAGTTGGGGTTCACGGTGCGGAATGGTAAGCTCAAAATGACTCGCACCGAACAGCCTCAAGACTAGGAGAAGACGCGATGATCCGCTTCACCGTTCTGCTGCTGCCCGCTGGCCTGCTGGCCTGCGCACCGATGCCCGCGCCGATGCCCGGCCCCGCCCGTTGCGATGCCGGCCGCGTGCAGGGGTTCGTTGGTCGTGAAGCGCGTCCGGGTGTGGTCGATCGCGCGAAGCGCCGCGCCGGCGCCCGCAGCGTCCGCGTGACTCGTCCCGGTCAACCGGTGACGATGGATTTCCGCATGGACCGGCTGAACATCGAGGTCGATCACCGTAACAACATCCGCAGCGCGCGCTGCGGCTGACGGGCAAGCAACGCGGTGGCGGAGACTAGATCTCCACCGCCGCGGTCAGCCCAAGCGCTCCGGCGAGCGCGCGGTGGCGCTTCTCGACCGCCTCGCCGTAAAGCGCGGCGTCCTCGCCTTCGAGCGTCAGCACCAGTTCGTCCCCGGTCGCTTCCAGCGCGGAACGCCGCAGAGGCCCGGCGACGCCGCCGCTCAGCCGCTGGCCAAGCCGCATCGCCAGACCCCACAGCTTGGCATGTTCCAGATCGTCGAGGCTGGCGAGCTGGCCGATCGGCGGCGGCGATTCGAACCCGCCGCCCAATGACGTGAACAGCGCCTGCGCCAGCAGCGCCCTGCCCCGTGCGTCGATCCCGACCCAATTGCCGTGCAGCGCGATCTCAAGGCCGCGTTCGGCCCGGAACTCGGGGTTCGCGCGCCAGCCCACATCCGCGAGCAGGCATGCCGCGTGCCGCAGCCGCGCCAGATCGGCGTCATCGTCGAACAACGGCGCGATCCATGCGTCGAGCAAATCGCCATGCTCGGGGAACCGTCCCGACCGCTGCGCCTCATCGCGCGCGGCGACGATCAACGGGTCTTCCTGACGCTGTTCGATCGTCAAATCGCCATAGAGCAGCCCCTCGCGCAGCCCGAACGCCGACGCCACGGTCTCACGACTGCCCAGATGCTTGATCAGCACGCCAAGCAGCGCGGCGGCATCCTCCATCGTCACGACGCGGCCCGACGACAGGTTCGGCACCGCGCGGATCTTGCCCTTGCCCAGCTGCTGGATCGTGCGTTGAAGCCGGGTCACGGTCGCCGCGGGCATCGCATATTCGTGGATCACCGGCAGCGGATAGCCGGTCAGGTGCATGTCGAGCCGCGCCAGCGCGCGCCACGACCCGCCGACCAGATAGAAGGGCAGCCCGGCGCCACGCCCCGTCCAGCCGGCTTCCTTGAGCAGCTCGGCGACGGTGCGGTCCAGCGTCCCCTTCCCCTTCTCGCGGATCGCGCCGATACGCAGGACGCCCAGAGGAAAGGACACGCGGTCGGTCACCGTTCCCGCAACGACACGCACCAGCTCCAGCGATCCGCCGCCCAGATCGCCGACGATCCCGTCGGCCTCGGGAATGCCCGACAGCACGCCATAGCCCGCCGCCAGCGCCTCGGCCTCGCCCGATAGCAGTTCGACATCCAGCCCCAGCGACTGCGCGATCGCGATCAGCTGGCCGCCGTTCGACGCCTCGCGCACCGCGGCGGTGGCGACCGTGCGGATCGAATCGGCCTCCATCTCACGCGCCAGACTCGCGAAACGCGCCAGCGCGGTGGTCGCCATGGTCAGCGCGGCCTCGTCGATCGCGCCGGTCTCGGTCAGCGACCGGCCAAGGCCTGCCATCACCTTTTCGTTGAACAGGGTTGCGGGCAGCCGCGCCGCGCCGTCATAGACGACAAGGCGGATCGAGTTCGAACCGATGTCGATGATCGCCGTGCGCTGCGCGGACGGCACCGGCTCGGCGCGGGGCTTGCGGAACAGAAGTGAGGTCACGCTCACCCGCTACGCTCCGCACGCCAGCGGCGCAACGACAGCTTGGGCACCGCCTCGCTCGTTTCCAGCGCCGCGCCGCGTCCCGACAGCGACGGGTTGGTCATGAAGTAGCGGTGCAGGTTGAACGGCTTGGGGCCGGGATCTTCGCGCACATAGCGGCCATCGCTTTCCAGCTCCCAGCTCTGCTCGGTGTCGATCAGATTGGCGACCATCACCTGATCCAGCACCTGATCGTGTACCGTCGGATTTTGCAACGGAAGCATGAACTCGACACGCCGGTCAAAGTTGCGCGGCATCCAGTCGGCCGATGAGATGAACAGCTTTGCGCCGTCATTCGGCAGCGCCTTCCCGTTGCCGAACGCCCAGATGCGGCTATGCTCCAGGAAGCGCCCGACCACCGACTTGACGGTGATATTCTCGGACATCCCGGCAATCCCGGGCCGCAGGCAGCAAATGCCGCGAATCACCAGGT
>Ga0247823_10004701_pt1 | contig 10908 bp, 6 predicted proteins | sample 13C_PalmiticAcid_2_FD_192426 | JGI IMG/M metagenome (GOLD analysis project Ga0247823, IMG submission 192426) | Soil microbial communities from agricultural site in Penn Yan, New York, United States - 13C_PalmiticAcid_Day30 | ecosystem: Environmental > Terrestrial > Soil > Agricultural land...
CCCTAACCCTAACCCTAACCCTAACCCTAACCCTAACCCTAACCCTAACCCTAACCCTAACCCTAACCCTAACCCTAACCCTAACCCTAACCCTAACCCTAAGTAACCCAGCCCGCGGGCGCCAGCCAAAGCGGCCTCCATGGTGTCGGCCGTGACGACGAACGACACGCAGGGAGCCACCCGGAAGTTGAACTGGGCCGTCCTGGCATTCAGCAACGACTGGAGCCTGTGGCCCTGGGTTGGAGGAACCAGGCAGGCGACAACGGCTCCAGACTCGTCCTGGGAAGCGGCGTCCAACTCGTCGTGATGATCCACCAGCTCGGCGAACACCGCGTTGGTGAGCCGCCAATCGAGGCTGCCTGGCTCGGTGTACGGCTTGAGTGCGAACCCCGTGGAGGACTTGAGCCGCACATAAGAGATCCTGGCGTTGAACATGTCGTAGATACTCCGCTCCTCCCACAGCGTGTCTGTGCCAGGCGAGACTGCGACTAGCGCAGCAAAGAGGTCTTCGCGCCTGGCCCGCAGCTCAGCCCACACGCGGAGGAGCTCGGCCGTGGCGGCCACGAGCTGGGTGCTGGCGCGACCAAAATCAGTGTCTACGACCACCACGGCATTGCGTAGCAGCTGTGGGAGCGGGGATTCTTCAAGGTGTTTGGTCAGGCTCTCGCACGCGAGGATCTTGGTATTGTCGCCGAGGTCGAAATTCTCGTCGTCCTCGAGAAATTTCGCAACAATTGCTGCATCGTGCTTCGTTGGCACGACGTACACGAGGTGACGGGTGATGCCGTCTTCGATAGCCTGCATCTTGCCGTAGAGCTGAGCGAGGATGAGCTTGGACATCCAGAGCGCTGAGTGGTCGGATCGGATGTGGGTGAAGGCCACAGAGGGCCTGTTCTTGGGGATCTCGACGCGGCCGAGTGCCTGTGTCCAAATGCTAAATACGTCCGGATCGGCGCCGGACGGCGGGTTGGGTGTTGTCGCCATGTTGCGTTGTTGGCTTGTTTGTGGTGTGTTGGTGGAATGGTGGTTTGAGTCGAGGAAGCCACCAAGATTTGGTTGCTGAGTTGTGGACGCCAAAAACAAACACTTCAGACCGCCAAATCGTCTCTCACTTTTGCCAAATCCCAAAAACCATTGCCGTCGTTTTCGGCACTGTGCAAGACCCTTTTTATTTATTTACTCGACCGATTCAAATTGCACAGGTTCACCATTTACTTTATCAGCACACAACACGAGCTGCATCACATCTTCTCACACTCGACTCATGAACTCAGTGGCTGACCGATTTGCAACACCGATTTCACGACCAACCACACACAAAGGCTTGAGATAAGTCGTGGCGGATGTGGAATAGGCAAAGCGCGGGATGCACTGACAAGAGTCACATGCACAATACACATCCATCTGGATCAACAAGACGCGGCGCATACGCCCCAACCTTCGAGGCGGCCACGCTTCAGCTGCTCAAACTTTGTGATCTCGGCATATCGTCGTCAACGTGAGGGCTATTGGATGGTAGGTCTATTTCTGTTGCCCCAGATTCTCTTCCTTCTCGAAGTCGACAGCGGGTTGATCCCCGGCTCAAAGTACAAGACTGACAAGACTACAGGAGGCTGGCAGGAAACGCACCATACAGAGTCACCGCTCAAAGAGACAAAGGAATACGTAGTGTTGTGCACAGGGAAACTAAACACAGGTAGGGGCCGATGCGGACTATGTCACAGGCGGGCAGACAATACTCGAGGGGACAAGAAACCAAAAGAGGTGGCGCATACACAAGAGAAAGGGGCAGCAAAGCGTGACAAGAGGGGACCTTCACCACACATATGGCGATAACGGAGAACAAGCACGTTTGAGGAGACAAGAGGTGACACAAGCAAAAAGGCAATGGAATGGATGAGGTGGACAAACAAGCACATCCCAAGAGGTAAGCAGCAGGCAAGGGGTTGAAAATACACCGGATCGCGGAGGCGCAAAGACGACGGGGAGGTAGATAGCCCACAAGGCTGACAACGCGACGCGAAGAGATGGCGAATACACACCAAGAGGGCAAGCGATGAGAGGATAAATACAGAAGATAATCAAGGGCAAGGGACGGGCAAGAGATGGATACATACTTGGACAGGACGGCCAGACGAGGAAATGGCATCATCAGACAACTGTGCCCGTGAAAAGGCCAAACCAACACATTGCCCACCGAGAACGAGAGACCGTGAGCGCCCTGCCAAATCAAGACGTCCCGGACGAAATGATAACGAGAAGACAACATGCCAAAGGTGGAACCTACAAGACGGGCCGAAGCCAGGAGGCGGATAAAACACGAGTCGTAGGAAGTTGAGACACGACACAAACAAGCGGGAAGCAGGAACAATACACGCGAGGCGGTGGAAGTCGGGAAGAAGGAACAATCCATACATTGCGGTGGAAGCCTGGAAGCGAGAAGTTGCAGAGGGCAGAAGCAGGCACAGTCCAAGAGGTGGTACAGAAATGCAGGGGGCAAGAGATGGCACACACAAGGCACAAAATGACAAGCGACACCGCATTCCTCACCGGCCGCTCGTCATTGCAGACAGCAAAGCGCGGATTCAATGTCATCAGGGCCTCAGAACCAGCGTCGAGGTCCACAAGTACCAAGAATACCAGTCCGGCTGATGCTGCCCAAAGGATTTGAGGGGACAGGGGTGGCGCAACAGACAAGGCACAAAGGCGACAAGGAACTCGGGGCGCAACATCATCGGCAGTTCGTCAACTGTAGACATCCAAGGGCAAATCCAGGATTACGAAGGCCTCAGAACCGCAGTCCACAAGCCCCAAGGACACCGACAATTCATCAATTGCAGATGCCAAAACGGAGATCCAGGATCACCAAGGCCTCGGGACCAGCACCGCGGTCCACAAGTACCATGGGCATCGGCGGTTCGTCGACTGCAAAGATCAAAGCGCAAATCCAGGATCACCAAAACATCAGGACTAGCATCGCGGTTCACAAGCACCAAGAATACCAGTCGGGGTCGATGCTGCTCGAGAGTCCAGGATGAGAAAATCACAAGTTTTTCGCTTCGCGAGATTTGACCAGCTAATTATCGCCAACTTCGGGGCCAGCCAAGACTTGGTCAGCAGACCGAGAGAAGCTCCAAAACAGCGGAACCAAGATGCCGGAGGAACCAGAAAGCCGGCCACAAGCAAAGAGGAGGACTGAGGCGGAGGATGTCAAGAAACAAGACTCTGCATTCGTAGCTCTACGGCGTCCCGACAGCTGAAGCCAACCTCCACGCCGACCTGCGGGGGCCGCCAGACAAGAACCTCAGCTCTCCCGCTCCTGCAGGGTAAAACCCTCCTCTGCGCTCCGCTGTCACGGCGTACCAGGATCTGGAGACAGTCGCTCCGCACGTGTGCCTTGCACGCGCCGTGCAGCGCCGCGCCAGGGACGCAGTGGCCGAGATCCATAACCACTTGGAAGCAGCGCCAGGTACCAGACGTGCTCCTGCGGAGAAAGTTGTCCCACGCCGCCTGGTACACGACTCGAGAAAGACGACACTGAGCCCGTAGTAGAACTTCGTAATCCCGGGCTTGACCAGCCCGACCTCCTCGGCTCCATGCCGCCCAGGCGCTTGGCAATCTCCGCGACCAGCGCCCGCCACGCGGGCGGGGGTGCCTCGGGGGCCTCGTTGCGGCGTCTCTTGCGCGAGACGTCCCCAGCTGGCCGTTTGGCCTCGGCCACACATGCCTTGAGCGACGATACGATCTGCCGGAGGACCTCGTTCTCTCCTCGCAGGCGCGCAAGATCCCTGGACAAGCCGCTATTCCCCGTGCATCGGGATCGTGCCTCGTCCAACCGTGAATGGAGCTCCGCTGCCGTCCTGGACGCACTCTTCTCTGCAAGGGCTACAGCAGCAAGCTTCCCGGCCTGCAGATGGACGGTCAAGTCCCGGATGGCGCCTCGTTCGTGCCGCGCAGCGTCTTCTGGACCTGCGCAATGGCGGCCGTCAACTGCTTTCCGGCAGCCTCGACTGTGCGCCAAACCTGCCCAAACTCTGCTGCCGACTATCGCCATCGGAGTCGATTGTCGCAACATTGGACGACACGCGGCCCACGGTCTCTTTGACGGCCTGGACCGCCTCTGCAACCGCGGCGAGCGTCTCGGCGGTCTGTTCCACTCGCGGCACAATCCGTGTTGACTGGATGGAAAACCCGACCAGCTGCCCGGACAAGCGGTCGGTGGCTTTGGCTAGTGCGGTTTGGGCGGACACAACCTTCTTCAAGTCGTCTCCTTGGACCTTAGGGAAGGCAGTCTTGAGTGACTCAAGCGCTGTTGTGTCTCTGCCCGCGGCGCTCTTGAGCTCAACGAGCTTGTTGCGAGACCCTGCTTGCCGGCCTCGATCTAGGCTTCCTCGGCTTCCAGGGCAGCCGCTCCATTTAGAGCTGGACCTCCGTACCACCCAGGTCTGCGCCCCTCTTCTCGAGTTGCGCTTCCGTGCCTCCCAAGGCAGCCGTCGTTTTCTCGAGCTCGGCTTCCATGCTCGTCAAGTCAGACGCTCTTTTCTCGAGCTGCGCTTCTGTGTAACTCAAACCAAAAGCCCTTGTCTCGAGCGCCGTCTTCCTGTCCTCGACGGCCTTTGTCGCAGCGTCGCGCCGGGCTTCTTTCTCCCCATGTCAGCTACCTTCTTCTACAGCTCCGTTTTTTTGGCTGTCGACGGCCACCATCTCGGCGTGAAGCTGTGCCCGCAGGATTCCGAGACCGCACTCGGCTTCAGCGAGCGCCGCCTTCTTCTCAGCCAGCTCAGTTTAGCAAAGACTAAAGTAAAGGTGGTCGATCTGTATGAACGATGGATTCACAGGATGTGGCTGAGAGAGAACTCTGCCATCGACCAAAGTGAAAGTGGTCGATAAAGAAACTAACCCCAAGTAACACTTGCAAACAGCGCAGAATCCGCCCAGCCAATTCATTGGCAACTTTGTTTTCGGAGAGTCTTCGTGGAAGGTACGCGTTTCCGGGCTTGCAGGAGCCACAGCCTTCTCTTTCGTCCAAGCCATCACCATTCCCAATAAAACCAGACTTAAACCGAAACCGATCTCAGCTCCTTTCCAACACTCGGATGCGACCCCAAAACGTCTGGTCAGCCCACATCATCAATCCAAATTCCAACACACTCGCCCAGCCACTTTCGCATCAACGTCCCATCCACGGGTCCCATGGTTGCCATGGCAACGCTCCGGCTGACCCCTTTTTCTGTGGCAAAACCTAGGGCCTTGTCGGCTTTCATCCCCTCGAAAAAGTCGAGCAGCTTGAGAGCCGGGTACCGCTCCCCACTTGCGGCGTCGACAGTCCTGAGCTCACCGAGCCACTGATCGAGCCCGACAGGCTCGAGAGTGCGCCCGTTTGACCCAAAGTACTGCCGCACCACAGCAACCAAATCCCGCCACGGACAATGCTGGGGGTTCACGATGTTGAAGCATTCGAGACCCAAAGGCGCCTGCGCACCCAAAAGGTCGAGGATCACCCTGGCCGCCCCGTCTGCTGGCACCCATTTAACGTAGTCGTGCGCTGGTCCGAGTGACAGCGGAATCTTGCCCATCGTCTTGGACGTTTTGATGAGCGAGGGCAGCCACTCTGATTTTGTTAGCACAGCCCAGCCACGCACGATAGACTTACCATTTGGGTTCCACAGCCCCTTCCCCTTTGCCGACCCGGCGAGCTGGCCGACCCGCAGGATGGTCGCGCTGACCAGACTCTGCTTGACTGCTTTTGCAAGAATGCAGGCCGCGACGTGCTTGGATTCGCCATACCCCTGTTTCGCGGGGAGGCTGTTGTCAGGATCAAACTCCTCGGGGACGACGGCAGCATCTCGGACTGCCGGGTAGTTCATCACGCTCGCAACAGAGGACACGAAGAAGATGTGCGGTCGACGCGGAGTCTGCGCTGCAAAGTCGACACAACGCAGGACCCCCTCGATAACGCTCTCAAATCTCTCGAGGGTGTTGTTGAAGTTGACGGGCCAGCCGTTCAGGACGAGCGTGTCTACATTTTGCTTCAGCTCCGAGTATTCTTCCGGATCGAGACCAAAGTTTTCCGCTGACATCTCGCCGACCAGGAAATGGGCTTTTTTGAGGCCGCCTCTGTCGAGCCCGCGGTCAACAAAAGCCATGACTTGTCGCTCTGCGGCATCTGCGGAACGGTTGAGGCAGTACACGCGGCGCATTTGTGTCAGCAGTTCATGCAAAAGATATGTCCCAAGGGACCCGGTCGACCCGACGAGCAGAACACATCCGGTCATTGCGCGGGGACCGGAAGGCACTTTCCCCTGAGTAAACTTTGAGAAGCGGTGGATCATGGCCGACATCCTTTCCTCGCGGGACACAGTCGTGCAATCGCAATTGCGCCTGACGGCTCGCAAAAGTAGATTCATGCTCGGATTTCGGTAGATCATGCCCGTGGTGCACACGATGCCGGCAGAGCGGAGGAGCTGGCGGAGCTGCAGGACCTGAAGGGAGTCTGCTCCGAGGCCGAAAATGTTGGTATCGTCGGCAAGGGCCTCCGCTCGAGACCCGAGCACCGATCGCAGCGCGTTGCGGAGAATGTGCATCACTTGAGTGTCGTTGAGCTCTGCCAGCGTCTGGATGTCATCTGTTGCGTAAAGAAGCTCGATCTCGTTCTGGTAAAGACGATATGAAGCCTGCCGCATGACCGATCCCTTGGCGGTGCGTATGAAGGGTTTTCCCGGCATTGTCAGCGTGATCATTGACCGCCAGACTCGTGCGTGTGCCGGACCTTGCGAATTTGCCGCTTCGACCCGCGCCCACACCTCCTTGATGAACTCCTCCATCCCCACCGCGTCCCGTTCAGGATGCGGTTCGAGAATCAAGCCGGTGTGGAACTGCCCCACTCCCACCACGAGCGCGACCCTGACCCAAGGGTGTGCCTCGATAGCCTTTTCAAAGGACGCAGGATTCACTTTTTCGCCATTGCTTAGCACGATCATGTCGTCAACCCGCCCGACGTGCCTCCACAGAGCTGGCTTGGCCGGATGTTGCTCGTAGAGGTCGCGACTGCGCCATTCGGTGAGCTTGGGGAAGTTGTAAAAGACGCCTGGATAGTCGGCCCCGAGACTTTTGTAAATCACGAGCTCGGCCAGCTGGCCGTCCCCTGTGGATTCCATCGCAATACCCGCGCTGGGGCACCATTCAAAGTATTCCCAGTCTGCCGGGTCGGCCGGCACGAGATTGGAGTACGTGAACGCTTCCGTGCTCCCGATGCCGTTGCAGAGATTCGTGACGCGGGAGATGGCGTCGCCGCACCGTCGTGCCAGCGGAGCTCCTCCATAGAATATGCTTTCTAGTCTCAAGAGGGTCGCGAGTCCCTCCGGCAGGCCGCAGATGTCCTCGAGAATGGAGGGCGAGCAGGCGACCGCTGTCGGCTTGATCGTGGATATCGCATCGAGCACGGCCTCTGCCGTCGGGGGCGAGCCGGCGGGCAACAGGGCCAGTGGCCGTTGGTAATAAAGAGATCGGACGAGCATCAGGATGCCAAAAACGTGGAAGAATGGCACGACCGCAAGCAGCATCGTCGAACCAAAAATTTCGTTGGGCACGCTCCGGCGCCCTTCAGGGGTCGGCACCAAGGTGGCAGCGGCGGCCACACGAATCACGCCGGCCTTCAGATGCACGGGCTTCGGCAGCCCGGTTGTCCCGCTTGAGTGGAGAATCACAACCGTCTCGTCATCTCGCATGTAGCGGTTGCGCCGGCTCTTGTAACCGACATGGTCTCGAACAGTGAGCAGCTGCCGCAGCTCGGGGACTTGCGAAGTAGTATGGAGCGGTATTTCCAAAGCCAAGTCTTGCACCTGGATGCGGAATTCGGCGGTGAATATGACCTTGATGCAATTTGTCGCAGTGAGGAGAGCGACGTGGCCGGCAGGCGAGTTTCGCGGTGAGGTCAGAAAACTCTGGAGTCCGTCAGCGGAGGCAAACACGACAAACAAAAAGTCTAACCTGATACCCAGCCTTTAGCGCCGCCATGATCACCATCGGATACCGAGCATCATGGATCCCAACATAGGCGATGGGTTCGTCTCCGTCTCCTGGCCCCAACTCGAGTTCGATCCAGCGGGCCAAAGAGTCAACCGCCTTCTTGAGCTGCAACCAAGTAATGTCTTGCCACGTTTCCGCGTCTCGGTTGGAAGAAACAAGAAGCTTGATCCAAACATCGTTGGGAACGTCGGAAGCCAGGCTGTCGACCAAGGCTGCTGGCGACAAAGCTTTGCGGTGCAGCGATCCCATGTTAGAGCGCAAGCGTCCTGAAAATGAGCGGGTTTTACTCGGTGTACAGGGGAAAGAAGTGGGCAACTGCTCTTTTTGTGATCAGAATTTGGCGGATGTCTCGGGGATCACTCATGAACCAGAATGGTTGTGCCTGATGCTGATGGCCTGGGATTCAGGACAAGAGCACTTGGCATCCAGGGTCACACGTCGTGGGGAGGACTTGACCCAACCTCCAACCGGCGGGACGGGCGGCATGTAAAAATTCAAGCTGAAACGTCCAATGGCAGCTGCTCCAAGTTCACGAGTGACATCCAGCACCATAAAGACATGTCTCAGACCGGCAAAGCTCGTGACGCCACACTCAGGCTCGGTGTGCAATCAACTCTGAGCAGACCTCTGCAACATGCGGCCACGCGTACGCCGGGAATTAGCACGGCTTCATACAGCGCCCGAGGGATGAGACAGCTCGGAACTAAGGTCTTGCTTTCCCCGACTCGAACTCCTTGACCGTTCTTCTCGACGAGCACAGGCCACGCCAGAAAACCAAGAACATATCGGAACACATTACCCCCGGATTCATTCATGCATGATCGTGTCTCGGACGGCACCCTCCAGCAGTTCTGCTTTCACAACTAACCCTAAGAAGTCTCTCATTGAACATGGACATCCGATTCACGCCCGGCAATTGAATTTCCATCCAGAAATGTCTTGTATTCATAGGCTTGCCAGAGGGGAAGCGAGCAATGACAAAAAGAGCACCGTCTGACAGACACCTAAAACGTGGGGGCAACTCTTACCGACCCCCTCTCCCCGCCCCCCAATCGAAAGGCCCTCAACGAATTGGTGGACAGCTTCGCTACATGCTTGGCGGTCGCATTTGGCAATGACTTGACGCTGGTGCTGTATGACAGAGCAGGGGACGGCGGCACCGACCTCCCCCGCGCTCGCACGTTCAGTTTGCCCATCATCGCCGTCATCGCTGCCGTCGGATCGAGCGGCGGAGTCGGCGGACGGATGCCCACCCCAGGACTGCCGTAAGCAGGGGTGGCCGCCCTGGAGTTGAGAATCCGGCCGTTGTGGGCTGCCATCATTCTCTCAAGCGACGTCGCACGGGACGCGGTGTTGCGGGACGGAGATCTGCCCGAGCCTGGTGGGGTGGGAGGGCGCCCGATGCGGCTGCTCTCGAAATGCTGCTGCAGCTGCTCGAAAGAGAGCGGCACCGGCGGGACCTTGCTCAGACGACGGATGGAGCGCATGTTGGCCTCGATGAAGCTCGACATGGCACGCAGGGCTGTGTTGTTGCCGTGTGCGGTCATGGCGTTAGTTGCGATGGGAGTTATGCTCGATCTGGCAAGGTGCATCGCGTTGAGCGTCTGCGGGGCCGGGCCGACCACGGGTGCGCCTCGGATGCTAGCCTGAATGCGGCTCATCACGTCGTCAAAGTCGACGTCGGTCCTGCGGTTCTGTGCCGGCACAAACGCCGGCACGGACCCTAGGGTCGTCTGCTGGGTCAGGATAAAAAAGGAGCCGTCTCGAACCTTGGTCCGCACGAGGTTCCAGCGGGCTCTCGCCGGGTTGCGTTCCAGCTCGGGCTGATAAACTTTGAGACGAGCGAGCTTGGAGTAATAGAGCTCGAGACGCTTCGCCATCCGCTCGAGCGTCTGCATGAGAAACGTGGCGAGCACGGTAAAGTGGTGGGCATCGCCGCCCATGGTTGCGATGCTGTCAAACGCGTCCATGCCGTGGCATGCCTCCTCGCGAACGTCCTCGAGCAGCTCAATGTCGAGCTCCACACTCTTGGCCGCGTAGTTGAAGATGCCGCGCTCCGCGAGGTGGATGTTGCTGCTGCTCTCGCAGACAAACTGCCCGACGAGGGCGACTTCGTGCGAAGTTGCGACGGCATCCTGGGACGTCTTGGCCCGGGCAATGATGCCGAGGACATCCGGCAGCCGCATGTCGGTCCCGGCAGTATCGGCGAGAGAAAAAGAGAGCTTGAGCACCAGTTCCTGCAGTTTCGCGCCAAACAGCGCCGAGAATCCCTCCTGGAGCAGGCGAGACTGGTAGTCGTAGAACATTCTGACGCCGAGACCGACGTTGACCGCGAGTTGCCCCCGCGACCAGACGTTTTCGGATCCTCGCAGGTAAGGATCGCTGGTCCCGTCATCACTCGCGCCCATGATCTCGTACATCTCGAAGCGGTGCGCAACGAGCGTCTCGACGGTGGTGCGGAGGTAGGCAGCCCACAGGTCGTACAAGTCGGACAGCTCGGGGACGCCGTGGTGATCGGGCTTCGGCGTCAGCTGTCCGACAAAATACTTTGTCAAGAGACTGCTGACCTCGGGGTTGTTGGTGTGGGCGAGATTGTCAAACGTTTTGGAGCAGTCGACGCCGGCGTTGGACTGGATGATGATGGTCCCGCCCGGGTGCATCGGGCAGAAGTCGGTGACATCGTAGACGCTGCCGTGGACGCCGATCCACATGCGGCCGCCGGGGCGGTGGCCGGTGTGCCGAGCAAGCTGCGAGAGGGAGACGGTGGGAAGGTTGACGGGCATTGCCTTGGGCGTCATGAACACGTCCAGCATGAAGCGGCGCTCGGCAAAGGCCCTGTTGAGGACGGCATCGGCAGCCTCCATGCTGGAAGCGCAGTGG
>Ga0247823_10004702_pt1 | contig 10907 bp, 12 predicted proteins | sample 13C_PalmiticAcid_2_FD_192426 | JGI IMG/M metagenome (GOLD analysis project Ga0247823, IMG submission 192426) | Soil microbial communities from agricultural site in Penn Yan, New York, United States - 13C_PalmiticAcid_Day30 | ecosystem: Environmental > Terrestrial > Soil > Agricultural land...
GGCGGGGCCCAAGGCTACTTCGAGGCGGCAGTCGCCGCCGGGGTCGACGTCTATATCAGTGGTGAGATTTCCGAGCAGACGACCCATCTGGCGCGCGAGAGCGGCGTGGCGTACATCGCCGCCGGGCATCATGCGACCGAACGCTACGGCGTGCAGGCGCTCGGCGGGCATCTGTCGGAGCGCTTCGGGCTCCAGCACACCTTCATCGACATTCCCAATCCCGTGTAAGCGGTATGGGCAGGGGCGTCCGACGCCGATCCAGCCTCATGGCCTTGCTGCATCGGCGCCACCCGGTGGTGGCCGTTTCGCTCCGGGCGGTGGAAGATGCTGGCTATTCGGCCGACTTGTGGGCAAGGCGGCCGAAGTCTGAGAGTCAGCGGTTGCGCAGGCTGTCGCGGATCTCGCGCAGCAGGACCACGTCCTCGGCCGGCTCGGCGGGTGCGGCCTCCGGCTCGGGCTTGTTGAGGCGGTTGATCTGGCGCACGACCATGAAGATGATGAACGCCAGAATGATGAAATTGACCAGGATGGTGATGAAGTTGCCGTAGGCCAGCACCGGGATTCCGGCTTTCTTGACGGCGTCCAGCGTGCGCGGCACACCTTCCGGCAGGCTGCCCAGCACCACAAACAGGTTGGAGAAGTCGAGCTTGCCGATTGCGCCGGATATCAGCGGCATGATGATGTCCTCCACCAGGGAGCTGACAATCTTTCCGAACGCTGCGCCAATGATCACGCCGATGGCCAGATCGACAACATTGCCGCGCATTGCGAACGCTTTGAATTCTTGCATCATGCTCATGGTGGCTCCCATATAACCGGTTTTGAGTGCACCGCAGCATGTGCCGCGATGTGGTGGTGCGTACATACTATATTGCTCTCCGGCCGTTGCGCTACCCCGAAAACCTTTAATGACGGGCTTTGGTCAGGTATAATTTAGGGTTGACGCAAAATCTAATTGACTTTCCTGGGGTTTGGAATGAGTGACCAGCAAAACGTGGATAAAGGTCGCCGCAATCTGCTGATTGCGACGAGCGTGGCTGGCGGTATCGGTGGCGCGGCGGTCGCGGTACCATTCGTCGCCACGTTTGCGCCGTCCGAAAAAGCACGTGCGGCAGGTGCGCCGGTAGAGGCAGATATCAGCGCATTGAAGCCGGGCGAGATGATGACTGTAGAGTGGCGCGGCAAACCGGTGTGGATCCTCCGCCGGACCGACGAAATGCTCGCCTCGCTCGCCAAGACCGAGAGCGAAGTCGCCGACCCCAAGTCGGACATCCCGTATTCGATGGACACGCCCGACTACTGCAAGAATCCAGCGCGCTCGCGCGAAGAGCACAAGGATCTGCTGGTCGTGGTCGGTATCTGCTCGCACCTCGGCTGTTCGCCGTCCGGTCCTTTCGGTTCCAACGTCAACCCCCAGCTGGGCGCCGATCCGGGCTTTGTCTGCCCGTGCCACGGTTCGACCTTCGACCTCGCGGGCCGCGTGTTCAAGAACAAGCCTGCGCCGCAAAATCTTGACGTTCCGCCGTATATGTTCCTGTCCGATTCGCGCATCGTGATCGGTAAAGATGAGAAGGGAGAGGCCTGATCATGGCAGCTGACAAACAAGTCGAAACAAAAGGCGTGGTCGGCTGGATCGATCAGCGCTTTCCGCTGACCTCCACCTGGAAGGCTCACCTTTCCGAGTACTACGCGCCGAAGAACTTCAACTTCTGGTACTTCTTCGGCTCGCTGGCGCTGCTGGTGCTGGTGATCCAGATCGTCACCGGCATCTTCCTGGTGATGAACTACAAGCCGGACGCCACGCTCAACGCCGCCGGCATCCCGGTCGCCTTCGCCAGCGTCGAGTTCATCATGCGCGAAGTGCCCTGGGGCTGGCTGGTGCGCTACATGCACTCCACCGGAGCGTCCGCGTTCTTCGTGGTCGTGTACCTGCACATGTTCCGCGGCCTGATCTACGGCTCGTACCGCAAGCCGCGCGAGCTGGTGTGGATCTTCGGTTGCCTGATCTTCCTGTGCCTGATGGCCGAAGCCTTCATGGGCTACCTGCTGCCGTGGGGCCAGATGTCGTACTGGGGCGCACAGGTCATCGTGAACCTGTTCTCCGCCATCCCGCTGATCGGTCCGGACCTGGCCCTGTTCATCCGCGGCGACTACGTCGTGGGTGACGCCACCCTGAACCGCTTCTTCGCCTTCCACGTCATCGCCGTACCGCTGGTGCTGCTCGGCCTGGTCGTGGCGCACATCATCGCACTGCACGAAGTGGGTTCGAACAACCCCGACGGCGTCGAGATCAAGGCCAAGAAGGACGCCAACGGCATTCCGATCGACGGCATCCCGTTCCACCCGTACTACTCCGTGCACGACCTGATCGGCGTGGGCGTGTTCCTGTTCCTCTTCAGCGCGGTGATCTTCTTCGCGCCGGAAATGGGCGGCTACTTCCTCGAGTACAACAACTTCATCCCGGCTGATCCGCTCAAGACCCCGCCGCACATCGCGCCGGTCTGGTACTTCACGCCGTACTACTCGATGTTGCGTGCCATCACCTCGAACTTCCTGCCGGTGCTGTGGGTGTTTGCTGCCATCCTGCTTGGCCTGCTGTTCATCCGCAGCAAGAGCGCCAAGGTCAAGGGCATCGCCGTGGCCGTGGCCGTCATCCTGGCGCTGGGCTTCTACTTCATCGATGCCAAGTTCTGGGGTGTGGTCGTGATGGGCGGCGCGGTGGTTGTCATGGTGTTCCTGCCGTGGCTTGACCAGTCGCCGGTCAAATCGATCCGCTACCGTCCGGGTTTCCACAAGACGATCATCGGTATTTTCGTGGTTGCCTTCCTGATTCTCGGCTACCTCGGCATTCAGCCGCCGACGCCGCTGTATGAAAAGGTGTCGCAGTTCTGCACGCTGCTGTACTTCGCGTTCTTCCTGGCCATGCCGATCTGGAGCCAGATCGGAACCTTCAAGCAGGTGCCGGATCGCGTGACGTTCACGCCGCACTGAGCCACGCCGAGGATTAAGGACAAAAGATGAAAAAGCTGATTTCCATGATCGCCCTGGCGGGAGCGCTGATCGGTGCGCCTGCCATTGCAGCAGAGAGCGGCCATCCGCTGGATGCCGCCCCCAAGATGACCAGCGACCTGAGCACACTGCAGCGTGGCGCCAAGTTGTTCGTCAACAACTGTCTGAACTGTCACAGCGCCAGCATGGTGCGCTACAACCGTCTGAAGGACATCGGCCTCACGGACGACCAGATTCGCGAGAACCTGCTGTTCTCCGCGGATAAGGTCGGCGAGACGATGAACGTCGCCATGACGGCGAAGGAAGCCAAGGCGTGGTTCGGCGTACAGCCGCCCGATCTGTCGGTGATCGCCCGCGCCCGCGGCGGTGACTGGCTGTACACGTATCTGCGCAGCTTCTACAAGGACGATGCGCGCGATACCGGCTGGAACAACATGATCTTCCCGAACGTCGGCATGCCGCACGTCATGTGGGAAGCGCAAGGGATCCGCAAGGCCAAGTTCGAAGAACGGGCCGATGCACATGACCCCAGCAAGACCGTGCATACCTTCGTCGGCTATGAGCAGGTCACGCCGGGCACCATGAAGCCGATCGAATTCGACCAGGCCATGGGCGACCTCGTGCACTTCCTGCAGTGGATGGGCGAGCCGGCAGAGCAGCAGCGCAAGCGCCTCGGCGTCTGGGTGCTGATGTTCCTGGGCTTGTTCTCGATCCTTGCCTGGCGCCTGAACGCCTCGTACTGGAAAGACATCAAGTAAGCTGACGTCACGCCCAGGGCTAGCGCACGGAATCGTCGTTCCCGCGCTAGCCCTTTTGCTTTTTTCGCCGGAAGTGGCCCGATTTGCATTTCGCATGCCGCTTCTGCCAGAATTCAACCGGGACACTCCGTCCCGCTTCCAAGGAACCGAATCATGATGGTGTTGTACTCGGGCACCACCTGCCCGTTCTCGCAACGTTGCCGCCTTGTCCTGTTTGAAAAGGGCATGGACTTCGAAATCCGCGATGTCGACCTGTTCAACAAGCCGGAAGATATCTCCGTCATGAACCCGTACGGCCAGGTGCCGATCCTCGTCGAGCGCGACCTGATCCTGTACGAATCGAACATCATCAACGAGTACATCGACGAGCGCTTCCCGCATCCGCAGCTGATGCCGGCCGATCCGGTGTAGCGCGCACGGGCCCGCCTGTTCCTCTTCAATTTCGAGAAGGAACTGTTCAGCCACGTGTACGTGCTCGAAAACGAAAAGGGCAAGGCTGCCGAAAAGGGTCACGAAAAGGCGCGCGCCGCCATTCGCGATCGCCTGACGCAGCTCGCCCCGATCTTCGTCAAGAACAAGTACATGCTGGGCGAAGAGTTCTCGATGCTCGACGTGGCGATTGCTCCGCTGCTGTGGCGCCTCGACCACTACGGCATCGAGCTGTCGAAGAACGCCGCACCGCTGTTGAAGTACGCCGAGCGGATCTTCAGCCGCCCGGCCTATATCGAAGCGCTGACCCCGTCGGAAAAGGTCATGCGCCGTTGATCCGGAGATGGCGGACCGCCTCCGCGGAGGTCCGCCACTCGATGCCTGCAGACACCATGTCGGAAACCTCTACCAAGCCCTATCTGCTGCGTGCCATCTACGAATGGTGTACAGACAACGGTTTCACGCCGTATCTGGCCGTGTTCGTCGACAGCCAGACCAGCGTGCCGCGCGAGTTCGTCAAGAACAGCGAGATCGTCCTCAACGTCAGCTTCGAGGCCACGACCCAGCTCGAGATGGGCAACGATTGGGTAACCTTCCAGGCCCGCTTCGGCGGCGTGCCACGCAAGATCGAGGTGCCTGTCGCCAACATCCTGGCGATCTATGCGCGTGAGAATGGCCAGGGCATGGCGTTTCCTGTGGATCGCGACAGTCCCGCCACGACACCCGCCTCACTGCCGCAGGAAGCCTCCGCGCCCAAGCTTTCGGCGGTGGACGCCGAGACGCGGAGCGAAGCGGAAGATGGCGACGACGAACCCACGCCCCCCAATGTGCCGAAAATCGGCGGGAAACCCTCGCTGAAGGTCGTCAAATAAGTCCGGTTGGGATACAATCCCACCTCGCACCACCTGCCGGCTTAGCTCATCTGGTAGAGCAGTTGATTTGTAATCATCAGGTGGCGGGTTCGAGTCCTGCAGCCGGCACCAACACCAAAATGGCTTCCTTATCGGAAGCCATTTTTTTTTGCGTTGCCGGATGGCTTGCTGTAACCGGGACAGTGCTTCGAGGTGCCATCGCGTATTTTTGCTCCAGACGGATTCAGGACGATGCGATGCCTCGCTGGGTTGAATGTTTGAAGAAGTAAAAACACAAACGACAAAAACTGTGAAACTTTAGATTTCGTAACGATCTGCCAGATGCGACTCGACCATCATAGCCGTTGACCCTTTCGGGTCGATGGGCTCCACCCGGAGCTAGCGTAACCAAGGATGGAGAACACGCATGAAAGCATTTCGATGGATCTATATCGCAGCATTGTCCGTTGTGCTGACGGCTTGCGGTGGGGGTGGCGATGATGCCTCAGGCAACTCGACCACGCAGGCAGCACCTGGTGCGACCACGTCCGCAGTGACGCCAGAAGTCCCGCAGGCCGAGGTGCGGCCCGATCCCCTGGCGCCTGCGCAATGGCGCATGGCATGCCGCGCCGGTTTCGAGTATCCGGCAACGCTCGCGCAGTATCCCGCATGGCTGCGTACCTACGGTTATCGCGTGACCTTGTCGATCGACCGGCGCATCGATGCCGATCAAGCCGAGGCCACGGTGACCTTCTCGGCAGTCGACGGCTCACATTGTGACGCAACGCCTGCGACGGTTCTGGGAGAAGTCATCCGTACCTACCGCCTACGCCGCGTCGGTCAGACGCTATTCAATGCACGTGTGGTGGATCGGGTCGAAGCCACGCTGCTGAACGAGCGCCGGACCGGTGCCGCCAATCCTGCCCCGGGCGACGTGTGCATGACGACGTTCGAGTTGCCGCACCGTGTGTCGGCATGCGAACTGCCGAATCTGCCGGTTCTGCAGAAGACGATTTTCGCCTTGACAGAGGATGGCCTCCTGGCTGGATTCCATGCACGTGGTATTCGGGCGGACAGCAGTTCGGCGGCAGCCTATGAAGGTGCCGATGGCTTCGAGACCGACTTTGATCCGTTGGTTATCTATCGCCGTATTGGTGGCTAAGCACCGGTAGATAACGACTGGTCTCCATAACCCGTGCTTAACTGCTGCTGCGGACGTTGACTTCGACGGCACACGCCGGTGATTCACCGGCGGATGCCTGAATCACCTGGCCGATCGCCTTGGCCAGGGATACCGGATCAACTCGCTGCGCGATAGGCGCGGATGCGATCCTTGAGGCCAGGGGCGGCAGCCGAACGGACCAGCGCCGACAGGTCGGCATCGTAGCCCGCCGCGTTGCCCAGCACCTGATACAGCTGCGTACGGGTAGCGGTGTCGAGCTGGCGCGCGCGCGCCGTGGCGCCGGCAAGCAGCTCCGGCCACGCGTCAGTTTCCGCCGCCTGCGTGACAAAGCCGATCTCGACCGCTTCCTGCGCGCCAAAGCCGCGTGCCTCTTCCAGAATCGTGCGCGCCACGTTCGTGCCGACCAGTTGCCCGAAGCGACGCGTACCCAGCACCAGTCCGAACTTCAGCCCCGGCATGCGGAAGAATGCATCCGGCGTGCTGACCCGCAACTTGCAGCTGGCAAACAGATCGACCCCGGCACCGAAGTTCTTGCCATGCGCCAATGCCACCGTCAGGCACGGCGATCCGTCGATGGCCTGCAGCAGGGCCTCGATGCGTACGAAACGCAGCAGCAGGTCGCCCTCGCTCTGCTCCTCGAAACCGCCGAAATCGAAACCCGCACTCAGGTTCCGTCCGGCGCCGCGGAACACCAGCACATTGGCCCCGCTCGCATGCGCTTCATCGATGCCGGCCAGCAGCGCCTCGACGATGCTGGCATTGAGCGCATTCATCTTCTCGGGACGATTGAGCGTGAATGTCCAGCAATCGCCCTCGCGCGAAACCAGAACCTCGTCGTTCGCCTGGCTCATCGGGCCGGCTCCGTAACCTTGGCCTGCAGCGCACCGAGGATCTCCTCGTTATGTTCGCCAAGCGCCGGCGGACGCAGGCGGATCGGCGTGTCCACCAGCGAGAAGCGCACGGGTGAACCGAAGGTGCGGGTCTTCACGCCATTCGGCAGTTCGATCGGCTGGACCCACTGCATGTGTTCGACCTGCTCGTCGGCCAGCACTTCCGAGTAGCGGTTGATCGGGGCGCACGGTACGCCGGCGGCGCGGAAGCGATCCAGCCAAGTGGTGGTGTCTGCCTTGGCAAATTCCGCTTCGAGGATTTCGAGCAGCGCGCGCTGATTGGCCGCGCGCGTCGTCGGCGTGACGAAACGTTCGTCGGCCAGCAGGTCTTCGCGGCCCACGGTCTGGCACACGCTCTTCCACAGCGCATTATTGCCGGCTGCCATGCCGAAGTAGCCGTCGCCGCTGCGGAACACCTGGTACGGTGCGTTGCGCGGATGCGCCGAGCCGAGCTTGACCGGATCGCGGCCGCTGCCGAAATACTCCGATGTCTGCAGCGCAGCGATGCCGAGCGTCGCGCCGAGCATCGGCACGTCGATGTGCGTGCCCTGGCCGTGCTGTGCCACACCGCGCAGTGCGCTCGAGATGGAGTAGGCGGCATAGAGGCCAGCGGCGAAATCAGCCAGCGGCACGCCGCACTTCACGGGTGCACCGCCTTCTTCACCGGTCACGCTCATGATGCCGCTCATCGCCTGGATGGTCAGGTCGAAGCCGCCTTCCTGTGCGCGCGGGCCGGTTTGACCATAGGCCGAGATCGAGCAGTAGATCAGCTTGGGATTGAGTTCGCGCAGCGCGCTGTAGCCCAGGCCCAGGCGATCCATCACGCCGGGACGATTGTTCTCGATCAGCACATCGGCGCCGGCGGCGAGCTGACGCGCCAGTACGCGGTCTTCCGGGTTCTTCAGGTTGAGGGTAACCGAGCGCTTGTTGCGATTCAGCGAGGCGAAGTTCTCGCTGTAGCCGTCGGTGATCGGCGGCCAGGCGCGCAGCGTGTCGCCACCTTCGGGGTTTTCGACTTTGATGACATCCGCGCCCATGTCGGCCAGCAGCATGCCGCAGTAGGGGCCCGCGGCGACGTTGCAGATTTCGATGACACGGACACCTTCAAGGGGGAGGGGGGTGGTCACGTTCGATTCCTCTTCAGTCAGGGATGGTTGTAATCGGGGAGCGCAGTCAGGCTGCGCGCGCGACGCAGCGCGCGCCCATGGCTTGCGAAAGCTGGCTGGCGTTGTGCACCACCAGCGGCGCCAGTTCGGCGATGCGCGAGGCTGGCAGGCGGCCGATCGGGCCGGAAATGCCGAGCGCGGCAATCGGGCGGTCAAGTCCATCGAAGACCGCCGAGGCGATGCCGCCCACACCGTCGCGCCACTCGCCGGTATTGACGGCGTAACCGGTGCGCACGGTCTGCGCCAGTTCTGCTTCCAGCGCGGCCAGCGTGCCGGCGGTGCGTGGCGTATGCAGGGTCAGCTGCGCGGCATAACGTTCCAGGTAACCCTCCGGCGCATGGGCCAGCAAGGCCTTGCCGGTGGCCACGGCATAAGCCGGCGCACGGCCGCCGACCATGGAGTAAGCGCGCACCGGCTGCGGGCTATCTATCTTGTCGATGTACACCACGTCGATACCGTCCAGCACCGACAGGTGCACGGTTTCGCCCGTCGCTTCCGCCAGCGCATGCATGAACGGCGCGGCAAATTGCCGGACATCGAGACGTGCGAGCTGGCGCACGCCCAGTCCCATCAGCTTGATGGTGCCGCGATAGCCATTGTTGACATCTTTCTCGATGTAGCCCGCATGCATCAGGGTCTGCAGCGTGCGATGCGTATTGCTGCGCGTCAGTCCCACGCGCGCAGCAACTTCGTCCACCGTGCGGGCGCGGTTTTCGGCTTCGGTGATTGATTCAAGAACCATCAGGCCCTTGAGCAGCGTCTTGTCCATCTGGCGGGAAAGCGTGGTGTGTCGTTGATTTGCAGATTAGCAGAGGGCTCTGGTGAAGTAAACATTTTGTAGGACTGGAGTCCTGAATATTAGGACAATTGCGAAAACTCGACCCTGACTTCACATTCATTCATTTCGTTGCCATGGCGGCGTCTATGATGCAAGGCATCCGCAGCACATGCGGTCTGCGGACATCCTGCCGTCGCGCTCGAGGTGTCGCCGGTGACGGCGCTTACAACAAGGCATGTCAAGGAGGTGTGCAATGTCGTTGGTCAAACGTTCTCTCGCGGAATGCATCGGGACTTTCTGGCTAGTGCTGGGTGGATGTGGCAGCGCCGTGCTGGCGGCGGCGTTCCCGGAGGTGGGCATCGGCCTGCTGGGCGTGGCGCTGGCCTTCGGCCTCACGGTCCTGACCATGGCATTCGCCATCGGGCACATCTCCGGCTGCCATCTGAATCCGGCCGTCTCCATCGGGCTCGCGGCAGGGGGACGTTTCCCGGCGCGTGAGTTGCCGGCTTACATCGTGGCGCAGGTGATCGGCGGTATCGTGGCGGCGGCGGTGCTGTATTGCATCGCCAGCGGCAAAGCGGGGTTCGAACTGTCGTCAGGGCTGGCGTCGAACGGTTATGGGGCACACTCGCCCGGCGGCTATTCGCTGACGGCCGCGTTGCTCAGCGAAGTGGTGATGACGGCGATGTTCCTGCTGATCATCATGGGGGCGACTGACAAGCGCGCCCCGCAAGGCCTTGCGCCGATCGCTATCGGCCTCGCCTTGACACTGATTCACCTGATCAGCATTCCGGTGACCAACACCTCGGTCAACCCGGCGCGCAGCACGGGTCCGGCCGTCCTGGTTGGCGACTGGGCATTGGCGCAGCTGTGGCTGTTCTGGGTTGCGCCGATCATCGGTGCAGTGATCGGCGCGCTGGTCTATCGGTGCATTGCCAGCGAAGATTCGCAGGCCTGAGACAGGCGCTTGAGGCCAGCGGGGGAAGTCGGCGTCTGACGTTAGAGCGTGAAGTCAGAGCGCACGGTCATCGCTTGAGCGATCTGACGCAAGCGCCTGATTCAGTATTGAAGAACGTGCTGGAGGCTGGCGACCGAGCCGGCCTCCGTTCAATCCCTACCAGCTTCCGCGTGCCATGCCGCCAGCATGGCGTCGACGGCGCGGTCCACATCGGTACGCTGTGTCTCCCAGCCGATGATCGACATGCGCATCACCCAGCGTCCGCGCCATTCCGCACCGCCGACGAAACATGCCCCGTCTGCCACGATGCGCGTGATGGTGGCGCGGGTCAATGCGTCGGCCTGCTGCCCATCGCGGTCGGCGCCAAACTGCACGATCAGCTGGTTCAGTACGACCGTATTCAGAACCGCGACACCTGGTTCTGCAGCCAGTCGTTGCGCCGCATGGCGAGCCAGCATGCAGTGGTGCTCGACCATGGCTGCGATGCCTTCGCGACCAAAGTGTCGCAGCATCGCCCACGTCGCAAAGCCGCGTGCCCGACGCGACAGCTCGGGCACGTACTCCGCCGGATTGCGTTCCGCGTGGTCAGCCTGTGGCAGATAACTGGCGGCAAACGTCATGGCGCGTCGATGCGCTTCCGGATGCGCAACGATCGCATAGCCGCAGTCGTATGGCGTCTGCAGCCACTTATGGCCGTCGGTGGCCCACGAGTCGGCCCGTTCATACGCCAGCGTCAGCGGACGCGTGGATGGACAGGCACGCGCCCACAGGCCGAATGCGCCATCGACGTGCACCCACGCACCGTGGCGGTGTGCTGCGTCTACGATCTGTGCAAGCGGATCGAATGCTCCCGTGTTGATCTGACCAGCCTGCGTCACGACAATG
>Ga0247823_10004703_pt1 | contig 10906 bp, 4 predicted proteins | sample 13C_PalmiticAcid_2_FD_192426 | JGI IMG/M metagenome (GOLD analysis project Ga0247823, IMG submission 192426) | Soil microbial communities from agricultural site in Penn Yan, New York, United States - 13C_PalmiticAcid_Day30 | ecosystem: Environmental > Terrestrial > Soil > Agricultural land...
GTCTTTGCCTACTTTCTGACGTCAGAAAGTAGGCAAAGACCGCCCCCGATCCGGCGGTCCTGCCCGGCTGCGCCGGCCAGGACTGCTCTGCGATGCTCGCGTCTTGGGGCTTCGCCCACAACTCGCCCTTCGGGCTCAAACAAGTGGGCTCGGCCGCCGCTGCGCGGCGGCAACCCCAAGCCGCTGCGCTTCTCGACGCCTCCAACGGGGGGTTGAAGAGCGCCGGCTCGCTTCGCATCGTGCTCGAGGAGGCGCACATCGCCGCAGGCGATGTGCAGCCACGGTCCGGCTGCAGGTGGATGCGGTGCGACTGCCGATCAAGTTGACGGAGTGGATGCGGGGGCAGATGCCGCCGCGTGCGGCGCGATGGTGTGCAGCTTGCCAACAGGTTGGTGCGGCAGAAGGATGACCGCTTTGCAGCGGGAGCTGCCGGTCAGCGCTTTACTGGCGATGGGCGGTTCGCGGCCAGGAGCGGTCACCTGAGGCCTCGTCATGGGCGTCTGCTTCAGACTGATTGCAGACCGTCGCGCCAAGTTTGCAGGGACCGCTTCTAGCGCAAGCGGACTCATCATCAGCCGGCCCATGGCCCGCGAACCGAATAGCGAGCGGTCCGAGGCGGTCCGACGGGAGCCTCAGCCGCGAGCGGGTCGATTTCAGCTCTACCTTGCTAGCGTCAGGCACCCGGCCGCTCGGCCGCCTGGAGCCATTCGCCAAGCATGGAGGTTGGCATGGACAGGAACAAGTCCTGCAGAGCGACGACCCTCCGCAGCATCTCCCCATTGTCCGAAGCCTCGCGTTCTTCTGCCTCCCTGAACAGCGACGTGAGCAAGGCCCCAAGCGGCTTCGGGTCATAGAACGGCGTCGTGTCACCTGCCTTGCAGATGCCGACAACGATCTCCGCGATCTCGAGCGCCTGGTCCGGGTCGATCCCGGCGAAGCGGCTGAGCCACTCGTCAATCCCGGGCGCAAGGTTGCCGCCCGGCTCCGCGCCCACGCCACCGTTGAGGTACACGGAGCGGAACAGGCCCAGCGGAATACGCGGTACGGGAGATTGCTCCCGGAACAGTGCACTCATGCGTTGAAGCAGCGGGGCGTGGGCGACGGAGTGGGAGGCGGCGGCGGTCATCCCTGCGAAGCATTCAGACGCATGGGTGGCATTGCCTGCGTTGGCGACCCACACCGAGATGGCCCCATCCCACGCGGATGCCTCAGCACGCTGTTCCAGCTTCTCAAGCAGGACCTGCGAAGTGAGGTGCCCCTCAAGAACGGCGAGCGCAGACAGGCGCGCCCACACCTTCAGTGCGACTGGCAGATTGGAGTGCTCCATCCTGTCGATGTACGGCTTCGCGCGCGCGAAGAGCTTGCCCGTCGCGTAGTACAGCGTGTGAGCTGCGTACTTCCAAACCCGTTGATCGTCCGTAGAGAACGCCGCATCGAACAGTTCCCAGCCCAACTCACTCTTCGTCTGGATATAGGCCAGCTGCCGAACGACTACCGCGCGCACGGCGGGATGGCAATCTTGCGCGAGGCGCCGGAGCGCTGGTGCCAGAAGGGCGGGCAGTTCCCGTCCCTCCTCAACCAGTCTATTCGCCAGCGAGAGGAGCCCTTCTGCCAGTACGCCGCGCGAGCTGTTGATTGCCGTGAAAATCAGGTCGTCGTCCTGCCGCTCGCCGCAAGGCGGGTCTTCCGCCCCGATGTGCGCCGGTGCGAGGAACGCCACACGTGTCGCGTGGTCGTCGCTCGACGCCGCCGATGCGCAGCCAGATAGCGCCGTTGCCCCCTCCCGCGTTCCCGTCCAGAAGTCCGGGTGCCGCTCCAGTTCCACCAGCAGCAAGTCCAGGATTTCCGAGCGGTCAACATCTTCCTTGGCCTGCCACGCCGAGTTCTGGACGTTGCCGTACCGGTATCCCAGGTATTGCGCTGCGCCACCGAATACCGCGCCCTTCGACGGGTCGGGCAGGTCATGCCAATGCAGCGCAAGGAGCTTGAGAAAGCGACGGGGTGCCGCACTCGAAACCGAGTGCAGCAGTTGATTGACCGACGCGAAGCCGCCAACGAGTTCGTGGAATGGGCGGGGGCTGTCCCCGAGGGTCCTGCTGCTGTCCAGCAAGGCAACCAGCGCATCGTCGCTGAGTCCCGTCAGCTGGTCTTCGCCAAACGGAGCGCCCACCAAACCGCTTGAGGAGTAGATATCCGGCCGGCCGTCAGGTGGCGGAAGTTTGGCCGCCATGCGGGCAACGGCCAACGTCACGATTGGCGAGCGAAACAGCACGGGAATTCGGGTGAGCAACTCATAGCGCTCGGCCTCGACCCAGGGCTTGGACCCGCCCTCGTACTCGTTGAGCCGCTGGAGGATGTGCCGTTCGGCAAGTTCGACCGCCTCGCCGAGAAAGGGGGCCACCGCCGAGATCAATCGACCCAGCTCGTAGCGATCCGTCAGCCTCGGGCGTTGGTCATTGGCAAAGAACTGCTTGGCCGCGTCGGCATTGCGCTCCGGGCGCTCGGTCATTGCCAGAACGCCGATGTAGCGCAGGGCGCCGCAGTCGGCCAGGCAGATTCTGAGTGCGTTGGCGCTCCACCAGCCATCATGAGCCTTCGCGCGCTGAAGGATGGCGGCCTCGATCAACCGCACTAACCTTTGCAGGGGTGACACATGCCCAAAGGCATGATTAGAGTGTGTGGCCGAATAGCTCGTCTCTTCGCGCAGTTCATTGTTTGGCCCTTCTGCCACTTCGCCAGGGACAGAGTGGGGGCCAAGTGCCAGGGTTCTGCTCCAGGACTCGAGGGCCGACACGGCCAAGTCCAGCAGAGCATTGGAGCCGGCGAAGCGCTGGAGCAGGTCATTGTCGTGACTGAAACTCGATTCATTGCATTTCAGCTTCTCCTCGATGTCGCTGTCCCTGCCCGGATTCGTCGGTACGTCTCCGGCGATGTACTTCCAGACGAGAGCGTCACCCCGAGCATCCTGGCGCGCCCACTGCAGGAGGAAGTCGCCCAGGAAGTCGTGCTCCCCGGACGGTAGACTGAGCAGGTTCTCCAATAGTGCCTGAGCATCGACCTTCTCGAGATGCTTGAAGCCGCGGACCAGGTAGCTGAACTGGCCTCGAACATTTCTTTCCTTCGCCACGCTGGATGCGGCAAGCCGCGTCCAGAACGCAAAGACGCCCACGGGATCGTCATTGACCCACGCCTGCAGTTTTCTGAAATGGATTGCCAGCCACCTGGTATCTCCATCGGCATCCAGCATAGGCACGAGATTGCGCATCCAGAAATAGTGCCAAGCCAGCTTGTGGGCGTGGTCGTAGACGGACGCGAAGTGCTCCGGATGCTTACGGAACAGGTGCCGTACAAGGCTCCAATCGCGATCATCAGGTTCGCAGGCGGCGTACGACTCGGCGATCAGTCGCTTGATATGGAACGCCACATCACTGTCGAAGACTGATCGAACCTGCGCGCCGAAGTTTGCACGGTCGGTCAAGCGGAGGTGCGCGAAGAACGCGCGGATTGCCGGCCTGATGAAGGGCACGGGCTGCAGCGACTGGATGAACTCCAGCAAGCCGAGACCACGGCGCACGCCATCGCGAACAGCTAGCGCATCGAGCAGTGTCTGGTGTCCGAAGCCGACGTCGCCTCGGCCGCTATCGAAAAGCACGTTGGCACTGCACAGCCGGCGCAACAGGTCATCGCTGGCCTGTACCCTGCTGCGCCGCAGTTGATGACGGCGCTGGGTCAGCATCTCGTTGGCCATCGTCTCGATGGCAACCATCGCCGGGGTGCCCATGTTCGAATCCCCTGCAATTACGACATCCAGATAGAGGTCGGTCAGTTCCTGCGCGCTGGAGAGGCTCTTTCGCTCGGACCTGGTGGCGACGTCCGCAAAGAGCGCCAAATTTCGTGGGTTGCCGAGCAGTTCCCGCGTTGACGGGTCAAGGGCTGCCGTGTTGACGCCCAGCCCGCACAGCATCGGCTCGACAACATCGGTCCAATCCAGCAGGCCGATTTCGACCGTTTGGTCCCAGCGCCGACCTGCCAGATTCCAGTTGTATTGCAGGTCGAAGTTGCGGCAGGCCACGACGACGCAGACCTCGGGAATCGTCCTCAAGCGATCAATGAGGTTCAGGAAATAGCTCAGGCACTGGGTCTCTCGGTTCAGCGAGAGTACGTCCAGTGAGTCGATGATGATGACGACGCGATTCCATTGGGACATTGCCGACACCAGCGCAGGAATCTCGCTATCCAGGCCCAGAGCCACGCGGCTCTCCGGCTCGGTGGCATCGGCGTAGTCGCGAGCCTGCAGGAAGAGCGTGGCGACGTCGGTGCGCGCTTCCAGTTCCTCCGTTAGTTGCAGCAGTACGCAGGTCTTGCCCGCCCCTGGGCCGTCGGTCAGCAGGACGCTCCCACCGGCGGCGATTGCATTCCTCAGGTCTGCCACTGCTTTGCGCTCGACCCGCTTGCCGGCGATGTCGCGTCTCCACTGGCGCCCGATGCCCGACATTCCTTTCAGCTTGCCCTCTACATCAGCCTGGGCGCGTGGGGAGGCAATCGCACACCCCTTGTCCTGAAGAATCTGGAGCAACTCTCTCCGCGTGATGCGATGGGTCTCGGCGAGCAGGGATGGATCGGCCGTGCGGGCACCCAGCCCATCGAGCGCGGTCCACAGCGCGTTGTAGGCATCATCCGCACGGGTAACCTGCTGAGCAAGGTCCAGCTTCAAATGGGCTTCGAATTCACCCGGCCCGCGGGTCAGGTCAAACCTGATCCTCCGCAGCAGTGCGTGAACGTCGTGCGTGCCGTACGCAAGAGCATCCTTCCATGCAGCTTCCAGTTTGGCCAGCTCGGCTGAAAGCGTCTTCGGGAAGTCGCTCCGAAAGGCCGCCAAGTCCGGCGTCAGAAGCGCCCGCTCAACCAGGCGGCCGAGATCGCCGAAGTCTGCTCGCGAGTAGAACCGCACTTCCACGTTTGGCTCAGCCATCAAGTGCTCAGCTGCCTTCTTGAGATCATCCTCGAGCTCGGTCACCTTCCAGGCGGTGAATCCAGGCTCGTTCTTCTTGCATTGGCAGCAGGTCTCGCGGCCAGAGGCCCAGCCAAGAATGACGTCGTCGACCGGCGCCGGTATGCCTCCCGAGATGACTCGGGTCGAGTCGAGTTCCAACCAGACAAGGGCCGGGTCCTTGATCATTCGAATCGCACAGTCCATGGCGACGCAGACTTGGTATATGTCGCCGCGACTGGAGCGTGTGCCCGCAAGGCTCATGCTTCTTCTCCTTGACGCTGTGTTTTTGCGTTTCTGTTGTAGCTGGCGGCCGCCCCATTCTGCCTGTCCGTTGTTCTTCGCTGCGGTGAAGCCTGTTGGGGCCGGCACGCCGGCCGCGGCTTGCTGCTTCGCGGTGGCCCCGCGCTTTCATGTTGTGGCTATGACACGGTCTCGCTCGAACCAAGCCGCGCCTTCCGCCTGGAGCCATGCCGGCGGCGTTGTTCTCGCAAGGCCAGGCATGGCGTTCGGAGACTTGCAGTACACGCAGGTAAGCTTGGCGTCCCAGTGCAGGCGTTCGAGGGCATCTTCGGGCAACAGCACGACGTCGCTCTCACGCGTCGTCTTGACGAGGAGTTTCAGCCCGCTCGGGAACCGACACTCAATCTAGTTTAGTTGCCGCTGCCTCTGGACAACCACGGAGTGCCCGGTGACAGGCGCACAGCCGACGCTCGCGCCGCGGGGCGAGGGACTGAAAGCGCTGCATAGTCGTCATCGAGACGAGCGGCGCGACCGACCGCAACGGGTTGGTAGCGGCCGCTCAGTCCTCGCTCGGCGATAAACCGCTCCCAGCCTGAAGCCGCCTCTCGCTGCGCTGCCAGCAGGACGCAGGCATCTCGGAATGCCCCTTGATGCGCTGTACGTCGTTGGCTCCAGGCTTGCCGTGAGGCCGTTGGCCCCGGCGTTCGCCGGGGTGACGCTGTGCGGGAGGCTCACACGCTCAAGGAGCCGAACTGCGAGTGCCCTTCGATCACCCGGATCAACGCCCGCCGCAACCGCTGCGCATCGATCGGCTTGGTGAGGAAGTCGTTCATCCCCGCCGCCAGCGCCTCCTCGCGTTCGGAGACAAGCGCCGCCGCCGTCAGCGCGATGATGGGCAGCGCCTCCGCCGAGTGGTGCTCGCGCAGCCGGCGTGCAGCCTCGTGGCCGCTCAGGTGCGGCATCTGCACGTCCATCAGCACCACGTCGAACGGGCGGCGCGCGCGCACGGCGCGGTCCACCGCGGCGATGGCCTCGTGGCCGTCGTGGGCCTGCACGACGTCGACGCCCCACTGCTCGAGCGTCGACACGCCGATCAGCATGTTGACCGGGTTGTCCTCGACCAGCAGCACGTGGATGCCGGAGAGCCGCGCGACGTCCTGGGCCTCGTCATCGGCGAGGGTGTCGGAGGCCTCGGTCTCGGGCATCGGCAGTTCGGCCCAGAAGCGGCTGCCTTCGCCGATGCGGCTGTCGACACCGATGCGCCCGCCCATCAGTTCGGCGAGCTCCTTGCAGATCGACAGGCCGAGGCCCGTGCCGCCGAAGCGCCGCGTGGTGGACTCGTCGGCCTGCGTGAACGGCTGGAACAGGCGGCGCTGGGTGTCGCCGTCGATGCCGGGGCCGGTGTCGGACACGCTGAAGCGGATGAAGCCGTCGCCCGCGGACGACGCCTCGATGCGCACGTGGCCGCGTGCCGTGAACTTCAGGCCGTTGGTGATGTAGTTGCTGAGGATCTGCCGCAGGCGCAGCGGGTCGCCGCGCACGGTGGCCGGCAGCGATTCGTCGATGTGCAGCTGCAGCGCGAGCGAATGCGCGTGCGCGAGGGACTGGTAGGCGTGGTGCACGGCGGCCAGCAGCGCGCGCAGGTCGAACGGCACCGACTCGACGCTGAACTTGCCGGCCTCGATCTTCGAGAGGTCGAGGATGTCGGAGATGATGCCCGCGAGGCTCTGCGCGCTGTCGTGGATCTGCGCGAGGTACTGGTGGCGCCGGCGTTCGTCGATGCCCTGCTGCATCGCGAGGCGCGCGAGGCCCAGCAGGCCGTTGAGCGGCGTGCGGATCTCGTGGCTGGTGTTCGCGAGGAACGCGCTCTTCGCGCGGTTCGCCGCCTCCGCGCGGTCGCGTGCCTCGGCCAGCGCCTGGTCGATCTGGCGGCGTTCCGTGATGTCCTCGACGATCCAGATGGTGCCGTCGAGGCGCGGGTGCGGCGACGAGATCGGCTTGGCCATGGCCCGGCCCGTGAACGTGCTGCCGTCGCGGCGCCGCATCACGCGTTCGAGTTCGAGCGGCGTGTCGGGCTGGCGTTCCTCGGGGGCTTCGCCATGCAGCCACACGACCTGCTCGTCCTGCCCCACGAGTTCGCCCGCCGGCCAGCCGAACATGCGCTCGAAGCGGTCGTTGACCTGCACGAAGCGGCCCCCGCGCGTGAGCGCGATGCCGATCAGCGCGTTCTGCAGCATCGCCTCGTGCTCGTGCTGCACGCGCTGCGACTCGGTGACGTCGCGGCCGTTGACGACCATGTAGACAAGGCCGTCGAGCTCGAACCGCGCGGCCGACAGCAGCAGCGAGACCGGCTGCTTCGCCTTGGTCACGAAGGTCACGGGCAGCTCGTGGATCTCGCCCTTCGTCTCGATGGCGTGGACGAGCGGCCGGCGTTCCTCGGGGTCGTACCAGATGCCGAGATCGAGGGCCGACTGGCCCGCCACCTCGTCGTTCGTGTAGCCGAAGATGCGCGAGAAGCTCTCGTTGACCATCAGGTAGCGGCTGGTGTCGAGTTCGCTCAGCGTGATGAAGTCGGGGCTCGTCGCGAACATGTGCGTGAGCATCACCTCGGAGCGCCGCAGCGCGTTTTCGGTGGCGACGCGCGCGGTGATGTCGTGGTAGATCGACAGCGTGGCCGGGCCGTCCACCTCGTTGACGCGCACGTCGGTGGCCTGGGCCGTGAGGCGGCGCCCGTCCTCCGAATGCAGCTGGAAGTCGGCGAGTTCGAGCGCGCTGCCCATCGGCATGTGTTCCAGCTCGGCCAGGCGGCGGGTCTGCAGGTCGCGCGACGGGCCGGCCGCGTAGCGCGGCAGCAGGCCGGTGCCCACGAGCTGCTCGGGCGTCGCGAAGCCGAACATGCGCGCGGCCGATTCGTTGGCCACCAGCACGAGGCCGCCGCGGTGGATCAGCAGGGGGGCCGGCGAGCGCGCGAAGAGTTCCTTGTAGCGGCTTTCGCTCGCGCGCACGGCCTGCTGCGCGAGCAGCTCGCCGGTGATCTCCTTGCCCACGCCCCAGTAGCCGAGGAAGGTGCCTTCCGCGTCGAAGCGCGGCCGTCCGCTGATCACGAACTGGCGCGGGCGGCCGTCGCGGTCGGTGCGCTGCATGCGCAGCTCGGAGAAGGGCCGGCGGGCCTCGATGGCCGCGCGCGCGGTGATGCGGTCGCGTTCGCTCAGGCCCAGGTCGAGCTCCCACGGGTGCGATCCGGCCGAGCCCTGCGGCGGGCGCAGGAAACCGGGGGACAGGTCGTCGGGCACGTCCACCAGGCGCAGGTCCTGGTCGACCTCCCAGTAGAGGTCGGCCGCGAGGGTGAGCAGGCCGCGGAAGCGCTGCTCGCGTTCGTCCGCCTGGCGCAGCGCGTGCTGCAGCGTGCGGGCCATCAGCGCGGCGCCCACCACGGCGGTGGCGAGCAGCAGCAGGTGGGTCAGCAGGTGCTGCAGCGTGGTGTCGGGCGGGGTGGGGCTGAACGCTTCCGCGGCCCACAGGCCCACCACGCCGAACGCGCAGGCCAGGGCGAGGTAGAGGCCGCTGCGCACGCCGGCGAGCACCGTGACGAGGCACACGAACAGGCTCAGGTAGCCGAGGCTGGGCGTGTGCACGCCCTGGCCCGTGGACACCGCCGACAGCAGCGCCACGCCGGCCGCCCACCAGGCGGCGTGGCGCACCACCTGGCCGATGGGCTGGGTGGCCAGCTGGCGGATGGCCCGCAGGAAGACGATGCCGAGCCAGACGCACGCGACCACGAGCACGTCCTGCCAGGCGGCACTGACGTGCAGGGGCACGAAGGCGTAGAGGAGGGCGTTGCCGATCGCGATGAGCGCGGCGGCGCCGAAATAGAACCGTCCGACGTTCCGTCCGGAACCGAGCCGGGTGCGGGCGGCCGGCTTCGGTGCCACGGGGTCTTGGCGGGCGGTCATGCGGCGGGTGGAGACGGCGTGGATGACACGTTGAAGCGGGTGTGCCTCAGTGTGTCATCCCCACCACCGTGGCGCGCAGTCTCGTTTTCCCGCGCGTTCCGCCTGTCAGACCGTGCTGCGTGCGGAATTCAGCAGATCGCGCGTTTCCATCGCCACGCGGCGTGCCGCCGTGGCGAAATCGTCACCCGCGGAGGCGTAGAGCACGGCCCGCGAGGAGTTGACGACGATGGGGGCGTCGGGGCGCCAGCCGGCCTTCACGGTGGCCACCGCATCGCCGCCCTGTGCGCCGACGCCGGGGATCAGCAGCGGCAGCGTGGGTGCGAGCTGGCGCACGCGTTCGATCTCGGCCGGGAAGGTGGCGCCCACCACGAGGCCCAGCTGCCCGTTCCGGTTCCAGTCGGTTTGCGCCAATCGGGCGAGGTGCTCGAACAGGCGCGGCTGGCCGTCGACATCGGCCAGGCGCTGGAACTGCCAGTCGCTGCCGCCGGGGTTGGACGTGCGGCACAGCACGATCACCCCCTTGCCCGGGTACCGCAGGTACGGCTCGATGGAGTCGAAGCCCATGAAGGGCGACACCGTGACCGCATCGGCCTGGTAGCGCTCGAAGGCCTCGCGGGCGTACTGCTCGGCGGTGGAGCCGATGTCGCCGCGCTTGGCGTCGAGGATCACCGGCACCTCGGGGGCCACGCGGCGGATGTGCGCCATCAGCAGCTCGAGCTGGTCTTCCGCGCGGTGCGCGGCGAAGTACGCGATCTGCGGCTTGAACGCGATCACGAGGTCCTTCGTGGCATCGACGATGCGGGCGCAGAAGTCGAAGATGCGCGCGGGTTCGCCACGCATCGTGCCCGGGAACTTCGAGGGTTCCGGGTCGAGGCCGACGCAGAGCATCGACTCGTTCTTGCGCGCGGCGCGCTGGAGCTGGGCGAGGAAGTCCATGGGGCCGGTCCCCTCAGATCTTGCGGGCGAGCGCCGCAGCCTGGCCCGTGTAGGTGGACGGGGTCATGGCCAGCAGGCGCTGCTTTTCCGCCTCGGGCAGCGACAGGCCGGCGATGAAGCCCTGCATCAGTTCGCGCGTCATCGGCTGGCCGCGCGTGAACTTCTTCAGCTGCTCGTACGGCTCGGGCAGGCCGAAGCGGCGCATCACGGTCTGGATGGGCTCGGCGAGCACTTCCCACGCGCCGTCGAGGTCGTCGGACAGGGCCGCCTCGTTGAGCTGCAGCTTGTCGAGGCCGCGCAGCAGCGAGTCGTAGCCGAGCAGCGCATAGCCGAGGCCCACGCCCATGTTGCGCAGCACGGTGCTGTCGGTCAGGTCGCGCTGCCAGCGGCTGATGGGGAGCTTCTGGCTCAGGTGCGTGAGCAGCGCGTTGGCCAGGCCGAAGTTGCCTTCGGCGTTCTCGAAGTCGATCGGGTTGACCTTGTGCGGCATCGTGGACGAGCCCACTTCGCCTTCCTTCGTCTTCTGCTTGAAGAAGCCGAGGCTGATGTAGCCCCACACGTCGCGCGACCAGTCGATCAGGATGGTGTTCGTGCGGGTCACCGCGTCGAACAGCTCGGCCATGTAGTCGTGCGGTTCGATCTGGATGGTGTACGGGTTGAAGGTCAGGCCCAGCTGCTTCTCGATCACGCGCTGGCTGAAGGCTTCCCAGTCGTGGTCGGGGTAGGCCGACAGGTGGGCGTTGTAGTTGCCGACCGCGCCGTTCATCTTCGCGAGCAGCTTGAC
>Ga0247823_10004704_pt1 | contig 10905 bp, 11 predicted proteins | sample 13C_PalmiticAcid_2_FD_192426 | JGI IMG/M metagenome (GOLD analysis project Ga0247823, IMG submission 192426) | Soil microbial communities from agricultural site in Penn Yan, New York, United States - 13C_PalmiticAcid_Day30 | ecosystem: Environmental > Terrestrial > Soil > Agricultural land...
ACAAAGCCGTCGCGCGCATCCCGGCCAGATCGTCGTCGCGGTCGATGCGCGCGACGGCTTTGTCGCGACCAAGGGCTGGGCCGAGGTTTCCACGGTCTCGATCGCCGAACTCGGTCACCGGTTCGAAGATGCCGGTGTCGCCGCTTTGCTGTTCACCGATGTCGGCCGCGACGGCCTGCTCAAGGGCTGCAATGTCGAGGCCACGACCGCACTCGCAGCCGAAGTCTCGATCCCGGTGATCGCGAGCGGCGGGGTCGCGGACATCTCCGACATCCACGCGCTGGTCGGCCAGCCCGGCATCGAAGGCGTCATCACCGGCCGCGCGCTCTATGACGGCCGCCTCGACCTCGCCGAGGCGCTGAAAGCCGCGGCATGACCGTCCGCGCACGCGTCATCCCCTGCCTCGACGTCGCCAATGGCCGCGTCGTCAAGGGCGTGAACTTCGTCAATTTGCGCGACGCGGGCGACCCGGTCGAACAGGCGCGCGCCTATGACGCCGCGGGCGCAGACGAGCTGTGCTTCCTCGACATCACCGCCAGCCATGAGGCGCGCGGCACGATCATCGACGTGGTGCGCCGCACCGCCGAAGTGTGCTTCATGCCCGTCACCGTCGGCGGCGGCGTCCGCACCGCAGAGGACGCACGCGCGCTCCTCCTCGCGGGGGCGGACAAGGTCGCGGTCAATTCCGCCGCGGTCACCCGGCCCGAGGTTGTCAGCGAGATCGCCGAACGCTTCGGCAGCCAGTGCGTCGTCGCCTCGGTCGATGCCCGTCGCGTGGCGCCCGGGCGTTGGGAAGTCTTCACCCATGGCGGCCGCAAGCCCACCGGCATCGACGCGGTCGAACATGCGCTCCATCTCGCTAAACTCGGCGCGGGCGAAATCCTGCTCACCTCGATGGATCGCGACGGTACCCGCGACGGCTATGACCTCGACCTGATCCGCACCGTCGCCGATCAGGTGACTGTGCCCGTGGTCGCATCGGGCGGGGTCGGCAATCTCGACCACCTCGTTGCCGGTATCCGCGACGGCCATGCCAGCGCCGTGCTCGCAGCCTCGATCTTCCATTTCGGCGAGGCGAGCATCGCCGACGCCCATGCCGCGCTCGCCGCAGCGGGAATTCCGGTGCGGAGTCACGGTTAATGCTTTCGCAGCCGGATGCCCCTAGAACGCCTGGCTGATGATCCGCGCCTTCCTTCTCTCGCTGCTCGCCGCCGCACCTGCGCTCGCTGCGCATAGTGGAGAGGTTACGCGGCGTACGATGCCCGAACTCTCAGACCTCGCGCTTGCTGCAATGGCTGCCGCCGGCATCTGGCTTGCTCAGCGCGCCATGCGTCGCCGCAAGCGCCCGCCAAAGGATTGACAGCGGCGGCGCCCTGCCCGACTGCCCTCCGCATGGCCGACATCCTCGACACGCTCGAAGCCGTGATCCGCGAGCGCCGCACCGGCGATCCCGCGAGCTCCTATGTCGCAAAGCTTACCGCAAAGGGCCGCGCCAAGATCGCGCAGAAGCTGGGCGAAGAGGCGGTTGAGGCCGCAATCGCCGCGGTTCAGGACGACCGCGAAGGCCTGACCGGCGAGGCGGCGGACCTGATCTTCCATCTCCTCGTCCTGCTCGCCGATTCGGGGTTGTCGCTCGACGACGTCCGCGCCGAACTGGCTCGCCGTGAGGGCATTTCCGGAATCGACGAAAAGGCCAGCCGACATGCCGATTGACGCGACCCTGCCCTATGACGACCAGAACATCTTCGCGAAGATCCTTCGCGGCGAAATCCCTTCCAAGCGCGTCTATGAGGACGCGTTCGCCATCGCCTTCCACGACATCAACCCGCTCGCACCAACGCACCTGTTGGTGATCCCGACCGGACCCTATGTGTCGTGGGACGACTTCTCCGCCCGCGCGTCCGACGCTGAAATCGCAGGGTTTGTCCGCGCCGTCGGCATCGTCGCCCGCGAAGCCGGTGCCGTCGAGACGGGCTATCGCCTGCTCGCCAATGTCGGCATCAATGGCGGGCAGGAGGTTCCCCACCTCCACGTGCACGTCTTCGCCGGCAAGCCATTGGGGCCGATGCTGACGCGATAAGCTGCGCACTTGGGGGATTGCACCATCCCATTTTGCAGCTAGGGTCCCGGCTTTCGTATCAGCGGCGACAAGGCAAGAACCTAGCCGCATTGGGGGAAGTTGCATGATATTCGGGCGCGTAAAACCACTCGACGCCATCCTAGCCACAGCCGAAAAGAAATCGCTCCACCGTTCACTGGGAGCGTTCCAGCTCACCATGCTCGGCATTGGTGCGGTGATCGGCACCGGCATTTTCGTTCTCACCGCCGAAGCGGCGCAGAAGGCCGGTCCCGGCATGATGCTGTCGTTCGTGATCGCCGGCGTTGTCTGCGCGGTCGCAGCGCTCTGCTACGCCGAAATGGCGGCAATGGTGCCTGTCTCGGGCTCGGCCTACACCTATAGCTATGCCGTGATGGGCGAGCTGATCGCGTGGATGGTCGGCTGGGCGTTGATCCTCGAATATGCCGTTGCCGCGGGCGCGGTATCCGTCGGGTGGTCAGGCTATGTCGTCGGATTGATCGAAAACGCCTTCGCGATCGACATACCCGACATGCTGGTGCGCGGCCCCTATGACGGTGGCATCGTGAACCTGCCCGCGATGGCGATTGCCGGTCTTGTCACCTGGTTGCTCGTGATCGGCACCAAGGAAAGCGCGCTCGTCAATTCGATCCTGGTTCTGGTCAAGGTCTCTGCGCTGACGCTGTTCATCGTCCTGGCGGTGCCGGTGATGAACATGCAGAATTTCGAGCCGTTCTCGCCGCTCGGCTTTGCCGGCGTGTCGGCCGCTGCTGCTTCGATCTTCTTCGCCTATGTCGGCTTCGACGCGGTCTCGACTGCGGCCGAAGAAACCAAGAATCCCCAGCGCAACATGCCGATCGGCCTCATTGGCTCGCTCGCCATCTGCACCATCTTCTACCTGCTCGTCGCCGCAGGCGTGATCGGCAGCGTCGGCGCCCAGCCGATTCTCGGCGCAGACGGCGCGGCACTGGCGCCGGGCAGCACCGAGCTGGCCAAGGCCTGCGTTGAGACCGCTGCCGCGACCGGCAAGGAAGCGGTGGTCTGCTCGAAGGAAGCGCTCGCCTGGACGCTGCGTGAAATCGGCTGGCCCCAGATCGGCAATCTGATCGGCCTCGCCGCCGGCCTCGCACTGCCTTCGGTCATCCTGATGATGATGTTCGGCCAGACCCGCATCTTCTTCGTGATGAGCCGCGACGGACTGCTTCCCGCCGTGTTCTCGAAGGTTCACCCGAAGTTCCACACTCCGCACGTCATCACCATCCTGACGGGTATTTTCGTGGCGCTGTTCGCGGCCTTCTTCCCGGTCGGCAAGCTCGCCGACATCTCCAACTCGGGCACGTTGTTCGCCTTTGCCGCGGTGTCGATCGCGGTGCTGGTGCTTCGCCGCACCGATCCGGACCGCAAGCGGCCGTTCCGCACGCCGCTCATCATCATCACTGCGCCGATCGCGATCCTGGGCTGCGCCTATCTGTTCTACAGCCTCGGGCACGAAACCAAGCTGATGTTCGTGATCTGGGCCGCGATCGGGCTTGCCGTCTATTTCGGCTATAGCCGCCGCAAGAGCCATGTCGGTCGTGGCATCATCGAGACGCCTGAGCATGAGGCGTATCAGGAGCTCGACCCGCCGGTTCCCGGCACGCACTGATCCGCACAGGGCACAGGAAAAGGGGCCGGGAGAGCGATCTCCCGGCCCCTTCTTCATTCCGGTGTCTGAATTTACTCTGCGAAGGTCAGCGCGGCGGCGGCCAGCGCGCCGAGCGCCAGCAGTGCCTCGATCCGCCCGCGGTCGCCGCGGTCGCGTCCCGCATCGCGCAGCTTCGATGCGGCGAGATACGCCTCGCGCGCGATCTCCGATTCCGCACCCCAGCGCAGCCCGAGCAGCGAGGCCGCGGGCCGGTTCCGCACGATCAGCAGGTCCAGAATTTCGGGCCCGGCCACCGCGCCCATCTCGCGCTTATAGCCCGAATCGCCCGCACCAAGGTCGATCGTCTCGACTCCCGCCTTGCGTGCCTGCTCCAGCTGATACGCCGTCACGATCTTCCCCGGCCGGAACGCTGCGAATTGCTGATCATAGCTGCTGGCGATGCCGTACTGCATCGCGCCGGATCTGAGGTCGAACGAGAAGGCCGCCGGCTTGCCGCCGACCCACAGGATCGTCGCCGAAAGCGCCTCCGCCAGAACCGGATCGGCAACCGCTTCCAGCCAGCCGGCGCGCTTGGCGTCGGTCAGGAACTTGGCGCCGGTCCCGTCGGTGCCCGTCCCGACCCAGCTTGCCGCCTCGATCGCCGCCAGATCATCGAGCACCGCGGCGTTCCAGTCAGCGCCGGACACATGCCGGATCGCGACGGCGCCCAGTTGCTCGAGCTGGCGCTCGTAATTGGCAAGCCGCCGCCGCGTCGACCGCCGCGGCCAGGCTTCGTCGCGCGCATCGAACAGGAAGGTCCGCCCAAGCTTGCGCGTCAGCACCGTCCAGCCCGCGACCGCCGCGGCGCGCTTGATCCGTGCGGTCGCGGGGTCGTCGGCATAGATCGGCCCGATCCGCCACGCGGGGCCCAGCGCCGATATGCTCGCGGGGTGGGCAAAGAATGCCGTCAGCTCCGCATCGGTTACATCGGGATTGAGCGGTACCGAGCGGAACGGCCAATAGCTTCCGGGGATGCTGCGTGCGCCGATCAGCGTCGGGCCAAGCGGCGCTGTGGGCAGCGCGGCGACCGGCGTGCCGTCGCCACGGATGGCAGCGATCGTGGCCGCCCCCTCACCTGCCGCCATCCGGTACCAGGCCGCGCGCAGAAAGCCGTGCGACGCATCCGCACGCGCAGCCAGATCGTCGAGCAGCGCCGGAACGCCATCGTGCAACCCGACAAAAATTGTCGGTTCGCTATTCGATCGTTCCGATCCCCACGCCTGCTGCATCCGCTTTCCCATGCTCGCGCACGGAATAGCCGTAAATCGCTGACATAAGGTAAGCGACGGCCCGGAACATCGGGCGCGCCGCAAAATGTTAGCCGAGCTTGGCCGCCGCCAGCGCCTTGAGATCCACTTCAGGCCGCGCACCATAGTGACTGATGATTTCTGCGGCGCACACCGCGCCCAGCTTCAGTGACTTTTCGAGCGTCCAGCCCTGTGCTTGACCGTGCAGGAAGCCGGCAGCGAACAGGTCGCCGGCACCTGTCGTGTCCACGACCTTGTCAATCGGCTCCGCGGGCACTTCAGCGCGCTGACCATCGGCGATCGCAATCGCGCCCTTCTCGCTGCGGGTTACGACCAGCATCGGCACTTGCGCGGAAACCTTGGTGAGCGCCGCCTCGCAATCGTCCAGCTCGGCCAACGCCAGCAGTTCGTTCTCATTCGCGAACAGGATGTCGATCAGACCTTCGGCAATCAACTTGCGGAAATCGCCGCCATGGCGGTTGATGCAGAACACGTCCGACAACGTGAACGCGACCTTGCGGCCGGCATTGCGCGCAATCTCGATCCCCGCACGCATTGCCCGGCGCGGCTCTTCGGGGTCCCACAGATAGCCTTCGAGGTACAGGATCGCGCCGCCAGCAATCAGGTCGCGATCCAGTGCCTTCTCGGGCAGGAACTGCGATGCGCCGAGGAAGGTATTCATCGTGCGCTGCCCGTCGGGCGTCACGAAAATCAGGCAGCGCGCGGTCGACGGTGCACCGCTGCGCACTTCGGTCGCGAAATCGACGCCGGTGGCGCGCAGATCGTGCGCAAAGACCTGGCCGAGCTGGTCGTCGGCGACCTGGCCGATAAACGCGCAGCGGCTGCCGAGCGCCGCCATCCCGGCGACGGTGTTGCCCGCCGACCCGCCCGAAATTTCACGCCCCGGGCCCATGCGGTCGTAGAGCGCGTCGGCCTCCTCCGGCGAGAAAATCAGCTGCATCGACCCCTTGGCGACACCGATCTCCTCGATGAAGCTGTCCTCAGCCGAGGCGAGGACGTCGACAATGGCGTTGCCGATGGCGACGACGTCATGCACGGGTGCGGTCACATTGATCTCCGGTGAAAGTTTTCGCGCGCCTAGTGGACGCAGCGCTTCCACGCAACTGCGTTGACTTATCCGCCCGCCCCGGCCCATCCATGCCCGCGATGCTCGATGCCTTCCTTCTTTCAGTCCGCCAGCTTGGCGACAAGCGAATCCTGAGCGTGTTCGTAAAGTCGATGCTGCTGACATTGGCGATCTTCGCTGCGCTCGGCACTGCGATGTGGTTCGGCGTCGATGCGCTCGTCCGGCACTATTTCGAAGGAAGCGAAGCCACCGCTACTGCGGCTTCCACCGTTGCGCTGCTGATCGCCCTCCTCGGCGGCTGGCTGCTGTTCCGCGCCATTGCGGTGGCGGTGATCGGCGTGTTCGCGGACGAGGTCGTCCATGCAGTCGAAGCGAAGCACTACCCTTCCCGCTTCGCCGAGGCGCGCGACCTGTCCTTCGCGCGTTCGCTCGGCATGGGTGCCCGCTCGGCCGCCCGCGCATTGCTGGTCAATCTGGTGCTCGCACCGCTCTACATCGTTCTGCTCGTCACAGGTGTTGGCACCGCGCTCGCTTTCTTCCTCGTCAATAGCTGGCTGCTTGGTCGCGACTTGGGTGAGATGGTCGCGGTGCGGCATTTGCCCGCCGCCGACCTCGCCCGCTGGCGGTCCGCCACGCGCTTGTCGCGCTTCACATTGGGCGCGGCGGGCACTGCCTTGTTTTTCGTGCCGTTCGTCAACTTTACCGCTCCCGTCCTCGGTGCGGCGATGGCAACGCACCTGTTCCACCGAAGGACTGTCCAGTGAAGATCATCGCACCTGCCGCCCTGCTGGTCCTGCTCGCAGGCTGCGGCGGCACTGCCGCGCCGCCTCCGATTGTCCGCGCCGCGCCGATCCCGGTGCCTCAGCCGGGCATGTCGGCGCTCACCACGGTGATGGGCGCGAGTGCCAACGCGCTGATCGGGCAATTCGGCCGCCCCCAGCTCGACATCAGCGAAGGCAGCGCACGCAAGCTCCAGTTCGCCGGGCCGATCTGCGTGCTCGACGCCTATCTCTATCCGCCAAAATCGGGCCGCGGCGACGCCACCGTCACCTTCGCCGAAACCCGCCAGCGTGACGGCAAGCCGATCGATCAGTCGAGCTGTGCAGCGGCGCTCAAAGCGAACCGCGGGAAGTAAGCCGCGCGCGCGCCCATTGGGCCGCCTCCACCACCACAGGGTCTGGATCGTCGAGCAGCGCCTCAACTGCAGGCAGCAACGTTCGATCCCCGCTATTCCCCGCGGCGATCAGGCAATTGCGCATCATGCGGTCGCGCCCAATCCGCTTGATCGGCGATCCGGAGAAGACCTGCCGGAACCCGGCATCGTCAAGCGCCAACAGGTCTCGGAGCTCGGGCGCAGTCAGCTCTGCACGCGGCGCGAAGGAGAGGTTTGCGGCCGCCGCGACCGCGAACTTGTTCCACGGGCACACCGCGAGACAGTCGTCGCAACCATAGATACGGTTGCCGATCCCTTCGCGGAACTCGTCAGGGATCGGCCCTTTCAGCTCAATCGTCAGGTACGAGATGCAACGCCGTGCATCGAGCTGATAGGGCGCGGGAAAGGCGTCGGTGGGGCAAGCGGTCTGACACGCATCGCACGAACCGCACCCGCCCCGCTCGCGCGCGCTCGGCTCGAGTTCAAGCGTCGTGTAGATCGCTCCCAGGAACAGCCAGCTGCCGGAATCGCGGCTCACCAGATTGGTGTGCTTCCCCTGCCATCCCAGCCCCGCCGCCTCAGCCAGCGGCTTCTCCATCACCGGCGCAGTATCGACGAATACCTTGAGGTCGCATCCCGCATTCTCTGCGAGCCAGCGCCCCAGCGCCTTGAGCGCCTTCTTCATCACATCGTGATAGTCCGCGCCCTGCGCGTAGATCGAGATGCGCCCGCGGTCGCCTTCTCCGGCCAGCGCCAGCGGATCGCCAACGGGCGCATAGCTCATGCCGAGCGAGATGACGCTGCGCACCTCCGGCCACAGCCCGGCAGGACTCTCACGGTGGTGCGCGCGCTCGGCCATCCAGATCATGTCGCCGTGCCGTCCGTCGGCAAGCCATTCGTGCAGCCGCTTGCCTGCCAGTGGCGCGGCATCGGCGCGCGCGATTCCGCATGCCGCAAAGCCCAGCTCCGCCGCCTTTTCGCGGATCGCCGCCTCCAGTGACTTGCCTCCGTGCATCACCGCCCGCTACCACGAGATGAGAACCAAGGGGATTCCTGTTGAGTATTGAACTGGCGGTCAGCGCTACCGGGCTGGTGAAGCGCTTCGGCAACCGCCGGGTGGTGGACGGCGTTGATATCGCCGTACCAAAGGGCATGATCTATGGCGTGCTCGGTCCCAATGGTGCGGGCAAGACGACGACGCTACGCATGCTGCTCGGTATTATCGAGCCCGATGAGGGCGAACGCAGGTTGCTTGGCAGCGAACGCCCACGCGAAGTGAGCGACCATGTCGGTTACCTCCCCGAAGAGCGTGGTCTCTATCCCGGCATGAAGACGACGCAGGCAATCGCGTTCATGGGCGCGCTGCGTGGTTTAGATTGGCGGACGGGCCGGAATCGTGCAGCGCAATTGATGGAAGCCGCTGGTCTTGGCCACGCCACCGACCAGAAGATACGTAAGCTGTCCAAAGGAATGGCCCAGCTCGTCCAGCTGCTTGGCTCGGTCGTCCACCAGCCCGACCTGCTTGTTCTCGACGAGCCGTTTTCGGGTCTGGACCCGGTCAACCAGGAACGGCTCGAGAAGCTTATCCTCGCCGAACGCGACCGTGGCGCGACCGTGCTCTTTTCAACTCATGTCATGGCCCATGCCGAGCGGCTGTGTGACCGGCTCGCCATCATCGCAGGCGGCAAAGTGCGCTTCGAAGGCACTGTCGCCGATGCCCGCGCCACATTGCCGTTCAAGGCGCATTATGTACCTCATCATCCCGATGGCGGCATCCGTGCCCTGCTTCCTCCCGACGCCGCGCCCGAAGGCGACGGCTGGCGCTTCACCTTGCCCGACGAGGGTATCGAAGCGACACTCGTGAAACTGATCGACGCCGGTTACGGCATTTCGGGCCTGTCGATCGAACGGCCGAGCCTGCACGACGTGTTTGTCCGGATCGTCGGCGCGAAGGCGCTCGCCGAATCCGAAGCCGCGCAAGCGGAGGCGCAGTCATGAGCAATCTCGTCCGCCTGATCCGCCAGACCATGACCATCGCCCGCCGCGATTTCGTCGCGACTGTGTTTACGCCTACCTTTTTGCTCTTCCTGTTCGCGCCCTTGATGATGGTCGGTTTCGGTGCCGTAGGCGGTGGCGCAGCGATGTCGATCACCAAGAGCGGCGACGACAAGGCGCGTATCGTTCTTCTTGCCGATGACGATCAGGCGCGCACCGCGATCGCCCAGGACCGCCAGCTTCGCCAGATGTTCCGCCCGATCGAGCAGCCGGCCCGTCTGATCGTCGAGCGCCCCGGCGCCAATCCGGAGGCTCAGGCCCGCGCGATGTTCGAGCGCAAGGAGAGCGACACCTATGCCGTGATGTTCGGCCCGCTCGACAAGCCGCTGATACTTCACAGCGGAAATGGCGGGAGGGAAGCAGGCTATCTCGCTTCGCTCGCCGATCATGTGCTGCGCGCGCAGCGCGCGGGCACCTCGGCACCACTCAGCGAGCCGACCAGGATCGTCGTCATTCGCGCGGGTGCCACTGCAGGCGGGCATGGCCAAGCCGCCTTCTTCGCGGTCACGGCGCTGTTCATGATCAGTTTGCTGCTCGCCGGACAAGTCGTCGGCACCATGGCGGAAGAACGCTCGAACAAGGTGATTGAGGTTCTCGCCGCGGCGGTCCCGCTCGAAAGCGTGTTCTTCGGCAAGCTCGTCGGCATGTTCGGCGTGGCGCTGCTGTTCCTCGGATTCTGGGGAACGATCGTCGTCAATGTCGGCTCACTGCTCCCCAGCAAGTTCGTCACCGCGTTCATCGATGTCGGCCCGGCCGTCGGACTGCCGATGTTCGGCCTGATGTTCGTCGCCTATTTCGTGACCTCATACATGCTGCTCGGCGCGGTGTTCCTGGGGCTGGGGGCGCAGGCATCTACCCAGCGCGAGCTGCAAATGATGTCGCTCCCGATCACCATTTTCCAGGTCGCGATGTGGGGCATGGCTTCCGCCACCGCGCTCGATCCGGACAGCTGGCTGGCGACCGCAGCGGCGGCCTTCCCGTTCAGTTCACCCTTCGCGATGGTCGCGCGCGCCGCCAACTCTCCCGAACTCTGGCCGCACCTGCTCGCGCTTGCATGGCAGACTTTGTGGGTCGCGATCACCGTCACGGTCGCCGCCCGTCTTTTCCGTCGCGGTGTGCTTCAGTCCGGAAGTCCCGGCCTGCGGTTGCGTAAGAAGGCTGTAACCTGACGCCTCGCCGCAGCGCTATTGACAATCCTGTAAGCTAAGCCACTCTCCCGGACAAACATATGTCCGGGAGAGTAAAGCCATGGCCACCCTAGCCGCCGAGCCAGCAGTCGATCCGCTCGACGTCACCCGGCCGGAACTCTATCGCGACGACCTGTGGCACGAGCCGTTTCGCCGGCTGCGCGCCGAAGCGCCGGTCTACAAATGCGAGGACAGCGCGTTCGGCCCTTATTGGTCGATTTCGACCTACAAGCCGATCGTCGAGGTCGAATCGCTGCCGGACATCTACTCGAGCCACGCGGGCGGGATCACCGTCGCCGATCTGATGCCCGAGGACATCAAGATGCCGATGTTCATCGCGATGGACCGCCCCAAGCACACCGGTCAGCGCCGCACGGTGGCGCCTGCATTCACGCCGAGCGAGATGGTGCGAATG
>Ga0247823_10004705_pt1 | contig 10902 bp, 11 predicted proteins | sample 13C_PalmiticAcid_2_FD_192426 | JGI IMG/M metagenome (GOLD analysis project Ga0247823, IMG submission 192426) | Soil microbial communities from agricultural site in Penn Yan, New York, United States - 13C_PalmiticAcid_Day30 | ecosystem: Environmental > Terrestrial > Soil > Agricultural land...
CGATGCGCGCGTCGAGCCCGGCGAGATTGTCGGTGTCATCGGTGTCGGTGGTGTGGGCATCAATGCCATCCATGCGGCGTCCGTCGCCGGGGCGGAAGCGGTCGTCGCCATCGATATCAATCCGGACAAGGAGGCGGTTGCCCGTTCGTTCGGTGCGACGCACTTCCTGAATTCGGCAACGCAGGATGTCACCGCGGAACTGAAGGCGCTGAGCCGCGGCCGCGGACCCGACAGCATCATCGACTGCACCGGACGGCCCGCGGCAATCGCACTTGCCTATGACAGCGTCCGGCTCGGCGGTTCGGTGATTTCCGTCGGCATCGCGGCGAAGGGCGAGATGGTCTCCCTGCCGGCCTCGACCTTGCCCAATACCCAGAAGCGCATCATCGGCAGCAACTATGGCGGCGGGGTTCCGGAGCGTGATTTCGAACGCATCCTCGGCCTCTACCGGGCCGGCCGTTTCGACCTCGACCGCCAGGTCGGCGCGCGCGTGCCGCTGGAACAGATCAATGAGGCCTTCCGCTGGCTGGAGCAGGGCGTCCTTGCCCGCACGCTCGTGTGCTTCCACCGCTGACCAACGAAATCGAACGAGACAGATCATGTATCCCGATACCCAACTCTTCATCGCCGGCGAATGGACGAACGGCTCGGATGGCGAAACGCTTGCGGTGCTCAATCCCGCGACCGGCGGTGAAATCGGCCGCGTCGCGAAAGCGACCACCCGCGACATGGACCGTGCGCTCGCAGCCGCCGCCAAAGCCTTCGAGCAGTGGCGCAAGACGACGGCGCGCGACCGTGCAAAAATGCTGCATGCGGCCGCCGACAACCTGCGCGCCCGCATTGAGGACATCGCGCCCATCCTGACCATGGAACAAGGCAAGCCGCTTGCCGAAGCCCGGTCGGAATTGCGCAATGCCGATGACGTCATCCGCTGGTTCGCGGAAGAGGCCATTCGCTCCTACGGCCGCATCATCCCGGCGCGCAAGCCCGGCGTGCAGCAGATGGTCATGAAGGAGCCGATCGGCGTCGTCGCCGCGTTCACGCCCTGGAACTATCCGGTCGCCCAGGCGATCCGCAAGATTTGCGCGGCTCTTGCCGCCGGCTGCACCGTCATCCTGAAGGCCGCCGAAGAGGCGCCTGCGTCCTGTGCGGCCATGGTCCGCGCCTTTGCCGATGCCGGTTTCCCGGAAGGCGCGATCAACCTTCTTTACGGCGTACCGTCGGAAATCTCCGAATATCTCATTCCGCATCCGGTGATCCGCAAGGTGTCTTTCACCGGCTCGACGCCGGTCGGCAAACATCTGACCGCGCTTGCCGGCGCCCACATGAAGCGGGTGACGATGGAGCTCGGCGGACATGCGCCGTACATCGTCTGCGCCGATGCGGATCTTTCATCCGCCGTTTCGATGCTGGCCGGCCACAAATTCCACAATGCCGGTCAGGTCTGCATCGCGCCGACGCGCGTGCTGGTGGAAGAGCCTGTCTTTGACAATGTCCTTGAAGACTTCGTCAACGCGGCGAAGGCCGTGAGGGTGGGAGATGGCCTTTCCGACGGCATGGACATGGGGCCGATGGCGAATGCCCGCCGGCTCGACGCGATGGACCGGCTGATCGGCGACGCCGTCGCAAAGGGCGGCCGCCTGCTGACCGGCGGCAACCGCATCGGCAATGCCGGCTTCTTCTTCGAGCCGACGGTGCTGGCCGACGTGCCGCAGGACGCTGCGATCATGAACGAGGAACCGTTCGGGCCTGTCGCGGTCGTCAACCGTTTTGCAGCGGTGGATGCGGCGATTGCTGAAGCGAACCGGTTGCCGTTCGGCCTGGCCGCTTATGCCTTCACGCGGTCCCAGAGACATGCGCAGCGTTTCGCCGAAGATATCGAAACCGGCATGCTTTCGATCAACGATTACGGCCTTGCCTATGCGGAAGTCCCCTTCAACGGCGTGAAGGATTCCGGCTACGGCTCCGAGGGCGGTCCGGAGGCGCTGGAGACGTTTCAGACGATCAAGTTCGTTTCACAGACGAATTTGTGAGAATCACTCAAATGAAATATTAACTTCATTTTTTCATTAGTGTGAAATTCATGTCGAAGTGAACACACAGGAAAGACCCTCTCTGCCATGTCCCAGAACGCCTATGCCCTCCCGCAGCGCGCGCCCCTCTATCAGGCGCCGCCGTTCGATTACAAAGCCTTCAGCAAGGTCAGCGTGTTCTGCCGCGTTGACGAAGCGGCAATCCGCGCGGCTTTGCCCGAGCAGTTCGACGTCCGGGGCGACGTGATCGAATTCTTCATCATGGACGTGCCGGCCGGTGGCTCGCTCGGGTCCTATGCGGAAGGCGGCATCGTCGTGCCGATGAGCTATCAGGGTCGCCCGGGCGGTCACGTGCTTTACGAGATCGTCACCAATGACGACTCCATGGCGGTCGGCCGCGAGGTCTGGGGCTATCCGAAGAAGATGGGTGAAGTGGACTGGAAGGCGAGCGATACGGCAATCACGGCTAAGCTCTCGCGCCGCGGCACCTCGCTGATCGAGATCGACTTCAAGGCCGATGGCCCGGCCTTCGAGAAGCCGGCTCTGCATCCGCGTTTCCAGACCCGGATCATTCCCTCGCCGGAAAGTGCGGCAGTCGAAACGCAGATCATCGAGAACTCGCTGGGTCAGTCCGAAACGCTCCGTCATGCCCTCGGAACGGCCGAGATCAAGATCGGCGGCAGTGCCAGCGATCCGTTCTCCGATTTCCAGATCCGCGAGATCGTCGGCGCGGAAATGATCGTCGCCAACTTCGTCCTCGGCTTCGGCAAGATCGTCGGCTGAAGACGGATTAACAGGGAACCGTACACATGATGTGTGCAAAAGCGCCCGAAAAGATGTTCAGACTCGATGAAAAGCGGGTCTTCATCACCGGTGGCGGTGGAGGCATCGGCCGCGCTGCGGCACTGATGTTCGCTGCTTTCGGGGCGCATGTTGTGGTTCTCGACCGGGATCGGACGGCGGCGGAAGCCGTCTGCCGGGAGGTGCAGGAGGCTGGCGGTGCGGCGACAGCCTCCGCCCTCGACGTCACCGACGAGGCCGATGTTCTGGCTGTTTTCGCTGCTGCGGAACAGGAAGCCGGCGGCCTCGACATCCTCGTCAACAATGCAGGCATCTCGATACGCCGTCCAGCGACCGAACTTGCGATCGAAGACTGGAACAGCGTCGTCTCGGTCAACCTGACGGGCATGTTCCTGTGCTCACGGACGGCTGCCCGCTCCTGGATCGCTCGCGGCATTCCCGGCGTGGTGATCAACACGGCCTCGATCATGAGCTATTCGGGCGGCGGCCTCCATCCGAATATCTCCTACCAATCGACCAAGGCCGGCGTGGTGAACCTCACCCGGACGCTGGCCGTCGAATGGGCCGACAACGGCATTCGCGTCAACGCGGTGGCACCGACCTGGGTCCGTACGCCTCTGATCGATCATTTGATGGCCGATGGGGCGCAGATGGAAAAGATCCGCAGCCTGACGCCGCTGAAGCGCCTGGCCGAACCGGACGAAGTGGCCTCCGCCATGATTTTCCTGGCTGGCCCGGCCTCGGCAATGACCACCGGCCATGTGCTGGCGGTGGACGGTGGTTATCTCGCGAAATGAGGAGGATGAAGGGAAACTTCAGGTAGTCGCGCGCCTGGTCACTGTCGTGAAGAATGTATCGAATAATTTCACGCATGCGTTGCCCGGACGGGAGTTCCGTGCAACGAATCTCAACGAGCAAAAGGGGAACCAAAATGAACAGAACCCGTATACTTCTTTCCGCCGCAACCCTCCTCTTCGCCTCCGGCGCCATGCCGGTGCTGGCGGATGACGTCGTGCTGGGCGGCAGTGCGCCGATGTCCGGTGCGCAGGCCGAGTTCGGCCAGTCGCAGATCGACGGTGCCCAGCTCTATTTCGACCAGCTCAACGAGAAGGGCGGCATCAAGGGCAACAAGGTGGTCTTCCGCCCGCTCGACGACCGCGCCGATCCGCGCCAGGGCACGCTCGTTGCCCAGCAGTTCTGCGACGACAGCGCCGTCATCGGCGTCATCGGCCACATGAACAGCGGCGTCACCATGCCGGCCCTCGATATCTACTCGGAATGCGGCATGCCGCAGGTCGTGCCCGCCACGAACCCGGAACTCATGCGCATGGGCTTCAAGACCGTCGTACGGCCCGTCGCCAACGACTTCGTCCAGGGTGCGCTGCCGGCAAAATACGTCACCGGAAAGCTTGGTCTGAAGAATGCCGTGCTCGTGCACGACAAGACCGTCTTTGGCCAGGGTATCTCCGGCGTGTTCAAGGACAATTTCGAAGCCGGCGGCGGCAAGGTCTCCGGCACCTACGGCACGAACCCCGAGGATGTCGACTTCTCGGCGCTGATCGCCTCGATCAAGCTGGAAAACCCGGATGTCGTCTATATGGGTGCCGGCATGCCGCAGCTTGCTCTTTTCCTCAAGCAGATGCGCGAGCAGGGCCTGAAGGCCCAGTTCATCGGCCCCGATATCGGCTTCACCGTCGATTTCATCACGCAGGTCGGTGCGGCCTCCGCCGAGGGTGCGCTGATGACCTTCCAGCTTCCGCCCTACGATTCCTCGCCGGAACTGAAGGATTTCTCCGATCGCCATCAGGCACGCTTCGGCCGCGCACCCGGCCCCTATGCCTCGCTCGGCTTCGCCAACGCGCAGGTGATGGCGGCCGCCGTGGAAAAGGCTGAAAGCCTGGACCGCGAAGGCGTTCTCGCGCAGTTGCATGGCGTCACGGTCGACACACTTCTCGGCCCGGTCGCCTTCGACGAGAATGGTGAAAACACCACCGCGCCGATGTACCTCTACGTCGTCAAGGACGGCAAGTTCGAGCTGATCAAGCAGTAATCAGCGAGACATTTGTTCAACGGGGCCGGCGCAGTCCGTGCCGGCCCGTCGTCACAAAGGCGATCCCCTTGTTCGACTATTTTCTTCAACAGCTGATCTTCGCGCTCGCCATCGGAGCGATCTACGGATTGATCGCCCTCGGCTACACGATGGTCTACGGCGTGATGCGCCTGATCAACTTCGCCCACGGCGAGTTCTTCATGCTCGGCCCGTATATCTACACGTTCCTCTTCAGCGGTCTCCTTGGTCTCGGCGGCCTTGCCCCGGTGCTGGACTCCGCCATCGCCATCGTCGCGAGCTTCGTGATCGTCGGCCTGCTCGGCGTGGCGATTGAGCGTTTCGCCTATCGGCCGCTGCGCGCCTATGGCCGCCTTGCGCCGATGCTGAGCGCGCTCGGCATGTCCATCGTGCTGCAGAGCGCGGTGCGTGTGACGGTCGGCCCGCAGCCGGTGCATTTCCCGGCGATCGTGGAGAGCACGCCGATCGATGCGCTCGGCGGCATGGTAACGACGGTACAGCTTGGCATCCTCGCTGCCGCCGTCCTGCTGATGGTCGGGCTCACGCTCTTCGTCAACGGCACGCGCCTCGGCATCTGGATCCGTGCGGCGTCCGAAAGCTGGACGACGTCGAGCCTGCTCGGCATCCGTGTCAACCGCGCCGTCAGCCTCGTCTTCTTCATCGGCCCCGGGCTCGGTGCCATGGCCGGCATCATGTACGCCTCCTATTACGGCATCATGCAACCGACCATGGGCTCCGTCATCGGCCTGAAAGCCTTCACGGCGGCCATTCTCGGCGGCATCGGATCCATTCCGGGCGCCATGCTCGGCGGTTTCCTGCTCGGTGCAATCGAGGTCTTCGGCACGGCCTTCCTGCCGATCCTCTCCTTCGGCTATATCGGCACCGAATATCGCGATGTCTTCGCCTTCGCCGTCCTCATCCTCGTACTTCTGTTCAAGCCCGCCGGCCTGCTCGGCGAGACCGTCTCGGAAGAAACGACCGTCGCAAAGAAGGATTACTGACCCATGGGGAATTCGGTGATCGTCCGGCGGCTCGGCCTTCTCGCAGTCCTCGCGCTTTGCGTGGTTCTGCTGGCGCTGGTGCCGTATCTTCCGTCCTATTACGTCCGCGTCGCGGACAGCATCCTGGTCTACATCATCCTCGCTGTCGGCCTGAACCTCGTGGTCGGCTATGCGGGTCTGCTCGATCTCGGCTTCATCGCCTTTTACGCGGTGGGCGCCTATGCCTATGCCCTGCTTGCCAGCGGACAGTTCGACATCCATCTGCCGTTCATCGTCGTCCTGTTCATAGGTGCTGCGGCCGGCGCCATAGCTGGGGTCCTGCTCGGTTTCCCGGTACTGAAGCTGCGCGGCGACTATCTCGCCATCGTCACGCTCTCCTTCGGCGAAATCATCCGCATCGCCATCAACAATGCCGATGATCTGACCAACGGTCCGCAGGGCATTGCCGGCCTCGACAGGGCGAGCCTCTTCGGCCTGCCGCTGACCAGTCCGGTGCATTTCTACTGGTTGCTGCTCGTGCTGACCGTCATCGTCTGCGCCGGCGTCTACTACATGGAGCGCTCGATCCTCGGCAAAGCCTGGAGGGCGCTGCGCGAGGACCAGGACGTGGTGCGCGGCCTCGGCATCAACACGACGACGCTGAAGCTGCTGGCCTTCGCGCTCAGTGCGGCGATCGGCGGGGCCGGCGGGGTGATCTTCGGCGCGTTCCAGCGCTTTGTCAGCCCGGAAAGCTTCACCTTCCAGGAATCGCTGCTCGTCGTCCTGATCATCATCATCGGCGGCGTCGGCAATATCGTCGGGGTCATCGCGGGGGCGGTCGTCCTCGTGATCCTGCCGGAAATCCTGCATTTCGCCGCGCAATACCGCCTTCTGATCTACGGCGTCGTCCTCGTGACCGTCATCGTGCTTCGCCCCGGCGGCCTTGTTTCGCCCCGCTTCAACCTCGGCTTCATCATTCGAAAGGTCCGGACCCTATGGCTCTCGCCCTCGAAAACGTAAGCAAGCACTTCGGCTCGCTCGTCGCGATCCGGAACCTGTCGCTGTCCTTCGACGTCGGTTCGATCTACTCGATCATCGGGCCGAACGGTGCCGGCAAATCGACCGTCGTCAACATGATCGCCGGCTCCTATTCGGTGACTTCAGGCACGATCCGGCTCGGTGCGACGGCGCTTAACCGGTTGCCCAAGCACCGCATCGCCCAGCTCGGCGTGTCGCGCACCTACCAGAACCTCCGCCTCTTCGACGGCATGACGGTTCTGGAGAATCTCGAGGTCTGCTTCTTCCCGCAGTCGTGGCTGACCTTCCTCACCGGTGCGAAACGGCTGAGCAAGGCCGAACGGCTCGATATCTGCCACGCCTGCCTTGCTGAATTTCATCTGTCGGATGTGGCGGATGTTCTGGCCGGTGACCTGCCTTACGGCCGGCAGAAGATCCTCGAACTGGCACGTGCCTTCGTCACGCAGGCACCGATCGTGCTGCTGGACGAGCCGGCGGCCGGTCTCAACCATACCGAAACGAAGGACATGGCGGCGATGATCGCCGGCCTGAAACGTGAAGACCGCGCGATCATCCTCGTCGAGCACGACATGGACATGGTGATGTCCATTTCCGACCGGATCGACGTCTTGAACTATGGCGAGCTGCTTTGCTCCGGCACGCCGGATCTGGTGCGCACGAACGAAAGAGTGCAGGAGGCCTATCTTGGAACCACGGAAGAACTCGACGACATCCGCAAGCTTGCTCAAAGTCGCCGGGCTCAAGGCGGGCTACGGGCGAACGCAGGTATTGTTCGGCATTGATCTGGAAGTTCGCGCCGGCGAGATCGTCACGATCATCGGCGCGAACGGTGCAGGCAAGACCTCGACCCTGCGCTCGATTTCCGGCCTGACGCAGATCTATTCCGGCGAGATCGAATTCAAGGGCCGGCCGATCAAGGGCCTGCCGCCGGAAGAGATCACCCGTCTCGGTCTCGCCCACTGCCCGGAGGGCCGCCAAATTCTCCAGCGGCTGACGGTCGAGGAGAACCTGTTGGCCGGCTACATCCCTGGTCGCGGGCGCAGCTTCGACGAGATCCGGACCCAGGTCTACGACATGTTCCCGATCCTCAAGGAGAGGCGGCATTCGCTGGCGAGCCGCATGAGCGGCGGCCAGCAGCAGATGCTGGCGATCGGCCGCTCGCTGATGGCAACACCCGAGCTGCTGATGCTGGACGAGCCTTCGCTCGGCCTGGCGCCAAAGATCATCAACCAGATCTTCGAGATCATCATCACGCTGTCGAAGTCCGGCATCAGCCTCATCGTCGTCGAGCAGAATGCGGCGGTGGCGCTGGAAATCGCCGACTATGCCTATGTGATCGATGCCGGCCGCTGCTCGGTGGAGGGGGGCGCAAACAACGTGCTCAACGATCCCGATCTCAAGGCTGCCTATCTCGGCGCCTGACCGGGGATTTCAGGAGGAAACATGTCCAAAGCCGAGACATCCATCCTGATCTCCGGCGCGGCCTCCGGGATCGGGCGGGCGACGGCGCTCCGCCTTGCGAAAGACGGCGCTGCGCTCACCCTGTTCGATCGCAATGCGTCGGCGATGGCTGAGGTGGCAAGTGCCTGCCAAATCGAGGGAGCGGCGGTCATCGCGGTGGCGGGCGATGCCTCCTCGGATGCCGACGTTGGCGCTGTGGTTGGCCGAGCCGTCGAAACACACGGCTTTCTCTCCGGCGTGGTAGCCGCGGCCGGCATCGCGCGGAAAGGCGACGTCACGACGCTGACCGACGAGACCGGGGAGATAACGCTGGCCGTGAACCTTACCGGTCCCTTCCTGCTGGCGCGGCATGCGGTTCCGCATCTGTTGCACAACCCGGCCTCCGCCTTTGTCGCGGTCAGCTCGGATTCCGGCGTGCGAGGCTCGCGTGGTTACGCCGCCTACAGCGCGTCCAAGCATGGCGTGGTCGGCCTGATCCGCTGCATGGCGCTCGACCATGGCCCCGAAGGTCTGCGCAGCAACGTCGTCTGCCCGAGCTTCGTCGACACGCCGATGGCCGACGGTCTCCTGAAGGAAGGCGGCGGCTACGACCGCGCCTTTTACGAGCGCCGCGTGCCGCTCGGCCGTTTCGCCCGGCCGGACGAAGTGGCCGATGCCATCGGCCATCTGCTGTCGCCGCAGGCGAGTTATGCCAACGGCATGGTCTATATGCTGGATGGCGGCACCACGGCGGGAACGTTTGGCTGACATGGCCCGGTAGATGGGGACAACCGGCCCGGCGTTGATTGCAATCTAAGGCTGGCGTTGACTTCGATGAAGTGTTTGATCAATTCCATCATTCAAGTGAATTTGTCAGGTTATGCTCGATGTCCAATTCTGTTTTTGAAGCCCCGACGCCCGATCATGTGGGGAAGACACTGCGTGAGCTTCGACGCTCTCGGCGCATCACCATTCAGCAACTTGCCGAGGGGCTGAACCGCTCGACGGGCTATGTCAGTCAGCTCGAACGCGGCCTTTCGCAGCCGACACTGAAGGATCTCTACGCGGCCTGTACGATCTTCGGCGTGCCGATGAGCTGGTTTGTCGATCTGGAAGAGAAGCAGCCGGAAGCCGAGCGCGAAAAGGATGTCGTCGTTCGCAGTGGGCAACGCCGCTTCATGCTGCATCGGGGCGCGCGAACCGAACTCCTGACGCCGCAGCTCGATTCCGATGTCGAATTCATGATGTCGACCTTCGAGCCCGGCCTTGAGACGGAACCCAAGAACGTGCCGACTTCAGGCGCCGAATACGGCTATATCCTCAAGGGGCGTCTGGAACTCTGGGTGGATGAAGAAAAGTTCGAGCTCGCCGAGGGCGATAGCTACCGCTTCAACCGATCGTCGACCTATCGCTCCCACAATCCCTCGAAGACGGAGCCGACCATCATCATCTGGGTCGGCGTTTACAAGTAGATCACGACAGGCGGGCACGCATGGCATCTTCCTTTTTCGATCCCGCGGCGTTTTCGGGCAAAGTCGCCTTCGTTTCTGGCGCTGCTTCGGGCATCGGCGCTGCAACCGCCCGTAGACTGGCCGATCTCGGTGCAAAGCTCGTTCTCGCCGATCGGGACAAGGTACGTCTTGACGCTCTTGCCGAAACACTCGCACCGGAGAATGTGCTGGCGGTCGAAGTCGACGTCACGGCGATCGGCAGCGTGGAAGAGGCAGTCACGCGTGGTGTCGATCATTTCGGCGGCCTCGATCTCGCCGTCAATTCCGCCGGCATCGACCTGCCGCGCTGCGAGACGGCGTCTTATCCGTCTGAGCAATGGGACAGGATCATAGCGGTCAACCTGACCGGCGTCTTCAATGCGGTCCGGCACCAGGTTCCGGCCATGCTGGCGCGTGGCGGCGGATCCATCGTCAATGTCGCTTCCATCATGGGGTTTCGCGGTTTTCCTGGCCAGCCGGCCTATACCGCGGCCAAACATGGCGTGATCGGCCTCACCAAGGCGGCCGCCCTCGACCATGCAGCACAAGGCATCCGCATCAACGCCGTCGCGCCGGGCTTCATCGATACGCCGTTGCTCGGCCATCTGAGCGACGAAAAGCGCCAAGCCGCAGCCGCACTTCACCCGATGCAGCGGGTTGGGCAGACGGATGAGATCACCAATGTCATTCTCTTCCTGCTCTCGGATGCCGCGTCCTTCGTTACGGGGACCTGTTTCGACGCTGATGGCGGATACTTGGCGAAATAAGAAGCGACTATCGTATTTCCATCCAGATTTCACATCTGGGATGGGGAGTGGAATTCTCGACGGCGGCGCAGAAGGATTACGTTAATCGACGAGATGATTGTGTCGATTGTAATCCCTTCAAGACCAAATGAGTTCGGATAGTTATCAAACGTGTGACAGCTAGGGTCAGGACCCATTGATTTGATGCGTCGGATGTGATTCAGGCCCCGCAAGGAGACTGATCATGAGCGACCTTTATTGGCTGACAGATGAGCAAATGGCGCGGCTTGCGCCGTATTTTCCCAA
>Ga0247823_10004706_pt1 | contig 10902 bp, 14 predicted proteins | sample 13C_PalmiticAcid_2_FD_192426 | JGI IMG/M metagenome (GOLD analysis project Ga0247823, IMG submission 192426) | Soil microbial communities from agricultural site in Penn Yan, New York, United States - 13C_PalmiticAcid_Day30 | ecosystem: Environmental > Terrestrial > Soil > Agricultural land...
GCATGGCGCACGAGGAAATCGCGGTCGCGCTGGGCATCTGCCGGAACACGCTGGCGAAGTACTTCGAGAAGGAGCTGTCCACCGGCGCGCTGGGCCGGCGGATGGAGGTTCTGGACGCGATGGCGCGCACCGCGCTGAAGGGCAATGTTTCCGCGCAGAAGTCGTTCCTGGCTATGACGCCGACTCTGGCAGCGCCACCGGTGGAGCCGGAAAAGCCTCTCGGCAAGAAGGACCAGGCGAACGCTGATGCGGTCACCGCCGCGGCCGGCACGGACTGGGCTGATCTGCTCCCGCCGGGTGTGACGCCGCTTCGCCAGGCGGGCTGATGTCCTGGGACCTGTCGTGTCCTGACTGGTGGCGACGCCTCCAGCAAGGGAAGTCGCTGGTCCCTGATCTTCCGCTGTGGACCGCGGAGGGCGAGCGCGCGGTCCGGATCTTCAACAAGCTGCGCCTGGCCGACGTGCCCGGCACGCCGACGATGGAGGAAGCCGGCGGCGAGTGGTTCCGTGACATCGTCCGCGCCATGTTCGGGTCGGTGGACCCGGGAACGCGGCAGCGGATGATCCGGGAATTGTTCGCCCTGGTCCCGAAGAAGAACAGCAAGACCACCGACGGCGCGCTGCTGATGGTGACGGCGCTGCTGATGAACCAGCGGCCCCGGGCCTCGTTCGTCATGACGGCCCCGGTGCAGGATGTGGCGCAGTTGGCGTTCGACGCCGCGGCTGGCGCGATCGATCTGGATCCGGTGTTGTCGCGCAAGTTCCACGTGCGGCACCACTTGAAGACCATCCTGCACCGCGAGACGAAGGCCGAGCTGGAGATCATGACCTTCGACCCGTCGGTGCTGACGGGCCAGAAAATCAGCGGCGGTGCGCTCATCGACGAGTTGCACGTCTGCGCGAAGATGGCCAAGGCGCCCAAGGCGCTGCGGCAGATCCGCGGCGGCATGTTGCCGTTCCCGGAGTCGTTCCTGGCGTTCATCACGACCCAGAGCGACGACCCGCCGGTGGGCGTGTTCGCAGAGGAGCTGACGAAGGCGCGGGACATCCGTGACGGCAAGCGCGAGGGCGCGATGCTGCCGGTGCTGTACGAGTTCCCGCGGGAGGTACAGGAATCGGCTGACCGGCAGTGGGAGCAACCCGCGCTGTGGCCGCTGGTGACCCCGAACCTTGGGAAATCGATCACGGTCGAGCGTCTGATCGCCGACCACGCGGACGCGAAGGCGACCAGCGAGTCGGAGCTGCGGATCTGGGCGTCGCAGCATCTCAACGTGCAGATCGGCGTCGCGCTGGCGGCGGCGGGCTGGGCAGGCGCGGAGTTCTGGGAGCGTCGCGGCGACCCCCTACTGACGCTGGACGCGCTGCTGGCGCGCAGCGAAGTGGCGGTGGTCGGCATCGACGGCGGTGGCCTGGACGACCTCCTCGGCCTGGCCGTGATCGGCCGGGAGAAAGGCACCCGGAAGTGGCTGCACTGGGCACATGCCTGGGCGCACGAGATCGTGCTGGAGCGCCGGCAGGAGCTTGAGCCGAAGCTGCGCGACCTTGAGCGCGAGGGCGATCTGACCATCGTCGGGTTGCCCGGCCGGGACGTGATTGAGCTGGCCGACTACGTGCAGAAGATCAACGAAGCCGGGCTGCTGCCGGAGAAGCACGCCATCGGCGTCGACCCGGCGGGCATAGGCGCTGTGGTCGATGAGCTGACGCTGGACGAGCGCGGCATCGACATGGACCAGATCATCGCCGTGAGCCAAGGATGGAAGCTCAATGGCGCGATCAAGACGCTAGAGCGGGCGGTTGCGGGCGGGGACTTCGTCCACGGCGCGCAGCTGCTGATGGCATGGGTAGTGGGTAACGCGAAGGTGGTGCCGGTGGGCAACGCGGTGACGATCACGAAGCAGGCAGCCGGCTCGGCAAAGATCGACCCGCTGATGGCGACGTTCAACGCAGGGACCCTGATGGCCCTGAATCCGGTGGGTAAGCACCCGCTGCAGATGTTCATGCTGGGCTGATCCCGTGCCCTGCCAAGGCTGCATCAACCGCCAGCGAAAGCTGGTCGAAAAGCTCTGCGCGAAACGCTCTGACGGCCTCCTGTGCCGCAAGGCGCGGGCGCGCTTGGAACGAATGACGGCTCCGAAGCCGGAGGAAACGAAGCATGGATCTGAAAAAGGCGTTTAGCCTGCTGGAAGTCCGCGAGGTCGGCGAGGAATCGCGCACGATCACCGGCATCGCCACCACGCCGAAGATCGACAGCTACGGCGACATCGTGGAGCCCGAGGGCGTGCAGTACCGCGGACCGGTGAACCTGTTCCTGTATCACGACCGCACGCTGCCGGTCGGCAATGTCGCATTCGGCAAGGCGACGAAGTCCGGCATCCCCTTCACCGCGACGATCCCCGACGTGGTGGAAGAGGGCACGGTGCGCGAGCGCGTCAACGAGGCGTGGCATTCGCTGAAGTACAAGCTGCTGCAGGCGGTGTCCATCGGTTTCAAGCCGGTGGAATGGTCGTACATGGACGATTCCTACGGCATCCGCTTCACGTCGTGGGAGATGCTGGAGCTGTCGCTGGTGGGTGTGCCGGCCAACCCGGACGCCGTGATCCAGACCGTGAAGTCTGCGGGCATGACGGATGCGCTCGTGCGCGAGATCCGTGCCCTCGACAAGTCGTGCCAGCGCGGCATTCCGCTGCTGTCGGCGCGTGATCAACACATTCAGCGCGGGGCGGTTGCGCTCCGCTGAACCCTGGCCTGCGGGCCTCATTTACACGGGCAGTGCCTCCCCTTGGCTGGGGTGGGCCGTAGGGCCGTGCGTGCAATGAAGGAAACTGAGAAATGAGCAAGTACGCGAAGCAGATCGCCGATCTGCAGGCCACGCGGAAGGCGAAGTCCGACCGCATGAAGGCCATCCAGGCGAAGGCGGACGAACAGGGCCGTACGCTGGACGCAGGCGAGCAGGAGGAATTCGACACGCTGAAGTCGGATCTGGGTGTGGTCGACAAGAACATCGCGAACTATCGCGATCTGGAAGCGATGGAGAAGGCCGAAGAGGCCGACGCCGCGACCGCGAAGCCGGTGGACGACAGCGCCGCGCGTAGCCGCACCGTCGCGACCGTGCGCGCCCCGGCCGAGCCGAAGGACACCACGAAGCTGGACCCGGGCATCGGTTTCGCCCGTGCCGCGCGCGTGAAGGCCCTGGCGCACACCGGTATGGCTGGCCCTCGCGACGAGCTGACCATCGCCAAGATGCTGTACCCGGACGATGCGCGCCTGATCGAGTCGATCGAGAAGGCGGCAGTGCCGGCCGCGAGCACGCTGAGCACCACGTGGGCCGGCAACCTGATCAACGAGGGCGGGGCCGCGTTCGCGGACTTCGTGGAGTTCCTGCGCGCTCGCTCGCTGTATGGTCAGATCGCCGCCCGCTTCCGCAACCTGCCCTTCGACACGGCGGTGCTGGTGCAGGGCTCGGGCGGTGTCGCCCAGTGGGTGAAGGAAGGCGATGCGAAGCCGCTGACCCAGTGGACCTACACGCGCGCCAAGCTGACCCCGCTGAAGGTCGCCGCCATCGCCGCCGCGACGAAGGAAACGCTGATGCGCGCCTCGGTGGCCGCGGACACGTTCCTGCGCGACGAGCTGGCACGCGCGGTCAACGCCCGCATCGATGGCACGCTCATCAGCGCAGACGCGGCTGTGGCCGACGAGTCGCCGGCCGGCCTGCTCAACGGCACCTCGGCGACCGTGCTGACCGGTGACGGCACCGTGCAGGGCATCCGCTGCGACATCGCGACGATGCTGAAGGAGCTGGTCGGCGACAACCTGACCGTGTCGGGTGCCTTCTGGGTCATGCCGGAAACCACCGCGATCGACCTGTCGATGGCGACGAACGAGGTGGGCGCTCCGGCGTTCCCGGGCGTCACCCCGACCGGTGGCACTCTCGCCGGCCTGCCGGTGTTCACTTCGCAGTACGTGCCGAGCCCGACGGCCGGCCCGGTGGTGGCGCTGATCAAGGGCGACGAGATCTTCCTCGGCGACGAGGGTGGCATCCAGGTCTCGATGTCCGACCAGGCGTCGCTGCAGATGGACAACGCGCCGACCCAGTCGAGCATCGGCACCCCGACGGCGACGTCGGTGGTCTCGATGTTCCAGACCAACTCGGTCGCGTTCCTGGTCGAGCGCATCCTGAACTGGCAGAAGCGCCGCGCGGCTGCCGTGGTCTGGGCGAACGTCAACTGGGACGCCTGCGGCTCCTAAGCAGCAACACGGGGAGGGCGGCTTCGGCCGCCCTTCTCGCATCGAGGTGAAAATGCATATCCAGTACGTGGCAAACGGCTCGCGGCGCATCGTCCGCGACAGCGTCGGGCGCGAGCTCGTCGGACGTGGAATCGCGCGCGAGCTGCGCAGCGAATCACCGTTGCAGGAACCCGCGACGCCGGCCCCCAAGGTGCAGTCCGCATCCAAGCCTGCGAAGGCACCTAAGGACCCCAGCATCTCGCCGCGCACGGGCAAGCCGATGCGCGAATACAAGCGCCGCGACATGCGGCCCGAGGACTGAAATGCGACTTTTCGGACTGGAGATCAAGCGCGTGGAGAAGGCGTTGACTCCGGTCGCCGACTGGCGCGCCGGGTGGCGCGTCATCGGCGAGGCCTTCGCCGGCGCATGGCAGCGCAACGAGGAGATCAAGGTCGGCGACCTGACCTGCTACCCGACCCTGTACGGCTGCCTGAATCGCGTCTCGCAGGACATCGGAAAACTGCCGTTCCTCCTGAAGCGCGAAAACGACAACGGCATCTGGCAGCTGGACACGAACAACACGTCGTTCTGGCCGGTCCTGCGCAAGCCCAACGGCTACCAGACCGCCCAGCAGTTCCGCGAGGCGTGGTTGCTGTCGAAGCTGACCAATGGCAACACCTACGTGCTGAAGCAGCGCGACGAGCGAAACGTCGTCGTGAAGCTGTACGTCTTGGACCCGTGCCGCGTGATTCCGATGATCTCGGAGAACGGCGCGGTGTTCTACCAGATCAACTACGACGTGGCGAACAACCTGCTGCCGGCCGCGTATCCCGCGCAGCAGCTGGTAGTGCCTGCGTCGGAGATCATCCACGACCGCCTGAACTGCTTCCACCACCAGCTGATCGGCGTGCCGCCGCTGTGTGCAGCCTATTGGCCGGCGGCGAAGAACATGAAGATTCTGAAGTCGGCGACGGAGTTCTTCGGGAACAACTCCCAGCCTGGCGGCATCCTCACGGCGCCGGCCGGCATGAGCCAGACCGACGCCGACACGCTGAAGGCCTACTGGAACGAAAACTACACAGGCACGAACGCGGGCAAGATCGCGGTCATCGGCGCCGACATGAAGTTCACGCCGTTCGCCATGAAGTCCGCCGACTCGCAGCTCGTCGAGCAGATGCGATACAGCGACGAGCAGATCTGCCAGCCGTTCGGCATCCCGCCGTTCAAGATCGGCATCGGCAGCATTCCGGCCGGCATGAAGGTCGACGACATCAACCAGCTGTACTACGGCGACGCCCTGCAGGCGCACATCGAGGCAATGGAGAACCTGCTGGACGACGGCCTGAAGATCGAGCGCCCGCTGGGTGTCGAGTTGGACCTGTGGCCGCTGCTGCGCATGGATCTCGGCAAGCAGGCTGACGTCGAGACGAAGCTCACTGGCGGCGGCATCAAGACGCCGAACGAAGGCCGGCACGCATTCGGCCTGGAGCCGCTGGAAGGCGGCGACACGGTCTATATGCAGCAGCAGGACTTCCCTCTCGACCAGGTGCGGAAGAACAAGATCGAATCGGCCACGCCACCGCCAGCATCCGATCCGGAACCTGATCCGGACGCCGAGGCAGAAGCCGAGGAGCTGAAGATGCTCCGGGCTGCAGAGATCACCCGTAAGGCCATCGAGGCCGCGCGAACCGAGGCATTGACGCGATGATCGACCCTGTGGAGTTCGGCAAGGCGATGGGCGCCCTGGTCCGCGACGCTGTGGACCCCCTGCTGGCGCGAATTGACACTCTGGAAGGCCGCCAGCCGGAACGTGGTGAGAGGGGCGACCCCGGGCGGGATGCGGAACCGGTCAATATCGATGCCGTTGTCGATGCGGTAGTCGCGAAACTTCTGGATTCCGATCGGTTGGCCACCCTGTTCGACCTCGCTGTTGCGAAGGCGGTGTCTGACCACTTCGAAGCCAACCCGGTTCGCGACGGCCGCGACGGCGATCGCGGGCCGCAGGGCGAGAAGGGCGAAGCCGGCGAGCGCGGCGCGGACGGCAAGGACGGTATCGGCTTGGCCGATGCACTGATCGATCGCGACGGCGCGCTGGTGCTGACCATGACAGACGGTCGGGCGAAGGGGCTGGGCGTGGTGGTGGGACGCGACGGCGCGGACGGCAAGGATGGTCGCGACGGTTTCGACTTCGAGAAATGCGCCGGACACTTCGACGCGGAGCGAGGCTACGTGCTGACGTTCTCCGGCGGCGACGCGTCGGTCGAGCACGTGCTTCCTTACATGCGGCATGGTGGCTTCTGGTCGGACGGCCGCGGCGCGAAGGCCGGGGAGTCCTGGACCCACGATGGTGCCCTGTGGATCGCCAAGCGCGATAACGGTTCGAAGCCGTGCCTGGAGAACAAGGAAGACTGGATCCTCGCCGCGCGGAAGGGCCGCGACGGCAAGGACGGCACCAACGGCATCGATCGCACTGCACCGGTGAAGGTGGGCTGACATGCTGCAGCTGGTCACCATCGACGATGCGCGCCAGCAGCTTCGGCTGGACGAGATCGACAGCAATGGCGGAGCGGACGATGCGTGGCTGGATCTGGCGATCCCTGGCGTTTCGGAGGCCGTCCGCACCTGGCTGAAGGACGAGTGGCGGCTGTACCTGCCGGAGCGTGACACCGCCGGCGTGATCATCACCGACACCAATGGCGACCCCATCCCGGCCGAAGATACGAGCGGCAACCCGATCACGCACCCCACGGTGCGCCTGGCGGTGCTTCTCGAACTGGCCAGCCAATTTCGATACCGCGAAGGCGAGGGCGAAAATGTGGTCACGGCCGACGCCGGTCACGGCTACACGCTAAGCAAGGGCGCCACGGCGATCCTTGCCGGGCTACGCAAGCCGACGCTGGCCTGACATGTCGATCGCAGCTGGCCGCCTTCGTCATCGCGTACGGATCGAGGAGCAGGTGACCGCGCGAGACAGCGACGGCATCGAGCAGACGGACTGGGTGCCGGTGGCCACGGTGTGGGCGTCAGTCGAGCCGCTTTCCGCCCGCGAGTTCATCCAGTCCGGGCAGGCGCAATCGAGCGTGACGGCAAAGATCATCATCCGCGCGCGGCGCATGACCGCCAGCATGCGGCTGATCCACCAGACCCGCTACGGCAACCAGGTCTACAACATCGCCGGCGTACTGCCCGACAACGTGAGCGGCGTCGAGTACATCACCCTGCCGGTATCCGCCGGGGTCAACGAGGGCTGATGGTGGAGATCGTGTTGCTGGCGCCGGGACCGAGCATGTCGCAGGGCTTGGCTGACAGCTTGCGCGGCGGCGTGGTCGGTGTGGTGAGCAACTGCTTCCAGCTGGCACCGTGGGCCGATTTCCTAGTCGCTCAGGACCGCCAGTGGTGGCAGAAGCATCCCGAGGCTCAGCAATTCAGGGGTCGGCGCTTCTCCGGCAATCGGCTGATCCCTCGCGTGGAGCGCGTCGAGCGCAGCTTTACGAACTGGAACAGTGGCGTCCTCGCGCTGCAAGTGTGCGCCCAGCTTGGCGCGAAGGTGGTGCGGCTCTACGGATTCGACATGCACGGTTCTCACTTCTTCGGGCCGTACGCGAACGGCCTGAGCAACACGAGCGAGACCCGGCGAAAGGTGCACCTGAAGCAGTACGACGACTGGGCGCGCAAGAATCCAGGAATCGCGGTGATCAACTGCACGCCGGGGTCAGCGCTGCGGTGCTTCCCGTTCGAACAGCAGGCGATGGCTGCATGACGCCGCTGACCGTCGTCACCTTCAAATGGAAGACGCCCGGCTATCGGGCGGTGTTCGAAAGCAAGCACGTGAATATCCTGCGCCGGATGGTGCTGCGGCACTACCCGGACCCGGTGCGGTTTGTCTGCTTCACTGATGACCCTGCTGGGATGGCCGAGGGCATCGAGGCGCACCCGCTGTGGGACGATCACCGGCGCGTGCCGAACCCGACCGGCGGCGGCCGGCCGTCGTGCTACCTGCGGCTGAAGCTGTGGGACCCGGCGATGCGCGAGGTGCTGGGCCCGCGGTTCGTGATGCTTGACCTGGACACGGTGATCTGCGGCGACCTGCGGCCGATCTTCAACCGGCCCGAGGACGTGGTGCTCTGGAAATCGCCGACGAACCAGTGGCCCTACAACGGCGCGATGCTGCTGGCCAACACCGGCGCGCGGCCGCAGGTGTGGGAGGAATTCGATCCGGTCGAGTCGCCGATGGTCACCCACGCGCGCGGCTACCGCGGCAGCGACCAGGCATGGATCTCGCACTGCCTTGGTGGTGAGGAGGCGGTCTGGACGGAGCGGGACGGCGTCATCTTCCAGAACGACCTGTGGCGGCTCCAGTCGCGCAAGCCACCCGGCGCGCGGATCGTATTCACCACCGGCGGCCATCCGCCTTGGACCGCACGCGCGAGCTGGGTGCGGGAGCACTACCGGTGAAAGTCACGGTGATCACGCCGACCGCGGACCGTCCGGCGGCATGGCCGCTTGCCGAGCGCTGGATGGCGCGGCAGACGCTGCAGCCTGACCAGTGGATTGTCGCCGACGACGGTGTCGCGCCGGCGCCGCTGACCGCTGGCCAGCAGCACGTCCGCCGGCCGCGGAAAGAAACGGGCGGCGCGTCGCTGGCCATGAACCTACTAGCAGCCATCCCACACGTGCGCGGCGACATCGTGCTGGTGATGGAGGACGACGACTACTACCGGCCGGACCACATCGCGGTCTGCGTCGAGCGGCTGCGCAAGCACCGCGCCGTCGGCTGCACCTGGCTGAACTATTACAACGTCCGGACGCGCGCCTGTCGCCGGATCCGCAACAGCTGCGCAGCGCTTTGCAATACCGCATTCCGGGCTGAGTGCCTGCCGCTCCTGCAGCAGGCGGCGCACGGCGCGCTGGCGCAGGGCATCTACCACGTCGACCGGCTGTTCTGGCAGCAGGTCGGGACGGCCGGCCTGCACGAGCAGGAGACGGTGATCGGGATCAAGGGGCTGGACGGCATGCCTGGGATCGGCATCGGGCATAGGCCCGGGCCAGGCTGGCATCCGGACGCCGGCGGCAAGAAGTTGCGGGAATGGGTCGGGACAGACGCGGAGGCGTACCTGTGAAAGTCGAGGTGAAGCTGACCGGCGTCGACGACGTCCTGAAGACCCTGTCGAGCCTGCCGGCCGAGGTCGTCAGCAAGCGCGGAGGCCCGGTGAAGGCGGCGCTGGCAAAGGGCGCGCGCGTAATCCGCGACCAGGCCCGTCTCAACATGCAGAAGTCCATCGAGATCAATGGCGCAGACACCACGGGTACTACGCTGAAATCGGTGATCGCTTCTCGTGGTAAGGCCCCGAACAGTGGCCGTGGCGAGCGCTATCTGGTGCGGGTGAAGAAGAAGACCTTCACGAATGCCAAAGGCCGGAAGACCTCCACCCTGATGACGGCGAACCTGCTGGAGTATGGCTCAGCGCATCAGCCGGCTACCCCGTGGCTTCGGCCGGCGTTCCAGGCCAAGGCAGAGGAGGCGATCAACGTCACCACGAAGGATCTGGCGGATCGCGTGCAGAAGATCGTCGCCAAGCTCGCAGCGCAGAACAAGGGCCGCTGATGTTCCCCCGGGTCTACCAGACGCTCACCGCGAATGCCACGGTGGTGGCAATGGTCGCCGACCGCATCGGCCGGCATGGCGTGATCCAGCAGACAGAGACCCGGCCGTACATCACATGGCAAATCGTGATCGGGGATCCATACAACAACCTGAGCAGCCCGCCTTGCGGCGACTTCACGACCGTGCAGATCGACTGCTACCACCCGACAGACGCCGGGATCCAGCAGCTTGGCGTCGCCGTTCGTGCGGCGCTGGACGCCGTCGGCGTGGTCAACCGGGTGACGGTGAACAACCGGGACCCGGACACAAAGCTTTACCGGGTCGGCCTAGACGCCGACTTCATCACGAATCGCTGAGCTATCCGGCCAGCGTTACCCCGAGCCGCCGCAAGGCGGCTTTTTCTTTGACCAGAGGAAACTGCAATGACCGAGGGCGTCGTCAAGACCCAAGGCAGCGAGCTGTTCACCGTGGACGCCCTGAGTTCGAGCGTGGCCGCGGTCCTGAAGTTCGAGTGCCCCACGGGTATCACTGGCCTGGGCGGTGCTGCCGACCAGATCGAAACCACCTGCCTGGACACCGAGGGCGACAAGGAATTCGCCGGCGGCCTGGGTAATCCGGGACAGGTGTCGGTCCCGTTCAACTTCATCCCGCGCAGCGGGAGCCACCAGATCCTGTTCGAGCTGAAGGAAGCCCGCGAGGTACTGCCGTGGGTGATCGGCCTTTCCGATGGCACCGGTGAGCCGACGCTGGACACCGAGGAAGACCTGGTGCCGCAGCCGTCGCCGGAGCGCACATCGCTCTACTTCAAGGCGTACGTGGCCGATCTGAACATCGACATCGCCACCAACGAGATCGTGCGCGGCACGCTCACCCTGCAGCGCAGCGGCCCTGTCGTTCCCTACTGGAACGGCCCGTACAGCGCCCCCTGATCCATTTCTCCGCAGCTCGGGCCGGCTCGTCACCGGCCCTTCCTTTTCTGGTGACCCATGTCCCTCAATGATTCGTTCTTCGTCAGCGAGAAGCTGCACGAGAAGAAGGTCACGCTGCCGGATGGCAGCGAGCACATCCTCCAC
>Ga0247823_10004707_pt1 | contig 10902 bp, 10 predicted proteins | sample 13C_PalmiticAcid_2_FD_192426 | JGI IMG/M metagenome (GOLD analysis project Ga0247823, IMG submission 192426) | Soil microbial communities from agricultural site in Penn Yan, New York, United States - 13C_PalmiticAcid_Day30 | ecosystem: Environmental > Terrestrial > Soil > Agricultural land...
GTTGATGTCGGAAGTGCTCTGCGAGAGGATGGTGGCCACGAGCGCGTCGACGGGATGCGGACGGTCGTCCTCACGCCAGTCGGTGTACTCTTCGAGGCGCGAGAGAATCGTCGCGATCCGCTTCTGCTCAGGCGTGAGCGTCGTTCGTGCGCGCGATCGGGTCATTCGTCGGTTCGGGTGCTGAAATGCAAAAAGCCCCGCTTCGAGGGCTCTTCATCGTCCGGCGCGGGCCGGCCGTCATCATCGATTGTCGTTTACGGACGCACAAAAAAAAAGAGGATGCTCCTTAAAGTCACCACACCATTAAGGAGCATTCCCCTACCTCTTTTGTTTCACCACCACAACGAAAGGAGTATATAAGAGAGAGAAGGTTTGACGCACCTACACAGTCCCCATCGTGTATAAGCTCGTCAAGAGAGGCATGCTGTGCGTTCTTATGACTGCCGAGCAAAGAGCTCTGTGGTAGCAGTGACGCAGATCTTTGGAACCTTACTCATACTCCCGTTGCGGATGCAAACATACGTTAACAACTTCCCGAACGCAAGCCCCGATTCGCCCGAACACCGTGTCTGGACTGGGTTTGGTGGCACGAATGGACCCTGCACACTCGCGCGGTGACGCCTGGACAGCGCCCCGCCCGTGCGAGCGATGTCCATACGACGCGCCCGACCGACGACCTATTGCATCGGAAGGCTCATCCGCTGCCAGACCGTATCTTTCGCGCTCCACTCATCGACGATCACACGTGCTCCTTCGCCCGTTCGCTCCCCTCCTGCTCGGACTCGCGGTTCTCCTCGGCGCATGCGGCGACGGATCCGACGTGTCGTCACCGAAGCGCAGGATCGTCATCGGACTGAACCCGTCGGAGAAGTCGGAGAACGTGCAGCGCAACGCGCGTGTGCTCGCGAAGCTGATCGAGGATCGCGTCGGCATGCCCGTCGAGATGTTCGTCGCGCAGGACTACACGGGACTGGTGCTCGCGCTGCGCAGCCGCAACATCGACTTCGCCTTCTTCGCGCCGCTGAGCTACGTCTTCGCCGAGCGCGAGGCCGATGCGCGCGTGCTGCTGAAGGCCGAGCGCAAGGGCCGTCCTTACTACTACGGCGCGATCATCGTCAACGCCGACAGCGCCTATCGCACGCTCGATGATCTCAAGGGACGCACGATCGCGTGGGTCGATCCGACGTCGGCCTCCGGATATCTCTTTCCGAAGGCGGCGCTGATCGAGGCGGGCATCGATCCGGAGAAGCACTTCTCGCAGCAGACCTTTGCCGGCGGACACGACGCGGTGATCCTCTCGGTGATCAACGGCACGATCGCGGCCGGCGCCACCTACTCGAACGACACGCTCGGCGCCAGCGGATCGTGGACGCAGCTCGGCGACGGCGCGTTCCGCGGACGCGTGCGGCCGATCCACTTCTCGCGCCCGATCCCCGGCGACAACCTCGCGACGACGCAGTCGATGATCGACGAGCACGGCGACATCGTCGAGAAGGTGCGCACCGCGGTGATGGGGCTGACCAGCGACTCCGCCGGACGCGCGCTGATGCAGAGCATGTACCACGTCGACGCGATGATTCCCGCGACGAGCGAGGACTACCAGCCGGTCCGCGACGCGGCCGAGGCGCTCGACCTCGACATCACCGGCACGCCCAATCCGGACCTGCGCCGCAACGACACGATCTCGACGCTGCTCTTCGCGATCGCGACGGCCCTGTTCCTCGGCGGGCTCGTCTGGCAGACGCTCGCCGAGCGCCGCCGGCGCACGCGCGCGTCGCGCATCGCGACGGCCGCCGCCAGCGCCGCCGACACCGACCGGCAGTTCTCGATGCGCGACCTCGGCGTCATCTTCACCGATCGCGACGGCCAGACGTTCACGGCGCTGAAGTCGGTCTCCGTCGACATCGACCGCGGCGAGTTCATCGCGGTCATCGGATTGTCGGGCGCGGGCAAGTCGACCTTCCTGCGCTGCCTCAACCGGATGAACGAGCCGACCAGCGGCACGGTGCTGTTCGAGGGACGTGACGTCACGCACGTCACCGGCCGCGCCCTGACGGAGCTGCGCCGGCAGATCGGATTCATCTTCCAGCAGTTCAATCTCGTCCGCAGCCTGCCCGTGCTGCAGAACGTCCTCAGCGGGAGGCTCGCGTACGCTCCGGGCCTGCGCTCGTTCTTCGGATCGTTCGCGCAGAAGGATGTCGATCTCGCGCGGCACTACCTCTCGGAGGTCGGACTCGTCGAGAAGATCCACAACCGCGCCGATGCGCTCTCCGGCGGCCAGCAGCAGCGCGTCGCGATCGCGCGCGCGCTCGTGCAGCAGCCGAAGGTGATCCTCGCCGACGAGCCGATGGCCTCGCTCGATCCGAAGCTCTCGGAGGTGATCCTGCAGTTGCTTCGAAAGTTCAATCGCGACGAGGGCATCACCGTCATCGTCAACCTCCACGTCCTCGAGCTCGCGCGTCGCTACGCCGATCGCATCATCGCCTTCCGCGCCGGCGAGATCCACTTCGACGGACCGCCCGATGCGCTGACGCCCGAGATCGTCGAGGAGGTCTATCGCACGAGCCGCGAGCAGATGGAGAAACTGTAATGTCCAAGCGCATCTTTCCCTGGACCCTTCTGGCAGTGCTCGTCGTCTTCACCGCGTGGTCGGTCGGTGAGACCGGCTTCAGCATCGCGGGCGTCTACGAGGGCTTCTTCGAGAAGCCGTTCCTTCGACAGTTCATCGAGGGGATGTGGCCGCTGAACTGGACGATCATCGAGGAGGTGCTCTACCAGACGCTCGTCACGATCCAGATCGCGTGGCTCGGCACGCTCATCGCCGCGGCGATCTCCCTTCCGCTCTCGTTCCTCGCCGCGCGTAACATCACGCCCGCCGTCGCTCTCGGCACTTCGATCCGGGCGTTCTTCAACATCGATCGCTCGATCGACGTGCTCATCGTTGCGCTCGTCCTGGTCTCGGCGATCGGACTTGGTCCGCTGCCGGGCGTGCTCGCGGTCGGCATCCACTCGATCGGCGCGATGGGCAAGCTCTTCACCGAGGCGATCGAGTCGATCGACCGCGGTCCGATCGAGGCCCTCGAATCCACCGGTGCGTCGCACGCACAGGTCGTTCGATGGGCGGTCGTGCCGCAGGTGATCCCCCACCTTATCTCGTTGTCGCTGTACAGACTGGAGCTCAACATCCGATCGTCGGTGGTGCTCGGCATCGTCGGCGCCGGCGGCATCGGCTTTCTGCTGCTCGACAACGTCCGCCAGTTCCAGTACCAGAACGTCTCGCTCATCCTCGTCGTGATCACCGCGCTGGTCATGGCGATCGATTATCTCTCGGGAAAGCTTCGCAAGGCGGTGCTCTGAACGACGTCGGTGGCATGGATTTTCCGCCCCATTCCTCCGAACCGGATGAACAGACACCCGCTACGACGTACGACCGGCCATGCCGGTGGAGCGTGGGATATGCGTCCCCGATTGGTTCGAATTCTCGCGATCGTCGCGGCCTCGGTGATACCGGGCGCCTCGCCGACCGTAGCCCTTCCCTGGTCCGCGGCACCAGCCGCGGCAGTTCCGTGCGCCTTCGATGTGCTTCGTGCCGGCGATATGATCCGGTTTCGACAGGTCGGCGCCGATGTTCCGGAGGCCGTCGCCACCGATCTGGCACGACGGATTCACCGGATCGAAAAGCTCACCAGCCGCCTTTCCAACGACGAGGGATTCCTTCGCAGCGCCGATGAAGCGACGCTGCTGCTGCTCTTCAACCGGACCGAGGGGAAGGCCGAGCTCCTGCGCGCGTACTCCTCGAGCTTCGGGGGAACGCCGCCACCGGAGAATCTCTTCACGCACCTCGATCGGGCGATCGACGGACTCTGGGAGGAGATCGAGCGACTCGCCCCGACGTTTTCCTCCGGCACGGGTCATCCGTTGATCGGGTCGCTCGCGACGGCGCTCGAGCGGCAATTGCGCGCGACCGTTCCGAAGGCGACGTTCGTCGGCGGCATGCTGCGCGAGAAGCAGTGGCGCGTGCGCCTGAGCTCGCTCGGCCTGCCGGAGGGACGTGCGATGACCGGCGTGCTCTTCTACCGAATCCCCGATCAGCCGTGGGTCATCTGTCGCGAGTTCGAGGTCGCGCAGCGCTACTTCGAGCGCCAGCGCGCCGACGGTCCCAACGAGATCACCTTCGGATGTCTCCGGCTGCAGCAGCAGGCGTAGCGCCTGCCTCGATCGACCGGACTCCATCGACAAACGACGAAGGGCACTGCGCATCGCTCGCAGTGCCCTTCGTCGCGTCGGATCTCCGACGATGATGTCTACTTCTCCACGCCGATGTTCATCTTGTCGACCGCCTCGGCCGCGGCCTGTTGCTCGGCCTCCTTCTTGCTCCGCCCCTGCCCGCGCCCCATCTGCTTGTCGCCGACGAACACCTCGACGGTGAAGATCCTCTCGTGGTCGGGGCCGTCCTCCTTGACGACGTTGTAGCGCGGCACCCCGAGGCCGCGCGACTGGGTGTATTCCAGGAGGATGCTCTTGAAGTTCTCGTCGATGAAGAGGATCCGCTCGAACATCTCGGGAGTCAGCAGCGTACGGGCGAGGAAGTCCTTGACCGGCAGCAACGTCGAGCCGCAGTCGAGGTAGATCGCCGCGATGATCGCCTCGAACGCGTCGGCCAGGAGCGAGTCGTTGCCCTGGGTGAGCGACTGCTCGGCCGAAGCGTTGAGCAGGATCGAGTCCTCCAGCCGCAGCGCGCGGGCGCAGAGCGTGAGCGCTTTGCGGTTGACCAGGCGCGAGCGGAGCTTCGTGAGATCTCCTTCCTGGATATCGCCGTAGCGATGGAAGAGGAACTCTCCGATGAGCATGTTGAGGATCGAGTCGCCGAGGAACTCGAGGCGCTCGTTGCTGACGATCGTCTCGTGCTCGGCGATCTGCAGATAGCTGCGATGGATCAGCGCCTGTTCGAAGAACGCGGCGTTGCGGATCCTGTAGCCGATGGCGGCCTCGAGTCGTGCGAGGTCCTCGGCGGAGAAGAGGTTGTGCGAAAGAAACGCGCGGTTGTCCTTCTCCGGTTCGAAGACCGCCGGCGTGTCGTTCCGTTTGCTGCTCGATTCCGCCCGGTTGAACAGCTTGCCAATCAGCTGTCTCAATGCGGTGCGCGATGTTCCCACGGCGTCTCTATGCTACTCTGCGAGTGCTACTCTTCGAACTTCCTGAAGCAAACGGTTGCGTTGTGGCCGCCGAATCCGAACGTGTTCGACAGGGCGACGGTGACGTCGGCCGCGCGAGCGACGTTCGGGACGAAGTCGACGTCGACTTCGGGATCGGGGGTGACGTTGTTGATCGTCGGGTGGACCATGCCGCGGCTGATCGTCATCAACGTGGCGATCGCCTCGATGGCGCCGGCGGCGCCGAGCAGGTGACCGGTCATCGACTTGGTCGCGCTGATCAGGAGGCTCTTCGAGTGCTCGCCGAAGAGCGACTTGATCGCCTGGACCTCGGCCAGATCGCCGAGCGGAGTCGAGGTGCCGTGAACGTTGATGTAGTCGACGTCGGTGATCTCCAGACCGGCATCGCGAATCGCCTGGCGCATCGACCGGCAGGCGCCCTCGCCACCGGGAGCCGGGGCGGTCAGATGATAGGCGTCGGCCGTCATGCCGACGCCGACGATCTCACCGTAGATCTTCGCGCCGCGTGCCTGTGCGCGCTCGAGCGTCTCGAGCACGAGGGCGCCCGCGCCCTCGCCCATGACGAAGCCGTCGCGGCGCACGTCGAACGGGCAGCTCGCGGTCTCCGGCGAGTCGTTGCGCGTCGAGAGGGCCTTCATCGCGTTGAAGCCGGCGATCGCCATCGGGGTGACGACGGCTTCGGATCCGCCGGTGACCATCGCGTCGGCGTCACCGCGCTGGATGAGCATGAACGCATCGGCGATCGCGTGCGAGCTCGTCGCGCAGGCCGAGGTCGTCGCGTAGTTCGGACCCTTGAGATTGTACTTCATCGAGATATGCCCGGCGGCGATATCGGCGATGAGCATCGGGATGAAGAACGGGCTGATGCGCTTCGGGTTGTTGGTCTCGAAGAGCTCGCGCTGCTGATGATGGTACGTCCACATCCCGCCGATGCCCGAGCCGTAGACGACGCCGGTGCGCTCCGGATCGATCGTGTCCGCGTTGAGCCCGGCGTCGTTCATCGCCTCGTCGGTGGCGACGAGGGCGAACTGCGCGAACAGGTCGGTGCGATTGGCCTGCTTGCGACCGAGCGCGGCGACCGCATCGAAGTTCTTCACCTCGCATGCGAACGTCGTGTCGAATCCGGTCGCATCGAAGCGGCTGATCGCGGCGGCGCCGCTGCGTCCGGAGGTGAGTCCCTGCCAGTATTCCTCGAGGGTATTGCCGACCGGCGTGATCGCCCCCATTCCGGTGACGACGACCCTTCGGCGACGTGAGGTCTGATCCATGCGACGACTACGCCTGCTGCGTAGAGAGATTGGGTGCCTGCATTAGAGAGAATGCCCGGCCTCGTTGCTTGCGCGCGGAAACCGGGCCTTCTGGTCATCGAGATAATGATCGAGGCGAACGGATCAGCCGTTGGTCTTCGACTGAAGGTAGCTGACGGCATCGCCGACCGTCTGGATCTTCTCGGCATCGGAGTCGTCGATCGTGATGTTGAACGACTTCTCGAACTCCATGATCAGCTCGACGGTGTCGAGCGAGTCGGCGCCGAGATCGTTGATGAACGAGGCACTCGGCGTGATCTGCGACTCTTCGACCCCGAGCTTGTTGATGATGATCTCGTGAACCCTGGACTCGACGTCAGATGCCATTGCTATCTCCGTATGCGATGCTGGTTATGCTGAAAAAACAGAAGTGACGCGGATGCGCAGCGCGCTACGCCATTGTCATGCCACCGTCGACGGCGAAGACCTGTCCGGTGATGTACGCGGCGTCGTCGCTTGCGAGAAACGAGACCATCGCGGCGATCTCCTCGGGACGCCCCATCCGCCTGAGCGGAACCTGCGTCAGGAGCTCACCCTGCTGTGCCTCGTTGAGCTTGGAAGTCATGTCGGTCTGGATGAACCCGGGCGCGATGCAGTTGACGAGGATGTTGCGCGAGGCGACCTCGCGAGCCATCGACTTCGTCAGGCCGATCAGGCCGGCCTTCGACGCAACGTAGTTGGCCTGGCCCGGATTACCGACGAGGGCGACCACCGAGGCGATGTTGATGATCCTCCCCCATCGCTCCGACATCATCGGACGGATGACCGCTTTCGACGCCAGAAATGCGCTCGTCAGGTTCGTCTTGAGGACATCCTCGAAGTCGGCCTGACTCATGCGCATGACCAGATTATCTCTGGTGATTCCGGCATTGTTGACCAATATATGGATTTTGCCCCACGACGCGGACACCCTTTCTACAAGATTCTGTATATCCTCGGCGCTCGTGACGTCGCACTGCACGGCCGTCGAACGATCGGCGCCGAGCGACGCCGCGATCTCCTCGGCCGGACCCGGCGACGAGTTGTACGTGAAGGCGACGCGCGCGCCGTCGGCGGCCAGGCGCTCGACGATCGCGCGACCGATGCCGCGGGAGCCTCCGGTCACGATCGCCACGCGATCCTGCAGCCGGCCGGCCACGGGTGCACCACCAAGTGCCTCGAGCTCACCGCCCTGGTTCTGTTCGCTCATGAATCTCTCTGTACGATGAGCGTCGACCCTCTGTCGACGCGCGATGAATCGCCCTTCAACCGACGCCGGCGGAGTCTCCCTCGTTCGCGGCATTGGCCGCGTTGAACGCGTCGATCTGCTCCGGCGTCTCGATGCCGCTGGTGCTCGCACCGGCGACGATTCGCTTGACGAGTCCCTGCAGAACTGTGCCGGGTCCGACCTCGATGAACTCGGTCGCGCCGTCGGCAGCCATGCGCTGGATCGTCTCGCTCCAGCGCACCGGAGCGGTCAGCTGCTTCAGCAGCGCCTCGCGAATCTCGTCGGCCGCGCGCAGCGGCTCGCCGCTGACGTTGACGTAGACCGGGAAGTCCGCATCCCGGAACTGCGTCTCGGCGAGCGCCGCGCCGAGGCGCTCGCGCGCCGGCTCCATCAGCGGCGAATGGAACGCGCCGCTGACCGAGAGCTGCTTGACCATCCGCGCGCCCGCGTCCTTCGCACGCGCCATCGCCTCGAGCACCGCGGGAACCGCGCCGCTGATGACGACCTGGCCGGGCGAGTTGAAGTTCGCCGACTGCACGACGCCGACCTCCTCCCACACCTTGCAGCAGATCGTTCCGATCGCAGCGTCGTCGAGCCCGATGATCGCCGCCATCGTTCCGGCATTCGCCGCGCCGGCATCCTGCATCGAGTCGGCCCGCAGCTGCACGAGACGCAGCGCGTCCTCGAAGGTGATCACGCCGGCAACCGTCAGCGCCGTGTACTCGCCGAGCGAGTGTCCGGCCGCCATGTCGGGCGCGGGACTGGCGAGGGTCTGATACGTCGCGTAGCTGTGCAGGAAGATCGCCGGCTGCGCGTTGCGCGTCTGACGCAGCTCCTCCTCCGGACCCTCGAACATGATGCCGGTGAGCTGGCGGCCGAGGATCGCGTCGGCGCGGTCGAGGATGTCGCGCACACCGCCGTTGATCAGATAGGCCTCACGGCCCATCCCAACGTATTGCGAGCCCTGGCCGGGGAAGAGATATGCACGCATTGGCGGTTGGATGTCAGATGTCGGATGTCAAAGGTCAGATGTCAGATGTCAGATGTCAGATGTCAAAGGTCAGATGTCACAAGGCGGGGGAGTGCGGCCGTGTGGGTCGCTCCTGGACTTTGGGCTCTCAGTATGCCCAGCGGAGGTAGCCTGCTCCCCACGTGTAGCCGGCGCCGAAGGTTGCGAGGACGATGCCGTCGCCCTTGTCGATGAGGCCCTGCTCCCACCACTCGCTCAGGCAGATCGGGATCGTGCCGGCGGTCGTGTTGCCGTAGCGGTGGATGTTGACCATCACCTGGTCCATCGACAGTCCCATGCGGTCTGCCGTCGCCGAGATGATGCGCAGGTTCGCCTGGTGCGGAACGAGCCAGCGCACGTCGTCGGAGGTCAGGTTGTTGCGTCGCATGATGCTCTCGGAGACGTCGGCCATGCCGACGACGGCGACCTTGAAGACCGCCTTGCCATCCTGCGTGATGTAGTGCATCTGGCCGGCGACCGTCTCGTTCGTGGCGGGGTTGGCGCTTCCGCCGGCGGCCATGTAGAGGTAGCGTCCGCCGCTGCCGTCGGTGTGCAGCTCGAAGTCGAGCAGGCCGAGCGACTCGTCCTCGACCGCCTCCAGGAGCACCGCCCCGGCGCCGTCGCCGAAGAGGATCGCGGTGTTGCGATCGTTCATGTTCATGATCGCGCTCATCTTGTCGGCGCCGACGACGAGCACCTTGCTGTGCACGCCGGTCTCGATGTACTTCGCGCCGACGTTCAGCGCGAACAGGAACGCCGAGCACGCCGCCGAGACGTCGAAGCCCCAGGCGTTGCGCGCGCCGATCTTGTCCTGGATCACGCACGCGGTCGAGGGGAAGAACATGTCCGGCGTCACCGTCGCGACGACGATCAGATCGATCTCGTCGGCGCCGATGCCGCGACGCTCGAGGCAGGTGCGGATCGCCGGCACCGCCAGGTCGCTCGTCGCGCCCTCCTTGAGAAAGCGCCGCTCGATGATGCCGGTACGCTCCCGGATCCACTCATCGGTCGTTTCGAGAAAGCTCTCGAAGTAGTGGTTGTCGTAGACATCGGGAGGCACGAAGTGTCCCACCGATGTGATCGCTGCCCGCTTGAGCTTGGTCATGTCCCCGTAGGTTTCATCCGTCGAACTACGAACCCGCCGCAAGTGCCGCGGCGATCTTGCCGTTGACGTCGTGGCGCACCATCTCCTCGGCCTTGAAGATCATGTTCCTCACCGCCCGGGCGGTCGAGCCGCCGTGACCGATGATCGAAACGCCATTGACGCCGAGAAGGGGAACGCCGCCGTATTCCTGGTAGTCCATCTCCTTGAAGACGCTCGACAGGAACGATCGAGAGACGGCGGCGAGAAGCTTCGTGCCGAGACTGCGTCCGGCGGCCGCGCGCAGCTTCGCCTTGAGGAATCCGGGCACGCTCTCGGCGAACTTCAGGATGATGTTGCCGGTGAAGCCGTCGCAGATGACGACGCGGACGGTTCCCTTGAGAACGTCGCGCCCCTCGACGTTGCCCTTGAAATTGAGACGGCTCGCCTTCAACAGTTCGTAGGCCTCGACCGCGCGCGCCTCGCCCTTGCCCTCTTCCTCTCCGACGTTGAGCAGGCCGACGGTCGGATTGACGTAGCCGAAGATCTGTTCGGCGTAGACGCTCGTCATGACGGCGAACTCGTACAGGTTCCGCGGCTTCGTGTCGACGTTGGCGCCGACATCGGCGACGATCGTGTAGCCGTCGGCGCTCGGGAACTGCGAGGCGATCGTCGGCCGCGAGATTCCGGCGAGGCGGCCGAGGATCAGCGTCGAAGCGGTCATCACCGCGCCGGTGTTGCCGGCGGAGACGAACGCATCGACCTGACGCTCCGCGTGCAGAGTCACGCCGCGCACCAGCGAGCTCTCGCGTTGCGCGCGAACGGCCTGCGCCGGCTCGGCGCCCATGGCGATCACGTCCGGCGCGTCGACGATCGAGATGCGGTCGCGGTCGGCGCCGGGATGCTTCGCGAGCTCGGCGGCTATCTCGGACTCGCGTCCGACCAGAACGATCTCGAAGTCGCGCTCGCGACGCTCCCGCAGAGCCTCGACCGCTCCACGGACGTCCTCGGCCGGTGCGTTGTCGGTGCCCATTGCGTCGAGGGCGATGCGAATGCGCGAGCCTTTCATTCGGTGCGGTCTGCCAGTGCGTCGTTCCGGTGTCGCCGGTCCATCCCGATTCAGC
>Ga0247823_10004708_pt1 | contig 10900 bp, 11 predicted proteins | sample 13C_PalmiticAcid_2_FD_192426 | JGI IMG/M metagenome (GOLD analysis project Ga0247823, IMG submission 192426) | Soil microbial communities from agricultural site in Penn Yan, New York, United States - 13C_PalmiticAcid_Day30 | ecosystem: Environmental > Terrestrial > Soil > Agricultural land...
GTCCGAATAGAGATGATCGTCGAACCGCTCGACGATCATCTCTATTCGGACACCGCATGGGTGACCGAGGTGCAGCGCCGTGTGAACCGCATCATCCTCGATGTCGGCAACGGGCATGGCTTCGGCAGCCACGGGCTCGCCGACTTCCGGGTCGCGCTAACGGGCTATGGAAAGGATGCGTCGTCCTATTATCTCCGCCTGTTTCCCGAATGGGACAATATCCAGATCGACAGCCAATATGGCACCTTCAGCTCGACCGACGTCCGGTGCCGCTATTTCCAGCGCATCCCCGAGGTTCCAGCGTCGATCCTGACCGCCGACGTCGCGGCATGGCTCGACGCGTTCAAGCTGGGCGAGACGTTCCGCACCTTGCTCGAGGAAAGCGAATATCTCGCCGATTATCCGAAGCAATGGGGCAAGGGCCCGTTCGTCACCGCCGATGCGGTTGTCGTCCAGTCGGGGCATATCCTGCTCGTCGAGCGCGGGCGACTGCCGGGGAAGGGCCTGCTCGCGCTGCCCGGCGGCTTCGTCGATGCTGGCGAACGCATCCGCGACGCCGCGATCCGCGAACTGCGCGAGGAGACGGGAATCAGCGACGGCAAAGGGCAGATCCCGCCCGCGATGCTCGGCAGCTTTATCGAGGATCATCGCACGCGCGTGTTCGATGCCCCGAACCGCAGCTTGCGCGGCCGCGTCATCACTCATGCCTATCTGTTCCGGCTGCCCGAGCGGCGCAAGCTGTTCGCGGTGAAGGGCGGTGACGATGCTGCGCATGCGCGTTGGTACCGGCTTGGCGACCTCAGCCCCGAAATGTTCTTCGAAGACCATTGGTCGATCATCGAGGAAATGGCCGACCTGTAATCCGCGGCAGGGGAGCCCTGCCGAGCCCAAGCGAATGTGAGGAGTTCACATCATGAAAAACCTGATCCTGGCGACCGACAGCTACAAGCAGAGCCACTATCTGCAATATCCGCCCGAGGCGCGCGTCATCAGCGCCTATGTCGAGGCGCGCCCGAACCCCTTTTCCGACGCAATCGTTTTCCTCGGGCTGCAGCCCTTGCTGGTCGACTATTTCAGCCAGCCGATCGCGGCGGCGGACATCGACGAGGCCGAGGCGATCTGTGTCGCGCACGGGGTGCCGTTCAACCGCGCGGGATGGGAGGCGATCGTTGCCGACCATGGCGGTTACCTGCCGCTGGAGATCAAGGCGCTGCCCGAAGGAACGATCGTTCCCGCCGGGGTACCGATGGTCCAGCTCGAAAATACCGACCCGCGCATGCCCTGGCTGACGACCTTCATCGAAACCGCGATGCTGCGCGCGATCTGGTATCCGACGACGGTCGCGACCCTGAGCTGGAAGTGCAAGCAGGTTATCCGCGCCGGGCTGGTGGTGACGTCCGACGATGTGGAGGGGCAGTTGCCTTTCAAACTACATGATTTCGGTGCGCGCGGTGTGTCCTCCGCCGAGAGTGCGGGGCTGGGCGGGCTGGCGCATCTGGTCAACTTCCAGGGCACCGATACGATGGAGGCGTTGGTCGCGGCGCGGCGTTACTATGGCGCCGACATGGCGGGCTTTTCCATCCCCGCCGCCGAACACAGCACGATGACGAGCTGGGGGCGCGATCGCGAGGAAGACGCCTATCGCAACATGCTCGACCGGTTCGAGGGCGAAGGGCGGATCGTCGCGGTCGTTTCCGACAGCTATGATCTCGACGCCGCGGTCGCCGACATCTGGGGCGGCAGCCTGCGCGAGAAGATACTGGGCCGGCAGGGCACGCTGGTGGTGCGCCCCGACAGCGGCGACCCGATCGAAACCCCGCTGCGCACGGTGAAGACCTTGTGGGAGAAGTTTGGCGGGACCGTGAACTCCAAGGGCTACCGCGTCCTCGACCCGCACGTCCGCGTCATCCAGGGCGACGGCATGACGGTCGACAGCATCGGGACGCTGGTGGCGCGCATGATCGAGGAAGGCTTCGCGATCGACAATATCGCCTTCGGCATGGGCGGCGGTATGCTCCAGCACGTCAACCGCGACACGCTGCGCTTCGCGATGAAGGCCAATGCGATGCTCGGCGACGACGACGTCTGGCACGATGTGTTCAAGATGCCGAGCACCGACCCCGGCAAGGCGAGCAAGGCCGGGCGGCAGGCGGTGGTAATGAAGAACGGCCGGATGGCGGCGGCGAGGCTAGACAGCATAGCGCCGGAAGAGAATCTGCTGGTGCCGGTTTGGCGCGACGGAGAGCTGCTGGTGCGGCACGATTTCGACGCGGTGCGGGCGCGGTCCGAAAGCCCATAACGCCCGCACGGCCATTGATAGGGTGTCGGCTTTCAGCTTCTTGGACCTGGAAGCCGACTGTCCGCAATCGGCCACCTGCCACCTCAAATTTTCGCCCGCGCGGGTGGAGGCACGTCTTTGGGCCGCCGATCCCATGACCCGTCAGATTGCCGAGGCCTAGCCTCCGATCTGTCGACTGTAGGTCGGTAAATGTTTGCCGCACCATCGTCCTGCGCCGACCGTTTCGCGACAATTCTGGTCCATCGCGCGTATGCGCCACCAAATCCCAGATTCGCGGGACGCTTGGAACAGGCCTGTTACCAGCCAGATTTATTCCGGCTCCTCGCCGAGCACTTGATCGAGCACAGCATTTTTTTCTTCCCTCTCGGCTGAGGAAGGGTAAGGCAGCCTTTGCCCGCGATCGCGGGTCAGACGGCTTGGGATGAAGGGAGGGGCGTCTCTTGATCATGATTTCGGGCTGAGAACCCGGACAAGGAGTTTGACATATGCGAACGATGCTCACGAATTTTGTGATGGCGGGACCGCGCGCGCGATGAGTATTTCGGCCGCCGCTGCGCTTCTTTTGCTGTCCGGGGCACCGCCCGCCGTTTCCGATGTTGCGCCCGCGAGCCCTGCGGAGATCGAAGCGCAGCAGCGCGACAATGATCCGGCGCCCGTCGCGCCGCCGGTGGTCGTGCCGACAATCGAACCCATCCCGTCTCCCTCGCCGGCCGCGCCCGCGACATCCGTTGGCGAGCCGCCGGCTGACGCGCCGTCGTCGCCCGACGATATCGTCGTGACCGCACGCGGAGAGGCGCCGCCGGGCGATCCGTTGCAAGAGGTCAACATCACGTCGTATCGCGTCGTCCAGTCGGTCGACAAGGCGATCGTCGCCCCGGTCGCAACGGGCTATCAAGGCATCGTGCCGGAGCCTGTTCGCGACGGGCTTGGCAATGCGCTGCGCAACCTCAGCGAGCCCATCAATTTCCTGAACTTCCTGTTGCAGTTCAAGATTGGCAAGGCAGCGGAAACCCTCGGCCGGTTCGCCGTCAACACCACCTTTGGCGTCGGGGGGCTGTTCGATGTCGCGAAAACGAAGCCGTTCAACCTGCCTTACCGGCGCAACGGCTTTGCCAATACCTTGGGATTTTACGGCGTCGAACCCGGCCCCTATTTCTACCTCCCGCTCGTCGGGCCGACGACGTTGCGCGACATGGCCGGCAACAGCCTCGATCTGCTGGTCCTGCCGACCGCCGTCGGCGCGCCGTTCAACCGCGCCGCCTATGCGGTCCCGACGACCGTGATCAAGCAGCTCAACGATCGCATCGAAGGCGACGCCGCGATCAAATGCCTGCAAGAGGAAAGCGCGGATCCCTATGTCGAGACGCGCACCCTCTATCTCGAAATGCGCCAGCGCGAAATCGACGCGCTGAAAGGCAGGGGGCCCGATACCGCCAGCCCGGAAGTCGGCACCGTCACAATTCAGGCCGAACCTTCGGCCGAAGCGGGCGCGATCGCGGCTGGGGAGCCTATCAAGGCCTGCGTTCCCAAGTAGCATTTGCGGCGGTAGCGCCCGGCGTGAAACCGGGCCGGCCCGGCCGGGGGTATCGATGGTGCCGGCTACAGGATTCGAACCCGTGGCCCCCTGATTACAAATCAGGTGCTCTACCAACTGAGCTAAGCCGGCGCACCTGCGCCCTTTGCTTCAAATGATGCCAAAGGTCCAGCCTTCGGTTTTCGCCAAGGCATCGGTGAGCGGGGCAGGGCTCCATGCCGTCGGGTCGGATGCAATCGCCCTCAGCCACGCGGCGGTCAGCAGTGCGTCGCTGGCGTGGTCGCTGACCGGGCCGGTCAAACCGCACGGCAGCGAGCCCAGCGCCGTAAGCGCTGCGTCGAGCGCCGCGCCGTCGCGGATCTTGCTGCGTCCGGGCGGCAGTCCGGCGGCGCGTGCGGCAAGGCTGGTGTAGATTTCGACCAGCATCGGGCCGGTCGCGGGCACCGGATCGCCCGGCCACAACGGGATGCGGCCCGACAGCCGGTGGAGCAGGCGCATTCCCGACAGGCTCGCCTTGCCGACCTGCGCCGCGCCGACGAGATTGAAATTGCTGACGCTTGCTGCCTGTTTGGTCGCCCGCTGGTGCCGCTCGACGACGCGCAGCCGCCCCGCGCCGGCTTCGAACAGGTCGCCTGCCTCGCCATGGTGGCGGAAATGGCGCCGCGCCTCGGGGTGCGTCAGGAATCCGCCGATCTCGTAATGCGGATCGCCCTCCGCCAGCCGTTCGACGAGCGCCCACAGTGCGCGCATATCGGCAGGGCTTTCGGTCCAGCCGGGGAAATAGGCGCGATGGTCGGCGAAAGCGAAGGCGGCCGAAAAGTCGAAACCGATCAGCATATCGGTGCCGTCGGCCGCGACGCCTTCCAGCCAATCGAGGATTTCAGCGCGCGACCAGATATGCCCCGGCCGCACCAACGCCGGCGCCGCCATGCCGCTCGCGAGGGCGAGCGCGATCCCGCGCTGGCGCGGACCGCGGGCGCCCGACCAGTCGAGGGCGGCGAAATGGGTGAAGCGGCGCATCGGCGCGCCTTAGCGCATCCAAGTCATCTTGCACAAAGCCTCGCTCCGCCCCACATGCACGCCATGCTGATCGAAACCGAATCGACGCCCAATCCCGCGACGCTCAAATTCCTGCCCGGCCGGGCAGTGATGGAGACGGGAACCCGCGACTTTGCCAGCCCCGAAGAGGCCGAAGCGTCGCCGCTCGCGAGCGCGCTTTTCTCGCTGGGCGATGTGACAGGCGTTTTCTTCGGTCGCGATTTCGTGTCGGTGACGATCGCGCCCGGCGCCGAATGGGCCGACGCAAAGCCCGATGTGCTTGGCATCGTCATGGACCATTTCCTTGCCGAGGTGCCGCTGTTCAACGCCGCGAGCGCGGGTTTTTCGGTTCCGGCCGAGGATGAAGGCTTTGCCGACGATCCTGCCGACGCCGACATCATCGACCAGATCAAGGAACTGATAGAAACCCGCGTCCGCCCCGCGGTCGCCAACGACGGTGGCGACATCGTCTATCGTGGTTTCAACAAGGGCAATGTGTATCTGAAGATGCAGGGCGCGTGCGCCGGATGTCCGTCCTCGACCGCGACGCTGAAGAATGGCATCGAGTCCCTCTTGAAACATTATGTTCCCGAGGTAACGGCAGTTCACGCCGTCTGACCAAATCATTTCAGGAGATGCCTCATGAGCGAGCCGCTTTCCGATAGCGCCCTCGACCAGCTGTTTCGTACCGCGCGTACCTATAACGGCTACACCGACCAGCCGGTATCGACCGAGCAGTTGCACGCGATATGGGACCTGGTGAAATTCGGCCCGACCAGCGCGAACAGCCTGCCGGCGCGGATCGTCTGGTGCGTTACCGATGAAGCAAAGGCAAAGCTCGCCGCGCTCGCGCTTCCCGCGAATGCCGAGAAAATCCTGAAGGCGCCGGTCACCGCGATCATCGCGAGCGACAATGAATTTTACGAAAATCTGCCCGAGCTCTTCCCGCACGCCGATGCGCGCAGCTGGTTCGTCGGCAATGAAGCGCTGGCGCACACCACCGCGTTCCGCAATTCGACGCTGCAGGGCGGCTATTTCATTCTCGCCGCGCGCGCACTCGGCCTCGATACCGGGCCGATGTCGGGCTTCAACAATGCCGGCGTCGACGAAGCCTTCTTCGCGGACCAGCCCAATCTGAAGAGCAATTTCATATCGACGCTCGGCTATGGCGACCCCGCGACGATCTTCGAACGCAGCCCGCGCCCGGACTTCGCCCGCTTCAACAGCATCGCCTGATCGTTCCCACCCTCATGCGGCACCTGGTCATCGATTCGGCGAGCGAGGCCTGTTCGGTCGCGTTGCTGGAAGACGGGGCCGTCGTCGACTATCGTCACGAGGTCATCGGCCGTGGCCATGCCGAGCGGCTTGTCCCGCTGATCGCCGAACTGGCGGACGGCGGCCGCGCCGATGTGATCGTGGCGGGATGCGGCCCGGGCAGCTTCGCCGGGGTACGCATCGGCGTTGCGGCGGCACGCGCGCTAGCGCTCGGCTGGCAGGTGCCCGTGCAGGGCTTTTCGACGCTCGCGCTGGTTGCGGCGGCGGCGGCTGACGAAATCGCGGCGGCCGGCGGTGCGCTGGTGGTGATGGAGGGCGGCCATGGCCAATGGTTCGTTCAGCCGTTCGCGGCCGACCTGTCGCCCCGCGCCGATATCCGTTCGCTCCTGCCCGATGACGCCGTCCTGCTCGAAGACGAGCTGATCGTCGGCAATCGCGCCGAACCCTTTGTCGCGCGGCGCGGCACGGGGCGTGCGCTGGCGATGCTGCCCGACGCGCGCGCGTTCGTGCGACTGCCGCCCGCGGCGCTGATCGACCAGCCCAGCCCGATCTATGGCCGCGCCCCCGATGCCAAGCCGATGGCGCCGGCATGACGGGCGCGATCCGCCTCGCCACTGCGCGCGTCGGCGATCTGGCCGCCGTCATGCGCGTGATGGATGCCGCCTTCGATCCCGCCTTTGGCGAGGCGTGGAGCGGCGCGCAGCTGTTGACCTTGTTCGCGCTGCCCTCGGCGCGCGTGTGCGTGGCGTGGGACGGCGAGCAGGCATGCGGCTTTTCGGCAGCGCGCATAGCCGGACCCGAAAGCGAATTATTGTTGCTCGCGGTCGATCCGCTGTTCCGCGGCCGCGGTATCGGTGCATTACTGATGGATGACTGGCGCGCTTGGGCTACCGAGCAGGGCGCAGAGGATTATTTCCTTGAAATGCGGGCGGATAACGACGCGGTACATCTCTATGAGAGCGTCGGCTTTTCGGAATGCGGCCGCCGCCCGGCCTATTATCGCGGCAACGATGGCGTGGTTCGCGACGCAATTACGATGCGGAGATCGGCGTGTGAACGAAAGTCTGACTGATCGGTCATTGCGGAATTCCATCCAAAGTGGCAGTAATCCTGCTGGCGAAAGAACAAATCCAATATTCGCCATTCATGCTTCTGGGTAATGAAAATCAAGGAATAGTCTCATGTCCGACCAAGCCGATACCAACGAGATGCTCGTTACGCTAACCGCTGACATCGTCGCCGCCCATGTCAGCAACAACAGCGTCGCCATTTCCGATCTCTCCATTCTGATAAATAATGTGCACGCCGCGCTGTCGGGTCTCGGTACCGAAGCGGTCGTAGAGGAAAAGCTGGTGCCCGCGGTTTCGATCCGCACCTCGGTCAAGCCCGACTATATCGTATGTCTCGAAGACGGCAAAAAGTTGAAGATGCTGCGCCGTCACTTGATGACGCATTATGGCATGACCCCCGACGACTATCGCGCGAAGTGGGGCCTGCCTGCCGACTATCCGATGGTTGCGCCGAACTATGCCGAAAAGCGCCGCGCATTGGCGAAGGAAATCGGTCTCGGCACCAAAGGCCGCGGCGGCGGGCGCAAGCGCAAGCCCAAGGTCTGATCCTTGCGATAAATCGCTCCAGCGGGAGCAGGGAAGGGCGGCGTCGTAGGGGTGCCGCCCTTGTCCTATCCGCGGGGCGTGCTTATACAGTTTGAAGAACAGAAATCCGACTGCATCTTGCAGGAAAGGCCCGCATGTCCGGTAACATCGATCTCGAAGCCCTGTGCCACGAAAAGGGGCTGCGCATCACCGAGCAGCGCCGCATCATCGCGCGCGTCATTTCGGATTCGGAGGATCATCCCGACGTCGAGACGCTCTATGAGCGCGCGTCGAAGCTCGACAGCGGCATCTCGATCGCCACTGTCTATCGCACTGTGCGTCTGTTCGAAGAGGCGGGTATTCTCGATCGCCACGATTTCGGCGACGGCCGCTCGCGCTACGAAGCCGCGCCCGAGGCGCATCACGATCATCTGATCGACGTCGAAACGGGCAAGGTGATCGAATTCGTCGATCCCGAGCTCGAGGCGTTGCAGAAAGTCATCGCCGAACGACTGGGCTTCCGCCTCGTCGACCATCGCATGGAGCTCTATGGTGTCGCCATCGATCGCAAGCGCGACTGATCGCGCCTCGATCACCTGGCGGACGGTCGCCCGTCTCGCCTTGATGGTGCTGACGCTGCTGTTCCTGATCGTCCCGCACCTCCTCTACCGCGCTGCCCGTCGCCCGTCGCCGATGGTTATGGCCTTCCTCAACGCCGTCGGCTGGATTGCGGGCCTGCGCATTCGCACGACGGGCACGCGGCTGCGGCGCAACGTCCTGTTCGTGTCGAACCATGTCAGCTGGCTCGACATCCTCGCGCTCGGCGGCGCCGCGCGCTCGGCCTTCGTGTCGAAAGCCGAGGTCGGCACGACCCCGCTCGTCGGCTGGCTCGCCGACCAGAACCACACTATCTATGTCCAGCGCGAGGCGCGGCGCGAGATCCACAATCAGGCGAACGACCTCCGCAATGCGCTCGCGCGCGGGCGTCCGGTGACGCTGTTTCCCGAAGGGACCACGGGCCCCGGCGACGGGCTGCTGCCCTTCCGCGCTTCGCTGTTCCAGGCGGTGATCCCGACGCCGCCGAACCTGCGCATCCAGCCGGTGTTTCTCGATTATGGGCGTGAAGCGAACGACGTCGCCTGGCTCGATCCCGAATCCGGGCTCGATAACTTCAAGCGGCTGCTCGCGCGCAAGCGCCCGATCCACCTGACGATCCACTATCTCGACCCGCTTCCCGATGTCGTCGAGGCCGACCGCAAGCTGCTCGCCGAGGCTGCGCGCGCGACGATTGCGGCGGAAATCGCGCGGTCTTCCGCCGGCGCGCCGCATCGCCTATAGCGCGCCGATGAAATCCGACTCGTCCAAGAATTCCGGCAAAACATTCCACGTCAAATCCTTCGGCTGCCAGATGAACGTCTATGACGGCGAGCGCATGGCCGAGATGCTGGGCGCCGAGGGCTATGTCGCCGCCGCCGACGGCGCCGACGCCGACCTTGTCGTGCTCAACACCTGCCACATCCGCGAGAAGGCGGCCGAGAAAGTCTATTCGGACATCGGCCGGCTGAAGCGCGCCGATGGCAGCCGCCCGACGATTGCTGTCGCCGGCTGCGTCGCGCAGGCCGAGGGGGCTGAGATCGCGCGCCGTGCGCCGAGCGTCGATGTCGTCGTCGGTCCGCAGGCCTATCACCGTCTGCCCGACCTGATCGCCCGCGCCGCGCGCGGCGAGAAAGCCGTCGACCTCGACATGCCGCTCGAAAGCAAGTTCGGCGCGCTGCCGAAACGCGCCGGTGGCCAGCGCCCGACCGCCTTCCTGACCGTGCAGGAAGGCTGCGACAAATTCTGCACCTACTGCGTCGTGCCCTATACCCGCGGTGCCGAGATCAGCCGACCCTTCGCCGACCTGATTGCCGAGGCGCGCGCGCTCGTCGCGGGCGGCGTGCGCGAAATCACCTTGCTCGGCCAGAACGTCAATGCGTGGGACGGCGAGGATGACAAGGGCCGCGCGATCGGCCTCGACGGGCTGATCCGTGAACTCGCACGCGAGGACGGGCTCGAGCGCATCCGTTACACGACCAGCCACCCGAACGACATGACCGAGGGGCTGATCGCCGCGCACGGCGAGATCGACAAGCTGATGCCCTTCCTCCACCTGCCGGTGCAGGCGGGCAGCGACCGCATCCTCGCCGCGATGAACCGCAGCCACAGCGTCGAAAGCTATTTGAAAGTCATCGATCGCGTTCGCGCCGTGCGCCCCGACATCGCGATCTCGGGCGACTTCATCGTCGGCTTCCCGGGCGAAACCGACGCCGATTTCGAGGCGACGCTCGATATCGTCCGCGCCACCAATTATGCGATGGCATACAGCTTCAAATATTCGCGCCGCCCCGGCACGCCTGCTGCGACGATGGACGGTCAGATCGACGAGGCGGTCCTCAACGAGCGGCTTCAGCGGCTGCAGGCTTTGCTCAACGAACAGCAACAGGCGTTTAACGAGGCGACCGTCGGCCGCACGACCCGCCTTCTCCTCGAGCGCAAGGGCAAGCTCGAGGGCCAGCTGATCGGTAAGTCGCCCTGGCTCCAGTCGGTGCATGTCATCGCGCCGGGGCTCAAGATCGGCGACATGATCGACGTTCGCATCGTCTCGGCCGGTGCCAACAGCGTCGGCGCCGAAGCCCTGATCGAGGAAATCGCCTAGTGCGCCTGGCGGAAGCTGTCTCTCCGAAGACACACTCCGCCTCCTTCCGTCGCATTCGCAGTCCGCAGGTCATGGACTCCCGTTCCGGCGGGAGTAAAGTCGTGTCGTCGATCGAAGGAGCCTTGCTTATATGTCCAAACGCCCGCTGACCGCCTCCACCCCCGCCGAACCCGGCGACCGCGTCCGACTGACCGCGGAATTCGAGCGAACGCAGCTTTTGGGCATTCTTTTCGGCGAGTTCGACCGCAACCTCGTCGCGATCGAAAACCGCCTTGGCGTCTATATTTCCGCCCGCGGCAACCGCGTGCAGATCGAGGGCGAGGCCGAATCCGCTGCGCGCGCGCGCGATGTGCTCGTCGACCTCTACAATCGCATCGAACAGGGGCAGGAGGCGGACGCCGGCATGGTCGATGGCGTGATCGCGATGTCGGCGCAGCCGACGCTGGCGGGCATCATCCGTCACG
>Ga0247823_10004709_pt1 | contig 10899 bp, 7 predicted proteins | sample 13C_PalmiticAcid_2_FD_192426 | JGI IMG/M metagenome (GOLD analysis project Ga0247823, IMG submission 192426) | Soil microbial communities from agricultural site in Penn Yan, New York, United States - 13C_PalmiticAcid_Day30 | ecosystem: Environmental > Terrestrial > Soil > Agricultural land...
GGACAAGAAATACGCCAACGAACCAACCGAGCTGATTATTGGCGATAGAAACACCGTTCGCGAATTCTGTACGTTCAATCGCGGCACATCGCAAGACGCCGGCGCGACGCGCGTGGGTAACGACAACTGGATCATGGCCTACGTGCATCTTGCGCATGACTGCCAAATAGGCAACAACACGATATTCGCCAACAACTCGCAACTGGCCGGTCATGTGCATGTCGGCGATTACGCGATTCTGGGCGGTTTCACGACAGTCCATCAGTTCGTTCATATCGGCGCGCATAGCATCACCGCCATCGCCACCGTATTGCTGCAAGACTTGCCGCCTTACGTCATGGTCGGAGGCAATACCGCCAAGGCTTACGGCATCAATGTGGAGGGCTTGAAGCGGCGTGGATTTTCGGCGGAAAAAATCACCCAGCTCAAACGCGCGTACAAGACGCTGTACAAATCCGGTCTGACGTTTGAAGAAGCCAAGGTCGGCATAGCGGAGGCTGCCGCCGAATGCCCTGAGTTAAACATCATGGTGGATTTCCTCGCGACCGCCAAACGCGGCATTGTTCGTTAACAGGCTTCAACCTCGCGCCGCTCGCTACGGTTTCGAAAGAAGTCTATTGTTTCCAGATTCAAAGGCGCTTGCATGAGAATTGGAATTGTTGCCGGCGAAGCGTCCGGCGATCTTCTTGGCAGTTCGCTTATCAAAGCGCTGCGTACCTACCATCCCGAGCTTGAATTCGTTGGCATTGCCGGCCCACGCATGCAGCGTTATGGCGCGCATTCCTGGTATCCAATGGAAAAGCTCGCGGTGCGTGGGTACATCGAGGTTCTTAAGTCCTATCGAGAAATCTTGGGCATTCGCAACAAGCTGATCCAGCGATTCGTGACGGACCCTCCCGACGTTTTTATCGGCATCGATGCGCCGGACTTCAATTTGGCGCTGGAAGCCGCGCTGAAGAAGAAGGGCATACCGACCATCCATTACGTCGGCCCGTCCATCTGGGCATGGCGAGGCGAACGCATCAAGAAAATTGCCGCCGCCGTGTCCAAAGTCCTCACGCTATTCCCCTTCGAGTCGCCGATTTATGAAAAGGCGGGCGTGCCGGTGAGCTACGTCGGGCATCCCCTGGCGGACGCTATTCCGGAAATTCTGGACCGCGATGCGGCGCGCGAGCAGATTCGGCTCAGTCATGCATGTCCCATCATTGCATTGCTACCGGGTAGTCGGCAAACCGAGTTGGATTATCACGCGGACCTGTTTATCGAAACGGCGCGGGAAATTCACAGGGTATTGCCCAATGCGCACTTCGTGGTTCCGTTAGTGAGCCGCGAAACCCGTACTCAGTTTGAAACCGCGCTCTACCGGAAGGCCGATTTGCAACTGCCCATTACGGTCCTGTTTGGGCATGCGCAATTGGCGATCACGGCGGCCGATATCGCTTTAGTCGCCTCCGGCACGGCGACGTTGGAAACGGCTTTGCTGAAATGTCCCATGGTGATCACCTACCGCATGTCTAACCTTACCTATCGGTTGATGAAGCGACAGGGCTATTTGCCATACGTCGGGTTACCCAACATTCTCGCCGGAGAATTCCTCGTGCCCGAACTGCTGCAAGACGATGCGACGCCTAAAAATCTGGCGCGTGCGCTTCTCAATATCCTGAATCACGAGCGAGTGCGAACCAACATCATCTCGCGATTCGCGGAAATTCATCATTCGCTCAAAATGGATAACGATGCCCGGGTCGCCGAGGCGATATTGCCGTTTCTCGGGAAGGGTCGAGTGAGAGCGACAGGCGAATTCGCCGACAGAGGAATTGCCGCAAATGCGCGAGCGCGATAAAAGCTTGTGAGTAAATCCACCATTTGTTCGTCCGCGTTTCTCGGCTCGGTGTCGGTTTGCTCGCCACGATTTCTTCATACCCGATAAATTCAAATGCAAAACGCAATAACTCTGATTTGCGGCGCCGATGAAGCCGGCCGCGGCCCTCTCGCTGGCAGCGTCTATGCGGCTGCGGTGGTTCTCGATCCGGCGCGGCCCATCGTTGGACTCGCCGATTCCAAAAAGCTGACAGCGCGACGGAGGGAAGCATTGGCGATACTCATTCGCGAACGCGCGATGAGTTGGTCGGTCGCTACTGCATCTGTTGCGGAAATCGATAGCATCAATATTTTTCGCGCCAGTCTTCTGGCCATGCAGCGCGCCGTGGAAAGTCTTTCCATCGCACCGCATGAGTTGCTGGTCGATGGCCTCCATTGTCCCCAGGTGAAAATGTCGGCGAGAGCTATTGTGAAAGGAGACGCTACCGTACCGGAAATCTCGGCGGCCTCCATTCTCGCGAAAGTAGCGAGGGACGAAGAAATGATTGCCCTCGCAACTCGTTATCCTGAGTATGGCTTCGAGCGGAACAAGGGTTATCCGACGCCGGATCATCTCGAAGCGCTGCAACGCTTCGGCGCGACGGAGATACACCGGCGCAGCTTCGCGCCCGTGGCGGCGGTGCTCGATTTTACGTCGCGTGAGTAGCAACGTTTTTTACAGACCTGCATCCGCACATTGAATCGATTAGGCGTAGGAGCGAGCTTGCTCGCGATTGTCAGCGTGGCCCCGGACGCAATCGCGAGCAAGCTCGCTCCTACAGAGGGCGGTATCGCGTAAGTGGCAACCAATAACAACCTAATGGAGTAACACCTTGAAAATAGCGCTCTGGTTACATTTGCTCGGCGTCATCGTTTGGGTTGGCGGCATGTTCTTCGCCTATATGGCGCTTCGCCCAGCGGCGGCCAAGCTCCTTGAACCGCCCCAGCGCTTACCGTTATGGGCGGCAACCTTTACCCGCTTTTTTCCGTGGGTTTGGGCGTCAATTGTCTTGATACTCGCCAGCGGCTTCTACATCATGTTTATGCACATGGACGGATTCGCCGCGCCGCGCCATGTTCATGTGATGCTGCTGCTTGGCGTCATCATGATGCTGATCTTTGCTCATGTGTACTTCGCGCCATTTCGTAAATTGAAACGATATGTGGCGCTAAAGGATTGGCCGCAGGCGGGAACCGCGTTAAATCAGATTCGAATGTTGGTGGGAACGAATTTGTTGTTGGGGTTGGTGACCGTTACGACGGCTACGGTTGGCGCGGTTTTGTTCTGATAAAAATGGACTACTGCGGCGGGCTTTCTCCCTGTTTATTCGAGTTACGCGAATTGTTGGACCGCTGACATGTATACAGGCAAAGCACGATGGCGAACTGCATAATTGCTAGCCAGAGCACGATGGAGTAAACGCCTCGAAAAACTTGGAAAATCGATGATGCATATGTGTTGGATGCTTGGGTGATCGCGACAAACGATTCTCGCAAGCGTTCGGCGTAAGGGGAGGGGGCAACTCGAAACATTAAGGAGTCTGAGTTTTCCCGCAATGCTTTGATCTGTTCCTCGCGGATCGTTAGTTCTTTTTCAAAGTCGTTCTTGTAAATGTAAAGACATGCGCTCAATACCAGGAGCATGGCTGGCCCAACCAACAAGGCAATAAGGTGGCGAAAGGTCATATCAGTCTGAGGCCAATGTTTTAGTTTAAGGCGAGCCATCGGTCAGTGACGTTAAAATTGAAGGCGCTATCGCTTTTCCGCCCTACACGCCCGATAAAATCACCGTGACTGACCAATAGTACAATATCAACGCCGCCACGCGGGCCAGATAAATTTCCCATGGGTGTAGCGTAACCCAGCGCAACACCCATTCGTTTGCGCAGTGACATCACTGATGCATCGAGGCGATTGTCTCTCGTGCCATGGCGCGTAAAAAGTTCTTCGCATTCATCGTAATGAATGCAAATGTCTCTCTTCTACCGAGTATCTTTTTCCGTCGAATTATTCTTTGTCGAAAAGAGTTTGCGCATGCTGTGTTCTCCGATATTCCTATGCTATAGCTGAATGGTTGGGACTGCGGTAGCTCCATTTCATTGTGTAGTACGACATGGAATCAATCGTGTCGGTCGTCCCCATTGAAGTTGTTTGCATCATGAGTTGTTTTGGGGCGATTGGGGGATCTGGAAACGGTTGTTGGATACATCCGAGTTTCTGGATTAAAGCCGCAGTCATCACTGCTCAGCGAACCTTTACATGAGCGTGTGGGGCAAGTTGCGTCGAAATTATACGGAGTCATTATTAGATCCGCGGGAAGTCCAGGTTTCGCTTCAATAGAAACTTGGCGCTGCTATAACATTCTGCAAACAGTTTCCTAGGGAACGTCCGTTAGTTCCGGCTTATTGAGCCTGAATGTAATGGCTCGTTGTTGTGTGCTTTCCCTCCAAGGAGAAAGAAATGAAACTGTTGCAAGTATTGCTATTAGCCTGCGTCGTTCTATTCGCAGCGCAAAGCCACGCCGCGCCGACATGTCCTGTCGGCGCCTTATCGGCAATCAAGGGCCAGCGCCTTTTCCTCTACTTTCCCACCGCCGATGACGCCACTTACCCGGAACACGGGACTACCGGCGTTAATACCTCTCCTCTACGCGCTTTCGATGTCGCTAATCTCGACGCAGGCATTGGAACGACAGATCAACTCCGCAATCGCATTTTTGATTTTGTCACCGATGACTATTGCGAGTTTAGCGTGAGCGTCGAGACCTTTACGACAACGCCTCCGCAGACAGATCCGCGTTGGCAGCAGGTGGGAATTGGCAGCGATGGAAATGGCGCGGGATTATTTGGCGAGGCGCAGGCCGTCGATACCAACGACGTCGTTGCGCAAGACTTCGCTCGAGTCTGGTCCAATGCCTTTGGCGAATCGTTCGGCGGCGCGGGCGGCGCTCTCGCCGGCGCTAATTCCACTCTCGAACGTTGGGCGACTGCAGTCTCGCACACTGTTGCGCATGAGGCTGCTCATAACTACGGCGCAGCCCATCGCCATTCCGCCCCGCGTCCGGGGAGCAACGAAGACGAGCAGAACAACCATGTTCTCGCAACAGGTAGTACAGGGCTGACCGGAGAAATCAGGGCGTCACGCGATCGTCACTTCAGCGACCAGGAGTACGAGATTCTCGCGCACAACGTAGGGCTGAATATCAAAACCCTTCTTAACTGGGACTTCGTGAATCCCAATAACACCAACGCGAACAGACTGCGCCTTCGTATCCTCACAACCTCGTCGACATTGACGCTCGCATGGTTCTATACCGGCGACCTCAGCCCGTGGACCGATCCGACGATTACCAACACAGGCGCGACACAGTTGTTTCAAGGCGTGACGTACAACGTATTCAATCTCGATTTTTCCGTCGCGAAGACATGGAGCGGCGGCGTGGATGGCGTGGTTCCTCCAGCGGTCCGGTTTCATGTTGGGGCGAGCTTCGCTGAGTCCGGGACTGTTTTCGTGTTCGACGGTCAGCTTTTCAGCGACGCAACGCAACTGCCGTTATTTCCTCGGATGTTTGGCTTCGATAGTGGAACAGCCGACCTCGCGACCGGCGACTTCAATGTCAGCATGTTTAACCCCTCCGCCAATCGTGGGCCTTTGATCGTTCGCCAACTGGAGCTGTTGCATGTTCCTCGGATGGTGGACATCAACACGATGGTTGCGAATACCCCGCCAACAGGGCTCAATGGCGTACCAATAGATGCTGTCAAACGCCGCGTATTGACTCATGGGTTGCCCGTTAAAGACTCCGCTACGATTCCAATCGCCCGGTTCGCTGATAAACGTGATCTCGATATCATCTATGGCCCGAAAGATTGTCCGCCAGGCTCCATCGGCTTCCAGCCAAGCCCGAATGGCGTATCACGGCAAGGCGGAGGCGTTGGCGATACAAACGGCGAGGAGTTGCAATACTGTCTCCGCGGTAACGCCCTTAGCTTGTTCCCCTCGACTTACGCTTATCTTATCGCAACGGTCGTGGACCCAATGGCGGAACAATGGGACAGCAACGCACAAAGGTTTGTTCGCGGTCCGCTTGAACAGAAGGTTTTTTACCAGTTGGGCGGTTTCGTCCCCGACTTCAACCGGAACGGCGTGGATGATTTGATAGACATACGTCAGGGGCAGTCGACGGACCGCAATAAAAATGGACTTCCCGACGAGGTCGAGCAGAGAAGCGATCATGGAAAGGGAGGGCGCTCAAGCTAGAGATTTATTCTGATGTTGACCCTCTCGGTCTTGCCTGTGTGATGTCGTTTGGTCGGGGCGAGAGGGCCTATCGAAGTATTTCTCTGGCGTTAGTTCTGGATGACGTAGTTATCTGCACTTACCCGTGCGACGCGCCTAATCAGCAACGGCAAGTACAAACTCAATGGAAGGATAGGCGTCACCACCGGCAATGCGTCGCGTCGGCAAGATCATTCGGCGCGACATCAACTTCGCTGACGCTGACCATTGCTCGATTACTCAGCTGCCTGGAGACGCCAATCATGAATCATTCGTAATACGACATAAGCGCAGTTGCTAACGACCGCCCGATCTGAAGGGCCCGCTTACCGTTACGTCAGGCGTATTCGGCTTTTTGGTTGGGACCTTTAGCAAGCTAGGTTCAACGGCGCTACGAGATCTCTCGTCCCTTAAGGCTTCTGGGCTTTGAAGTTTTTCATGCTTAAGCAAATCTGAAACGCGCGCCATAGCGCGATCTTGAAATACTTTCGAATCGTCGCTTGCTTCCGTGTATAGCGGGCTCGAGCGGTGTTTCTGAACTATGTCGTCAAGGAGGGAGATATCTTGGCATAACGCTTGATAGGGCGTTTTGCTGTCCCATATTGCGCCCGCAATTGTTTTGTAAAAAGTTTTCAACGCCGGCTCTAAATATCCCATGTCTACTCTTTGACCTGATGTCGCGGCAGCTTCCCTACATACGTCGTATAAATCCGCTTTCAGGTTTACGTAATCTTCTTTTGTCGCTGGGGTCATGACAAAGGTAGGGCGTGTTTTCGTCATGTCGAATTGATAGTTAGGAAATTGCATCTCCGCAAATCGGGTAAGCGCCGCTACGGCAACGTCTCTTTCATCCCCGTTTCTGGCGTTTTTCCATTCATTTATTTTTCGAAACATTACATTTGCATCTTGAAGCGGCGTCTTATCTTTTGCGTCGTCATGGAACTTAATAAACTGGGCGACGATAGCTTTCAGTGCATCCTTTTGTGCTCGGGTGTCGGTTCTTGATTTTTCAGTTTGCAGTTTAATGAATGCATCCCCTGCCTTTTTCCATGTTTTAAATGGCCCATTGAAATCGTCAGGTTTTTGAGTTGGTTTTCCTATGTCTCTCAAGTACTCTTGTGAAGGCCTCACCTTCATTTGATGACCATTTTCCAATTTAGGCAAACCGATCAGTGAGAATAGGACAAAGGGTGGCTCTATCTTCGTGGGTTTTCCGTCAATCATGACAGTGATGTTTACGGTTCCAGTCGCGTGCCTGGAATTCACGGCCGCTTCGTCTACTATGTGCCTTGTATAATTCTTTTTCCCCCTTCCTTTTCCCCGCGTATACGTCTCTTCCCCCACAGCAGATCCTACGCAGGACGCGCGGGTGAGAAGGGCGCCGAATGTTGAGACCTCAACTACTGTGGCAGGGGAGACCTCGGCAGTAATAAGTTTGCGGTCTTCATAATAGGAAAAGCCTTTTACCTTGCTGTAATCTTGGTCGTGCGCATCATGGTAGTCCATCCTCTCATTGAACTCGTCGAGCTCCACCAGATGAGCGCCCGGCACTAAACCCGCCATCACTAACGGGTTATCCCCCTTTTCCCCTTTATAGGTAAGAACATGAGGATGCCCATTCTTTTTTTCTTGGCTTGATCGATATTCGCCTTCTGGTAGTTCCGTCACGTCGAAATTGTCTGCAGATGGCGGATCTTTTTTTTCCGCCACCGCTATCAAATCTTTCAAAGTATCGGCTTCCGTTTCTTGAATGAATCCGTCGGCTGCTGCTGGCGAATAATTTTCTGCGGCATCAGCGTCCGTGCTCGCAACTTCCTTTCTGTATTCTTCTATGTCTTCTTTTAATTCGTCTTTCGACTTATCGCTCATCGAATAACTTATATCCACAATAGGATATGTGGTTTGTCCCGTTGGGTCGGCTGGATCCGCAATGCTGCGGTGAAAGCGCATTAAATCGGCAGAGTCGAGAAAGGGTAGGATATTCATGGGCAGATATTTCTGCGATTGCGGCTTGGGAACGGCATCCTTAGGATCAAAATAGGCGAACTCTTGGCCGGTCTCCGGATCCACTTCTTTATATAGCGGCTTAGCACTTAAAAGCGTTGCCGAGTCCTTATCCGCTTCGACTCTCCCGGTTTGAGGGTTGTATTTAAATTGTTCCCGCTTTCGGCCAGGTTCAACCGGTCCAATATACCTTTGAGAAGCGCCTCCACCGGCTTCGTTCTGTCTTCCTCTTCGGAACGTTAATGGCGATGTGGGGCTTCCTGCCCGGCCTTCTTCGTTACGATCTAAATCCATCCCATCATAATCGTCACCTAGCGGGTTGAAGTTGTCGTCTTCCATGGTCGCTGAACCCGCACCCGCGACAGATACTGATTGCTGACTCGATCTCGATTGCCTCGGAGGGCCTGCGTCGGTGCGTCGGCGTTTTGCTCTGTTATCCGTTTCGGTCGGTGCAGTTCGCTTGGTGATTTCTCCTAATGTTTGCTGAGCGATTTCTTGTAATAATTGCTGTGATGCCCTATCAAGTTCCTCTGACTCTGTTCGCTCTTCTGTGCGAGTACGTTCTCGTTCTAATTGAATGGACCTTCGACCATCTGGTACAAGGGCTAACTCATCGATTTCATTTCTTACTAGCTCATTCATCAACGTTGTTTGAGATAGCTCAATTGGCGTTTCACCCCTACCGCTACCTGGCGTCAAGCGCCAAGTGTCACCATCTATTTTTTGTATTAACACAAATTCGTCATGAAGCTCAGTTCCGTCAATGTTGGCGTTGGTCCCAATATGAATCAGCAAAGAGTTATTGTTATTTTTAGCAACCGCAAAAGCTTCTTTTGTATTTTCTAAAGCAAATGCCGCAGTGGCGACATCTGGCGTTATGGTGCGTGTCTCGTACTCTATTTCGTGGTGGTCAAGAATTTCAAAATATTGGCCCTTGGTAACACGCTTGTCGGCTGGCTCATCAGTGTCATTGAATCCTATTTCGATTAGGGATTGATGGAGTTCATCTATCTTGGTTGTTTGCCACGATGTTTCATTTGATTGACGTTCCAAGTAGCTTTGTTGAAAGTCTTTCCGCATAGCAACCAGCAAAGCTAAATGCCCCAACCAATGCCTTGCTACCTCTGGATCATCGCTCACCAAGGCGCTGAAAGTAGGGTCGTTTACCTCATCTCCCGTTGGAACTAACGCGATTGGATCTTCATTTTCATTAGCCATGTTGTACCCCTTAGAAAAAATTTTCTGGTGATTATTTCGTCATGCGCCGCTCAAAAAATTGTTTTACTCATTCCTACTATCGCCCTGTTTTTGAAGCGCCCGCTCTCGTCCGCGTCGTTAGCCGCTGCGCCGTGAGCGGGGTTGTATCGGCGTTGCGCCCCAATGCCGGCTCGATCGCGCCATCGCCATGCCAGTTAATGAGATGGCGCATGACGGTTTTCAATTCCTCTTGAGTGGTCGGCTCCTCGGCTTTCGATTGAAACGTTGCGTTCTGCGATAACGCGCTCAGCAGCTTCTCCGCCAGCGCTTGTTTCGCGTCGTTTCCTTGTCCCTCTAGCTGGCGCCGCAACGCGTCCAACGGCGACCCGGTCGCCGGCAACGACTCCAGCAACACGCGATACACCGTCTTGATGTGTTTGCGATAGCCTTCAGAGGGGAGGCCCAATTGTTGGCATTCCTGTTGGTATTGGCGCTCCGTCTTATCGATCTCTGTCTGCTGCGCGGCCGTCAACACGCGCTCCGCAATCCCCAGGTGAGTTTTAAAGCGATAGTCCGGATGGCACACTTTCGCGAGGTTGTTGAGCGCCAGACTGGGTCGCGGATTATCGTCCTTGAACTCTTTGCCTTCGTTGTCCAACCAGCTGCGGATCGCCTGCGACAGCGCTTGCGGCGCCAGATTCGCCGATAGTTTGTTGTCCTTCGCATAGCCGATGAAGGCGTCGACGCACTGCGCGAATCGCGCGTAGCGGTGATCCTCGGTGGCGAAGTGGCCGGCGTCCTTGAGCGCGTCATACGCCTTGTTTACCGCATCCCAATTTTTCCAACGCGGCGGCCGTGGCGGCGTGGCTTCAACCGGGAGTTCAGCTGGAACGGTCGCCTTCAGATTGCCGAGGTCCACGGCGGGCGTCGGCGGCAATACGATCCCGTCATCCAACGCGTTGCGCAAGCCCGCCGCTTGCTCCGTCAACGCGTCGTCGGTCGACTTCGCCAGGTTCGTTACTCGACGCACCCGCTCCGCCGACCAGCCTTCCGTCGTTTGTTGGTAACGGACAATGGCGTCCACCGCGACGCCGGTGCGTTGATGCGCGACTCGGATCGCTTGCGCCTGCGCGACCAGCGACGCCTCTTTGCGTAGCGCTTTCTCGCGCAGCTGCTGGCTCAGGTTGTGCTCCTCGATCGCGCGGTTCATGAACACGATTGTTTTTTCCTCGATCGACGTACTGGCGATGCGCCGGGTTTCCGGATGCGCGAGCCGGTCCTCATCGATCAACTTTTTCGTCGTCAGCCGGTCGAGTACGGGCTCCCACGCCGGCTTGTCCTCCGCCATTTTTTCTATCACGGTCGGGTCATTCGTGTGCTTGAAAAAATCCGGGTCTAGCCACCGACTGCAGTCTTTGATCACTTGGATTTTTTGCCCCGGCTCCGGCGCCGGCAGGCCTTCCGCGCGCCCATTCGGTCCGCGCGCGAACGGCGGTTTCAATCGCCAGCGGCCGCCGTCCATGACGCCCGTTTTCAGCAACGCCGACAAGGAAAAAACGC